>Ga0185299_10001448_pt1 | contig 45630 bp, 42 predicted proteins | sample PaiPotPPA55metaG_FD_128002 | JGI IMG/M metagenome (GOLD analysis project Ga0185299, IMG submission 128002) | Iron sulfur acid spring bacterial and archeal communities from Banff, Canada, to study Microbial Dark Matter (Phase II) - Paint Pots PPA... ... | reverse complement strand
GACGACGCTGGTGATCGCAGTGGGCTTCGGCGTGGCGGTCGCGGCGTTCGGCGGTGGGCTCGGGCAGGGCAGAATCGCGGCGGCGGCGTGCGAAGGTATCGCGCGGAATCCGGGAGCGGCCGGCGGCGTTCGGGCGGCGATGATCCTGGGTCTGGTGTTCGTGGAGACGCTGACGCTATTCACCTTTGCGCTAGGCTTCCTCCTGTACTTGAAGCTGGGCTAATACAAACCTTTGCGTTCCTAGTGGCCCGGGAGGTAGCTTTCGGGCCATTTCTCTTTTTGGCCTCATGACTCCACCCCCCCACCTTTTCTTGCAGTGATTTGATTCTAAAGTGTTTACGCTTCCATTTGGCGCAACAACCTGATTTCATGCGGTTTAGCTCGGTACCGCGGGGTAGGTGGTCAAGGAAGGTACCCACCGGCCTCCAGACTCAATTCTCTGAACTCCTTGTAATTGCTAACTGTAGTAGTAGTTACCATGTGGTAACTAAAAGTCAAGCAAAAATTGGGCAACGTCCTGGTTTACCGGCAAACGAGTATTCGTAGGACGCATTGCCAGTATCAGAGAGCGCGCCGGGGTAACAGCCGGGCGGAGCGAGCCCCGCCCCTACACATGCTGCGGCCCGCGGGAATTTTTGGTTTGCGCTCGGTTGGAACTAGGTTTTTGGTGACGAATCGTGGGCAGGTTCAGCAACCTGCGATTCGGCTTTCGTCGGCGCCGACGGGGGCGCGGGGGTGGGTGCGCCCTCGGGGGCTGCCGCGGTGCGCAAGATGGCGATTTTGTTTAGGGCGTGTTCGATGGCGGGGCGGGCTGTGCGCCCGGTGGCTTCGCCCATGGCTCGATAATTCTCGAAATGGGATTCATCGAAGAATTGATTGGCAGTGGTGTCGTGGGGGAATTGGCTGTTCACCGCAGCGTAACCGAGCAAGTCCGCCGAATCGTCCTTGACGAGCGCGGGCTTTAGATAGATCAGAACGCCATCGCTGGCGGGGTCCCCCGGGACGTAGTGAATGGCTCCGACGGCGAAATGCGCGGTGGCTCGCGGAGGTTTTCCGTCAGGCAGCAGTTTGCCGAGCTCGTCGCCTTTCATCTCGATTTCGACGCCGAAGTCGACGCGGCAGCGTTCCATCGCGTTGTGCAGGTCGCTGCAACTGTAGGCGGCGTCGCAGGAGGCATCGCAGGCGATGATCACTTTACAGCGGCGGCGTACGAGTTCGTAGACTGCGAGATTCTCAAAGTGGCCGCCGTCCGATAGATAGACGTAATCGCTCTCGTCGGTTGCCGCGCCGAGGAGTTCGCGCAGCAGCCAGTAAAAGCCGAGGTTGGGACTGCCGTTTCTCCAGAATTTCCCTTTGGGATTGGCCATCCACCGACCGAGGCGCACATCGAAGAGAGTCATGAGGAAGGCGAGATCGGGCGCGGAATAGGAACCCATGTTGGGGCTGGCGGTGGCTCCCGAGATGGCCATCGCGGTTCCGAGCCGGGGTCCTAATTTGGAGTCAATGCGGTCGCAGGCGGCCGTGCGCGTGGACGCAAAGATTGATTCCGCGCAAGTTGCGCCTGCCACGGGCCGCGTGAAACCGGAATAGAGCGGCGTGAAGGCGCAGGAGCGGGCTTTTCGCGTTTGAAGAGCGAGCTCTTTGCCACGCACGACATTCAGGCTGGTATTTAGAATCGGCAGGGGACGGTCGTCGAGGTTGTCTTTAGCAATTTCTTCGGGTGGAATCTGCAAATCCGCGAGGGGAACGTCGTCGGAATCCGAGAAGCCGGTGAAGGGATGGGCGTTACGTCCCAGGACAGAAGCGCCGAGATAACCGCGCACGAGGCGATTTCGATATAAGTGATGAATCGAGAATTCGTTCACGTCCGCGCGCCAGGAAAGCAGCAGCGTGGCGAGGAAACAGGCTCCGCAGATCGCCGGAATTTTCCAAGTGTAAAAGGCATCTGCGTGGGGGAGCCCCAGAAGCGCACCGGGAACTTTCCCGACTGCGTGCGAGATCTTGGCGGCCAGCAAGGAAAGAATCAGCAAGAATCCCAGGATAAAGACGTACGGCGCAATTCGCGCCAGATATCCGAGGAATTTCTGTTTCGCCGGCGCATCCGGCAGCACCGCTGACGTGCTCGCACTCTTTCCGAAAAGAACGCCATAGAGGGTGGAGGCAACCCAGGTGAGCGCGCCGGTCCACGTCAAGCGCGGTGTGTGCTCGAGGAGCTGGTGAAGCGCGTAGGGAAATAAATGGCGATGCTGAACAGAAACAGCCAGCACATGGAGTAGATCATTAGCCATCCGCCCAGGCGGCCCCACCATTCGCGGTGCGCGTCGCTCATTCCGCGGCCCATCAGACCGATGTGTAAGACGCCTGCGAGCAGCATGATCAAAGCAAAGGCGGGAGTGCCAAAGGTTAGCACCCGCCAATTGGAAAAGGTCTGTCCTTGCACGGCGCCCGCGGGAATGACGATGTGCGCGAAGGGAATGAAGAGAAAGCTGACAATGGCGCCGGTGAAAACGGCGGTGGTGAGCAGTAACCACGTGGGCGGGCCGGCGATCCCTGCGGATTTGTGTTTAGACCATACGAGCCAGCGCACCAGCAGCGCCACAATCCACTGGCCTGAGTATAAGGCGATACCTACGAGCGGCAAGCGACGGTACGGGTGGCTGAGGATATCGTAATCGGTCAAGAAATGCGCGAGGCCATAGGTGGTGAGGCCAGCGGCTATAAACAGAGGGATGACGATCAGACGCTGCACCCACGCTTGCTGGGTGAACCAGCGGTAATTTTTGTTTTTTTCGGGGTCGAGGGACAGAAGATTCAGTCCCATAAAAAACACGCCAACCAAGCCGACAATTGCTCCCAGGGCCAAGGCAAAATACTGCGCGTACATGTAGTCCTGGAGCGGCCCGGAGTAGGTTGCTTGCAGGTGCTGTTCGGTCCTTTCCAAATAATGAAGGGCGATGACGATAGAGCGGGGGACTAGCAAAATGGAGAGAAGCAGGAGCACCAGGATGGTCTGGTTCAATAAGGTATTGCGCAGGTAACTGCAGGCAAATGTCCAGAAATCCGCGCCGAGCAAGCCCTTCCGCGGCGTCAAATAATTGCTGTAATTGCGGAGAAAGCGCACCTCGGGTCGCTCCGCGACCTCAGACGGAGATTCGGATTGGTTGGCGAGATATTCCTCGACTTGCTTGATGCCGATTTTCTGATGACTCATCCAGGCCATCAACCAACTGCTGATATATCCGCCGCCGGAGACCGAGGAAATGTAGTCGATAGTGCGCAAGAGGCGGGCTTTCGCCAGCGCCTGCAGGATGCCGAGATTAAAAGTTGCGCTGCGGATGCCGCCGCCTGAGAAAGCTAAACCTATGAGGGTATTCGCGACGGCTGGACGTTCGGGATTTTTGCCTAAACGTAAGTTGCGGGAGACTTGGATTTGCTGGAGTTCCTGGTCAAGGACTTCTTCAACGGAGATGTTGGTCATGTGGGCCTCCTGCGCGCGACGGGAGCCGCCAGGCGTTGTTCGCAAGAGTTAGCCGCGCCAAGACGAGCGCGAGGAATAGGTGCGACCAGCGCCCTGGTAGGTAGTGCGGGGATTATACCAATGGGTTATATGACGTTTGGAGTATTAACCGGGATAAATATTACAGCCGGGGAATCGAGCTTGAAGCTGAGGGCGACAATTTTGGGAGGGGGAGTTGAGCGCTTGTGGGTTGGGGACTGAAGATTGGGGTGAGCGTGGGGGTTGACGGTTGTGGGGTTGAGACCCGTGCTGAAGCGGTGGTGTCCCTACATTACGCCGGGCGGAGTCCTTCGAGGCTCAGGATAAACAAGCCCCGCCCCTACAAGATTTGCGGTTGCGCTGGGTGGGGTTAGCGCTGGCCTTCGGGGGCGAAGAGCTTTTCTGTGCCTACTACCTGGCCGTTTACGGTGCCGGGGATTAGGGTGTCGCGCTCAATTTGGCCGTGTTTAGCGTCGGCGATGGTGACGCGGTTGACTTCCAGCGTGCGGCCTACGGCGCGCTCGAAATTGGCTTTGGCTTCGACTAGATTCGCTAGAGCGCGCAGCTCGGCGCCCTGTGCGGTGATCAGGTCGCGCTGCGTCAGGATGACGTTATAAACGGTGGAGGCGCCGAGCTGGTATTTCTTTTGCTCGGCGTCGAAGGTCTGCTGCTGCAGCTCGCGGGCCTTGCTGGCGGCTTGGACTTGCGCGCGATCTTGTGTGAGGGCGATGTAGGTGTTACGCACGTCGAGCAACGCAGCGTTCCGCAGCTGCTGCATTTGCGCTTCGATCTGCCGCTGGTTTAGGACCGCGCGTTGATTGGTAGCCTGCGCGACGCGGTTGCGAATGGGAATTTGTACGTTGACGCCAACGAAATAGTCGGGGAACTGATTGTGAAAGATTTGGCTTTGCGCGTTTCCGAAGCCCCCGTGGTTGACTCCGTTGGTGACCGCCGAGGCGGTGGGCTCGAAGACCTCGACCGGCATGCCATTCATATCCAGTACGGTGATGGGCTGACCGTTGGCGCCAACCACGGGCGTTCCGGCTTTCGTCGTGGCACCGGTGACGATGGGAGAATTTCCGGCGAGCCCCGAGCTTAGGTATTGCGCCTGAAGGGTGGCGGTTGGCAGCAACGCTTGACGCGTCGCGCGGGTATCGATGGCAGCGTTCTTCACGTTTATTTCCTGCTCCAGCAAGTCGGGACGCTTGGTGAAGGCTTCTTTGATGGCGTCTTCAAAGGTGGCCGACTCCACCGCTTCGGGAGGATTGGGATGATCGAGAGGGACGATTTCGACGTTAATCAGGGACGTTGAAAGCGGATCCCGGCTGATGGCGTTTTTTAGAATCTGCTCATCCTGAAGCTTGACGGTCTGGGCGATGATCAGGTTCTGGCGGTCGGTGGCCAGCTCGGATTCGGCGCGAGTCACGTCGAGCGGGGCCATGGTGCCGATCTCCAGTTGCTTTCTGTTGTCGCCATAGAGTTTGTTCGAGACGGTGACGGCCTGCTCTTCGACCTTCACATTTTCGCGGGCATAGACAAGTTCCCAGTAGGCGGTGATGGTGTTGGTGACGGTGGTGATGGCTTGTTGCTCGAAAACGTAGTCGGCGAGCTTGCGGTTGTTTTTGGCAATGAGAATGTTGCGGCGGTTGACGAAAAAGCCGAAACCGTTCAAGAGCTGCTGTTGAAACTGGATCGTTAGCGACGACTGGACCGACGGGTTGAAAAAGTTGGCGGCGGAACTGGATGATGACCGGGAGTTATCCCAGATCGCCGTGACTGTCGTGCCGCTGGAGAATCCCTGGGTGTAGGAGTTGTTGTATTGGGAGGTATGGGAGATCAGGCCGGTGGCGGTGGTGGCGGTGCCGGTGCCGGAGATGAATGGGTTGTTGATGGGGGTGGAGCGATCGTCGTAGCCGACCGAAGAGGTCAGGATGGGATCGAAATTGAGAAAGGGAATATTGGCGTTGGAGAAGCGAATCTCCGCGCCCGAGACACCCTGCGGCAGTCCGCCTCCTTCTGTAGCAAGGATGTCGGTGTCGCCAAACCAGGGATTGTAGCGTGCGACGGCTATGTCCATGCTGTTTTCCAACGCGAGTTCCACGGCGTCCTGGAGCGTGATCTCGAGCTTTCCTTCGTGAATGAGTTGTTCGACGCGCGGCGAGTTCGTCAAACCGAACTCGGGGATGGATACCGGTCGATAGGGCTTGAAAAGATTTGGAAACGGGCGCGGTGCGTGCCTGTAGCTGTATTTCGAGACGCCGAGGGAAACGGGAATGGGCGGGTTGACGGGTCCGGGTCCATACGCGGGCTGGGGGTTTTGCGTGGCGGCATTGGGATCCTGGGCGGGCCGGTTCTGTTCCGGAGATTGCGGAGTCGGCAATTCCGGATGAGGTTGCTGCTGCGATGGCGGCGGGCTTTGGCCTGGATCCTGCGCAAAAACGGGCGAACTGGAGCCTGCGAGCAGGGTAGCGAGGACGGCGGCGGTTAGCGATCGTGCGAGTTGCGTTGGCCGCGCGCCGTCGGGCCGAAGCGTCGTGCTCCGTCCAGACGCACGTGGAGTTGACGGCTTTGCGGTCAACCGTAGCAAGTTCATATTGTCCTTCACCCCTTGAATTTTATGCACCGCCAACGCAGGTCACTTTAGTCTGACCTCTGTACAACGTTCACCGGAGGCACTTTGTTTCATCAAATCGACGAAAGCAGGGCACTGGGAAGCGAGATACCGACCGGAGACACGAATTGGGCAGTCTAGCAGGGGCGCGTTCCCTTGACAACGCAACACGCGGCGGCTAGGCTGCTGACGATTCGACGCTTAGGGGTTGTTTGGGGTTAGCTGGGCGGTCAAAGTTTTCACGCCCCGGCGAGGGCTGCCAGCGCGGTGAGTTGCCCGAGAACGTGGCCCCGTCCGGCAGCCGATTTGGATTTGAGAGACATGCTGAAGCGCGAAGAATTGTTGCGGATGTTCGAGAGCGCTGGCGCGATTCGCCACGGACATTTTGAATTGTCCAGCGGGCTGCACAGTGGAATGTACGTACAGTGTGCGCAGGTTTTGCAGTATCCGCGTTTTGCGGAGAAGTTAGGGCAGGGGCTGGCCGCGCTTTTTTCGGATGCGACGATTGAAGTTGTGGTTTCGCCTGCGCTGGGAGGCGTCATCATTGGGCAGGAAGTTGCGCGCGCGCTTCCCGAAGTGAAGACGGGATTTCCCGGCGGCGGAGTGCCCGCGATTTTTGTGGAACGCGATGCCAGCGGTACGATGACTCTGCGCCGGGGTTTTTCGTTGCGCGCCGATCAGCACGTGCTGGTGGTGGAGGACGTGTGGACCACCGGAGGCTCCACGCTGGAAACGATTCAGGTTGTGGAAGAGGCGGGCGGCAGGGTGGTCGCCGCAGGTGCGCTGATCGACCGTAGCGGCGGCAAGGTGGAGTTTCCGGTTGAAGCGCAGGCGCTGCTTGATTTACCGATCGCTAGTTATGAGCCTGAAGATTGTCCGCTTTGTCGCGAGGGCAGCGCTGCGGTGAAACCTGGGAGCCGCTTTGCGCGCTCCGCGCTGTGATGTGACCTGCGTGCGTAACCGCTGAAAAAAAACCGCTGAAACTCCGGCATGCGCTATTTCAAGCTTACCATCGCCTACGACGGCACCGATTTTCACGGCTGGCAAACGCAATCGAATAAGCCCACGATTCAGGGCGAAATCGCTGGAGTGCTGCGTCAGTTGACGCAAGAGAATGTGGTGCTGCTCGGCACTGGCCGGACCGACGCTGGCGTGCATGCGTTGGGACAGGTGGGGAGCTTTCGCACGCTGTCGGGCTTGTCCGCCGGCGATTTCCATCGGGCGCTCAATGCGCTGCTACCTCCTTCGATTCGTATCGTGAAGGCTGAGGAGATGGGGCCGAACTTCAGCGCGAGATTTTCGGCGCGCGGGAAGGTGTACCGCTACCGGATGTATCGGGGTCGCGTGCTGCCGCCGATGTTGTGGCGCTACGTACTGCACTATCCGTTTCCGCTCGATGAAGACGCCATGCGAGATGCGGCGGCGCGGTTTGTTGGGGTTCATGACTTCACCTCGTTCGCGGCTTCGACGGGGTCTGAGGAAGATGACAAGGAACGTGTGATGGAGCGCGAAATCTATTCGACGGAACTTGCGCGTACGCCGGATAACGAGGAACTGGTTTTCACCGTGCATGGCCGATCGTTTTTGCGGTACATGGTGCGGAAAATGGTGGGAACGCTTCTGGACGTGGGGCGCGGCAAACTTAAACCCGAAGACATCGACCGGCTCTATGAGCTGCGCGATCGCTCGAAATCTGGTCCTACTGTGCCGGCGCACGGTCTGTGGATGGTCAGCGCTGAGCACGAGGAGTCGTACAAGATTCCTTAGACTTAACGATTGGCTTGTTTTGGGACGCGGGTTAATTCCTGGGGGGTTTGCTTGTCAGCCGCTTCGCCGCCGCTTGAAGGCGTCGATGTTAAGATGGCCGAGGCTTTGAAATATGGCGATTAGCGGAGTTCGCGAATTGGAGAACGGGACGGGTGGTCAAAAGCTGGAGATTTCTTCGCGCGGTGGGGCGGTTATGCTTCAAGTTCGCGTGCAACCGCGGGCCAGCCGGGATGAGATTGCTGGCGTTGTCGACGGCGCTTTGAAGGTGCGGCTACAGGCTCCTGCGCTTGAAGATCGCGCGAACACCGCGCTTTGCGAATATCTCGCGGACCTTTTGAAGACGCCAAAGTCGGCTGTTAGAATTTTGGGCGGCGAACGCAGCCGCATCAAACGCGTGGAGATTCGTGGAGTGCACGAGGCACAAGTTTTTGGGCTTTTGACACGAGAAGTGTAACGAGCAACGCGCAGGTCCGCAGGTCAGCGAACGGGGAAGAACCCACACGCAACGTCGGCGTGGGGAAACTCGAAACACTTGAGGGGACTGTTAGCAGCATGAGCGTCGACCTACAGGAAATGCAGGGGGATTTGCGGGCAGCGAAGGTCGATGGATGGCTGTTTTACGATTTTCGCGGACGCGATCCGATTGCACAACGGATTTTGAAACTGCCCGCGGCCATGCGGACGCGGCGGTGGTTTTACTTTGTGCCCGCGAAGGGCACGCCTCGTAAGCTGGTTCATAAGATCGAGTCGGAGTCTCTGGCGGCGTTGCTTGGCGAGACCTTTTACTACGCGGGCCAGGAAGAGTTGCGCAAGAATCTGGCGAAGATTCTGGGGCGCGCCAAAACCGTGGTGATGCAGTATTCACCCAAGGCCGCAATTCCATATGTGGCGATGGTGGACGCCGGCACGATTGAGTTGGTTCGCGGCGCGCGCGTGAAGGTGGTGAGTTCCGCCGACCTGGTACAGAAATACGAAGCGTGCTGGACGCCGGAGCAGTTGCAATCGCATCTTGCCGCGGGCGAAAAGATCGACCGCATCGTGCGCGAGGCGTTTCAGCAAGCTGCATCGCACGTGCGAGAGAAGAAGAATTTCACGGAATATGATCTGCAGCAGTGGATACTCGGTGAATTCGCGTCTGCCCGAATCCAAAGGGAAGAAGGGCCGGACGTCGCGGTAAATGCCAACGCGAGCGATCCGCACTATGGTCCGGTCGCGGGGAAATCTTCGCCCATCCGGGAGGGCGATTTGCTGCTGCTCGATGTGTGGGGCAAGACCGGGGCGCCCGGCAGCGTCTACTACGATGTCACCTGGATCGGCTTTCTTGGGGCCAAGGTCCCGGAAAAGTACGCGAAGGTTTTCAACGTGGCCCGGAATGCGCGCGACACGGCGGTGGAGCTCATTCTATCGTGCATCGCTAGGGGAAAGCCGCTGCAAGGGTGGCAGGTGGACAAAGCTGCGCGAGAAGTTATCGAGAAAGCCGGCTACGGTAAGTACTTTTTTCATCGCACCGGTCATAGTATCGGAGAATCCGTCCATGGGAACGGCGCAAATATGGACGGACTAGAAACGCATGACGTGCGCCACCTGATTCCGCGAACATGTACTTCGGTCGAGCCGGGGATTTACTTGCCGGAGTTCGGCATTCGTACGGAGTTGAACGTGTACATCGGCGAGCGCGAAGCTCGCGTGACTGGCGCGGTGCAACACGAAATCCTGGCGCTTTTGGCGTAGATCGCAGTGAGCGATGGTCGTATCTAGAGGAGCCGGTCGCATCCAGAGGACGAACCATGACAGGAGAAGTCAAATCGACGTCGCAGGCGGACTGGTCCGGCGAGCTGCCGGCGGCGCATCCTTCGGCTAACGGCCTGCGCGAACCGCGGTCCGGCGCTGTCGCTGCCATGATTGGTATCGCGGCCTGGATTTTGCCGGGACTTGGGCATGCGATATTGAAAATGTGGGGCAGGGCCGTGGCGTGTTTCCTGACTGTGGGTTTTCTCGTCATCGTCGGCGCGGGGATGCGCGGAAACCTGTTTACCTCCGAGGGCGGCGACGCCTTTGCGGCGCTTGGCTTTATCGCCGATGTAGGCACGGGAACCTTCTACCTGCTTGCGAAGTCGCTTGAGGTTGGCGGCCCGGATGTGTCTCACGCCGATGGTGACTATGGAACGCGCTTCCTGGCCGCCGCGGGCGTCTTAAATTTGCTTGCCGCATTACACGCTTACGAAGCGGCGCGCGGGCGGAAGGCCTGACCGCGTGACGCTTCAGCTCAGTCATTTTCAGGCGATGTTTCTGTTTGCTTTGGGCATTTCGATCGCGTTCGGATTTTTGAGCCGAAGGCCGGCGCTCGAGCGTTTGAAATACATCGGATGGTCGTTGTTGTTATTCCTGCTGATTGGCATCGGGATCGGCTGGTTGATGTACCCGTTTTCACGTTAAGACGGCAGCCGTTAAGAGGGCGACTTCGACGAATCGCGCGGCACGACCGGTGGCATCGTGCCGGGATTACTGGACGAGCAATTACTTGCTGTTTTTTGCTTTGGCCATTTTGGCGGTTACGAACAGGAGCAGCTTGCGATCTTTTTCGTCCATGCGCGATAAAAAGCGTATTAGTTGACGCAGAAAACGCGCTTCCTTGCCGGACGTGCCCCAGGACCCGCCACCCGAACCCTTGCCGTCGAGAATCGGGTGGGGCTTGGGTGGCTGGTCGCCTTCATAGAGGAGTTCGTAAAGAGGCACCTCGAGGGCCCGCGCAAACTTCTCCAGCGTTTCCACGGCGGGAACGGTGTGACCATTTTCCACGCGCGAGACATAGCAGCGCAGCAGGCCGGTGCGCTCTTGAATGTCTCCCTGCGATAATTTTTTTTGTTCCCGGAGTGTCCGCAAGCGGTCCGCAACGATCATAAATCCTCCCACGCGAGCATGCGTACCAGAGTTTATACCTTAACACATCTGTTTAGTACCTTACGTTATTTTATAAACTTGTCAATATGTATTTCCAGAGCCTAGCACGCTTCGGGAAGGGCAGGGCTATTATCCTACAAACTATGTTGACTTTTAATACTAAAGTATTACTCTACCTAGACTTCGTAACGTATACCTATCGCTTGCGGAGACGGCATGCAACCAGGCGCAAGGCCACGACCGTCGCTCCTACCTCACCATTCTAGAGTGAATGATACGGTCTCGGGGTTGCGTCCAGTCGATGCCGCCGACCTTACCGTCCAACTGAAGACCTTGAGCAAATTCCGCCGCGGTGTGCTGGTCTGGCAGTTGGAGGACCTGCGTGACGCTCGCAGCCTGCGATTGCTGGATCTCAATGAAGCCGCCGAGCGGGAGCTGGGAGCGTGCGTGCGCGAGGGCGTCGGCAAGGTTATAGCCGAGACATTTCCCGCGCTGTTGAACAGCGATCTTCCGGATCGCTGCCGCATGGTGATCGCGTCCGGTCAACCGGAAAGCGTCGGTGAAGTACGATACTCCGATTCGCGTATTCAAGACAGCGTGTTCTGGTTCGAATGTATTCCTCTTCCCGGTAATTGTGTGGGCACCGCGTTTGAAAATATAACGGCACGCAAGAGAAGCGAGCAAACGAAAGATGGGGCGTTGCGGTTGCTGCATAAGATTACGATGGCCATCAACGGTTCGATCACCGCATCCGAAGCCGCGCAAGTATGCCTCCGGGAGGTTTGTCTGCAAATCGGTTGGCCTGTGGGCCGCTTGTTTATTACCGATGAACACTCCGCGAAGAGGTTTGTTCCCAACCCGATTTGGTATTTTAGCGACGCTCATCGATTCGAGGGGTTTCGCCAAGCGACCGAAATGTTCGAGCAGGACTTGACGAATAAATTCGTGCTCGAACACCGGGTGCGGCAAGGAAAAAGGGCCGGACTCACACGCTCTGTGGGTTTTTCGGTTTTGGAAGGGAATCGGCTGAGGGCGGTCCTGGAATTCTCATCGGAGACGGCCACTCCGTTGGATGGAACGCTGGTCAGGGCCATCGGTGACATTGGGGTGCAGCTCGGCCGAGTGTTCGAGCGCGAGGGCGCGGCGCTGGAGATCCAACGAATGCTTCGGCAGGATGAGGAGCGCCGCAGCGCCTCGAAAAAATTGCGTGCGTGCACGAAGCGATACGGGCCGCCACTGAAAGTCTGCCTGGAACGCCTGCGCCACCAAAAGCTGACCGGTGGAAGAACGTCAGCGCGGCAGATGGCCAGCTCCATCAAACTCATGCAGCGTTGCCTCGACGAGATGCGTGAGATCGGCACTCCGCCGATTGAGTTCGGACCGAGCCCGCGGGCGCGTTGAAGCGTGGAGAGGCACAGAGCGTCGAGCCTGGTCTGATTATATTCCACCCACAACTTGTTGATTTCCGACGCACAGGGCCGCCCGAAGACGCGACTGTGTTGTGCTATAGTTTATTTCGCGACGCGCAGAAGGCCTGAGAGTTACCGTCGGCGCGCCGAGCAATGGATGGGCGTAGAACTTGCGCGAAAGCCCATCAAGTCTTCTAAACCTGCAAAAAGCCGAGGTAGCTCAGTGGTAGAGCAGCCGATTCGTAATCGGCAGGTCGCGAGTTCAACTCTCGCCCTCGGCTCCAGTTCTTTTTAACCTGATTTCTTTCCAGCATTTAACGTTCCGGTTTTCTATCGCAACTGAAAACTTGGGGACAGTTGGGAACAATGACTCCGCGACTGCCTACCGCACGCTTTTGCGATTCGGAATCACATGCATGTACACGTTCAATGTCGTCAGATTCGATGCTTGAGTTTGCTCCAGATCCCGTTTCTTTCCGTACCGAAATGCCGCCCATACACCGAGGGTCATGAAAGCGAGCGGCGGAAGCAACAGAACCACGACCCCTTTGCTGATGGCTCTTTGCCCATCCTTGGAGGTCGCTTTGGCTGTGCTGTAACACATGGAGCAGGCCTGACCGAAGGCCGGCGTGACCCACAGCGAAAGGGATAGGGCGAGAATAGCGACGCGTGGTTTCATTTGACTCCCAGCGAAATGATGCGCAGAGCGTCGGGAAAGAAGATCATCATCAAAGCCAGGCAGGCGACCAGGGAGCACATGGTCAGCCACTTCATCCGCGAGATTTCATACTTCATGTGCATGAAGTAGCCGATGATCAGCGCTGCCTTCACGAGCGACAAGCCCATCAAAATGGTCAGCATCCGCACGGGCTGCATGTTCTGATAGGTCAGATAAACTTCGATGGCGGTCATTCCCAGCAGCGCGGCCCACACCCAGAAGAACTGCGACTTTCCGTGATGGCGGTGTTGTTCCGCGACGCGCTGTGCGATGACCTGCTGGAAAACTTCCATGTTTTTCCGCTCCTAGAGAATCTTGGCGGACATCAAATACACCAACGGAAAAATAAACATCCACACCAGATCGACGAAGTGCCAGTACAATCCGGCAACCTCGACATCCGATGAGTCGTAGACCTTGGGCTTCAACCACAGAATGACCGAGCAAACAATGGCCGCCAGCAGCAAAACGTGCGCTCCGTAGTGGAAGGGGCTGTACGACGGCGTTCCCAACCAAGCGGCAAGCCAGAAGACCAGCAAAATAGGAATGAAGTTGCGCCGAAGCGCGATTATGCCGAGATAGATCACTCCCAGCGTCACGTGAAGCATGTGCATGCCGGTCAGCCCAAAAAAGGTGGCGGGAAACTGCGGCACGGACTTCGCGACATTGGCGAATTCACCCCCTGCCGCTTGTCCGGGCAGCTTTGGAAATACAGGAAGCGTCAACCCCTCTGCGATCAGCTTGCTCCACTCTCTGCCATGGAGAACAACAAAGCCTAGGCCACAGGCCATGGTGGCCAGCAGCCACAGCCGCTGCGCTTTTGCGTCGCCTTGTACCGCCGCGCGCACCGCGAGAACCATGGTCAACGAACTCGTCAACAAGAACGCCGTCATTATCGTGGCGTTCACAATGCTTTCGGAATGAAATGGCGTAGGCCAGTTTGGCGTGGAGATCCGCCCGTAGCTGTACGCGTACAGTAAAGCTCCAAATGTCAGCGAGTCAGAAAGCAGGAACAGCCACATCCCGATCTTCTTGGAATAGGTTCCAAAGAGCGATGGCTCGTACACGGTCGGCATTTCCTGCGGCAGGGTCGCTTCAGCCATGAGTCTGGTGTCCTCCTTCCTGTGACGTCTAGTGCACAAACTCCAGCAAGCACAAAATGTAAATCCACAACAAGGCCATGAAATGCCAATACCAGCCGGTTACATCCACCACAATAAATTGTGAATCGGCTGGCCGACGCAGGGCGGAAGCAACGCCTGCGGTCAATAGGGCCACCACACCACCGAAGAGGTGGACACCATGCATGCCGGTCAATAGATAGACGAAAGAGCTGCTGGGGCTGCTGGATACATAGAAACCGTTGGCCGCCAGCTCGCGCCAAACTATCCATTGCCCGGTCAAAAAGCTAAGGCCCAAGACTGCCGTCAATGCCAGCCAGGAGACTTCTTTATCGACGTCTATCGATACTCCGGGAACCGCTGCGAGCTGCGCGAGTGCTGCCTTGCGAGCCGCCTGGCCCCGCGCCAGTTCCATGGTGAAGGTGCTGATCAGCAATACTCCGGTGTTGATGAGCAACAGCCTGGGCAATGGCACGGGAAACCAATCATGAAGCAGTAGGTTGGTGCGCGGGTCGAGCGTGGGTAGGCCCTGTCGGACGACGTAGGCACTCGAAAAAGAGATAAAGATCATTGCGATTCCGGTCAAACCCACGACCAGCCCCAGCCGGGCCCGTCGCAGCCGCGTATCGAAGAATCGCGAACCGAAATCGTCGCCATCGTGCCGGTGCGGTGGCAGAACGGCATTTCCTCCCGTGGAAGTTCTGGGATCGTCAAGCGAAACGGTCGGGGTGTAACTAGCCATAAGGATTTAGTGTGCCGCCAAAGTTGTGGGGTCGGTTTGCATCACATAATCGCGCGGAGCGCCTGGCACGCCGTACTCGTAGGGGCCGTTGTGAACCTCCGGAGTATGCCCGCCAAAATTGTCGTGAGGAGGAGGTGTGGCGGTGGTCCACTCGAGAGTGGTGGCTTCCCAAGGGTTGTCGCTGGCCTTCTTTCCGTATTTCATGCTCCAGAAGAGGTTGAACAGGAAGATGAATTGACCGGCGATGGTAACGATCGCCGCGTAGGTGATGAACTTTTGCAAGGGGATCAAGTCGCGAAGGTAGGCGAGTTCGGTGAATTGCGAGTAACGCCGGGTGGCGCCGGCCATGCCTAGATAGTGCATGGGCATGAAAATCGCGTAGGTGCCGACGAAGGTGAACCAGAAGTGCCAGCGTGCCAAACTTTCGCTCATCATGCGTCCAAACATCTTGGGGAACCAGTAATACGTTGCGGCAAAGATTCCGAAAATGGAGGCTACACCCATAATCAAGTGGAAATGGCCGGTCACGAAATACGTGTCGTGCAACGGAATATCCAGCACTGGCTGCGCCAAAAACGGTCCGCTGATTCCGCCCGAGACAAACAAGGAAACGAATCCAATGGCGAAGAGCATCGGTGACGAAAAGCGGATTCGTCCGCCCCACAACGTCCCCAACCAGTTGAAGGTCTTAATGGCGGAGGGTACACCGATGGCCATCGTCATCACGGAGAAGGCGAAGGCCGTGTACGGGCTCATGCCGCTCATGAACATGTGATGGCCCCACACCATGAAGCCCAATAGGCCAATCGAGAGCATGGCGTACACCATGGCCCTGTATCCAAATATCGGTTTGCGAGAGAACACCGAGACCAACTGCGAGCACAAGCCCATTGCGGGAAGGATGGCGATGTATACCTCGGGGTGACCGAAGAACCAGAACAGGTGCTGCCACAAAAGCGGCGAGCCGCCCTTATGAGCCGCGAGTTGCCCGTTCACTACTACCAGCGGCACAAAAAAGCTGGTGCCCGCGTTACGATCCAGGAGCAGCAGGATGCCCGCGGAAAAAAGCACACCAAAGGCGAGCAGCCCCAGGATCGCGGTGATAAACCACGCCCAGCATGTCAACGGCATGCGCATCATGGTCATGCCCTTGACGCGCATATCCAGCGTCGTGGTGATGAAATTCAGCGCGCTCATCAGGGCGCCAACGCAGAAAAGAGCGATGCTGATAACCCACAAGTCTGCCCCCGGACCCTCACCGGGCCCGGCGGACTGCAGCGCACTTAGGGGCGGATACCCGGTCCAGCCGTGCAGCGGCGCGCCACCCACAACAAAAAATGCCGACAGCATCACGATGTATCCGACAAACGTGACCCAGAACGAGAGCATATTCAGGACCGGGAAGGCCATGTCCGCGGCGCCGATTTGAATTGGGAGGAAGTAATTGCCAAAGCCGCCCTGCGGCGCGGTGGTCAGCACGAAGAAGACCATGATGGTGCCGTGCATGGTCAATAAGCTGAGGTAAGTTTCGGGCTTGATTTCTCCCAGTAAAGGCAATGGCGCGCTCGGCCAGATCAAGTGAATGCGCATCAGCAGGGAAAGAAACATGCCGACGAACACCGCCGTCAACGCGAGAAAATAATACTGAAGGCCGATGACTTTGTGATCAAGACTGAAGACCCATTTCCGAACGAAACCTTGCGGTGCTGCGTGGGCATGAGCTTCGTGGGCAGCGAATTCCCGGGTAGCCATTATTGTTTCTCCGCCTCCCGTGCCGTCAGCCATTTGTCAAACTCCTCCTGGCTAACGACTTTTAGCATTCCATGCATCTTGTAGTGACCTAGCCCGCAGAGTTCCGCGCAGGCGATCTCATAGTCTCCGGTGGAAATTGGAGTGAAGTGCATATGGATCGCGAGACCTGGAACGGCGTCTTGTTTGAAGCGCATTGCGGGGACAAAAAAGCTGTGGATGACGTCCTGGGCGCGCAAGATGACTTCCACTTCTCGATTCACCGGAGCGTACATCGTTCCGGTTACGACATCATCTTTGGAGGTAGGGTCGGTCGGGTCGAGACCGATAGCGCTCTCGCCGCCCGCGGACGGATCGACCAATTCCGGTTTGGTGGCACCAAACTTGCCATCCGGCCCGGCGTAACGGAAATACCATGCGAACTGCATCCCGGTGACCTCCACCTGCAAGGCCCCGGGTTCCGCGGGACGAAAACGCTCGGAGGCCCAGATCGAACTGCTCATCAGGTTGAGGCCGACAAACAGGATCAGAGTTAGGACGGTCCACACAATCTCCAGCGTATTGTCTCCGTGAGAATAGCGCGCAGGGGAAGCTGCAGCGCGGTCACGGTATTTCCACGCGAAAAAGCCCAGCAAGACCTGCGCCGCCACAAACACAATTCCCATGAGGATGTACGTCGTGGTGAAATGATGGTCAATGCCCGCAGCCGCGGCGGAGGCTCCGGTTGGCAACCACCACGTCTTGGCAATAAAGAAGTACGCGCTGATGAACGTGATCAGCCAGATGACAATGAGAAGAACGAGGCCCATGCGGCGCGACCTCCCGAGGAAAATTCTCGGCCGGCCCCACTTTGGAAATGCCAAAAAACCCCTGGGATCACAACAGTGGGGCTGCAAACGAGGCGAGTCTACCACAGCTAACTCCGCGCGCAAGCGGGTTGTTGCATTCTATATATTGTGCTTCGGTACGCCGAAATTTCCGCAGATGCGCTAGATGTCCTGGATGGCGTCGCATCTTACAGCCGCGCAGAGACGCATTGACGTCGTTTTGCATTTTGAGTAACATCCGTCCCGTTTCCTGGGGGGTCCAGTGGAATGGTAAGGACCTCGCGATGTTTCGCTGGAATTTCTTTCCAACTCGGCGGGCCCCAAGCGCTCGTGGGCGTCGAGCGGTTCCTCTGCCATTTGCGCTTCTCTGATTATCTCTTTGCACGTTTCTTTTCCACCGCAAAAGTTTTTGTAGCTTCGTCCGATCTCGAAACCGCGAATCAATGTGGATCAGCAGTCAACGGTCAAAAGGGGGAGGAAGCGGCACGTTTTGTCGCCGTGTAATCTCGAGAACCATTTTCCAGGAGGAATCGCATGGCGGGCCCGGAGACTCTATCGGATAAACCGAAACCGGATGCGGCGAAGACGTCGGCTAGCGCCGATGATGCGGCCAGCTATGTGGGGACGCCCGCTGTGGGTACCTCGAAGGCTGCGGCCGCCGCTGGTTTGGCAACCGTTGGTCCGAAGGACAGCCAAGTCAACAGCCGGCGGCGGCGTTTAGTGTGGTGTGCAGTCTCTGGCTTCCTGGGCGCCTGGTTTATCGCGTTCCTACGTTTTTTTTTGCCGCGCACGCTCTTCGAACCTCCCACCATCTTCAAGATCGGCTATCCGTCCGACTACGCCTTGGGCGTGGACACCAAGTGGCAGCAGAAATACCGAATCTGGGTCGACCGCACGCCTGATCGCGTTTTCGTCATCTACGCGCGCTGCACGCATCTCGGCTGCACGCCCGACTGGAAAGCCAGCGAAAACAAATTCAAGTGCCCCTGCCACGGCAGCGGCTATGACAGTGAAGGCGTGAATTTCGAAGGCCCGGCCCCGCGGCCCATGGATCGCGCGCACCTGGAACTGGCGCCCGACGGCCAAATCGTTGTCGACACCTCCCGGCTTTATCAGTGGCCTAAAGGCCAACCCAGTCACTTCAGCGACCCGGGCTCCTACTTGCAGGTGTAAACCATGCCGGACGAGAAAAACGCAAACGGGAAGAACGGCAAATCGGTCGGCCTCGTCGACCGCATCAAGGATGATCTCAACTCGCTGAAGACCGAACTACCGGCGAAGGCTAAAGAGCAAGTCGAGCTGCTCAAGAATCCCACCAAGACGCAGGTCTACACTTCCATCTTCCGGCACAAACACGACGACACGCCGCGCAATCGCGCCCTCGGCGTGCTGTCCAACGTTTTTTTGCATCTGCACCCCGCTAAAATCAACCGCGACGCGGTGCGCTACAGCTATACCTGGGGAATGGGCGGCATCACTTTTTATTTGTTCCTGGTGCTCACATTCACCGGCGTGCTACTGATGTTTTACTACCACCCCAGCAAGGTGCAGGCATTCCGCGACGTCCTTTACCTGGAGCATGATGTTCCTTTCGGCAAGTTACTTCGCAATATGCACCGCTGGGCCGCGCACCTGATGGTCATCGCCGTTGAGTTGCACATGTTTCGCGTGTTTCTCACCGGCTCCTACAAGAAGCCGCGCGAATTCAACTGGAACGTGGGAGTGATCCTTCTGGTGCTGACGTTGCTGCTCTCCTTCACCGGCTATTTGCTGCCGGACGATCAACTCGGTTTCTGGGCCGTAACGGTGGGAACGAATATGGCGCGCGCTACCCCTCTTCTCGGTCATGAGGGGCCCTTCGGTGCGCAAATGGGGATGACGCCTTACAATGACGTCCGCTTCGGCCTGCTGGGCGGTTCGATCGTAGATGCCAACGCGCTGCTGCGCTCTTACATTTGGCATTGTATCGGCATCCCTATCATCGCCTTGATCTTCATGGTTGTACATTTCTGGCGCGTGCGTAAGGACGGAGGAATTTCCGGCCCGAACTCCGTGATCCTCGAATCGGAAATCAAGGAGCCAAGGAAATAGCCATGGATTGGCGCCAACTGTGGGAAATCCTTTCCGCGCCGGATAACGTGCCGATCATCGCGTTAATTCCGCTGCTCGCGTTCTACATATTCCTGGCTTGGCGTCAGGCGCACGCCAACGATTTGCTCATCGAGCAACTCGAAGGCAACGCGGCCTTGGCCAAGACGCACCACCGCAAAGCGTGGCCCTTCAAGCCCGGCTGGCAAAAAGAAGTCCACGTCTGGCCATTCCTTCTTCGCGTCGAGTTTCTCGCCGCCATCATCGTCACCATCATTCTGATGGTGTGGTCCATCACGCTAAACGCGCCTCTCGAGGAACCCGCGAATCCGAACCTGACCATGAACCCCGCCAAGGCGCCCTGGTATTTTTTGGGTCTTCAGGAAATGTTGGTTTACTTCGACCCTTGGATCGCCGGCGTGGTGATGCCCACCTTGATTATATTTGGCTTAATGGTGATCCCTTACATTGACACCAATCCGCTCGGCGCCGGCTATTACACGTGGAAGCAGCGAAAGTTCGAAATCGGCACATTCCTCTTTGGCTTCATCGTTCTCTGGGTATCGATGATCACCATCGGCACCTTCATTCGTGGTCCTGGGTGGCAATGGTTCTGGCCCGGGCAAACCTGGGACCACAATCGCCTCATCTACGAGGTCAATCGCGATTTGCCGGATCTTTTCGGCATTACCTCGAACCTTGGCAAGGCCATCTTCGGTGCCGTGGTAGTCGGCGGCTTCTTCGCCGTCGGCGGTTTCGTTCTGCACGCGCTGTATCGCCGCTACAACCCGAAAAATTATCAGCGCAAGAGCCTGCTGCAATACTCCATCTTGATGGTCTTTTTTCTCACCATGGTTGGGTTGCCCATCAAGATGCTGCTGCGCCTGATGTTCCACATAAAGTATGTGTGGATCACGCCGTGGTTCAACGTCTAGGAGGAAATGGTGCCCGATAAGACCATTCCCGATGACGACCCGATCGTAAGCAAATCGCTGGCGCCGCACTACGTCATAGCGGTGATGGTCCTGATGGCCACGCTGTTCTGGGCTTTGTGGGATGAGGATTTCGGCCAGCGCCCCTGGAAATCTTTCCAGCAGGAATGGAAAAATCGCTATTCGTCATTTCTCAAAACCGCGCGTTCGCAATCCAACGCTTCGCAGAAAGATGTCGAGAACGCGGCCGAATATCAAGCCGTCAAATTGTCCTATGAGCAGGCCAATCAGGGTGCCGCGCCTCGCATCAAGGAAATCAATGAGAAGTTGCGCGATGTCGGCGCCAAGATCCTCGCGGTCCAGAATGTCTTCACGGACCGCCGCGCCTATGTCAACGCCTCCACCTACGACATCGAAACGGAAACCAACAATTCCGCCAAGCAACGCAAACAAAGAAATCTCGATCAGTACAAACAAGAAGTCACCACTGTCGAGTACCCCGACGGCAGCAAACAAAAATACAATTTCCCGCAACTCGAAGAAACCTATAACGAGCTAAGGAACGAGCGCACCGTCCTGAGCGCCGAGCTTGGCGAACTCATCAAGCCCGTCAATGAGCAGAAGGAAAAACTGGACGCTTACATCTCCGAGCACATGGTCAACCTTACGCCCACGCAGCTCAACGGTTTGCTGGACAAGACCGAAGCGTGGGATCCCAAAATCGTGCAGATCAATGTACCCGAAGCGAACATCGTGGATCGCTGCGAGTCTTGCCACATGGGCGTTCGCGAGCCCGTCAAACTAACCGCCGCGGCCATGTCCCCCAAAGGCAAGAAGCCTGACGAATATGCTCGTGCGTTCACCAGTCATCCCGAGCCCGATCTTCTGAAGATTCATGACCCAGACAAGTTCGGCTGCTCGCCGTGCCATCAGGGCAATGGACGCGCGACCACCAGCGTGGAAAAAGCCCATGGCAACTATGAGCATTGGCTCTGGCCGTTGTTCCCGCGCGGAAATATGGAAGCTGGCTGCCAAACCTGTCATGCCGCGGATATGGTTTTGGTGAGCAACGATGTGGGCTGGACCCTCCTATTGGGAAAAGACCTTTTCCGCCAGCGCGGCTGCGTCGGCTGCCATCGCTACGAAGGTTACGACAAAGAGCCTGAAGACTTACTCTCCATCGCCCAGCAAATCAAGCTCATCGAGCAAGAGAAAAAAGACAACTTCAAGCAAGCCAACTACCTCATGAAGCAGGCCGACGCCGCACAAACCAACGACGAAGCTAATCGCCTCAACGATCGCGCCGTCGCACTAAAAGTCACCAACAGCAAACTCGATCTGCGCATCGTCCAGCTCGACCGCAGCACCAAAAGTCTCTTGCAAGACATGAAAAAAGTCGGTCCGAATCTCAAGGACGTCCGCCTCAAGCTCAACCGCGACTGGATTCCCGTGTGGCTTAAGAAGCCCAGCGCTTTCCGTGCTACCACCAAGATGCCGGATTTCCGCCTCAACGATGAGCAGATCAAGTCCATTTCTGCTTACATTTGGCAGTCGGCGCTAGCCGATCCGCTGGCCAAGCACAAGCCCGGCAGCGCATCGCATGGCAAAGAACTGTTCGAATCACGCGGCTGCCTCGGATGTCATTCCATCGGCGAAGGCGACCAGATACAAGGCGGAAGCTTCGCCGCCAATCTCACGCGCGTCGGCGAAAAAGACAATTACGACTATCTTGTTCGCTGGGTCCACAACGCCCGCGAACGCACCCGCCCCTATTGTCCCTACGAGAAAAAAGATATCGGTCCCGAGGATTACCAGAAAAAGGGTTTGCCATACGTTTTCGATCTGGACCACACCAAGTGCCCCAACGACGGACACGAGCTGCAAGTCCAGAACATGACCGTTATGCCGAGCCTGCGCCTCTCTCCTCAGGATGCGGAAGACGTCGCCAGCTATCTGGTCACCCTGAAAAAGCAAGAGCCTTTCTCTTACGGGGATGCTTCCTTCATGGACGATCCCAAGCTCAAAGACGAAGGGAAGAAGTGGATTCGCCGCTTGGGCTGTGCCGGCTGCCACGAAATATCCGGCTTGGAAGACGAAGGCCGCATCGGCACCGAGCTAACAACGGAAGGCAGCAAGCCTATCGAGCGACTCGATTTCGCTCTGCTGACCGAAAGCGCGCAGCGTGGCAACAGCGAGCCCATTACAGATCCCGACGATCTCGCGCGCCTCCCCGAAGGTCCCGCTAGGCAGCCCTGGTACGATCACAAAGGTTTCTTCGAGCATAAGCTCGCTGAGCCCAACATTTGGGACAAAGGCAAGATCAAACCCGAAGAAGAAAAACTGCGCATGCCCAATCTGCATTTGACGAAAGAAGAGGTCGGCGAGCTCACCACCTTCCTCATGGGCAGTCAGGAAAGCGCTCTTCCCGTCGCTTACCAATACAAGCCGCTCGATTATCGCCGCGACATTCAAGAAGGTTGGTGGATCGTTCGCAAATACAACTGCATGGGCTGCCACCAGTTGATCCCCGGCCAAAAGACTTCGTTGATGAAGATGGCCCGCTACCAAGATGCGCAAGAACAGCTTCCTCCCAAGCTTCTTACCGAAGGCGCTCGCGTTGATCCCCAGTGGCTCTTGCATTTCCTCGCCAATCCGTCTCTCAGCGACACCGACACCAACCGCAACGGCATCCGCCCGTATCTCCAGGTGCGTATGCCCACCTTCTCGTTCTCGGAAAATGAATTGGGCAAACTCGTACGTTTCTTTCAGGCGCTCTCGCGCCAGCCGTTCCCCTACATTCCGGAGCCGCCGCCGGCGCTCACCGCCAAGGAAACCGTTATGGCTCGTAGCCTGTTCAGCAGTCCGGCAGCGCCTTGCTTGAAGTGCCATGCCACCGGCGATCCAGTCCATGATCGCACCGCCACCGCGCCCAATTTCCTGCAAGCCAAAGGGCGCCTCAAACCTGATTGGGTAGAGCGCTGGATCATCGACCCGCAAGCCATCAGCCCGGGCACGTCCATGCCTTCCGGTCTTTTTAAGCGCGAAAATAATCGTTGGACGTTCTCTGGTCCCACGCCCTCATCTTTCGCTGGATACGATAAGGACCACACCAAGCTTCTGGTCGAATATATTTTCCAGCTCACTCCGGAAGAGCAGCGGAGGGTGAGCGCCTCGAAGGGGCAAGCGCGAGCAACGGCTGGCGTCGGCGGCTCCTCTGTGGCGAACGCAGACGGCGGTCCCGGTCAGCGCGCCCCGCAATAGGAGGCCGGATTTCTTAGACTTTCAGATGGATTGATCCGATTTCAAGGGAGAGGCAGGAAAAATGAAAACCCAAAAGTCGCTAGCAATCATGAGCCTATCGGTCTCGCTCGGAGTTGTTCTGTTGGCCGGATGCGGCAAGAAGGAAACCGCAGAGGAGCAGCCTGCGGCTCCTAGCCCTGCCGCAGCCCCGGCGGCAACGCCGATTGATCCCTCCACGGCCGCAAACGTAAAAGGAACCGTAAAATTCGATGGCGCCGCCCCGAAGCCGGCCAAGATTGATATGAGTCAGGATTCCAACTGCCAAGGCTCAAATACCGCGGAGAACGTTGTCGTGAGCGGAGGCCACCTCGAGAACGTTTTCATCTATGTAAAGGAAGGCCTTGGCAACCGCAATTTCGACCTTCCGAAAACACCGGTGACTCTCACGCAGAGCGGTTGCAAATACAAACCCCACGTCCTTGGCGTGATGACTGGACAAACCATCACCATCGTCAACGGCGATCCCACCACGCACAACATTCACCCGACTCCCAAAGACAATCGCGAGTGGAATGAATCGCAGGCCCCGCAAGCCCCGCCAATCGAGAAGACATTCGCCCGCGAAGAAATTCTGCTGCCGGTGAAGTGCAACCAGCACCCCTGGATGCGCATGTTCGTCAATGTGGTGAAGAGCCCGTTCTATGCGGTCAGCGGTCCGGACGGTAACTTCGAGATCAAGGGTCTGCCGCCAGGCGATTACACGATTGCCTTCGTGCATGAAAAGCTCGGAGAGCAAGATCAAAAAGTGACACTCGCCGCAAAAGACAGCAAGACCGTCGACGTCACTTTCAAGCCCGGCACGTAATCGCGTTTTTGGGTCTCGCCGCCGGTCATTCCGAAGCGCAGCGGCGAGGAGTCTGGGAGTTGTCGCAGGCCCGACGGTCGTCGAAGAATTTAGCGCGCCACGCGGTCCTGAGCGCTAAGTTTAGAGGATTGAGTCCTGGGAGGGGCGAGACACGGATTTGCGAGTCTGCAACTGCATCTTTCGGAAGGCGTAAGGAGGTTTTTTGCTTCTAGTGATGCTCTTGATTTCTTTATTGCTCGGCCTTCTCTCCCTCGCGGGCATCGTCTGGATCGTCATCGTCGGATCTCTACTCAGCGTCGACGGCCTGTTCATGAGCCTGATTCTCCTCACCCTCTCCGCTATCTTCTTCCTCAATGTTCTCTTGGAACTCCGCGATCGAGGCATCTTCGGAAAGGACAAGGGAGCTTCGTCAAAGGGCCTTCCGGCATCGAAGACGGACTAAAATCCGAGAAAACATATGGCGAGTCGCATAGCAATGTCCGAAACGGCCAATCCGCCTGCGATTGTAGAGAATTCTCCGGCGCACCCGAGGCGTCCTGGCCACGACATGTCCACGCGCAATCGACTGCTTTTCTTCATCGCCGCCTGGCTGATCGTGCTCATGCCGTTCTTGTTTTGGTGGAGCACCTGGTTTGGACGACAGCTTTCGGACACGCAGATCACCGAATACCTAAATGACGACAGGCACCCGCGTCACATCCAACATGCTCTCGTTCAATTGGGCGAACGTATGGCGCGCCACGACACAAGCGCGACGCGGTGGTACCCGGAGTTGCTGCGCACCGCTGCTCACTCCGTGGAAGAAGTTCGCAACACAGACGCTTGGGTGATGGGCCAGGACACCTCGGCCGCAGCGTTCCACGAAAAATTGTTGGAGATGTTGAAGGATCCCTCGCCGATGGTTCGCGGAAACGCCGCACTATCTCTAGTGCGTTTCGGCGACGCTGCTGGCCGCTCTCAGATCGTCGCTCTCTTGAAGCCAGCTTTCATCATCGCTCCCGCCGCGGGGCGCGTCATCGACCTGGACAAAATCGGAACCTTCGTGCGCCAGGGAGGTCTGATCACCAAATTACAGGGCGCAGAGGGCACGACGGAGATGCGGTCGCCCATTAGCGGTCGCATTCGCTCTCTTTCGGTTGCGACGGGAGCCACCGTGGCGGCTGGTTCGGAAGTTGCCACCATCGACCCCAGCTCGGAGCAAGTCTGGGAAGCCCTGCGCGCTCTCTACCTAGTGGGTCTGCTCGATGACCTCCCGGCTGTCCGTATCTACGAGCGCAACATTGCCGAAATCCCCGATCGCCTGCGCGAGCAGGCCATGCTGACCGAAAAAGCCATTCAGGCCCGAGCCGTAAAATAGCCTGGGTCGATCAATACGTCATCGCTCCGACGACCTTTTCCACCTCCGCGATGTCCACCATCACGATGGCGTCCCACGGGCAACCATCCAGGAAGCATCCATCCGGCCCCTTACTCAGGCACTTCTTGCATCCGATGCACAGGATGGGATCGATCTGGATGCGCCCAAATGGAAAATGATCCTCATCCGGGACCCAGAACATGCAGTCTTCCACCGGGCAATATTCCACGCACGCCGGCGAGCCAGCGCAGCCCGTGCAGCATTCCGTGATGACCGCAAGTTCCTTTGGTTTCTTCTTGCGCGCTGTGGTGATCCCTTTGGAGCGAGGATCGTGTTTCTGCTCGTCGGGCACCATTCCGGCGGTCTTCGCGACTTCACGCTCGGTTGCCATGTGCCTCGCCTATCCTTTTGTTAGTCACGATCATTTTGCCACACGCGTGCGTCTACAGCGGGCACCCGGACGCCGCTGGACTCGGTCCCCGAGGCTTAACTGGCCGTCATCCCACACGCGTGCACGGGAAACGCTTGCCGATATTTGTGAAATAATAGTCCTCTCTCGACGGCGCATGCATGAATTCGTCGTACATGTTCGAGGGCACGTTAAAGAACTCGTACACGCCGCCATTCGAGAACTTCAGCTCAAGAGTTCCAATGTTGTCCGTATCTTGATGGTACCCAACCTCTAGTATGCCTTCCGAGGAAACGGTGATCCGTTTCATGTGTTGAGAGCCCCCTTTCGTTTGCGGCGAGCTTTCCAGCGACCGGCGTCGGGACGCTCCGTCCGATCGCAGCCTCCGGGTTTTCCCTCAGTGTTCGGCCTGTTCTCCCTGGGCTGCGATGTCTGAATCGTCGCCCCCTTCTCGTGCTCCAACGGCGGGATTCTAATCCAAAATTTGCCTCGTAACTATCAGATTTTTCGAACTCTTCAGCCTAGCCGTGGTGGTCGCCGCCGCCGGCTAGCTCGCGTACGATGTCACCGACGAAGCCCTTGGCGCCACCGAAGAGCATTAGGGTTTGATCCAGATAACGGCGGGCACAAGCGCAGGGCGCTGCTCCGCCGGGAAGCTTTCACGGGGAACACCGACGATCATGAAGCGTCCTCCGATACTCAAGAACACAACTTAATTGTGATCGGATTCTGGCCGGGCGGCTTTGTACATCGGCTACGCGAACTGAGCTTCGTGACAAATTCAGCGGCCGGGCTACTCGGCTGTCGCTTCCTTCGCCGGTATGAAATAGACCTCTTCGAACATGGAGCCTTTCTGCCAACCGGCGCGCTGAAGGATGCCTTGGCCGTTTTCGCACATGCTGGGATGCCCACAAAGGTACGCGGTCGTAGTTTCGGGCCGCAGCCCCCACAGATCGGTGTACTTGCGGACCAAATCATCGACGCGGCCGGTCTCGCCTTTCCAAGCAGCGTCCTCCCACGGCCGGCTGATCGTGGCGACGAACTTGAACCAGGGCACTTCGCCAGCAATGCGTTCCAACTCTTCGAGGTATCCGAATTCCCAGGAGCGACTTCCTCCTTGCAGACAGTAGAGCTTATGGTTGCCGGGCAGGGGACTGCCCCCGTTTTTCCAATCCTTGTACATGGTGCGCACGTAGCTGACAAACGGGGCGATTCCTGTGACCGTGGCGAGTAGAAGGTGTTCAGTTCGGCCGCTCTTTACGTCCAGCGTGAAGCGGCCCTTGGCGATCTTGCGGCATAGCATGGTGTCGCCCAACTGCAACTTGTAGAGATGCGGCGTGAGCTCACCCTGCGGCACTAGTTCGATAAAAAATTCCAGCCCTTCTTCGTAAGGTGACGACACGATTGAATAGGCTCGCTCGATGCGCTTATCCCCGTGGTCTACGCCCAACGTTGCGTATTGTCCAGCCCTGAACTGGAATGGTCCGCCTGGATCCACGCGGATTAACCACAAGTCTTCCGATAGATCCCGTCGTTCGATGATGCGTGCCGTATAGTGTTTGTCCGTTGCAGCAACCGCGCTCATTTTTTCCTCCTTGGCCATTTCATTCAGCGCAGCCCGGGAAAAGGAACACATGCAGACTCTTTTGTATTAGGGAGACCCAACAAGTCGGCATTGTACACCGACTCACGTTCTCTCAAAGCATTCGGCGGATTCCTACAGGCTTAGCGGCGCGAACTTCCGTGAGCATGAATATCGTCGAGCTCGAAGGGCGAGCAGAGAGCCCGCCTATTAAATCAGGCGATAGTACGTTAGAAAGAAGCCTTGAACTCCGGAGCAGCCCTCATTTCCCAAATCCCATCTGTGGGGCTTGTGGGGACTTATGGCCTTAAGGCAGTTTCTAACGTACGAAGGAATTCCGACATCTAATGCTCCAAACGATATCTCGGAGAGGTTTTGTCGCATGCCAACGAAAGAAGTTGCCGATGGGACTCGGCTTTCTGCTGCCACTCGATACGAATCGCTGGTAGGCGTATCGAATGCTATCGGACTGCATCGAGATCCGCAGGATCTGTTCCGCACGCTAGTGAGGGAACTTCGCCGCGTCGTCCGGTTTGATTGTGTCGGTGTGTACATTCGTGACGAGAAATCGAATACGTTTGACCGCCATTTCGTTGACGCCGAGACTGAGGCAGCTATACCTCCGGACCCGGAACTCCCCATGGAGGAATCCGATGCCTGGTGGGTCTACCAGAACCAAGAGCCATTGGTCACTTCGCTGGAGGCCGACAACGCTCAGATTTGGAAATTCCAAGAGATTTTGAAGAAGTATGGAATCCGCTCTGTCTGCACTCTCCCCTTAACCACGGCACACAATAAAGTCGGAATGCTCACCTTTGCCAGTAAGGCTCCGGACATCTATACCGCCGAAGAAGTTCATTTTCTTTCGGCGGTAGCGGAGCAGATCGCTCTCGCATTCGACAATGCGCTGCACTTTGATGCTGCGCAAGCCTCACAGCAGCAGTTGCTGAAGAAGAACGAGCGTCTTGGACTTCTCCTGGAATTGACCAACCACGTGGTTTCCAATCTCGAGTTCCGGGACCTTCTGCGAGCGGTGGTGGGTAGCACACGCCGGGTTATGGGCTGCGATGGCGTCGGCATCACTCTTCCCGAGACCAACAACACACACTTGCGGATCTACGCGTTGGATTTTGCCTTCAGCGACGAATCCGTTCACGAGGAGAGCCTTGTCCCTATCGATGACGACGTGTCGGGAACGGTCTATCGCACCGGCAAACTTTGGTGCGGGAGTGTCCAGGAAGCGAGGCGGCTGGGAATGAAGGACACCGCGCAGGCCGAAGTTGGAACAGTCTGCATCATTCCTCTTCTTAGCCGAAGTCGTGTGCTAGGGACATTCGGTGTCGTCAAATTTCAAGAGAGTGCGTTCACCGGCGACGATATCGAGTTTCTGACCCAGATCGGAAATCAGGTTGCCATTGCTGTGGAGAATGCACTTGCTTTTGGGCAGATCCGAGAGCTGAAAGACCAGCTCTCCAAAGAGAAGCTCTATTTGGAAGATGAAATCCGCACGGAAATGAATTTTGCGCAAATCATCGGAAACAGCGCTCCACTACGCAGGGTCCTCAAGCGAGTGGAAACTGTAGCGCCGACGGATTCGACGGTGCTGATTTATGGAGAGACCGGCACGGGAAAGGAACTGATCGCGCGCGCCATTCATGATTTGAGCCCGCGGCGCTCGAAGCCCTTCGTCAAGCTCAACTGCGCGGCCATTCCGACGGGTTTGTTGGAGAGCGAACTGTTTGGACACGAGAAAGGGGCATTCACAGGGGCGGTCGCGCAACGTATTGGCCGCTTCGAAGTGGCCAATGGCGGCACCATTTTTCTGGACGAAGTTGGAGAGATTCCTCTCGAACTGCAGACCAAACTGCTTCGCGTCCTGCAAGAGAGGGAATTCGAGCGGCTGGGAAGCTCGCGCACGCTGCGAACAGATGCGCGTTTGATTGCCGCGACGAACCGCGATTTAGAAGCTATGGTAAGCGAACAGAAGTTCCGGTCCGATCTCTTTTTTCGCTTGAATGTTTTCCCCGTCCATGTCCCGCCCTTGCGGGAACGCCAGGGGGATATTCCGCTCCTGGTGCGGCACTTCACGCAACAATTTTCCCGCCGCATGAACAGGGTGATTGAGACAATTCCATCTGCGGCAATGGATGCCCTGTGCCGCTATCATTGGCCGGGAAACATACGAGAACTTCAGAATGTCATCGAGCGCGCCGTAATTATCTCGACGGACCTTGACCTGAGAGTGGATTTTACCGATCTTAAATTTCCGAAGGCCGGCCTTCCGCCGGGAAGAACTGCTGCTCCGAAATCGACAAGTGGCGCTCTTCGGAATGTTTTGGAAGAGACCGAACGTCAACAGATTCTTAAAGCTCTCAGGGAGTGTAATTGGGTTGTGGCCGGCCCCCATGGCGCAGCGGCACAGCTTGCGATGAAACGATCCACACTCCAGTTAAGAATGCAAAAGCTCGGAATCGCCCGCGGTTCTGCGTAGTCGCGGCAGCCTTTTTGCCACGGCACTACTGAAATCCCACGATAGTCACGATTCTTTTTGTGTGCCAGAAAACTGGCAGCCTACCATCTTGCTGGCACTGGCACACTGGCCACTTAATCTAGAGAACGCTCTTTCAGTGCCCATCCCCGATACGAATCAGCAAGTTCCGCAAACTTTGGAACGCCCATACATTGGCCCGCGTAATGCATTCCTCCTAAAGCGTGAGGTGTTGGCCATGAATGGAATGCGAAATCTGAACGAAGCACCGAAGCCCCAGCCACAGTTCTCAGGAAAACGTTCGCGTTCTTCCATCCTGGAGGTCGATTCCTGGATTCCGAGCAAGGTCGAAGCGATCTCGCCGCTGGTAGACCGCTTGATGGTCCTGATCGAAGGGTCGCAATGTGTTCCGGGAGAGGAGTTCGCTGTCGCGCTGGCGCTCCTCGAAGCCCTGGGAAATGCCGTCATACACGGTAATCAGGAGAATCCAAACACAAAAGTTCACATCCGCTGTCGTTGCGAGCCCGGCAAGGAAATATCTATCGTCGTGACGGATCAGGGAAAAGGATTCGATTTCGGACGAGTAGTGGGGAACAGACTCGCATTGGGCCCTGCTGCCGAACATGGGCACGGCATCGGGCTAATGACAGCCTATATGGACGATGTGCATTTTGAACGAGGCGGGTCTGAGGTCCATATGCGTAAGCGTTCGCGAACTACCTCGCGTCCGTGAGAGCAAGGACTGGGGAAGATCACGAATTCACACGGCAAACCAATGGTGGTCGAAAGCCACACCACCACTGGGCGAAGCAGCGAGTTAGCGGGATGCTACGAATCACGATCGCCGAAACGGTTTCCGAACAGAGGTGGATGCTGGAAGGCCGACTCGTTCAACCGTGGATTTCGGAACTGAAGTCCTGCTGGACGAGAACAGAAACCGCTCGCCGGGAACGCAAGTGTGTGGTGGACCTCACGGGAGTCACCTTCATTGACAAGAGCGGGGAGAAGGTACTCGCCGCGTTATCCAAAGAAGGTGCGGAACTCATCGCGACTGGTCTCTACACCCGGCATGTTGTGCACAACATCGAGATGAAGAAGTCGAATCCTCAACTGTGAGGACAGGAGTACGTCATGAACAGAGAAGATCTGAACTGGTTGTTGCAAACGACCCAGGATGCCGCCACCGCGGAGCGTTTCATCTTAGCGCAGTACGAGCGCGGACGAATTTCGCTTCAGATGACGGCCGATTTAGCCGGGGAATGGGGACCGGTCAACCGCAACGCGCATCAATTCGTGACCTGGCGACTCGCCACTCACCCGAATACGCGACGACGAATTACCAATTGCGATCGCCTGATCGGAGCAACCGCATGACCGCGCCATGTTTGGAGAGTCACAAGAGGAAACGAACGGGTGGGCCGGCCCGGCGACGCACGATTGTGACGGAGGAATACGCTTCTCTTGCTGCTGCAAAACGTGGAGATTCGGCTGCGTTCGAGATCCTTTGCAAGCAGTCCGCAAACATGGTCTTTCACGTAGCACAACGAATGATGCGGAACAACGAGGATGCAGAAGATGTTGTGCAGGAGTCATTTCAACAGGCCTTTATTCATCTCAAGAGCTTCAACGGCGATTCCCGGTTTTCCACGTGGCTGTCCCGCATTGCCATCAATGCTGCCCTGATGAAACTGCGCAAGAAGCGCCCCCTGTGGGATGTGTCGTTGGATGAATCGCCCGAAAGCGAACCGCCAGCTTCCCGGATTGACGTCGAAGACCAAGGCCTGAATCCTGAACAACTCTATGCACGGGAAGAACAGCAACGGATTCTCTGCAAGGCCATGAAGGAGTTAACGCCAGGAATGCGAAAAGCGATCGAGCTCCGTGAACTTGCCGAGCGATCGACCGAAGAGACCGCTCGAATCATGGGGATTTCCATAAGCGCGGTAAAGGCTCGAGTATTTCATGGACGAAAGAAATTACGCGAGAGATTGACGCCCTATGTCGGATCAGCTTGGACGTCCGGAAGAGACACTTCACGAACGATCGGGAACACCAGGCATGACTCGGAGGATCGTGCCGTGTGGAATGCGTGTGGTTAAAGCCGGGACGAAGGGAGGCCCTCATGCTGACTTTTCTTCTGATCGCTGTATTGGCGATTTTGGGATTCCTGTGTTTCACCGGTTCGGATGGTGTTGTCGGCCCAAGGCATCGTCACTGAATCGAGTGGGCGACGACGGCGTTTGCTCGGGAGAGCGGGTTGTCGAATAAGTGTTCCGTTTCAATCCGTGCGTCCCGCAATGACAGAGCTCGTGCCCAGTGAGGCAGTAGCGGCGACCGAAATGAGCGGGGCCGCCCCTGCGAGTGATCGTGGATTTGATTTCGCGAATCAACGAAGAATACAGGAGGCCACGAAAATGACTTCAAAGAATGCCGTGAAGGAACAAATTCTCGTCACGGAAGTCGAGTCTCAGGCCGAGGCGTCCGCTGTTTCCCCTGTGCAGGGCCCCAGTCGCGAAGAGATCCGACGCAGAGCCTTCGAGATTCATATAAAGCGGGGCCGGATCCATGGATGTGACCTCGACGACTGGCTTCATGCCGAACGGGAACTCGAAAATCGTTCGCACCATAACGAAACACGAGCGGAGAAAAGCCCAGGACATGACAACTCAGAATTCCAAAACAATTGAACCAACTGGCGTCATACCGGCCAACGCTGTCGCTCGAACGAACCTCCTCGGCTGCGCAATTCGTGGAAGGAACAAGTTGCTAAGCGTCTTCCTGACGCTAGCGCTCGCCATTGCTATCTCTGGGTGTAACCGAGGCGAGGCGACTACAGCGCGGCCACTGCCGGAGGTTGAAGTGGCCACCGTAGAAACGCGCGATGTCCCGCTGTACAGCGAATGGGTGGCAACTTTGGACGGCTACGTCAACGCCCAGATCCGACCACAGGTATCGGGCTACATCATCAAGCAAAACTACAAAGAGGGTTCGCTCGTCCACGAAGGGCAAGTGCTGTTCGAAATTGATCCGAGGCCTTTTCAGGCGACGCTAGACCGGGCTAAAGGCGATCTTGCGCTGGCGCAAGCTCAGCTAGGCAAAGCAACCCTCGACGTAGACCGCGATACTCCGCTCGCACAGGGAAGGGCCATCGCCAAAAGCCAATTAGATAACGAGGTCCAGGCCAAGCTTGGCGCACAGGCGTCCGTCGAATCGGCCAGGGCAGCGGTCGAGCAAGCGGCACTTAACCTCGAGTGGACTAAAGTCACGTCGCTGGGGAACGGAATTGCGGGGATTGCGCAAGTCCAGATCGGCAACCTTGTGGGACCCAACTCTGTCTTGACTTCGGTTTCGCAGGTCGATCCCATCAAAGCTTTTTTCCCGATTAGCGAACGCGAGTATCTCCTCGCACGGAGGGACACCGATGCGATTTCCGGGAAGTCCGCCATCAATTTTTTCGGAAACTCGCTCGAACTGATACTGACGGACGGCAGTCACTACGCTCAAAAAGGCAAAATCCTGCTGGCGGACCGGCAAGTGGATCCAAACACGGGCACGATTCGCATCGTTGCCGCCTTTCCCAATCCCGGCAACGTTCTGCGTCCCGGCCAGTATGGACGTGTGCGTGTCGAAACCAGAATGAAAAAAGACGCTTTGCTGCTGCCCCAAAGCGCCGTTGCGCAGTCGCAGGGAAGCTATCAGGTGGCGGTTGTCGGCAGCAATCACAAGGTCAGCATGCGCGCCGTGAAGCCCGGCGAGACGGTCGGGACGATGTGGGTGATTGACGAGGGCCTCAAGCCGGGTGAGCAAGTTGTAGTCGAAGGACTGCAAAATCTCAGGGAAGGAACTGTAGTGACTTCCAAGCCGGCGCATCTTTCGGCAGGAGGAAACTGAGTTATGTCGAAGTTCTTCATCGACCGCCCGATCGTGGCGATGGTGATCGCCATCCTTATGGTGATTGTGGGCGCGGTCACCATCACAGGCCTGCCCGTGGCGCAGTTTCCTAACATCGTCCCGCCGGAGATTAGATTGCAAGCCACGTTCGTGGGTGCGGACGCGACGACCCTCGAGCAAGCCGTGGCTACGCCAATCGAGCAACAGGTCAACGGCGTGGATAACATGGACTACATGTATTCGTTAAACGCCACGGGCAATTCGCAGACGACGTTAAGCGCCAATTTTGACCTCAAAACGGACCCCAACATAGACCTGATTCTGCTGCAATCGCGCGAGCAGCTGGCCGCGTCTCAGCTTCCGCCCGAAGTTAACAACTATGGGGTCACGATCAAAAAGTCAGCGTCCGCGCCGCTCATGCTGGTCTCCTTATCGTCGCCGCACGGCACTCACGACGAAAAGTTCCTGGCCAACTATGCCACCATCAACCTTAACGATCCCATCGCGCGCTTGTACGGTATCGGCCAAACGACGGTTTTTGGTGCGGGGGACTATGCCATGCGGCTGTGGGTAAAGCCTGACCAATTGGCGAAACTAAACATCACCGTCACTGAAATCGTCAACGCTATCCAGGCGCAGAACAAGGTCAATCCGGCGGGTCAACTTGGCGGCGAACCAGCCCCCGCGAACCAGCAATTCACGTATTCCGTTCTCGCGCAAGGCCGTCTGACCTCGCCCGAGCAATTTGAAAAGGTCGTCGTCCGTGAAGCTCCGGATGGCGGAATCGTCCGAGTGAAAGACGTCGCACGGGTCGAACTGGGGGAGAAGGATTACAGCATTGTCAGCCGCTTGAATGGCCAGCCCGCTGCAATCATAGCCGTTTACCAGTTGCCTGGTTCCAATGCAGTGCAAACGGCCGCAGGCGTCCGGAAACTGATGGCCGAGATGAAACAGCGCTTCCCGGAAGACATGGATTACGCCATATCGCTTGACCAGACGAGCGCCGTGACAGAAGGCATGAGGGAGATCATTGTTACCCTCCTGATCGCCATCGTGCTGGTGCTGCTTGTGGTCTACCTCTTCCTGCAAGACTGGCGCGCTACCTTGATCCCGATGCTGGCCGTGCCTGTCTCGCTTGTGGGCACGTTTATTCTCTTCCCGCTGTTCGGCTTCTCTATAAATACGCTTTCGATGTTCGGAATGGTGCTCGCGATCGGTCTAGTGGTGGACGATGCCATTGTCGTCGTCGAAGGCGTACAGCGCCACATTGAGGAAGGCCTGCCTCCCAAGGATGCAGCTCGACGAGCTATGGAGGAGCTTTCCGGGCCGGTCGTCGGCATTGCCCTGGTTCTGTCGGCGGTCTTCGTGCCGACCGTCTTTATCCCAGGCATCACCGGACGCCTCTACCAGCAATTTGCCTTGACCATTGCGATCTCCGTGGTCCTCTCGGCTTTTAACGCCCTCACGCTAAGCCCGGCCCTTGCCGCGCTACTCTTACGGCCAAAGAAGGAAAGCCGCGGGCCACTCGCAAAATTCTTCGCTTGGTTCAATCGTATCTTCCGGAGCGGCACGGAAATCTATCTGCGGCTGTCCGGCGCGCTGATCCGGAAAAGCGTCTTGGCGCTGGTGGTGCTTGCGGCCTGCGGGTTTGCCGGACTTTTCTTTGGCCGCCTCCTGCCATCCAGCTTCCTACCCGATGAAGACCAGGGCTATATCTTCATCAGCCTGCAACTTCCGAATGCAGCTTCCCAGGGGAGGACGGCAGCAGCATCGAGAGATGTTGAGAAGATCCTCAGCGCCACGCCTGCGGTTCAGTACGACACCAGCATCGTTGGATTCAACCTGCTAAGCAATGTCCGGACCAGTTACAACGCTTTCTATTTCGTCACCCTGAAACCCTGGAGCGACCGTAAAACCAGGGTGGAACAGTATCAGGAAATTAAGGCGCGTTTGAACCAGCAGCTCAGCAAGCTTCCGCAGGGAACCGTTTTCAGCTTCTCGCCTCCGGCAATCCCTGGAGTCGGAACCTCCGGCGGATTTCAGTTCGTGCTGGAAGACCGTGCGGGTCGGGACGTTCAGTTTCTGGCGACCAATTTGACTAAATTCCTCGCCGCTGCTCGCAAGCGTCCCGAAATTGGCACGATCAGCACGACGTTTCTACCGAGCGTGCCGCAACAATTCGTGCAAGTGGATCAGGAAAAGGTGCTGAAGCAAGGTGTGGCCATCAACGATGTTTACCAGACCATTCAGGCGTTCATGGGCGGGCTGTTCATCAACTACTTCAACGATTTCGGCCGTACCTGGCAGGTGTACGTGGAAGCGGAAGGTCCTTACCGCTCGGATCTGGCGAAGCTAGGGCAGTTCTATGTTCGCAATAACAGAGGGGACATGGTGCCGCTTACCGCGCTGACCAAATTCGAGTCCTATGATGGCCCAGAGTTTACGATGCGCTACAACGAGTACAGGTCAGCACAGATCAATGGCGGCGCCGCGCCTGGATATAGCTCCGACCAGGCCACCGCTGCACTGGAAGACGTCTTCAAGCAAACCATGCCAAGTGAAATGGGCTTTGATTACATGGGTATGTCTTATCAAGAGCAGAAGGCACGGCAAGGGCTTCCGGCTTCGGTCATCTTCGGATTCTCATTATTGTTCGTCTTCTTGATTCTGGCGGCACTTTACGAAAGCTGGTCGCTGCCGTTTAGCGTGCTCCTGAGTACGCCGGTCGCGGTGTTCGGCGCCTTGGGAGTGTTGTGGTTGCGCCGGGCAGTACTCAGCGTTTTCTATCCGGCTTACATGGTGCAAATCGAAAACGATGTCTACTCGCAGATCGGGTTGGTGATGCTTATTGGTTTGGCAGCAAAGAACGCGATTCTTATCGTTGAGTTCGCCAAGGAGGAATACGAAAAGGGAAAGCCCCTGGTGGATGCTGCGCTCGAAGGGGCAAAACTTCGTCTCCGTCCTATTCTGATGACGTCCTTTGCGTTCATTCTCGGCTGCGTGCCGCTTTGGATAGCGTCCGGCGCGGGATCTGTGGCCCGTCAGATCATGGGCACTACCGTAATCGGTGGCATGGCGGCTGCCACTGGCATTGCCATATTCATCATCCCGGCGCTGTTCGTATTGGTGGAGCGTCTGGCGAAAAGCCGCGGTGGGGCGCTCAGTCCTTCCGTTCCGCACCCGAGCCCATCGGAGGCAGACTGAATTGAGAAGAGTTATCGCCGTTTCTGTGGTCATGCTCCTAACCTCAGGTTGCGCTGTTGGGCCGAATTATAAAAGACCGCTCGTGGACGTTCCTAGCACGTATCGCGGCGCCGTACCGCAAGCGCGAGAGCAGTCTGCGGTGGAATCGATCGGAGATCAAAAGTGGTGGGAGGTCTTTCAGGACAAGCAGCTTCAAGACCTGATCCACAGTGCTCTCCAGCAGAACTACGACGTTCGAATTGCGGCAGCGCGGATCCTGGAAGCCCAGGCGCAAGTCGGCATCACACGCGCCGATGGATTGCCGGCGATTACTGCCGGAGCTCAGTCCATCGATCAACGCGTTCCGCGCACAAAATTATTCCATGAATACGAGACAAGCGCTCACCAGGTGGATCTCTCATTGGCTTGGGAACTTGATTTCTGGGGAAGGTATCGCCGCGCCACGGAGTCCGCGCGGGCAAGTCTGTTGGCGACAGAATGGGCCCGTGAAGCGGTCATCAGCACACTCGTCAGTGACGTTGCCGCAGCATACTTCCAACTTCGCGAGCTCGATCTGGAACTGGAAATCTCGCAACGAACTTTGGCTTCGCGCCAAGACTCACTGGGCATCACACAGATGCTAGCAAACGGTGGGGCGACGTCCATGCTGGACGTCCGCCAGGCGGAGCAGTTGGTGTTCACCGCAGCAGAAACCATTCCTGATCTGGAACGGCGCATCGAGCAGCAGGAAAACTTCATCAGCACTCTTCTTGGAAACAATCCAGGTCCTATCGCGCGTGGAACGAAATTGACAGAGCAACCGCACATGCCGGACGTTCCGGCGGGACTTCCTTCCAGTCTGCTAGGACGGCGGCCCGACATTCGTCAGTCCGAAGCTCAGTTGATCGCGGCAAACGCTCAGATTGGAGTAGCAAAGGCAGATTATTTCCCCCAAATCAACTTGACCGCGAGCAGTGGATTTCAGAGCTCAGCCCTTACCAGCCTGTTTACCGGCCCAGCGGGGATGTGGAATTTCGGAGGATCGCTGGCGCAGCCTATCTTCGCCGGAGGAAGAATTCGGTCCAATGTAAGGTTCACCGAGGCGCGGCAACAGGAATTAGCGCTGGTTTACCAGCAGACCATCCAACAGGCTTTTCGCGGAGTCTCGGACGCACTAGTGGAGTACCGGAAGGACAGAGAGTTCCGAGAGCAGCAAGAAAAACTCACGTTTTCCGCTCAAGATGCGGCCCAGCTTTCGGAGACGCGCTATCGAGGCGGTGCCACAAGCTACTTGGAGGTGCTGACGAATGAAACGAACTATTTTGATGCTGAGTTGGGACTCGCGCAGGCTCAGTTGAATGAGCTCCTAGGTCTGGTTCGCATTTACAGAAACCTGGGTGGAGGCTGGCAAGAGCGATGAGTAGCAGGAAATCAATGCTTACGCTTGGGCTCACTCGAATTGCCGGACAGGTCCCCGACGAACTCGTGAACCAAGCACTTTTGGGCGCGATGAGGTGAGCCGATGATCTTTGTGCGCGAAGCCAGCTCGGCGGTCGTTCTCGTAACGCTCACGCTTTCGTTGCAGTGCGTTGGGATGGCCGCGGTGCTTGCTTGGGCAAGGCCCAGTTTTGCGCCCGACCTTGTCACGTTAGGGCCGATCCGTTCCGCCATGCTCATGATGCGATTGATGACGGCATTCATTGGTTTGCACGTATTGGAGATTCTGCTTTGGGCGGGTTTTTATCGCTGGCTTTGTTTTCCATTATGGGAATCTTCCTTTTACTTCTCGGCTGCCAGTTATGCGACCGTCGGCTACGGCGATGTCGTTCTTCCATGGACGTGGCGGACCTTGGGTCCAGTCGAAAGCATCATCGGCGTGCTGATGTGCGGGTTGTCGGCGAGCTTCCTGTTCGCCATCGTGAGCAGGCTAGTCGATCGCGAGACGAAACTCTCACCTGAACCCGCGAAGCCTCATGGAGCTTACATCGAAGGCGAAACGATCCCAACCATCTGATGCCGCGACAAAGGGGCAAAGAGATGGGATGCAGTCTATTCCACAAAAGTCAGTGCGACCGGAGGCCGTCATCCAAATCGCCATCTCGGTTCGGTGAGTCCTGAAATCGGGATTCGCAAGTAGATCTTGCGTTTGTCGAACGCGAACTTTTGAAATACACAAGGAAGGACTACGGTGCAAAACGGACACCCTTTGACAAATCAAAATCGACATCTTTCAGACAGATTGATCAGGGCCATCGAAAGTAATGCGGAAGAATTCGCCCAGAGCACCGTCAAGAAGTTACGAAGCAGTCCACGAACAGAGTCGTATCACAACCTCCCCGATAAGGATATGTACAATCGGTGTTATGAAGTCTACCGCAACCTCGGCCGTTGGTTATGGGAGAAGTCAGATCAAGCGATTCAAGCACGATTCAACGAGCTCGGGGAGAGACGCCGCCAGGAGGGTATTCCTCTAGCCGAAGTCTTGTGGGCACTGGTTTTGACAAAGGACCATTTGCTCGAGTACCTGGGCGCCTACGGGCTAGCCGACTCGGCAATGGAGCTCTATCAACAGCAAGAACTCGATAGATTGATTGGTCATTTTTTTGATCGGCTGTTTGCTATACGACCGCAAGTTACGAGCGCCAAGCATCCGAAAAAAAGACAGCCGTCGCGAAACCCTGATCGCGGACTACTTGCAATCCAACCGGGTGGTTGGCGGCTTGCAGAAGTCCTGTGGATTCGCTTACTCTCGCCCACTTACTCGCATGTACCGCGGACCGAATGATTATGCCGGCCAGCCGGAATTCATTTGTGCGATTGCAGGCCCGGAGTTTGGCTGAGCGGTATGCTAAAAAAGAACACTCGCTCGCTTTGCAGAATGTAAATTCGGTTCTCGGGGAGGCAGGCAGCTCCATGGCAAACCATCGATCGAAGCGCATCTTTTACGGCTGGTGGATTGTTGTGGCGGCGTTTCTGAATCTGTTCTTCGCCGTGGGCATCATTTTCTATGGATTTCCAGTTTTTTATCCCGCGTTCGTGCAGTCATTGGGATTCACGCGTGCTCAAGTCACGCAAGGTTTCTTCCTCGGATTCCTTTTCGCGGGCCTGCCCTTCGGTCTCCTGGCCGGGGCAGTGATCGATCGGCTGGGCGCGAAATGGGTGATTCTCGTCGGAGTCAGTTTGATTGGCATTTCGCTGCTGCTCATGAGGTCCATGACAAAGCTCTGGCACTACGAACTCCTGTGCGTCATGGAAGTTGTAGGCTACGTGCTTGCCGGGCCCATCGCCAATCAGGTCCTCGTCGCTCGCTGGTTCCGGATCCGGCGCGGCCGCGCGATGGGTTGCGCTTACCTCGGATTGGGACTTGGCGGGGTGGTTTCTCCTCTGCTGGTTAATTTCGTGATCCGAAGCTTCGGGTGGCGCCAGGGCCTCGAGTATGTAGGCCTGCTTATCTTGGCCGTACTGATTCCTGTCGGAATCTGGATTACCCGTTCCAGTCCGGAAGAACTTGGCCTATTGCCAGACGGAGCCGACAGCGCAGTCCTCAAGGAAGATACTTCTAATCCTGCGTCAAGCGGCGTCATCGCCGCGATCCGCACCGCCAACTTCTGGCTCCTTCTCGTAGGCTCGACGATGGTCATCGGCGCGATCGGCGCAATCGTCCAACATTTCGTCCTGTTCCTCCGAGACCAGGGGTATTCGGCCACGACAGCGTCTCGATTCTTGACCGCTTTGCTGGCGTCAAGCCTTGCAGGCCGGATACTGGTGGGCTATTTGGCGGACCGTTTTCAAAAGAAAAACACCATGGCGATCTGCTATCTCTTGCTTGGGGCGTCCATCCTATTACTCGGTGCGGCGCACCACCTCGTCGCCATCTGGGCCTTCGCGATGGTTTTTGGTTTCTCAATGGGTGCGGACTACATGCTGATCCCCCTGGTTACCGCGGAATGTTTCGGGACCTCCTCGCTCGGCAAGCTCCTGGCGTTGATTATCATGGGATACTCCCTCGGCCAGTGGGGCGCCCCCTGGGTCGCGGGAAAGGTTTTCGATGTTCGGCAAAGCTACGACCTGGCTTGGAAAATTATGGCGGTATTGGGTTTGCTGGGAGCCGCCGCAGTTTACGCGGTCTCTCCAAATAGAACCGAAGCGTAGATTACGTTTGTACAACAGCACCGGGAAATGTCGCCGGTGCTAGCGGGGACACAAGCATGAGCGTAATTCCGATTCTGCGCCTTGGCGCAGTGAAGGACGTTCGACGTTTTCAGGAGCATCTGCATTCCATCGGCGTGACGATTCCGTGCGACGACGAACTGCTCGCCGGTCCGGAATCTCCCCTACGGTGGCCGCTACTTCGCGGCGGAATCGAGATTGGCAACCGTATCGCAATCCAGCCGATGGAAGGCTGGGACGGTCTTCCCGATGGCAACCCAAGCGATAATACTCTGCGTCGCTGGCGCCGATTCGGCAGCAGCGGAGCCAAGCTCATCTGGGGCGGTGAAGCAGTTGCGGTTTCGCACGGAGCTCGAGCAAATCCGAACCAACTGGTTATCGCGCCCCACACCCATGCGGGTCTGGCAAGGCTGCGCGCCGCCCTGCTGGAAGGGCATCGAGAGGCAACAGGATCGGCTGAAGCGCCGCTCATTGGCCTGCAACTGACGCATTCCGGGCGCTACTGTCGGCCTAATGTCCACAACCGGCCCGAGCCGCAGATTCTGTATCACCATCCCATTCTCGATCGTAAGGTAGGATTGTCAGCGGACTCGCCGCTCCTTTCAGACCATCAAATCGCAGCGATCGTTGAGGACTTTCATCGTGCGGCCCGTGGGGCGTGGGACTTGGGATTCGACTTCATCGACATAAAGCATTGCCACGGTTATCTCGGCCACGAGTTCCTTAGCGCGCGCACGCGTGCCGGAATCTATGGGGGATCTTTCGAGAATCGCACTCGATTTCTGCGGGAAGTGGTGGAGGGTATACGCTCTGCTGCGCCGGGGCTGCGCATTGGCGTGCGTCTTTCGGCGTTTGACATCGTGCCATTCCGGCCTGATCCCTCTTTATCGTCAGGTGGAAAGATGGGACCAGGCATTCCGGAACCACACGATCACCTGATCCCGTACCAGTGGGGGTTCGGCGTCGATTCTCATTGCCCAACGCAGATCGATCTCACGGAGACGCGCCAATTCCTACGCCTCCTTCACAAGTTGGAGATTTCGCTCGTAAATCTGACCGCGGGGAGTCCTTACTACAATCCTCATATCCAACGCCCTGCGCTCTATCCGCCTTCCGATGGCTATCAGCCGCCCGAAGATCCGCTAATCGGCGTAGCTCGGCAGATGCAAGCAGCGCGGCAGTTGAAGTCGGAGTTCCCGAATTTGATTGTGGTCGGGACGGCCTATAGCTATTTGCAGGATTTTCTTCCCTATGTGGCCCAAGCGGCCGTACGTGAAGGTTGGGTCGACCTGATTGGGTTAGGCCGCATGGTGTTGTCGTACCCTGGCCTGCTGCTCGACGCTTCCGAAGGCCGCACCATCCAACATCGCCTGGTTTGTCGAACCTTCAGCGATTGCACGACAGCCCCGAGGATGGGCTTGCCGTCAGGCTGCTATCCACTGGATGAGCATTACAAAACCTCAGAGCCAGCCGTGAAACTAAATGCAGCGAAGGCCGGGCCGCGATGAACGCAGCGTCGCCATTCGAACGACCTCGGACGCACCGCAACGTGCAAGGGATCGCCGCCGCGCTTCTTCCATTCGAAGATGACGGCCGTATCGCCGTCGCGGCGTTTCAGGAACATCTGCTAGCCACGCACCGGGCAGGCCTAACCAATGCGGTGAACATGGACACGGGTTACGTCAATTTTCTCACGGACGCGGAGAAAATTGCTGTCCTGCAGTGGACCCGGGAAGCGCTCGGAAACGCTGTGCCATTTGTTGCCGGCGCGTATATCGAGGGCCAGGCGGGTCCCGTTGTTGAACTCTACCGCCGGCAGATGGATGCGATCGCCGGATTTGGCGGCACGCCAATCCTGTTTCAGAACAGCGAATTGCGTGGGAAGTCAGCCCAGGAAAAGGCGGCAGTTTATCGGGAAGCGAGCCGCGGGTACGCGGAGGTTCTCGCCTTCGAGTTGGGACAGATGTTCGCACCCAACAGAGAGATCTTTGACACCGAAATGATCCTGCGATTGATGGATATTTCGGAAATTCGGGGCATCAAGCACTCCTCGCTCGACCGCTTAATCGAACTCCAGCGTCTGGCGCTCCGCGACGAGCATCGGCCAGACTTTCGCATCTATACGGGAAACGACCTTGGTATCAATATGATCGAATACGGGTCCGACTATCTCCTCGGATTGGCAACCTTGGCGCCGGAAAAATTCGCGGAGCGCGACCGCTTCTGGGAAACCGCCGATCCTGGTTATTACGCTCTCTCAGACTCGTTGCAACACTTAGGCAATCTAGCGTTTCGAGAACCTGTGCCAGCCTATAAACATTCGGCTGCGGTGTTCCTGCATCTAGCTGGGAGGATTCCTACCGATAGAACGCATCCAAGGAATCCGCAGCGCCCCATCTGGGAAGTGGAACTCATGCGCGATTGTGCGCGACGCCTTGGTGAACTATGACTACGGCGCAGCCACCTACGGGTGGCCCTCCCAAGGTACGTCGGCTCGCCGTGCGAAAAGCTACCTCGAGCCCACGAATTGCAGGGTGTAAGCGTTGGCCGGGTCGAAGGGCTTGTCGATCACTTTCAGGTCGACAAGTTGCTGATACATCGTGGTCCAGCGGGCCGTGGTCATCTGGCCTAATTGGGAGCCACTCGGATCGTCGCCCGCCACGAAGTGACCGTCACGCAATCCTTGCCAACTGAAGTTCATCCATTCCGGGCTCAGGGCGGGATTTAGTTTCGCAATGGTCTGGTGTGCCGGTGTGGGGTCCTTCAAATACTCACGCCAACCTTTTATCGACGCGCGTACGAACTTGGCAACAACATCTGGATGCTGTTGCAGAAAATCGCGAGTGGTGAACATGACGCGATACGGGTTATAGCCCGCATCACGGGTGAGCAGCACGCGGGTCTCGATCCCAGCCTGCCGTGCAAAGAAAGGTTCGGAAGTGGCGAACGCCTGCTGGATGTAGTTGGGGTCGGCGACGAAGTTGGCCACGCTCATGGTGGCGGGGATCTCCTTCACGTCGCTGAGTTGGAAACGCTTGACCAGGTACTGAAACCAGGTCGATCCGGGCTTCACGGCAACGGAATGGCCGTGGAGGTCGGCGAACCCGTGGATCGGAGAGTCTTTGCGCACCATGATGCCTTGCGGATCGGTTTGCATCGTCGCGGCAACGGCGATGAGCGGGTGCCCGTCGGCAACGGATTCCAGGGTGCGGTCCGAGGAGCCCATCCCGAACTGTGCCGCGCCAACGGCTACTTGTTGGTCGGGAATGGTGTACTGACTACCGGGTTGGATGGTCAGGTCGAGGCCTTCGTCTTTGTAATACCCCTTGACCAGAGCGGTATAGAAGCCGCCGTGCTCAGGTTGCGGATACCAGTCGGCTTGCAGCGTTACTTTTGTTAAGGCGTTGGCGGCAGGTGGGGCTTTGCAGCCAGAGGCAAAGGCGGTGAGCAAGGTTATCGCGAGGACTTTGCGCATCAGAGGAAACGAGACTTTCACTCTTGGGCTCCCGGTTCCATAACCTGCTCCACCTCGGTGCGAGGGGAGACCAGCACGGTCAGGAGTGCGGATTGCTCCCGCAGGGAACGATGTGCGCCCGGCACCGCCGCATTCTAACCCCTTCGGTTGCATTGCACATGCGGCGTGTTTGATTTGACCAATCCAATTTTCCACTTGTGATCGCTTCGCAGCGTTGTGTTACATTGCGCCATGCGAGCCACGGCCGCCCGGTGGAGAGGTGTGACCACGCTCGACGAAGAGCGCATGCGCGAGATTTTTCACTTCACGTCGCGCACCCTGAATACCCCCCGCCCATCACCCTTCGGCGCGCTGATCGTCAATACCAAGACCGGTGAGCGATTGATGCGTGCGACCAACGCGGTAATGCGCGAAAACGATCCCAGTTCTCATGCGGAGCTGCGTACCGTCCGATTGGCCTGCAAGAGACTGAGAGCCACGTCGCTGGCCGGATACACGATGTATTCCACATGCGAACCTTGTCCCATGTGCATGGCGAATGCGCTTTGGGCCAAGCTCGATCGTGTTGTATATGGCGCGACGATCGCCGACGCCAACCAGCATTGTCTG
>Ga0185299_10001447_pt1 | contig 45699 bp, 34 predicted proteins | sample PaiPotPPA55metaG_FD_128002 | JGI IMG/M metagenome (GOLD analysis project Ga0185299, IMG submission 128002) | Iron sulfur acid spring bacterial and archeal communities from Banff, Canada, to study Microbial Dark Matter (Phase II) - Paint Pots PPA... ... | reverse complement strand
TTGCCCGGGAGAGGAAAGGTGGTCTGCGTCGTTTCCGGGGGCAACATCGACCTGGCTAAGCTCGCCGAAATCCTGGCTGCCGGCTAAATTTTTTCGGAACAAAATGAACTTTCCTTCGTCTTTAACCAGGTAAGGAGGCTGGATGAAGGCTATCGTCGGTTGTGTATTGATCCTCGCTATGCTGGCGGCGGGCACCGCTTTTGCATACGTCGTTGACGACTCGGACTGGTGCTGGCAAATGCGGACGGAGGCTCGCCAAAGAGCCTTGGAAGCGCGAGAAGTCGCCCGGGAAGCGCGCGAGACGGCGCGTGAACAAATCTTCGCAGCGAAACGCGAGGCAGCCCGCGCTCGGTTGGAAGGGATCCGCGAAGCCACCCGAGCCCGGATCGATTTCGCACGGGAACGACGCGACATCCTGCGCGAGCAGATGCGCGCCCGCCGCGAGATTCTACGCGATGTCCAGCGCGAGCTTCGCCGCGACAGAGTGTACTAAATACTTGAGCTGGATGAAATACAAACAGACTCACTTAATCTGGACGAACTCCCACCCAAATCGGCCCTTGATACAGAGATTGCCTTGCGTCACGGAGTGATCCAGCGGCGAAGTCACACGCACGATATTGCCATCCTGCTCGTGAACCGTGAGGGTGCATCCCACGCCGCAGTAGGGACAAATGGTGTCGGCATGAGTCTGGCGGGATTCGTCCCAGATGCCAGCTTGGCGCATATCGTATTCGCTCTTGAACATCAGCGCTCCAGTGGGGCAGACGCCGATGCAGTTCCCACAGTAAACGCAGGCGGATTCGGGCAGCGGAACATCGTATTCGGTGGCGATGCGCGCGGAAAAGCCGCGTCCGGCGACCGCGATGGCGAACGTATTCTGCGCATCCACGCCGCACGCCTCCACGCACTTGTAGCAGAGGATGCACTTCGAATAGTCGCGAACGTAAAGATCATTGTCGATTTTGGGCGGCTGTGCCACAGTCACTGCCTGAGGTCCAAAACGTTCGGGCCTGGCACCGTAGCGCTCTATGTAAGCTTGCAGAGCCGGTGCGGTCGAGACGTTCACGGCCGATGCCAGAAACTCGAGCACCAGACGACGGCTGAGTCGGACCCGTTCGGAATCGGTGTGGATCACCATGCCAGGCTCGGCTTTTCGTGAGCAGGCCGGGACCAGCGTGCGGGAGCCTTCCAGTTCGACTACGCACACTCGGCAAACGTTGACCGGCGCGAGGGTCTCTAAATAACAGAGCGTGGGCGTGTCGATGCCCAGTCTTCGCGCGGCATCGAGGATGGTGGAACCCTCTGGCACCGAAACAGATTTTCCATCGAGGCGAATTTCGATCAAGCGGCGGACTGGCGTGGGCGGAGCCTCAGGTACCGGTCCGCGTGGAATTGGGATCAACTGCGAAGGTGCGGCAGCAGGCTCACTCATGAGAAGAGACTCCAGCGATTCAATGCCGATTCGAGCGCGCTTGAAGCAGTCTGTCCCAGCCCGCAAATGGAAGCATCCCGCATAGCCTGTCCCATCTCGCGCAACGTACGGATCTCTTCGCCCGCCGAACCGAGCGGCCGGTTGTGAATCAGACGCTCCAACGTCTCCTCCTGACGAACCGCGCCGACCCGGCAAGGAACGCACTGCCCGCAGCTCTCCTCGCGGAAGAAGGACGCAATGCGCAGGAGAATCCGCGTCAGGTCCACGCTGTCGTCGAGCGGCATGATGACGCCGGAGCCAAGGGTTGCGCCGATCGCCCGCGTACCCTCGAAGGTCAGCGGCGTATCAAGTTCTGCTGGAGAAACAAAAGCGCCCGCTGCCCCGCCGAGCAGTACCGCTTGCAGACGACCGTTGCCGCTGAGGCCGCCGGCAAGCTCGATCATCTGACGGAGCGTGACGCCGAAGGGCACCTCATAAACACCGGGACGAACCACGTGCCCGCACAGGCAGAACAGGCGGTATCCGGCAGAGTTCCCGGTACCAATGCTCGCGTAGGCTGCGCCGCCGTGTAGGACAATCTCTGGGATATTAATCAGCGTTTCAACGTTGTTCACCACGGTCGCCTGGCGGAATAGGCCTGCCTGTGTCGGGAAGGGAGGCTTGTTGCGTGGTTCGCCGCGATAGCCTTCGATGGAGTTGAACAGCGCGGTTTCTTCACCGCAAATGTAGGCGCCCGCACCGCGACGCAACTCGATGTCGAAGCACAGGCCGCGGCCGAGGATGTTATCGCCCAGCAATTGCGCGGCGCGCGCCGACTGGATCGCATGTTGCAGCCTGCGAGCAGCGAGCGGATACTCGCCTCGAATGTAGAGGTAGCCCTGTCGTGCGCCGGTGGCGAAGGCTGCGATGGTCATGCCTTCGATGAGCGCGAAGGGATCGCCTTCCATAACGACACGATCCTTGAACGTGCCCGGCTCGGATTCATCGGCATTGCAGATGACGTAATGGGGCTTGCCAAGAGGGCGCTGATTGAGGACGGCCTCCCATTTCTTGCCGGTCGGGAAGGCGGCGCCACCCCTGCCGAGAAGCCGGGACTCGATCACTTCACGAACCACGCCCTCCGGCCCCAATTCGACCGCCCGGCGCAGGGCTTCATAACCGCCAAGCCGGCGGTAATCATCAAGGTTCGATGGATCGGTGTGGCCGATACGGCGGAGCAACCGAAGCTGCGGTTGGCCAGCCTGGGGAACCGACACAGTTGGATTGAAGACATCGGGTTCACCAGGGAACCGGTCCTCTATGGCATCGCCGACCAAAGATTTCAGTGCGCCCGCACTCGCCGGAGCCAGGACGCGTCCCCGAGGAGTTTCGCCCGCGGCGATGACCAAAGCGGCTGGCGCCCTTTCACAAAGACCCAGGCAAGGGCTGCGTTGCCAGGTCGCATTCACCGGCATCGCGGTTTTCTCGAGTTCGGCACATAGCGTCCCCGCGCCACGTGCCAGACAAGCGATGTCGTCGCAAACGTGGGCCACAACGGGAGCCCGCGGGGTCAGCGAGAACATTCCATAGAACGAAGCCACTCCGTGAATCTCCGCTGGCGCGACGTCCAACCGTTGCGCTACGTAGTTCACCGCTCCAGGCGTGATGTGTCCAACCCGCGCCTGAATTGCATGCAGTGCGGGCAGCAGCCGGTGCCGATTCGAACGCGCCTCCGCAGCACCTAGTTCGCCGTCGACCGCTGACTTTTCCGCCAGGCTCGGTTGGTGGGCGGTCAGGTGTAAGTCCACTCAATTCCCCTCGTATTTCTCAATGCGGATCGCCGTAGCCTTGAACTCTGACGTTCCCGACTTTGGGTCCACTGCGTCGATCGTCAGTTCGTTCGTAGCTACTTGGTCGTGAAAATGCACGGTCAGAAACGCCAAGCCGCGGCGGAGGCCCGGATCGAATCGAACGGGCGCGACCACGGAACCGCGGCGCGAATGTACGCGCACCGTCTCGCCCTCCTGCAGTCCGTAGCTGGCACCGTCTTCGGGTGAAAGATCGAGGCTCTCCTCACGGCGAAGTGGCGAGGGATAGCGATCGGTCTGCACGCCGGTGTTGTAGGAATCCAGGCGCCGTCCAGTCGTCAAACGGATGGGGTACTCTTCGTCGAGCTGGTCTACCGGCGGCTCGAACTCCACCACGCTGAAAGGCGCGCGCGGACCGATCAACGGTTCTTGCCAGAGGCGGCCATGCAGAAATATCTCACCCGGATGCGATTCGTCGTAGCATGGCCACTGGATGCCGCCCGACTCCTCCAGACGTCGATAGCTCATGCCGCCGTGCATCGGACTCAAAGATCGCATTTCGTCCCAGATATATTCCGAGCGCGGCTCGCCCCACTCGTGGCCGAGACGGCGGGCCAGTTCATAAACTACCTCGATGTCATCGCGAACTCCTGGCGGGGGTGGGACAGCCCTTCGGACGCGCTGCACGCGGCGTTCGCTGGATGTGACGGTACCCTCGGATTCGCACCAGCCTGCCGCCGCGGGAAGAACTACGTCGGCCATCGCGGCCGTATTGGTATAAAACAAATCCTGGACCACCAGGAACTCGAGCCCGCCGAGCAGCTTCAACGCGTGGTGACGATCAGCTTCGGAATCCGCTGGGTTCTCTCCGAGCACATACAGAGTCGTTAACTCGCCGCGCTCCATCGCCTGAAACATCTGACTCAAGTGCCAACCCTTTTTCGGAGGAATTCGGCAACCCCAGGCGCGCTCGAACTTGCCCCGCAACTCGTCGTTTTCCACATGCTGGAAGCCGGGCAAGCGGTCTGGAATGGCCCCCATGTCACCGCCGCCCTGCACGTTATTCTGCCCGCGCAAGGGGTTGAGCCCACTGCCGTAGCGACCGACGTGGCCGGTAAGAAGAGCCAAGTTGATGAGCGCCAGAACGTTGTCCACCGCATTGTGATGCTCGGTGATGCCTAGGGTCCAGCAGATGACGGCGCGCGTTGCCTTGGCATAGGCGTGTGCGGCGGCGCGAATCTTCTCGGCCGGCACACCGGTCTCCCGTTCGGCTCGTTCGAGTGTATACTCTTCCACGCACTCGCGATAAGCTTCAAATCCACTGGTGGCATGCTGGATGAACCGCTCATGCATCAACCCCGCGGCAATGATCTCGCGGGCCATCGCGTTGGCCAACGAAATATCGGATCCGACGTCCAGCCCGAGCCACGTGTCCGCCCACTGGGCCGAACTCGTGCGTCGTGGATCGACCACATAGAGCTTCGCTCCATTCCGCACGCCTTTCAACACGTGGTGGAAAAATATCGGATGCGTCTCGCGCGCATTCGAGCCCCACAGAAAGATGGCATCGGTTTCTTCCACCTCGGTATACGAGCTCGTACCGCCGCCCGCGCCAAAAACCGTCGCCAGACCGACGACGCTGGGGGCGTGTCAAGTCCGGTTGCAACTGTCGATATTGTTGCTCCCGATCACCGAGCGGACGAACTTCTGCGTAATGTAGTTCAGCTCGTTGGTTGTCTTCGAGCAACTGAACATGCCGAACGCCCGCGGGCTGTGCTTTTCGATAGTGCGCCCGAAAGCCTGTGCAACTCGGTCGAGCGCCTCGTCCCAAGACGCTTCGCGATGCCCTCCGTTCTCACGGATCAGCGGCGTGGTCAGCCGGGCCTTCGACGGAGTTGCCATAGTAGTGATTCCTCTCTTAGTTCAGGATAGCCGGTGTCAACTGCCGAACAGGCTGCCCGGCTCGATGCCGCCGGCCTGCGCAACCTCGCCGCCGCTCATTTTCTTTCCGTCCTCGAGCTTAGCCTTTAGCACTTCGATCAGCCCACCCTGGGCAGTGACCTTGAAACTTTGAGAGGTTACATCGGTGACTTCGCCTGTCTTCCCCGGCACGTCGGCAAAACGCCGGAAGACGGTCTTGCGGCCGTCAAAGATCTGCAACCTTTTACCGTTGAAAGTTGTCCACGCCCCCGGCGCCGGGTTGCATCCCCGAATCAGGTTGTAAACGTGATCGATGGGCTTGGCCCAGTCGATTTTAGCCTCCGCCGTGCGGCACCAGCCCTCGTAACTCGCGTTAGACTCATCTTGCACAGTCTCCGTGTGTTTACCGGCCACCACGAGGTCCGCGGCCTCGAGCATCGCTTTCACGCCCAGCGGGAACAGGCGATCGAAATAGACGCTGCCCAGCGTGTCGTCCGGACCGATTGGCGTCTTCTTCTGGAGAATCACAGCGCCTTCGTCCAGTCCGTCCGAGGGACGGAATATACTCAATCCAGTCTCCGTGTCGCCCTTGATGATCGGCCAGTTGATCGAACTCGGGCCTCGATACTTGGGCAACAGTGACGGATGATATTGGATCGTGCCATGTTTCGGAATCGTCGCGAATTCCTGCGACACGAACTGCAGAACGAAAGCCATGAGGCCGAGATCGGCGCCGGACGACTGCATGGCCCGCGCGGCTTCCGGATCCTTTAGCGATTTGAATTGATGGACCTTTAGCCCCTTTTCCTGCGCCGCCAAGCGCAGCACATCCGGCCGGGTGCCTTCCTTCTCAGGCGCGCAGAAAACAGCCGCGACTTCGTCCCCACGAGCAAGAAACGCTTCGAGCACCGCTTTGCCGAAATCCTGCTGCCCGATGATCGCGATCTTCATTGCCCTCCTGCCTTACTTGGTTTTGGGCGGCATCGAAAAGGCTCCCGCCTGCTTGCTGGCCGCAATCTGAGCATCGGTCCAGCCCAGCACTTCTTTGAGTATCTCGTCGGTGTGCTCGCCCAATAAAGGCGACCGCTTGATCTCCGCGTGAGACGCAGAAAGCTTGATCGGCATGCCGACGTTGTACCACTTGCCGCGTTGCGGATGATCGACCTCCACCCACATCTCGCGCCCGCGCACGTGCTCGTCGTTGGCCAGATCGTCGGTAGACATGATCGGGCCGCAGGGCACATCCAGCTCATTCATAATCCCCATGAACTCGCGCTTGGTGTAATTCGACGCGAACTTGTCGATCAACGGCCACATCTCGTTCTGGTTCTTGCGGCGGTCGGCGATCTTGGAGAAGCGTGGATCGTTTACCAGGTCCGGGCAACCCAATTCGGGCCCGATCCGTTTGGCGAGCGGCTCCCACACCGCTTCCTGCACCACGATATACACATAATCGTTGGGACCGCCGGGCTTGCATTTGATGGCGTATCCGAGCTGGCCGCCGCCCGAGTCGTTGCCGGCTCGTGGAGTCGCGGTCAAACCTTTGGTCGGCACCGAATACTCTGTCAGTTCCTGGCGCGTCAATCGCTGGTGATCCCGAAACTTGACCCGGCACAGGTTCATTACGCCGTCCATCATCGCGACTTCCACGTATTGCCCCTGGCCCGTCCGGTCCCGCTGATGGAGTGCGGCGAGCAGTCCGATCCCCAGGTGCAGGCCGGTACCCGTGTCGCCGATCTGGGCGCCGGTGACAAAAGGTGGTCCTTCGGGCACTCCGGTAGTACTCATAGCGCCGCCCATCGCCTGCGCCACGTTCTCATACGCTTTGAAATCGGCATAGGGGCCGGAGGAGCCAAAGCCCTTGATCGAACCCATCACAATACGCGGGTTAATCTCGTGGACTTTCTCCCAGGAAAACCCGAGCCGGTCAAGTACTCCGGGCCCAAAGTTCTCCATGAGGATATCGCTCTTTTTTAGCAGCTCTACGAATGCCGCCTTGCCTTCCGGCGACTTCATGTTGACCGTAATCGAGCGCTTGTTACAGTTCAACATGGTGAAATAGAGGCTGTCCGCGTTCGGTATGTCTCGCAACTGGCCGCGTGTCGCATCGCCGGCGGGCGATTCCAACTTAATAACATCCGCTCCCATCCATGCCAGCAGTTGCGAGCAGGTTGGTCCCGCCTGCACGTGCGTCATATCGAGAATGCGGATTCCCTTCAGTGCTTCCATCGATCTTTACTCTCCTTTAAATGCGCGGCGGAAAATGCGCGGCGGACTACTTGTACATGGTCTGGTTAGAGGTGCCCGACGAATACACGTCGCGGTTGATCACCACGTCCACCAGCGCAGGCATGCCTGAGTCGCGGGCCTTCTCGAGCGCGGGCCGGATGTCCTCGGGCTTGGTCACCCGGATGCCGAAACCACCCATCGCTTCCGCCAGCCGGTCGAATCGCACGTCACCAACGACGTTGCCTATGTCGCCCCGGCCCGGGTATTTGCGTTCCTGGCCAAACCGAATCTGGTTCCACGAGGAGTTGTTACCGATGACGCCGACGAAAGGCAGTTTACGATGCACCATGGTAAGGAAATCGAAGCCCGTCAGCGTAAAGGAGCAATCGCCGTAAAGCACCACGACGTCGCGATCCGGCTGGGCAAGCTTGGAGGCCATGGCAAAGCCCGTGCCGACACCGAGCGTGCCGAGCGGGCCAGGATCCATCCATCCGCCGGGTTTATGCGGCCGAACTATTGAACCCGAAAACGTGACGATGTCGCCTCCGTCGCCTATGTAGACCGTATCTTCCTGGAGAAACTCATTGATCTCGTGACACAGGCGCACGGGGTGAATAGGCACCTCATTGGCCGCAATGATTTTGTCGTCCTTGCTCTTGCTTTTTCCCTCATCCTCGCGCAGCATCCGGAGGAAAGGATCGTGTTTCTTCCCGGTATCGCCGCTCGAAGCCTCGCACATGGCGTTCACGATGGTGCGCAGATTACCGACCAGCCCGAAATCGAAGTCGCGGTTGTTGCCGACGTTCTTGTAGTCCATGTCCATGATTACGATCTTCGCCTTGGGATTGAGGCGCCGGCCGTAGCCCATGCGGAAATCCAGTGGCGTGCCGGCCAGCAGGATGACGTCGGCGTTGTCGAACGCCGTCTTGCGCGAAGGCATGAAAGAGTGGGAATGATTACGCGGCAGCGTGCCGCGTGCCGAGCCATTGACATAGATCGGTATGTTGAAATGGCGTGCGAATCGGTCGATGGCGTCATGCGCGCGGCAGGTGCGTGCCTGCGTGCCAAACAATGCCACGGGGCGCTCGGCGTTCGCGAGCAAGTCGGCAACCTGCTGCACGATCTTGGGATCGCCGATGAATTCCGGCACACCACCGTCCGCGCCGCGCACCCGGAAATTCTTGGGATAGCGTACTTTGGACGCCTCCACCTTTCCGTCCATGATGTCGTGCGGAATCTCGAGGTACCCAGGACCCGGTGCGCCGTTGTACATCTCGCGAAGCGCAATACCCATCATTTCCGCGACACGCTCCGTCGTCATCACCAGCGATGCAAATTTGCTGATCGGCGTCATCATTTCGGTATGACGTAATTCCTGCAACCCGCCCATGCGGTATTGCTTTAGCGCCGAATTGCCGCCGATCAGTAACATCGGGCTCTCCGCGCGAAACGCGTTCGCCATCCCGGTCACCGCATCAGTGGTACCGGGGCCGGCGGTGACCACGGCACAACCCAGCCCGGTAATGCGCGCGTAGGCATCGGCCGCGTGTGCGGCCACCTGCTCGTGGCGTACGTCGACGATCTCAATACCCTCGTCGATGCATCCGTTATAGATATCGACAATGTGGCCACCGGAAATGGTGAATATGTGGCGAATGCCTTCCTGCTTCAGCATTTTGGCGACAATCTGGCCGCTCGAAATCATCTCTGCGCTGGCGGCGGTTTTGGCATCGGCAACGGTATCAACAGCGGTTCCCATATGACTCCTGTGTGGAAATTCTCGGACTGCGAAAATACCCATTGTATACGATGGCTATTGGACACCGGGCTCGGCGTAGTTATCGCGTTCCGATAAGACCAAGTTCGCGAAGGCGAACCCAAGCCGACTGTCGTTCCTAATCTGGCAGACTTCCTCGAGCGCGCTTTAGGCCCAGTCTCAGCATAGGCGACTATACGTCAACGTGGATCCGGAGCGGCCCGTGATGCGGGTTGGCACCTTCCGGTATCGCCGTTCTCCGGGCGAGCCCAAAGGTCCTCATGACGCGGCTACTCCGAACGTCTGACAATACATGTTATGTACACGCTCAGATTTCCGTTCACGCTCCCGGCAGGCCGGGAGATCGCGGTCACGGATTCTGCTGGTGAGCTAGACGGACTGAAGTATCGGTTCGCGAAGCGAGAGAGATTCTACGTGCTTACGCTCTCGGGCTTCCCGACTGCGGAGGCAGCGCAGGCGTACCTGAAGGATCTCCGAGCCGGTCTCATCTGGGTGTTATTGCAGACTGGGATCGCGGCAGACGGGGTTTTCGAACTGCAACAGGTTGCATACACGGACGATCCGATGCAGGCGGCTGCGAATCTGTCCCAATCTTTCAATCTCGAAATCGAAGGTCGAGTCGATGCCTTGCTTGACGGAGAACGGCCCGCCGTTTACTCTGGCGAAAAACGGGTCCGCATTCTCACGGGAGGTCTCTCCAGCGTAATTCTGAGCACGCCGTGCGAAGTCGCACTAAGACATTTGACGGAAGGGCTTCGAATCGAGAACGGTGCCCGCGTTGCTGACAACCAGAAGCTCCTGACGGCTTTCGATCTTTACGCTGCGTATTTCACCGAAGCATCGCCGAATGCCAGATTCCTCACGTTGATCATGGCGCTCGAAACGCTTGCGACCGGTATCGAACGGACCCGACTCGTACTCGACCTTCTGGAACGATGGAGGAATGAGGCCGAGAATATACTACAGACCGTCGCGCTGGACTCCGACGATGCCATATCGCTGCAGGGCATAAGGCGCGAGTTGCTATTCCGCCGGGAAGATTCGATCCGTCGCCAAATACGTAACGTAGTCCTGACGACGCTGACAATGAACGGGGACGGTGATGCGGAGGAGACGGCAAGGGCGGCAGTCCGTCTGTACGATCTCCGGAGCACCCTCGTGCATGAAGGAACCCTGCCGGCGCAGAAGCTAAGCGAATCCGTTACGGAAGCCAAGAGCGTGGTAGAACGCATATTGCGAGCGCGGTTTCTGCTGGTCGCCGCCGGAACACTCTAGCCGCTGCTTTGGCTCAATCCTGCGGCTGGGACTGCAAGTCCGGTTACCGGAAACTGTCGTGCCCGCTGCCATTGGTCGTGTAACGCCCAAACCGCGGAGTGAGCTTGGCTACATGGCATAAGTAGGGGATGCCGACGATTCATCCGTGTGGCACACTGTCAGTGATCACGAGGGTGGTCTAAACGAGCGCCGTGAGATTGCTCCTCTCGCGTTTGATCAGGGCACTACTATAAACTCGGGTGTTGGCGACGCGATGCGACGAATCGAAGATCGGAGTAACGCTATGCCAAAACCTCCAGCAAAGATAGAACCGTCAAGGGCACTGTATATCAAGCTCGGCCGCTCCGGGAGCTGGGAAAAAGAATGCCTGGAAAACGGAATTCTCCGTTTCGGCTACAAAGAGACGCCGTTCGATGCCGCTGTTTTGGGGGATTGGAAGACGGTCCACAAATTTTGGCTCGATGCACGGGGAGACCTGGGAGCAGCTACCAGAGATGTTAATCAGATTCGTTATTACTTTGAGGCCGGGGAGGATACGCTGTGGATCACGTTCTATGACGGCCGGCTATGGTGGAGTTTCGCCAAGGCTGGCGTGAAGCAGCATCAAGACGGAAAGGGAAGCTATCGGGAGACCGTAAGCGGATGGCATGACACCGACATCAAAGGCGGGAAACTTTCCTTTGAGAAACTATCGGGCAATCTGCTTAAGGTGCAGGCTTTCCAGGGCACGATCTGTGATGTCAGAGAGTTCGAATATCTGAAGCGGAAATTGAATGGGCTATTGCTGCCTCAAGTGGAGGAGGCTGTTAAGGCCGAGAATCAGATGGTGGAGAAGATTGTCCCCCTGATGCGCCTTTTGACGTGGCAGGATTTTGAATTGCTAGTCGACCTGGTATTCACTAACAGCGGTTGGCGGCGCGTTGGGCAGGTGGGCAGGACTCAGAAGACCGTCGACATAGAGCTTATGCTGCCAACAACGGGCGAGCGGGCCTTTGTACAAATCAAGTCGAGTGCTGAAAAACGAGACCTTGCTGAATATCTAGTGCGCCTGAAGGATTCGGGAGCTTACGACCGGATGTTCTTTGTGTGGCACTCTGGCGACGTCGGAGAAGTTAAGGAGAATAACGTCGCCCTGATCGGCCCGGATCGTCTGGCGCGAATGGTTTTCGATGCCGGTCTAACAACATGGCTGCGTGAGAAAGTATCCTGAGAAGTTGGCTCCTGGCGCGTAATGTCACCCTTAGCCTAGCCACGTCGACGCGTAACGCGCAAACCACGAATCTGCCTGCCCGAAAGTGCTGCCGGCAGATATGGAACGGGAAACGCCCCGGTATCCAGCCACGCGCTTCGTTGCGTCTGTTGCAATTCCGAGACTAACCTTAACGTCTCGGTCAAAGATGTCCAACCCCGATACCCGCCTGCGAAACACCACAAAGAATCAGGACAAACCGATCACCCGCCCCGTCGCGGTGTCTAAATCGACATCGTAGTAGCCTGGGCGAGTGGACAGACCCGGCATCGTGCTCATAGTTCCGAGCAACGGATAAAGGAATCCGGCGCCGACGCTGGCACGGATGTCGCGAACCGGCACGATGAAGCCGCTCGGCGCGCCCTTCAGGTTCGGGTCGTGACTCAAGCTCAGGTGCGTTTTCGCCATGCAAATGGGCAGGTTGCCGAAGCCCTGACGGGTGTACAATTCGATCCTTTTCTCGGCTTCCGGTGAATACTCGACTCCCGCCCCGCCGTACATTTCGCGTACGATGGTCTCGATTTTGTCCTTGATGCTCATTTCCAGCGGATAAAGGAAGTGGAAATTGGCGGGCTTCTCGCAGGCCGCAACCACCGCCTTGGCCAGGTTCACTGCGCCCGCCCCGCCCTCGGCCCAATGGTTGGTCATCACAGCGTCTTCGGCGCCAGCCGCGATCGCGACACGACGCACCAGATCGATCTCAGCATTCGTATCGTCTTTGAAGCGGTTGATCGCCACCACCACCGGAATGCCGAACGCACGGGCGTTCCCAATCATCCGGACGAGATTGCTGCAACCCTTCTCCAGCAGCGCCAAATCTTCCTGTGTATAGGCGTGAGCCAGCGGTTTCCCGGCCACTACCTTGGGGCCGCCGCCGTGCATCTTCAAGGCCCGGATGGTGGCCACCAGAACAACGCAATTGGGCGCCAGGCCGCTGACCCGGCACTTGATGTTGAAAAACTTTTCCATGCCCATGTCCGCGCCGAATCCCGCCTCGGTAAGGACGTATCCATCGGGTCCCACCAGCTTGAGCGCGATCTGATCGGCCACGATCGAAGAGTTGCCGTGCGCGATATTGGCGAAGGGACCGGCATGGACGAAAGCCGGGGTGCCCTCGATGGTCTGCATTAGATTGGGCATGATCGTGTCCTTCATGAGGACGGTCAGCGCTCCGCTCACTCCCAGGTCGTCCGCAGTGATGGGCACACCGGCACGGCTGCTGCCGATGACCATCCGGCCTAGCCGCTCCCGCATATCCGCTAGATCGGTGGTAAGCGCCAGGATCGCCATGATCTCACTGGCCACCGCCATGTCGAAACCGGTTACGCGCGTGAATCCTTTCTCTTCCGGACCCTGGCCGATGGTGATCTGGCGCAGCATGCGGTCATTCGTATCGAGCACCCGTCGCCAGGTGATGCTATCCGGATCGATGTCCAAGCGGGCGAACCGGCTCTGCTCTTGGGGCCTGAGTTCGCTGGGGTTCGTCTTGTCGATTCCCAACTTCTTCATCCGTCGCAACATTACTGGGGAAAAGTGGCGGCTTCCGTCCTTGCCGGGTGGGCAAAGGCGATCGAACAGCACAGTGTCGTCCGGCGTTTGCTGCTCGTGAAAATAGCGAGTATCGATTGCTGCTGCCAGCAGATTGTTGGCGGCTGTGATGGCGTGGATGTCTCCCGTCAGATGGAGGTTGAATTCCTCCATCGGGATGATTTGGCTGTAGCCGCCGCCGGCTGCGCCGCCTTTGATACCGAACGTCGGGCCTTGGCTGGGCTGGCGAATGCAGGTGAAGACTTTCTTGCCAAGATGCGCCCCCAGGCCCTGGCTGAGCCCGACCGTGGTGGTCGTTTTACCCTCACCCAGCGGAGTGGGTGTGATCGCAGTCACGACGATGTACTTGCCGTTGCGGACGTCTTTGAGCCGGTCCCGAATGGAGAGGTGCACTTTGGCCTTGGTCTTGCCATACAGTTCCAACTCCTCCGGAAGAATGCCCGCGTCGGAGGCGATCTGGTCAATGGGTATCGCCGTCGCTGCCTGGGCGATTTCGATATCACTGGGGACAGGGGTAAGGAGGTTCGTTAACTTGTGGGCCACTGAGAGGCAATCACTTTCTGAACTGTGGAATTTACAAGGATACCAATGGAATCACGGCTGATTTGGAGCCGCGGCGCCGTACCGTCCAGCCGGGGCCGGAACTTCGATGGGCACCGGCTTCTTGGGCAGCGGCATGCCGCGCAGCCCGATCGCACCCAAGGCCGCAAGCAGCGCGAGCACCGCGCTCCCGTAGAACGCATAATCCCACGACCCGGTTCGTTCGAAGAGCAGCGCGGCCAAGCCCCCGGCGAGGATCGAAGCCAAGCCTTTTGTGCTGTAGAGGAAGCTGTAATTGGAGGCCGCGTGGCGTGCTCCGAACATATCCGCAAGCACAGCCGGAAACAACACGTAGAGTTCGCCCCAGGTTAGAAAGACCAGCGCCATCGTTACGACGAACCACGCATTGCCCCAGCGCCCGATGGTCACCACGCTGGCCAGGAAGATCGCCTGCAGAAAAAACGCCACAGCCATGGTACGTTCGCGCCCCAGCGAATCGGAGATCCATCCCCAAAAGAACCGGCTGGCTCCGTTCCCCAAAGGATTCAGCGACAGCGCGATCGCCAGTGCGGCCGCGCCGATCTTGAAATTGCGCGCCACCGGCGCGACCTGGGCGGTGGCCATCAGCCCACCGATGCCTACCATCAGCATCATCACGTAGAGAACGTAGAACTGCGGTGTCCTCAGCATTTCCCACGAATTGAATTGCTCGTTGTGCCTGCGGATCTTCGGCTGAACTCCCGGCGGCGGAGCAGGCACGAACCCCATCGGCGGATATTTCAGAAATTGGCCTGCGCACAGTATAAGGACGCCCAGGACGAGGCCTGTATAAACGAAGGTGGACCGGTAGCCATCCGCACGGATGAGATACCCGAAAATCGGATTGAAGATCGCGGCGCCCGAGCCATAGCCCGCGGCGATGAGTCCGGAGGCGACGCCACGCTTGTCGGGAAACCACTTCAACCCCAATGCTGTGGAGCAGCAATAGACAAACGAATTGCCCAAACCGGCGATGCCGTACAACATATAAAACTCAGGCAGACTGCGAGCATAACCCAGCGCGCCCCAGCCCGCGCCACAGAGTACACCGGCCATGGTCATGAACGTTCGCGGGCCCAACCGGTCAATCAGCCAACCCGAAAGCGGCATCGCCCACGTCATCACTGCGATAAAAACTGTAAAGCCCCACTGCAACTGAGATAACTTCCACCCCGTTCCCGCCATCATCGGCTGGACGCACATGGTCCAGGCGTACTGCAGGTTTCCGATCATGATCATCGCGGTGACGGCCGCGGCCAACCTGACCCATCGACTCACTTCTGTGCCCTCCTCAGAGCGCTGGTGGCTTCCAACAGATTCGCACCGGCGTAAACGGTCCGTGTGTGCGGCATGTCGACGCCCAGCCGCTCACTCAACTCGACCACGGCCCCAGCGATAGGTTCCAGCTCCATCGGCCGCGCCGCTTCCAGATCCTGAAGCGTGAAGGTCTTGTGCTCGCACAGCTTCTTAGCGCCGGCGATCCTTCGTTCGATCGAAATGGGTAGCTCGATGCCCAACTATTGGCCACAGCCTCGACTCCGGCCATGATACTCCGAACGATGGCGCGAACGCTGGGATCGGTGGTCATCTGGACCCGGGTCCCTCAAGTATCGAATAATTGCTGACTGATACTCGTGCGCGCTCTAGCGCGACAATAGTCGATTCGGCGCGTGCCGGGGACAAAGAACTCGAAGCGTTGTGCAACATTATCGGCAATTATCTCCTTCGGCGCCTCGAAGCACGTGGGAAACGATTGCTGGCGATTATTGAACCCTGGCCGGGTCCCGAATTATTTCCGGGTGACCGGCCATACTCCCTTGATTATCCGAGCGGGCTTCCACAATTACAACGACAGCCGCAGGATTGCACCTCTATAGAGTTTTGTAGAACACGACGATGGACTGGGTGCTGCAAGCGGAGGGCTCGGGGTTCTTAATTTTCAATCATGGCCAAGCACACGATCACTAACGGCTCCCTCACTAATAATTTCGTCACTTTGAAAGGTACGAAACGATGCGCTCCATCAGCGATGGCTCATGAGGGACGGCGCCATCCAGGTTGCCAATCATATGCTGCAGTGTATAGTAAAGGCCCATCCATGCCACTAGTGCGGCCAACATAATTTTCGCTGTCTTGAGCTTTTGCTTTGAGCTGCGACGTGGGCGATCCTTAGGACGGCTCCGATACCTAAAGAACAGAACGCTAAGGCAAAGGCCTGCGCCCAACAGAGTAATAGGTTGAATCATCGCTAGCGCACCTTGGCTACTTTTCGTCGACCAGACGAATCACTACCCCTTCCCCAGTGTCCAGATCATAAAGTAAAAGATTCCGGTACGCCTTCGTCGCACGTGATGGAAAACCAGTTGCTCGTTCGCGAGCCACGCGCACCGGCGGACGACCTTGAGAAGGCCCCCATCCAATGATCGGATGTAGGTCCAAGTCAGTTCAGCAATGTAGTGTTTTTGTTGGCATGTTTCTCAGGGATATACCTGTTTGGGCAATCAGAATGGAAGCCGTCGAACGCAACCCCTCCCGGCCCGCAAGACACAGAAGTACGGAACGGCGACAAGAATCAAACGCCCATGCCGGACTCTTGAAACCTCCGCCAATGACGCGGAGCACAAGTACGAGCCGACTTTACGGCCACGGGGTTTCGGCAACGGCCGTGACGGGCGTTGAGCGACCCGGCACGAAAGATGGCAGTCAAGAAATCACGGAATCCTGCAAACGCAAGACCAACGAGTGACATGTATACTATGAAGCGTCACTTCGCTATCCTATGCGCACGATTTCAGATGAGGTGAACCATGTCCCTGCGGATAAATGATGAGGCGCCCAATTTCGATGCCGACACTACTCAAGGCAAGATCAACTTGCATGAATGGATCGGCGATGGTTGGGGCATCTTGTTTTCACATCCGAAAGACTTCACTCCTGTGTGTACGACCGAACTCGGCTATATGGCTGGGCTCCAACCCGAATTCGTAAAACGAAATTGCAAGATTATCGGGCTAAGCGTCGACCCTGTATCCAGTCACGGGAAGTGGTCAACGGACATCGAAGAGACCCAGGGCCACAAAGTGAACTATCCCATGATCGGAGACCCCGAGCTCAAAATCGCGAAGCTTTATGACATGTTGCCGGCCGATGCAGGCGCTACAGCCGACGGTCGGACTGCGGCCAACAATGCCACTGTGCGTACGGTATTCATCATCGGTCCTGATAAAAAAATCAAGCTGATGCTTAGCTATCCCATGAGCACCGGCCGTAACTTTGACGAAGTACTGCGAGTTCTCGATTCAATTCAGTTGACGGCGAAGCACAAGGTTGCGACCCCGGTGAATTGGAAGCCGGGTGAAGATGTGATTATCCTGCCGGCAGTGTCGGACGAGGAAGCGAAACAAAAATTCGCAGGTGGGTGGAAGGCGCCCAAACCATATCTGCGGATAGTCCCTCAACCGAAGTAGTTTGGTCTTAAGCCGAGACGCATAGATGATGGGCTACCCAAAAAGACGACTTATTCATTTCGTCGCCCTTTTCGCAGGACTCGTCATGGTTGCGGTTCTGGGCCGTCAACTCTTCTCCGGCAAGGTCTCCGCTTCTTCGATCGGACCTTCGTTCGTGGAGTTTGAGAGCGGGCAAGTTCGGCCGATAGCGATTTCGCCGGACGGGAACAGCCTCTTTGCGGTGAACACTCCGAATGGCACGCTGGAGGTCTTCGACCTCTCGTCGGGAATGCCGACGTTTCTACTCAATGTTCCGGTGGGCCTTGAACCGGTAGCAGTGGCTGCACGGAACGATACCGAGGTCTGGGTGACCAACCACCTGTCCGACAGCGTGAGCATTGTGAGCATGTCGGGCACGCCGCACGTAGTTCGGACGTTGCTGGTTGGCGATGAGCCGCGCGACATTGTCTTCGCCGGCAATCCACTCCGCGCTTTCATCACCACGGCCCATAGAGGGCAGCAGCGCAGCGATCCATCCATCGCTGGAGTTCCCGGCGCAGGTGATCCGCAATTGACGACTCCAGGGGTTCCGCGTGCGGACGTCTGGGTGTTTGACCCCGCGAATCTCGGCGCGACTCTGGGCGGAACGCCGCTCCAAATCATGAGCTTCTTCACCGATACACCGCGGGCATTGGCCGTGAGTCCGGACAAGAATACGGTGTACGTGGCGGGTTTCAAAACCGGTAACCAGACCACCACGATACTTCAGGGCAGAATATGCGCCGGATTCCAAGCTAATACGCCGTGCACCCTTCCTGACGGCAGCGTGAGCCCAGGTGGTAATCCGGGGCCGGCCACTGATTCCGCCGGCGAGCCGGCGCCGGAAGTCGCCCTGATCGTAAAGTACAACGATGACACCGGCCACTGGGAGGATGAGTTGCACCGTGTATGGGACAGCTCTGTGCGCTTCAATCTGCCGGATACGGACGTCTTTGCCATTGATGCGAATAGTCTGACTCAAACTGCGGCGTTCGCCCATGTCGGCACGACGTTATTCAACATGGTGATCAATCCGGTTAGCGGCGCCCTGTACGTTTCAAATACCGACTCGATCAACAACGTCCGCTTCGAAGGCTCGGGTGTTTTTGCCGGCCACACCGTGCAGGGCCACCTGGCCGAAGCGCGTATTACCGTCATTTCGGGCTCCACCGTCTCCCCGCGCCATCTCAACAAACATATCGATTACAGCCAGCTCGCGGGCTCCGCAGGTTTTGATCCTACCGCCAAGAATTGCAGCTTATCCATGCCCCTTGACATAGCGGTCCCGAGCGATGGCACGAAACTCTACGTGGCTGCATTCGGCTCCAGCAAGGTTGGCGTGTTCGATACCGGTTCGATCGAAGACGATTCTTTCGATCCAGTGGCGGCGAGCGCGAATTACATCCCTGTTAGCGGTGGAGGCGTGAGCGGACTCGCTTTGGACGAAGCACGAAACCTGCTTTACGTCATGACACGCTTCGACGATGCAGTGAAGGTGATCGACCTTTCCACGAATCAGGAAGTCCTGGCATTGGCGCTGCACAATCCCGAACCCGCTTCGGTACGTCAAGGCCGTCCGATGTTGTATGACGCAACTCGATTCTCGGGCAACGGTGAAGCAACCTGCGCGAGCTGCCATATTTTCGGCGACATGGACGACCTGGCGTGGGATCTCGGGAATCCTGACAATGCCGTCACCAAAAGTCCAATACCCATAAATTTTGACGGCTTGCTAAAGCTTCTCATACCATTCGGGCAGACGGGAGTCCCTACTAAAATCAACGGTAGCGATAAACCGGCTGATTTCCATCCGATGAAGGGGCCTTTTACCACTCAGACTCTGCGCGGTTTAAGGAACTCGGGCGCGATGCACTGGCGTGGCGATCGTTCCACCGGCCAATTCGGCACGGATGCTTTCGATTCCAATCTGTCCTTCCTCAACTTTGTCGTCGCGTTCCAGGGTCTGATCGGCAGTCCCGACCAGCCATCCCAAGCCGAGATGCAGAGTTTCGCCGACTTCCAATTACAAGTGTTGCCGCCGCCTAACCCAGTTCGCAATCTCGACAACTCACTCACGCCGGCGCAACAACGCGGGCGGGACTTCTTTACCGGTACTCGCCCAGCGGATGGCGTGGTGATACCGGGCCTCGAGCAAATCGCCGGTCAGACATCCTTCAGTTGTAACGGGTGTCATATGCTCGACGGGTCGAAAGGATTCTTTGGCACGGGAGGCAACCAAAGCTTCGAGGCGCTCCCCGAGATCGTCAAAATTCCGCATTTGCGCAATCTCTATGCGAAGGTCGGCATGTTCGGCTCGCCGTCTGTGAGCTTTTACGACGCGCCTGACAGCGGGCCGGCCGGCGATCAAGTTCGTGGCTTTGGTTTCCTTGGAGACGGGTCGACCGACACTGTTTTCCAGTTCCTCAGCGCGCGGGTGTTCAGTCCCAATGGGGCCGTTGGTTTCCCGCAGAACAATCCCGATACGACGCGACGGGACGTGGAGCAGTTCCTGCTGGCGTTTGACAGTGATCTGGCGCCCATCGTCGGTCAACAAGTCACGTTGACCAGCGACAATAGCAGCGCCGCCGGCCCGCGGATCGATCTGCTGATTCAACGCGCCTCTGTGCCGTTCACCTCCCGGTCGCTGGGCGGAACCGTGATGGAATGCGACCTGGTCGCCCAGGTAGTCCAGAACGGCCGCATCAGGAGCTATTTGTACGACCCGGCTGGCAACAATTTCATTCCGGACGATGGATCCGATCGCGCTTCCGACTCCGTGTTGCGCGCGCTTGCAGCAACCTCTGGCCAAGAGGTGACATATACCGCCACCACGCCCGGATCCGGTTCACGGATCGCATTTGGACGTTAGGTAAGTACTCGCAAGGCTTCGATCGACTAGGCCGGCTACTTACCTCTCGACCGTGCCTTTCGGAATACCGCCCTGTCAGCACGTGCTCGTAATTACCCAGCCGACGCAGCGCGAGTCCCTCGAAAGAAGTCTAGTCAGCTCAGCCCTGGATAAGAGCCATTCTGGGCGACTACTTGGGACGGATCACGCGGGCTCCGGAGCGGAGCCGTCTCGCGATTGCTACGGTTCGAAGCCCTTCGCATACTTGTAACCATGAAGAGAGAGAGTCTCATCCTATCGGGTAGCCACGTTCGTCTTGAACCGCTTAATCACAGCCATCTTGACGGCTTGGTGGCTGCCGCCACCGGGAACTCATCCCCTTATCAATGGACTTTCGTACCCCAAACTGCGAGCGAAGCCACACATTATATAGACACCGCACTGGCCTGGCGGGATGCTGGCACCGCAGTTCCTTTTGCTATCGTACTTTTGGAGAATAGAGCTGTCGTCGGGTCTACGCGTTTCTGGAACCTGGAGCGGTGGCCGTGGCCAGAGGACCATCCGCAGAATAGGTGGCGCGTTTTCGACGTTTGTGAGATTGGCCACACGTGGCTTGCCCGCTCGGCAATTCGGACAGCAGCCAACACTGAGGCTAAGCTGCTCATGCTGACGCATGCCTTCGAGACATGGCGAGTGCTCCGGGTATGCCTTCACACAGACGTGCGTAACCAGCATTCCCGGGCCGCCATCGAACGCATCGGCGGGAAGTTCGAAGGGATTCTCCGCGCCCATCGGATGGCCGCCGACTACACCCCTCGCGATTCGGCTCGTTTTTCAATCATTGCAGAGGAATGGCCAGTTGTGAAACAACAGGTTCGCAACCTTCTTGATCGGCATGACTCCGCGTTATCTTGGCGTTTCGAAGATCGACCTTCACGCCGCAGTGACTTCAAGCAGATGAACTCGCGGTAGACTGGTCCCATGTTCCTTTCGAAATCGGGAATACCTATTGGCGTTACCGCGTTCCTCTGTTGCGCGGCCTCATTCGCTCAACCCCTTCCGATGGCCACCCGCCCGGAGGATGTCGGGTTCTCTTCCAAACGTCTCGAAACGACCAAAGCAGTCTTTAAGGGGGATGTTGACGCTAAGCGTTTGCCCGGCGCCGTGCTGCTGATGGCGCGCAATGGAAAGATCGCCTTCTACGATGCCGTGGGCTTTCAAGACCGCGCCACGCAAACCCCAATGAAAAAAGACTCCATCTTCCGAATCGCTTCTATGTCTAAGCCGATCACCACGGTTGCCGCGATGATCCTGGCAGAGGAAAACAAGCTCGACGTGGGCGCACCGGTCGCGCAATACCTTCCGGAGTTCAAAGACGTCAAAGTTGGCCCGGAGGGAGCGCCGCCGAAACGCCCGATGACTATTCAGGACCTGATGCGACACACATCGGGCTTGACCTACGGTTTGTTCGGGAACTCGCCGATCGACCAGATATACCGAAAGGCAAACATCTTCAGCGCCAAATCTCTCGATGAGATGGTGAAACTCATTGCCGGCATGCCACTGCTACACCAGCCCGGCGAATTCTGGGAATACAGTGTTTCCACAGATGTTCTCGGCCGCGTAGTGGAAGTGGTGAGCGGGATGGACCTCGATAGCTTCGTGCGAGAACGCATCACCGGTCCGCTGAAGATGAACGACACCGGCTTCTGGGTTAAGCCTGAGGCGGTTTCCCGCCTTGCAAAACCAGATGGTCAAGCGAACGCCGCGTTCGAAAATGCAACGCAGAAGCCCAATATATTTTCCGGCGGTGGCGGCATGTTATCCACTGCGGGCGACTACGCGCGCTTTTCTCAGATGTTGCTCAATGGCGGGGAACTCGATGGCGTACGCATTCTGGCGCCGAAAACCATCGCGTTGATGACGTCGGACCAACTGCCGGCCACCGTGGAGCGGCACACACCCGTCGCCATCGCGATCGGGTCCTTCGGTCCGGTTCCGGAAATGGGCACGAGTTTCGGCTTGGGCTTCGCCGTTCGTGTGGATGCTGGCCGCAATCCGATGCCCGGGTCAGTGGGCGACTTCTCCTGGGGCGGAATTACCGGCACGCTGTTCTGGGTTGATCCGCAGACCAAGCTCGTGGCTGTCCTGATGGCACAGTCTCCGCAAACCATGCTCAATGTGATCTGGCGACAAACCCGAGCGATGGTCTATCAGGCAATGACCAATTGAGGACTAGCCTTCAATGTGGCGTCCGAACGACTCTTTCCCGTTGAGAAATACCGCCATTTGCTTGTGTAAGCATCTATCCCAGGCGTTCGACACTCGGTTTTTCGCCTCGCTTCGGCGCGACTAATCTGCGATTGCTAAATGCTGGCCGATCAGGGCGATCTGTTGCTCAGAACACCAGGTTCCGACCAGCATGGCCAAAGTGCGAGATGGCGACCACGCGGTGAATCGAAACCCAGAATGGCGCGTTTTTTCAGCGCTGCGCGCTCGGATCACCGGTTGCTTGCGGCGCGTGGTCCTCCGTGCCGGCCGGTCCGAGAAGTTCCTGGAAAATCGGTTTTAGAGCGTCTGCCCAGACCTGATACGCCTTTGCGGCCGGATGGAGTTTGTCGGCGTTCATCACGCCCTCGAAGACCCTGCCGCTGGCGTCGGAAAGCTTGTCGTTGATGCTCAGAAAGCGCACCTTCCCGCCTTCTGCCATCTTTTCGAGATTGCCATTGATTTTGTTGATAACAGGCATGACGGCCATATTGTCGTTGCGCGGGAAGATGCCTGTGATGATCACAACGGCTTCTGGCGATTTGCTTCGAATCGCCGTCACGACAGCTTGCATTCCTTTGGTGATATCTGCAACCACGGCATCCTCCGTACCAGCCGGAATGGCGCTGCCGACGTTGTTCGTGCCTGCCAGCAGAACGACGATCTTCGGGTTCACGTTATCCAATTCGCCGTTATTCAACCGCCACAGGATGTTCTGAATTCGATCCGCGCCCCAACCGAAGTTGGCGGCATTCCAGCCGAAGAAGTTCTGGTTCCAATTGGCGAGCAGCTGAGGGTAATCCGTCGCGCCCCATCGCCGGGTGATGGAGTCACCTTCGAAATATATATCGATACGGCCCATCTTAGCTTTCTCAATCAGCTGAGAGTGGGCGACGAGAGAGTTTGCGTCAGTTCTGGGAACGGAAACGTCGGCGGCAATCGGCGGGGCCGGCGGAGCGATATACCGGATAGACCGGGTTGCCCAGGGGATGAAGTATTTCCAATTAGGACCGTCCGTGTGGCCGCCGTCATGTTGTCGCCACGCGAGGTGACCACCAAGCAGACCGGTGTTGACCGGCGGCAGCTTTGCCTTTCGGTAGTTGTCAGTGATACCGATGTCCTTGACACCGAGGAGCCGAAACACAGATCCCGCGGCGACGGTGGCCATGAAGCTACCTTGCTGGTCCAGCCATTTGGCGTCCCCCTTGTCCGGTATGCCGTAGCTGATGAACGTGAGGCGCGGAGCGCACAGCGCGATGAGTTGGTGCGAGTCGACCGGAATGTCCCCGGCGTTCTTGCTGCCGAAGGAGGACTCGGCGGAGCCATACTTCAGGAAGTTCCCGGCCATCCAATGATACTCGCCCGAGCCCGTGAGGTTTTCAACGGCTTCACCAAAGTTCCGGCGATGCGGTTTGACGCCGCCCTCGCCGGAGGAGCCAATGAGTGCGAGCGCGAAGCGGGTGTCGAAAGCCATGGTGACCAAGGCCGCTTTCCCGAATCGCGAGACCCCCTCGACGCCGACGTGTTTCGCGTCCACGGCCGTATCGCTCTCGAGATAATCGAGCGCGCGCGATGCGCCCCATGCCCAAGCGCGCAAGGCGCCCCAATCTTCTGGTTTGCGGGGCTGTCCCTTATTCGCCAGACCGATGATACCTCTGGTGAGTCCCGCGCCGTTATCGGACTGAACACTTCCGGGATTCAGTATCGCGTAGCCCCATCCGGCGGCGATGAGTTGCACGGGTGCGGGCGGATCGGTTCCAGCCGCAGCCGCAAAGCGGGCGAAGGCCTCCGGCACCGGAGCAGACGGGAGGGCCGCGCGCCCGAACATCATCATTAGAGGAACGGGCTTCCGCACCCAAGCCGGCGTGACCACGACCATCTGAATATCGACGCTGATTTCTGGGCAGTCCGTGTTGTCCCCGTGTCCAATAAGTTCCTTGGCGAAGACGGGATATGGGCCGACCTTGTCGTTCACGGTCCTAGTAATCGTCCAGGTGACTCTTGGCGCGTTCGGCGGAACGCGGCCCAGCACTTCGCGCTCGAAGTCCTCGATGATTTCAGGCCGGCGCTCGTTCCACCACATCTCTGGGGTTGTAACGAGGCGGCCATCCTTTAGCTTGAGGATCTCAGGGTAATCGGGAAACGGGTTAGCGGCGGACTCGTCGTAGTTGGCGTGATTAGGAGCCGCTTCATTTCCACTGGGACCCGAACGAAGAGCCTGGATGCCAAGTTGCTCCATCATATTGCGATGGTCCTCGGCGATGGTCCAGTTCTTTGGAGCAGACACAGATTGGCCCCGTGCCGGCGCAATGGAGAAGAGCGCTGCTCCGGCCAGCAGGAAAATGGCCGCGGCGGCTGACGTTCTAAGGGTTCGAATCATGCGTGTCTTAGGGGCTTCGCGATACAAACCAATATATCGGCTCCAGTATATGCTTTCTCAGCTTCCGTTTACGGGCCATCCGGAAGCAATTCACCCATCCGGAAGCAAGTCACAAAGACGCGCCCTACCCGCGATCAGCCGGCTAGTATTTACTAAACACAGAATGGGTTGGCGACGGTGAGTAGCCATAACTGCATCCGGGACCTGGAATCGCGGCGCGGCTGAAAGCGCGAGCGGATTCGTGCGGAGTACGGTCGAGTTGGCGCCGGGTACAAGGCCGCCGCGAGAAATCCCAGCCGGTCAATTTTGGACTAAGCGAATTCACGCCGATGAGTGATCGACCGGTGAGGCCAGAGCAGAAGTCCGACACCGGCCGCGAGTGTCGCGAGCGCAATCCACTGCGTGTAGGAAAGTCCGAAATGTAGGCCTTGTTCGTGAAAGCGGAAGAATTCGATTATGAAGCGGGCGCTGGAATACAGCACCAGATACCAACCCAGAATCGAGCCGGCCGCGTGGGGTCTGCTGATCGTGCGATAGAGGAAAGCAAAGATGAGCGCGTCGGCGAGCGATTCGTAAAGCTGGGTGGGATGCAAGGGCACGCCCAGCGGAACGCCGGTTAGATTATAAGCTTCGGGATTCTTGAACGTGATGGCCCAAGGCAGATGGCACTCGACGCCCCAGCAGCAGCCCGCCGACAAGCAGCCCAGCCGACCGATCGCTTGTCCGAGTGCGATGCCCGGTGAGAAGACGTCGCAAGTCTCGAGCACCGGCAGACGATTGTGGCGCATGTATAGGATGGCAGTTATCAACGCCACCAGGAAGCCGCCCTGGTAAACGCCCGCGGCTTGCAGCGTGCTCAGTGAAAACAGGGAAGCGGGGTCGTTCCAATAAGACTTCCAATCGAACAGAATCATGAACAGCTTGGCGCCCGCCAATCCGGCCAGGGCACAGTAGATGGCGAGATTGGTTACGGGCTCCGGGGGCAGTTTGGCTTTGCGCGCAAGCCGGACGGTAACCCAGAGCGCGAACAAAAACGCGAGGGCGACAAGAGTGCCGTAAGTCGGAATGAAGAATTTGCCGATGGATACCAGCTTAGGAAACATTTCTTAGATTACCTCGGCACGTCCACTGCTTCGGGCTTTCGTTCTCGGGTGCGCCACATGTCCAACAAAAGGAGGCAGGCCCCAACGGTGATGGCGCTGTCAGCGACGTTGAAGGCCGGGAAATAATAGGGCCCCCAATGTACTTCGACGAAGTCGGTCACGGTTTTGTGTACAAGCCTATCGTAAAGATTGCCGAAGGCGCCTCCTAGGACCAGCCCCAAGCCCGTTCGCAAAATCGGCCCATGGTTGCCCGCGGGATCGGGCCGCACCAGAACCGCGGAGATCACCAACAGAACAGCGAGTGAAAATCCGATCAAAAGAACATCGCGCCAGGGATTGGAAGCATCGGCCAGCAGGCCAAAAGCTATGCCAGGATTCTCGGTGTGGACGATGTTGAAGAAACCGGGGATCACGGCCAGCGAATCCCACGCCGAGAAATGGCTCTTGATCATTTCCTTGGTCAGACGATCGAGCAGGACGACGGCGGCGGCTATAAAAAAAGGAAAAACGCGGTGATTCATTTCACTCGCCCAATATGTCCTTCACGGCATCTCTGCAGGCCGCGCAAATGGTTGGGAAGTCTGGATCCGCGCCGACGTCGGTAGTGTACTTCCAGCACCGCTCGCACTTCTCTCCCTGGGCGCGTTCGATCTCGACTGACAGCTCATCGCCAGACGCGCGCTCCAGGGCAACCTGCGACACGATGAACAGACCGGGCAGCTCGTTCAAATATTCGTCGAGCAACGGGTAAAGTTTATCACCGGCTTTGAGGCGCACTCGGGCTTCGAGCGGCGCACCGATGAACTTTTCCTGTCGCGCGACCTCCAGTTGCTTCAGCACCACGTCTCTCACGGCGATCAGCTCGTCCCAATTCCGCAATCGGCTTCGTTGGCTGGCGGTGAAGCCCGCGGTGAGCTCGTCGGGCTGCGGGAATAGCGCCAGATGCACGCTGTCCGGACTGCCTTCCGGTTTCCGCAAATGGCCCCACACTTCTTCGGTGGTGAAGGCTAGAAGCGGAGCTATTAATCGCACTAGCGAATAAGCAATCCGATAGACAGCGGTCTGGGCGCTGCGACGGAGCGGCGATTTTGGCGCGGCTGTATAGAGACGATCCTTCGAGGCGTCGAAATAAATCGCGCTCAGCTCAGTAGTAGCGAAATCGTAGACGGCACGATAAACTTTGTGGAATCCAAATTCCTGATAGGAAGCCAGGCAATCAGACACCAGGGTCTCGGTTCGCGAGAGGATCCAAAGATCGATCTCCGACATCTCGGCGGGGGACACGGCGTCGGTCATGGGATCGAAATCATTCAGATTGCCGAGAGCCCACCGGAAGGTGTTGCGGAACTTGCGATAGGCCTCGCTCAGACGCGCGAGGATGGTGTCCGACAGCCGCACGTCTTCTGAGAAATCGACTGAGGATGCCCAAAGCCGCAGGACATCCGCGCCGTGCTTGGGGATGACTTGATCGGGATGAATTCCGATGCCTTGCGATTTCGACATCGCACGTCCCTGCTCATCGAGGGTCCAGCCATTGGTGGCACACTCGCGGTAAGGCGCCTCACCCTTCAGTCCGACGCCGACCAGCAGCGAACTATGGAACCAGCCCCGATACTGATCGCCGCCTTCCAGATACATGTTGGCGGGCCAGGGCAGGCCGTTTTCCGGCGTCAGAACCGCGAGGTGACTGGAGCCGGAGTCAAACCAGACGTCGAGAATATCGGTCTCTTTGCGAAATTCTTTGTGGCCGCAGCGTGAGCATTGGACGCCGGGGCGCATCAAATCGGCGGCTGAGTGAGCATACCAGGCGTCGGCGGTTTCCTTGGCGAATAGCGCAACCACGCGATCGAGCACGTTGCGGTCGGTGAACGGCTCCTGGCAATTTTCGCAGTAGAAGACGATGATCGGAACGCCCCAGATGCGCTGGCGCGAGATGCACCAATCGGGACGAGTTGCGATCATGTTGGACATGCGCTCCTCACCCCAGGACGGCATCCACTTGACCGCTTGGATGGCCTTGAGAGTACGGGTGCGCAGATCGTTGCGATCCATTCCGATGAACCATTGTTCCGTGGCGCGGAAAATTGTGGGATTGTGGCAGCGCCAGCAGTGCGGGTAGCTGTGCGTGATCTTTTCTTCGCCGAGCAACGCGCCACGCGATTTCAGAATCTCGTTGACGATCGGATTCGCTTGCCACACGGTCTTGCCGATTAACTCTTCGGGTAGGCGGCCGGCTGCGCCCTCGGCATGGAAGATTTTGCCGGCGGGATCGACGGGACAATAAACCGGAAGCCCGTATTTTGCGCCGACTTCGAAGTCTTCCGCACCATGCCCAGGGGCAGTGTGGACCGCGCCGGTGCCCTGTTCCAGCGTCACATGCTCGGCGAGAACACCGAGCGAATCGCGATCGAGAAAAGGATGGCGGAAGATCGCACCTTCGAGCTTCGCGCCTTTGAAACCGGCGATGACTTTGGGCTCGCTCCACCCGAGTTTTTCGCCGACGGTCCTGAGCAATTCGAGCGCGACGATGTAGACATCGCCATCGACTTCGGCGGCCACGTACTCGAACTTGGGATGAAAGGCGATGGCGACGTTGGCCGGAATGGTCCAGGGCGTAGTGGTCCAGATGAGGCCGTAGACGTTGCGGCCGGCGAGCGCGGGATCGATCAGCGCGGCGTCGGAAGCCAATGCAAATCGCACCCAAATGGACGGGCTGGTGTGGTTCTCGTATTCGATTTCCGCTTCGGCCAACGCGGTGCGGTGGTGAATGCACCAGTTGACCGATTTCAGACCTTTGTAGATGTAGCCGCGATCGAGGAACTCGACGAATGCCCCGGCAATGATGGATTCGTACTGCGGGCTCATAGTCAAATAGGGGTCCTGCCAGCGGCCAAAAACTCCGAGGCGGACGAAATCACGGCGCTGGAGATCGACGTATTTGGCGGCGTACTTGCGGCATTCGGCGCGAATCTCGACCGCTGTCATGTGGGCTTTGCGGGAGCCGAGCTGGCTGTCGACCTTGGCTTCGATGGGAAGGCCGTGGCAATCCCAACCGGGCACGTATGGCGAATCGTAGCCCTGCATGGTTTTGGTCTTGACGACGAAGTCCTTGATGATTTTGTTGAAGCCGGTGCCGAGGTGGATTTCGCCGTTGGCGTAAGGCGGGCCGTCGTGCAGCACGTACAGGGGGCGGCCGGCGCGGGCGGCACGAATCTTGGCGTAGAGGTTCTCGGCTTCCCAGCGAGCCAACATTTTAGGCTCCATTTGCGGGAGGTTGGCCTTCATCGGAAAGTCGGTACGCGGGAGATTGACAGTTTTCTTATAGTCCACGCTAGTCGCGCCCATGGGGATACTTTTATCGTACTAGATGTGATCGGCGGAGGACCGGGAGTTGGAGTCATGCGCGGGTTCTCACGCTTGGAAATGAGCCGCTTAGGCATGGCCCATGCATGGGATTCTCTCGAGCGATAGCCCACTGATGAGATCGTCTGTGCAGGCCGACGGGATGGATGTCGATTTCGGGCACCCTGATTCGACATATATGTGGAGGTTCGAAAATGGGCTGCCAAGCACTGGCACTGGAAAATCGATGTGAATGGGCTACGGCCTGCGACGTACAACAGCGCTTTATGCGGAACGTGGCTTCACCAACCGGCTCTTTGGACTACAGCGCGAGATGCAGGCAAGCGCACGAAATAGGCGGCGATTACTATGATTTCGTGCCGCTCGCAGACGGCAGCTTGGCGCTGGCGGTGGGAGACGCATCCGGCAAAGGACTCGCTGCGGCGCTAATGATATCGAACGTCCAGTCGTCGTTACGCACAGCGGCTCTGTTCAGCGGAAACGACGTGGCGGGGATGCTCAAGGCGGTCAACCAGCAGGTGTACGCAACGTCGCTCCTGGATCGCTATGCCACATTGTTTTATGCGGTTGTTGATGGAGCGGCTGGCAAAATGCGGTATGTCAACGCCGGGCATCCTCCGCCGATCGTCCTGCGGGCAGACGGCTCGATAGACTGGCTCGAGACCGGCGGAGCACCCGTAGGAATGTTTCCGGAGTGGGCGTATGAGGAAGGCGCCATTGAGCTCAATCCCGGTGACCTTGTCGTGGCCTGCACGGACGGGGTGATTGAGGCGGAAAATCCCTTCGGAGAGCGGTGGGGAGTGGAGGGCTTGCGAAGGGCCGCCGCCGAAAACCAAGCACGAGACGCTCACGAGCTGGTCGACATCATTTTCAAATCGATGGATGAGTTCTCCTGCGGATACCAGGCGGACGATGTGACCGTGGCAGTGTTGCGAATTGTTTGAAATTTCGCAAAACTTAACGTCGTTGGTGCGGGCGTAGGCATTGCGGATATTGCGTGGGAACACACTTGGTGCTAAACGTTAACTCATGGCTCAATCCAATCAGTCGACGCGGAGAGGGTTTATGGAAATGGCCGCTGGCGCAGGCGCGGTGCTCCAACTCAAAGCCGCAACGGGCGTCAATCCGTTTCAGGATCCTGCGTACGCGGCGGGCGCCAAAGCGCGACTCCGGGAATTCGTCGGCCGTGGCGCGGACCCGGATGCAGCGGCTGCAATCTTCCGCCGGCTGACGAGCCTGGATGCGGAGCCGTGGGCGGCCGAATGGACGAAACTGGCCGTTCCGTTTGAGCGCCAGGGCGACGAACTCGAGTCCCAGGGAAAGCTGCAGGAAGCGAACAAGGCTTATCAGATGGCCGCGACGTATTACGGCCTCGCCAAATTTCCGGCCATTAATCATCCGGAGAAACAGGCGGCCTATCGCAAGGCTGTCGAAAATTATCTGAAGGCCGCGCGTTCTCTGGATCCGCCCATGGAGCGCGTGACGATTCCGTTTGAAGGAAAACAGATCATCGGCTACCTGCGCAAGCCGAAGGGCGTCACGCGTCCGCCCATCGTTATCGCCACCGGCGGCGTGGACGTTTATAAAGAAGAGCGCAACACGAGCGATCTGCTCGAAGTGGGCCTGGCGGCATTCTCGATGGACATGCCAGGCGCCGGCGAGTGTCCGGTGTGGAACACGCCAGACGCGGAGCGGCTCTACACCGCTACGATCGACTATCTGCTGACGCGTGACGATCTGGACGCACAGCGGATGGGCTTCGTGGGCCGCAGTTACGGCGGCTATTGGGGTGGAAAGATGGCGTACGTCGAGCGCAAGCGCCTGCGGGCGTCGGCCCAGTTGGGCGGCCCCATCCACTACACGTTCGAAGAACCGTGGCTGCGGGGATTGCAGAGTGAGAAAGAATATTTCTGGCCACTGCTCGATTCGATGATCTATTCGAATCATGTGAAGGATTACGACGAACTGGTGAAGACGGCTCCGGCAATGTCGCTTAAGGCGCAAGGTTGGCTCGACAAACCATGTGCACCGATGCTGATGGTGAACGGCGAAAAAGATCCGTGGATCTCACCGCAGGAAATTCCTTTGTTGCTCGAAACGGGCGAACCCAAGACGGCGCGGCTGATAGCCGATGGTGCGCACATGGGGCGCGGCAGCCGGGAAAATGCCCGCACAGGCCGCATGGTGATGGAGTGGCTTCGGGCGCGCCTGACGGCGTGAGTGCGTGCGCCACGGAGCTACTGTTGTTGCTGTTGTTGCTGCTCGGCCTCGTTGGCCGCGGCGATCGCGGCGGCTTCCCAATCACCCGGAATCGCCAGGATTTCGGCTTCAGGCGGAGGCGGAGCTTTCGAAGGCGACACTTGAACCGACACGGTGAGTTGACTCTCGGTTGTCCCCTTGAAAACCCCCTTGGTGGGAGGCACATCGGCGTAATCGCGCCCGATGGCGGTGCGAATGTGACGGCCGCCGGCGACCACGTTGTTGGTCGGGTCGAATCCCACCCAGCCCAAGCCTGGCAGCAACACTTCCACCCAGGCGTGGGTTGCGCCTTCGGGCGACCGGTCTCGCTGTTCGGAGCGCGGGTACATGTAACCGCTGACGTATCGGCACGGAATTTTCACATGCCGGACTAGCGCGGTCATGATGTGAGCAAAATCCTGGCAAACACCTTTGCGCGCTTCGATGGCATGATCGATTGGAGAATCGACGCGGGTAGATTTGGGCGCGTACTCGAACCACTCATAAACGGCGACGTTCAACTCGCGCAGGAACGTGAGCGGGTCGTCGCGCCGGGTAACGCGGAGCGGTTCGACTAAGCTGAGGAGTCCTTCGCCCGGCTGCGCGAAAGTGCTGGGCATCAGCATTTCCCAATAGTCGCCGGCGGCCACCTCGGCATCAAGCGCAGCCCAAGATTCTGGCGTGAGCGCTGGGGGGAGTTCCGGCGGCGGTTCAATTTCCACCAGCGCCTCGGCCACAATCCGCAGCTCGAGATGTTTGGCGGGAACGTTGAAATGATGGATGCTGTTGCCATGATAATCGCGGTACATATGGATGCGCGTCTTGGGATCGACGAAGAGCTGGAAGGACAGGCAGCGCTGCTCGGCTTCGGTGCGCGGATGCATGCGTACCTCCATCAGGCTTTCGCTGACGGGCGAAGTGTAGCGGAAGCGGGTCAGATGACGGATGGAATAAAACATCACTATTTCAATAACCTGCTATGCCTCCAGCGCCACCTCAATGGGATAAGAAACGTAAGTCTGATACATGGCGCCGTGAACCTGGCCGCATTGCCGGAGGATGCCTTCCAGATACGTATCGAGGCCCCCAGCCATAATTTCATCAATCTGGCCGTAGCGCAGCGTGGCGCGCAAACGTCCGGAAATTCGCTCCACATGCGAGGAACGGCGGCTGCCGGCTTCGCGGCCGATTTCTTTGATGGCTGCCTCAAGCGCCTCGGCGGAGAAGCGGATGGAATGCGGAAAACTCTGATGCAGCACCAGGAATTCCGCGATGCGATCGGGTTTGATCTGAGCGGTGTAGGCTTTGCAGTACGCTTCAAAAGCGGTGCAGGAGCGCAGCAGGCCGATCCATTCCAGGTAAGCGTGCTCGGATTCGCGATGATCCGGTCGCTGAAACGCTCGGAAATGCACCCCGACCAAAATGGACAGGCACACAGCTCGCTCGAGGAACCGGCCAGCTTGAATGAACTGCCAGCCCTCGCCGTGGGTCATGGTGGAATCGGTAATGCCTTGAAACAGGTGAGCGCCTTCCTTGATGGAATGAAGGAACTCGCCCGCGCCCCAAACGTCCTGACCACTCGAATTGCGAACCGCGTGAAACAGGCGGTTGAGCTGCTCCCACATTTCTGAGCTGATCTGTTCGCGGACCTGACGGGCATTTTCGCGAGCGCCCATGATGCTCGTTACGATGGACGCGCGTTCGGAGGAATCGTGCAGCAAAGACTGGACCGAAGTCTCACCAAAGTCGTTATTATCCGCGGCGGATTCGACCCCCAGCGAGCGCGCCAGACGCACCCAATTGCGATTGTCGGAACCGGCGCCGCGTTCCAGCATCAGATCGAGCTGAACCTGGATGACGCGCGCGGTGTGCTCGGCGCGTTCGAGATAGCGGCTCATCCAATACAAGCTGTCGCCAACGCGTGAAAGCATAGGTCTAGCTGAGCACCCAGGTATCCTTACTTCCGCCGCCTTGCGACGAGTTCACCACTAGAGAACCTTTTCGCAAAGCGACCCGGGTGAGTCCGCCGGGCACGATCGAGACCTTGTCGCCGAAGAGTATATACGGCCGAAGATCCACGTGGCGCGTTTGGACCGCGCCGTCGAGGAAGCAGGGAGCGCGCGATAGATGGATGGTGGGCTGCGCGATGTAGTTGCGCGGATCGGCTTCGATGCGGCGGCGGAACTCCTCGCGCTGTTCGGCGCTGCTGTGGGGCCCGATCAGCATGCCGTAGCCGCCGGATTCGCCGACTGCCTTTACGACGTATTTTTCAAGCTGGCCGAGTACGTGGCGGCGCTGCGGCGGATCAGACATCAAATATGTCTCGACGTTAGCGAGGATTGGATCTTCGCGGAGGTAGTAGCGGATGATGGCTGGAACGTAGGCATACAGTGCCTTATCGTCGGCGACACCGGTGCCAAGCGCATTGGCAAGGCTGACGTTTCCGGCGCGATAGGCGTTGAAGAGACCGGGTACGCCGAGCCCAGAATCGGGTCGGAACGCCAGCGGGTCGACAAAATCGTCATCGATACGGCGGTAGATCACATCCACTCGCCGGAGTCCCGCGGTGGTGCGCATGTAGACGTAATTGTCGTGCGCAACCAGATCGCGTCCTTCGACTAATTCGATGCCCATCTGCCGGGCGAGGAAGGCGTGCTCGAAGTAGGCCGAATTGAAAACGCCGGGTGTCAGCAGCACGATGGTTGGTTCGACCGTGCCCGGCGGAGCCAGCGCGCGCAGGGTGGAAAGCAGAAGCTGGCTGTAATGCTCGATGGGCTGGACGCCGCATTTGCGGAACAATTCGGGGAACAGGCGCTTCATCACCTCACGGCTCACGAGCATGTAGGAAACGCCGCTGGGCACGCGAAGGTTATCTTCCAGCACGACGAATTCGCCGGAAGGCATGCGGATGAGATCGGAACCGGCGACGGTCACATAGGCGTCCTTGCGGACGTGAAGGCCTCGCATCTGACGCCGGAAATGTTTACAGCTATAGACGATCTCGCGAGGCACTACGCCGTCTTTCAGAATTTTCCCGTCGTGATAGACGTCCTTCAAGAACAGGTTGAGAGCCGTGATTCTCTGTTCGAGACCGCGCTCGATGCGGGCCCATTCTGGCTGGGTGAGAATGCGCGGAAGCAGGTCGTTGGGGAAAATCCGCTCGGTTCCTTCGTCGCGGCCGTAGACGGTAAATGTAATGCCCTGGTGTAGAAACGAGAGATCGGCCACCTGCTGGCGCCGCCGCAATTCCTCCGGAGGCAATCCCAGCAAGGCCTGATAAAGGTGCTGGTAGTGCGGCCGGACGGCGCCGCTCGAATCGGCCATTTCATCGTAGGCGTCGTCAAGTTCGTAGCGATCGAACGGAGGCGGAAGCGTATTTTTGCTGGCGGTAGCCGCCATGAGCCTCCTCCCTGGAAAACTTCGACGAGGAAGTGGGCTGGTTTGACAAGTGTATCACCTTGGACGCGACGGGCGCGTCCGCAATCAACGGTTGGATGGCGGCGGCGAGGCGCGGACGGCGCGCTCAAACGCCCAGGCGCGAATGTGATTGATCTGCTCTTTCATGGTCCGCGAAAGCGGGACTTGTTTGGCTGCGATGGTGATCAGATCATTCTCGGTGACCCCGCGGTCCGCGAGCCGCGCCTGTGTCAGGGCCGAAATGACGCACTGCTCGATCTCGGCGCCGGTCCAGCCGTTCGTAAACTGGGTCAGTTGCGCAAAGTCGAATGCGGCCGAATCCACGCCCCGGCGGCTGAGATGGATCTTGAAAATGTCGATCTGCTCATCGCGCAGCGGCAGGTCGACGAAGAACACCTCGTCGAAGCGGCCCTTGCGGATCATTTCGGCGGGGAGAAGGTCGATCCGGTTGGCGGTGGCGGCGACGAAGAGCCCACGGGTCTTCTCCTGCATCCAGGTGAGGAAGAACGCGAAGATACGGCCCTGCTCGCCCGAGGAATCGGTGGACGTGATTCCCATTTCGATCTCGTCGAACCAGAGTACGGCGGGCGCCATCTCTTCCATCATCCGGCACGCTTGGACGAAAGCGCCTTCGGCCTTACCGTGGCGTCCGGAAAAGATCTCGACCATGTCCACGCGATAGAGGGGGAGCTGGAAACAGGAGGCGATGGCCTTGACGGAAAGACTTTTGCCGCAGCCGGGGATGCCCATCAGAAGAACGCCTTTGGGCATGATCTCCTCGGACACGCTCTCGCGCAGGTGGAAGAGCTTGCGGCGTTCCAGTAGCCATTTCTTGAGACCGGCGAGGCCTCCGATCTCGCCCAGCTCGGCACCGTCGGCGACATACTCGACGACGCCGCTGCGATTGATCAGGAGTCGCTTTTCGGTGAGCAAGGCGGGCAGCGACTCGGGGCCAAGAGTTCGGTTGGCCGCCAGAGCGCGCCGCAATGCATAGCGGGCTTCATCCAGCGTGAGGCCCTGCAGTGCGCGCGCGAATTGGTCCAGGACAGCTTCAGTGGCATCGCTCGCTTCGCGGCGCGACAGACTTTCGCGAATTTCATCCCGCAGAAAATCCACCAACTCCACCAGATCGGGCGGCCTCAGTTCGAGAAACATCACGCTGCGCTCGACCTCCTCCGGAATGTATTTCACAGGCGAGGTGATGACTACGAACTTTTGGCGGTCGAGACAACTCTCATAGAGATCTCGAAGGCGGCGTCTGATCTCGGCGGACTCCCGCAACGGCTCATGGAAATCCTTGAGGTGGAAGATGGCGGCGGAGTTGTGGGCGATGATGAAATCAAGAACTCCGCGCGGCGTCTCGGTTCCAGGTTCAATTTTTTCATCACCGCGACGCATCCCCTCCGTGAGGCTCCAGGTCCAAACGGGCACCGGGCCGGAAGCGAGCAGATTCCTTCCGACCTCGTCCAGCACCCGGGCGACCCGCTGTTCTTCGGCCGAGCGAACGTAGGTCAGCGGCCGTCCGGACTCGAAGACCTCGCGAATCAGCGTGGCCGCGCGGCTTTCAGGTTTAGAAGTTGCTGGTGTCGTAGTTTCGGACGCCATGTTTCCATTGTGGACGAACGGCTGCGATCTTGCGGGATATGTAATACACTCGTCTCCATGCACAGACTTTTTCTTGTCGCGGGGCTTTCCAGCCTGTTTGCGCTGGGACTCGTCGCCCAGGTCGTCGATCCGCAGTATCAGGCCTGGATGAAATCGATGCAGCCGTCGCTGATGGCGATTCGCAACGCCCCCGACAATGCCGCCATGGTGGATGCCGCCAACAAGCTGGCCGCTACCTTCGACCAGGTGGCCATGTACTGGAAGGCGAAACAGACGGCCGACGCGGTTGGGTTCGCGGAAACGGCGCGCGGTGCCGCAAAAGCGATAGCCGCGGGCAGCGGCGACAAAGTGGCCAACCTGGAAAAGATCGAACAGCAGTGCGGCGCATGCCACCAGGCTCATCGCTTTCAGCGGGGCGGTGATAACGATCCCGATCGTAGTGTGAAGAGCGGTGGTCTTCCCGATGGTTGGAGCGTGCGGCCGGATCGAGGGACGGCAAATCAAATTAACTTCACGATCGCCGGTGAGGTTTATCACTTTGCGATGGGACCTGCTGGAACCTTCTACCGTAGCGACTGGACAAAGTCCGGTGATTATCAATTTTCGGCGCGCCTGACGCAGACCAAAGCACCCACGCATCCGATCTCGTATGGACTGATGATTGGGGGAAGTGATCTGGCGGGTCCGAATCAGACCTATTCTTACTTTCTGGTGCGTAACCAGGGCGAATACTATGTCGCGAACCGTGAGGGAGACAAGCGGCCGGTGGCGGTGGTGACATGGACGGCGAATCCGGCGATTGTTAAAGAGGGAGCGGATGGGCGGCAGGCCAATACGTTGGGAATCCAGGTGCAGGGCGACGACGTGATCTTCATCGTCAATGGCACGGAGGTGACGAAGCTAGCGAAGAACAAGCTTCACACCGATGGGATGTATGGTTTCCGGATCGGGCACAATCTGGATGTGGATGTCGATCAGGTGAAAAGGTAATTAGTCGCGCAAGGCGCGGACTGGATCGGTCTGTGTGGCGCGCCAAGCTGGTAAGAAACAGGCTGCGCTGCCGGCAATCATCATCACCAGCAAAGCCAGGCCGAAAGCCAAAGGATCGCGCGGGCTCACCTGGTAGAGTAAGTTCGCTATCAGCTTCGCCATCGCGAGTGCTGCCACGGCACCGAACACGACACCGATGGATGTCAAGGCCAAGCCTTGCGACATCACCAGACGCAACAGATTCGGCACGCTGGCGCCGAGGGCCATACGCAATCCCAGCTCGCGCGTGCTCTGCGACACGGTGTAGGACATGACGCCATACAAACCGATGGCGGCGAGCAGCAACGCTAGACCTCCGAATACGCCGAGCATCGAGACTGCAATTCGCTGCGTGGCGGTGGTCCGGTCGACTTGTTCCTGCATAGTGATCAGTTCACCGGGCGCGAGGCTGGTATCGATGGCATGAATTTCGCGGACCAATACTTTGGCCATTGTTTCCGGGCTCAGCAGAGTGCGGATCTGGATGTTCGTGCCCATGGAACTCTGGCGCATCGGCACGTAGAAAAATGGCCGAGGCATTTCCCTCAGATTCCGATACTTCGACATTTTCGCGACCCCGACCACCTGCAGCCAACGTCCCTTGACCTGAACGCGGCTGCCGACCGGGTCGCGCCCGCGCCAGAATTGAGCCGCCATCGCCTCATTGACAATCGCGACCAGAGGGCCCGTTTCGTTATCGGCGACCGTAAAGTCGCGACCCGCCACCAGCGGAATGCCCAGAGTGGCGAAATACGCGGGGCCGACTTCGTTGTAGTCGACCGTGGGCTGCTCGTCCGGAGGGGCTTCATAACCATCGACGGCGATCGGAGCGGTGGAATAGCTGCGATAGCTGAAGGGCGTCATGCGCGACATGGCAGCCGATTGAACGCCACTGACAGATTGAAGGCGATCAACGAGGGCGTCGTCGAAATTCTTGATGCGCTGCCGATCATAGCCCGCCGCGACTAAATCAACAGAGCTAGTGAGTACGCCCGGCGTGAATCCGGGGCTGGTATTCTGAACGGCGCGCAGGCTTTGAAGCAGCAGGCCGGCTCCCGCCAACAAAACGAAGCTAAGCGCTACTTGCACCACGACCAGACTGGATCGCACCAGCGCCCGGCGTTTCCCGCCTACGACGCCGCCCGATTCCGCCTTGAGCGCGGAGGCGAGATCGATCTTGCTGGTTTGAAGCGCGGGAACGAGCCCGAACAGCAGCGTCGAGATCAAACAGACGGCGGCGCTCAAGACCAGCACTCGCCAATCGAGGTCGCCGGGCAGGAACATAGAGACTCCTCCGCGAGCAGGGAGTAGCAGCACCAGAAGGTTGCGGCACCAGTTGGCCACCAGAAGGCCGCCCGCCGCCGCGAGCATCGCGAGGATAAAGCCCTCGGTGAGAAGCTGTTTCAGCAGCCGGCCCCGGCCGGCGCCAACGGCTAGACGCACCGTCATCTCGTGACGTCGCCCGAAAGCTCTGACCAGCAGCAGATTGCTGACGTTCGCACACGCGATGAGAAGCACGAAAACCACGACGGCTAGTGCGATGGATAGCGTAGGAAGCAGCGTGCCGGCGTTATTGAAGGGTGTTTGCCACAACGGGTACAGCTTGATTCCGCGACCGCGGTTGGTGGCCGGATATGCAGTTTCCAACCGTTTGGCGACGGCTGAAATCTCCGCTTGCGCTTGATCGGGAGTCACACCCGGCTTGAGCCGCACGAAACCCTCGATCCAACGCGCACCGCGATCCTCGAGTTTGTATCCGCCCGGATCGAACGTTTCCTGCATCGACGCCGGGACCCACAACTGCATCGCCCAGCCCACAAAGGTACCGTAGAAGCCTTGCGGCGTCACGCCGATGATTGTGTGCGGCATTCCGTTAAGCATCTGCGTCTTTCCGATGATCGCCGGGTCGCCATGGAAGCGCTCCTGCCACATCTGATAGCTGACTACCGTGACCGGGTGAGCGTTGCGGCCGAAGTCTTCGGCGGGTTCGAAGCCGCGGCCGAGAATGGGACGGACTCCCAGCGCGCCGAAATAGTTGGCTGACACCACGCTCATCGTTGTCCGGTCGGCTCGATCGCCGATGGCGAGTGTGGTTCCGGTGATACGGTCCACGATAAACGCGTCGAACAGCGTGCAGTTCTTTTGAAAATCGAGAAAATCGGGAAAGGAGACGTCGTCGTGGCCGGGCGTGGCGCGATCGGTTCCGGTAACGGCCATCATCCTTTCCTGGTGGGCGACCAGCGGGAAGGGACGTAGGAGGATTCCTTCGATCCAACTGAACACTGCGGTGGTTGCGCCGATGCCCAAGGTCAGACAAAGAATGGCCAGAAGAGAGAAGCCGGGACTGCGGCGAAGCATGCGGAAACCAAAGCGGATATCCTGCCCGAGGACTTCGAATATCGGCAGCGCATGAGTTTCGCGGTAGGTTTCTTTCAGTTGGGCTACGCCGCCCAAGTGTCGATGCGCTTGTGACCGGGCTTCGGCGGGCGGCATGCCCTTACGGAGATTTTCGGCGATTTCCATTTGAAGATGGAAATCGAGTTCGTCGTCGATGTCGCTCTCCAGGCTTCCCTTTCGAACCAGACCGGCGAGCCGGGACAGGAACACACGGAGCCGCGTCATGACGATGCTCCCGCGGGCTTCACAAATCGGGCAATGATGCCGGAGATCCGCTCCCAGTTTTCGGCTTCGGCGGCGAGCTGTTTTTTGCCGGCACGGGTGATAGCGTAGAACCTGGCTCGCCGGTTGTTGTCAGACGCGCCCCATTTCGAGGTGACCCATCCCATTTGCTGGAGACGCAACAGCGCCGGGTACAAGGTTCCCTGGTTTAACGCGAGGGCGTCGCCGCTGATCTGCTCGATGCGCCGGGCGATTCCCCAGCCATGCTGGGGGCCAAGAGTGTCCAAGGTTCGGAGAATCATGAAGGCGAGAGAGCCGTGGAGGACGTCGGTTTTTTCCTGGGGCATGCAGGCACCCCTTTTGGTAGCCTACAGGAGTGTACAATGGCTTCCTTTTGGCTGTCAACAGGCGTGAGTCGCACTATCGAACCCGGTGATGTTGCTAATCCTAAAGCATTAATGGTTAAGTTTCGAAAAAATGTTAAACCGCTGGAGCGATCAGCCAGGAAGCGTGTTGTACTAATAGCAATGTAGGAGAGGCAATCCTTGCAGACAGCGGTCAAGCCTACCAGCCCCGACGTGATGAGCGCAGGGCCCGCCAATGCGCGTCTTCTGAATCTGCTGCTGCCATGCATCTTGGCGCTGATCGTCATCCGGCTGTGGCTCATGCCGCTGCCCTCCAGTTTTTGGATCGACGAGATGGCTACCGTTTTTGTAGTGCACAACGGCGCCAAAGATGCGTCTTTGCAGGTTGCGCCCCAAGTGGCCCAGTCGATCTATTATTTCCTGCCGGGTATAGTGGACAGGTTCTTCGGCAATTCTGAAGTAGCCTACCGCATTCCTTCAGTTCTGGCAATGGCGGCGACTCTCTTCTTTGTCTTTCGCCTCGTGGTTCGCTTTATCCATCCGGAAGCCGGCTGGTTCGCGGTGTTCGCCTGCCTGTCCTTGCGCGGGATCAACTACCAGGCTGCGGACGCCCGGCCTTACGCGCTGGGAACGTGTGTCGCGGCAGGGAGTCTGGTGCTGTTGATTCGCTGGCTGGATTCTGGACGTTTATGGGATGGACTTTTATTTGTGGCCGCAGCCTCATTGTTGTGGCGCGTTCATTTGGTGTACTGGCCTTTTTTCGGGGTTTATGTCGCATATACGATTGCCCGGATGGCACGGGTGGAGACCAAGGTTGGAATGCGCCAGGCCGCGTTGATCTTCGCTTTGCTGGGCGCTTTACTGCTCCCGGTGGCGCTTTCTGCACTAGCATTGAACCGTCACGCCAGCGCCCATGTTATAGGTCCAGTTCCATCGCTCAACGATTTAACAACTGAGATCAAGTTGGGGCTGATCGCCGGTTCCTGCACACTGGCTGTCCTGGCGGCTCGCTGGTTCGGGTGGCCTCAAAATCCGGAATCTGTCTGTTCTGGAAGCGCGCTGTTATTGATCCTATGCTGGTGGTTATTTCAACCACTTTGCCTATTTGGCTTCTCCTGGATTACAGACAACTCCGTTTTTGTACCACGCTACCTGTTTATCGCCCTGCCCGGCGCCGCGCTTATGGCGACGGCTATTGCGGCTCCGTTCTTGCCAACGGTCCAATGGAGGCGAGTGTCGGTCGTGTTGGGTGCGGGCATCCTTTTATTCCTTGGCCAGTGGGGGCGCTTCTGGCCGGTGCATGAAAAATCCGGTTGGAAAGCGGCGGCCGGCAGAATCCAGGAGCTTGGCCTCGGAACCGAAGCGCCGGTGATCTGTCCAAGCCCGTTCGTCGAGGCGCGGCCACCGGCTTGGCGGCCAGATTACCCCCTCCCCGGCTTTCTGTACGCGCATCTTTCGGTGTACCCGATTCAAGGAAAGATTTACCCATTCCCCTTCGAGACCTCGCCGGAAGCAGAGAAATATGCCGCACGGTTATCGCGAGACACACTCGCCGGATCCAAACGTTTCGTAATCTACGGCGGGGATCACAATGTTTGGTATTGGCGGGAATGGTTCGCCGCCAGACCCGAGTTATCCGGCTGGCGGCAAAAGCGGCTGGGTCCATTCGGGGATGTGGACGTCGTGCTATTCGAGCAAGATTAAATTAGGGACAGTGCACTCAAATACCTATTTTTCGCGGTGGAAATCGGTATTTGAGTGCACTGTCCCTAATTTATGCAGGATGGCCTGAATATGGATTTTCGCGCAGTCGACATGCACGAAGTTCGTATTGGTTTCGTCAAAGACCAGCGAGAGGTCAGTTCCGGCAAGCACGATCGCATCCACAGACAGTTCGTGTGCGACTCGCGAGAGAACGGCCCTCCCTTCTCTTGCACCTTCAACGGTCTGCATGTATGCCTGGTGAATCGTCTCCACCTGATCCGGGACCAATACCTCGATTCCTTCGAGCATGCCGAACATACGGGACTCCACGACGAACCGGGTGCCGAACAGAGCTACCCGCTTATAGCCACGCGAACGAATCTCCGCACCCACTTCGTCGATGATGTTCACCAATGGCAGCGCCGAAATCTTCTCGAGCTCGCGGATGCAAATGTGTGGTGCCACTGCCGAGATGACGGCCAGTTCCGCTCCACCATGCGCGAGCCGCTCGATCAGGCGTGCAAAGTATCGAGCCAAGCCGATACGGTCGCCACGCTGGACCTCGCCCAAGACACGATCCATATCCGCGTGGATGACTAACAACTCGCCCGCTTGAGCCTTGGCGAGTTCCCGGTAATAGTGAACCGTTGCGCCGGGGCCCAGGCCTCCGATCAATCCGAGATTTCGCATGCCTTCAATTCTCGCAGGCCGGAGCGCCAGCACGGCCGGATAGTTCACGTAATGATCGGTAAAGTAGTAGACCTCCGGGGCACCCGCCATGCTTGTGTTACAATCCAACGCGGCGTACCATCTCCGCAAATCTGGCGTCGGCGCGCAGGGGATCGAACACCGGATCTACTTTGAGGCTTACCAGGCACGGCTCTCGGCAAACGAAAGCTTCCTCCAAACATTCAAAGGCCCGATCCTTGTCGTTCAACCCGATCCACACGATGGAGAGAAACCAGCAAGGCACGTAAGCATGGATCGCAACAAGTTGCTCGAAAGCTTCCTGGGCTTCGTGGCAGCAGCCTGCACGACCCAGACCGTACACGAGTAGTGCCAGATTGAGCGGATTATCCGGACCTAAGTGCACAGCGGTTCGAAGCGCGGCAATCGCTTCTTGGTAGCGCTGTTGTTGAACTAACGCCAATCCGAGACCAAAGTACAACTGATCCCACCCTGGCTCGAGTTCCGCTGCTCTGCGAAATTGGTCGACAGCTTCATCAAAACGGCGGGCGTAATAGAGTGGCCATCCGACTTCTTCGATCGCGACCAGCGAGAAGGGATCTAGAGACTCGGCGTGCCGGTGGGCAGCCACTGCCTCTTCAGCCCGACCCGCATAGCGCAGGTACACGCCACGCTTCCAGTAGACATAGGCGTCGCCCGGCGCTAGTTCTATGGCCCGTCGCGACTCCGCGTCTGCCGCACTCCAATCCCAGCCATTGAGTAGCCGGAGAAGGCTCAGCACTGCATGTCCTTCAGCCAGATCTTTGTCCAACTCGACCGCTTTCACCGCAGCGGGCTCCGCCTCGCCGAATGCCTTCTTAGGCTCCATTCCGAAAAAATAGGCGAGCTCAATAAAACACTCCGCCAGGCCAGCGTAGGCGGCTGCGTAGTCGGGATCGGCTTCAATCGATTCCCGAAAATACCGGATGGCTTTCCTCTGTCCATCTCCGGTCAGGATGCGCGCGAAATATCGGCCCTTGAGGTAAAGTGAATAGGCTTCGGGACGGACCGCGCGCGACACTGCGAGCCGGGTTAGCTCTTCATAGCTGAGTTCTCCGCGCACGATGGTGGCGACGTCACGAGCGACCTTGTTCTGCAGCTCGAAACTGTCGGCGATCGGGCCATCGTAAGTTTCGGCCCACAAATGTTGGTCGGTGGCGGCGTGAATCAATTGGGCCGTGATCCGTAGCCGATCGCCCGACTTTATCACTGACCCTTCCACGATGGCTTGTACGCGCAAAACACGCGCAATCTGTGCGATCGGCTCCTTCGTTCCCCTGAACCTCATTACCGAGGTTCGCGAGACCACTCGTAAGCCGCGCAACTTTGCTAGTTCGGTGATGAGAGCTTCACTGATTCCGTCGGCAAAGTAGTCCTGAGCAGGATCTCCGCTGAGATTGGCAAAGGGAAGTACGGCGATCGATTCGATCCGGCATGGAATCTCTACCATGCGGGCCTCGGCGGTGAAACGGTATCCGCGACGGGGCACGGTCGCAATGCATTCATCTCCCAACGCCCGCCGGAGCAGAAAAATCATCTGGTTAAGATTTGCTTCTTCGACGAAGGTCTCTGGCCAAACCGCTTTCATCAGATCCTGCTTTGCTGCCACGATACCGGACCGTTTGACCAATTCCAGTAGAACCTCGACAGCTTTCGGAGGGAGCGAGATCACTTCGCCAAGACGCTGCAAACTGCGGCCGAGCGGATCGAGCCGATACTGGCCGAACTCATAGATGGTTGTGCGAAGGGCCGGCATAAGCTCAAGTATTTTACCTCAAGGAAAATTTGAGTGTTTCTTGAGGATTTCCGGCGAACCGCAGGCTATAATCGTGGTCTAAGTTCGCTGGCGGGCGGATTGTGGCTACCAGCGTGAGCTAGGAGGTCCCTATGATTCCGGAATCAGCCACCCAGAAGTTCCGGGAGGCTCTTCGCGGTCAGACATTTTGCCCGGGCGAGCCGGGCTATGACGCTGCTCGGACTGTTCCTAACGCCATGATTGACCGCCGCCCAGCCATCATTGCTCGCTGTGCCGGCGCCGCCGATGTGATCGCTTGCGTGCATTTCGCCCGGGAGCATGATGTCTTGGTTGCCGTCCGGGGTGGGGGTCACAGCATTGCGGGAAGGTCCGTTTGCGATGGCGGTCTCGTAATTGATCTCTCGGCCATGAAAGGCATGCGGGTGGAGCCCGGCCGGCGTACCGCGCGCGCCGAAACGGGCCTGAAGCTAGGGGAATTTGACCGCGAGACGCAAGCCTTTGGTCTGGCCACGACGCAAGGTGTGGTCCCAACAGTTGGCATCGCCGGTCTGACGCTGGGCGGAGGTTGGGGCAACTTGCACGCCAAGTACGGGCTGGCCATCGACAATGTGATTGGGGCGGATGTGGTAACCACCGACGGACGTCTGCTGACGGCGAATGCTTCTGAAAACCAAGATCTTTACTGGGGCGTGCGCGGCGGTAGCGGTAACTTCGGAATTGTGACTTCGCTCGAATACCGTCTGCACGAGGTCGGTCCCGTTGTGGGCGGCGCGGTCTTCTATCCGCCTGCAAAAGCAAAAGAAGTCCTGCATTTTTGGCGTGAATTCGCTGCGGGTAGTCCCGACGAACTGGTCACCCAGGGTGGTTCGTTGACCCTTCCCGACGGTACCCGCGTATTGGGCATTGCGGGTTGCTATTGTGGAGCGCTTTCCGATGGCGAAGCGGCATTGAAGCCCTTGCGGACGTTTGGTACGCCAATCGCGGATCTTTTCGG
>Ga0185299_10001446_pt1 | contig 45729 bp, 40 predicted proteins | sample PaiPotPPA55metaG_FD_128002 | JGI IMG/M metagenome (GOLD analysis project Ga0185299, IMG submission 128002) | Iron sulfur acid spring bacterial and archeal communities from Banff, Canada, to study Microbial Dark Matter (Phase II) - Paint Pots PPA... ... | reverse complement strand
TCAACGGTGTGGCCGGATGTCACGGTTGAGGAAGCTAATCTGCGCTTTCAAATGGCTGCCCTTCGGAAGGCGCTTGGTGACGGGCGAGACGGCGCTCGCTACATATCCAATATTGCCGGTAGGGGTTATTGTTTTGTTGCGCCAGTCACACGCTCGGGCGCCGAGCAACTGGTTCCGGTCACCGGGATCGCTACCTCAGAGCGAGTTCAAAAACTGCCGCCGCGATTAGCGCGAATGGTCGGCCGCGATGACACCGTTAGAGCATTGACGCAGCAACTTCAGGAGTGGCGCTTCGTCAGTATCGTCGGTCCCGGCGGTGTCGGCAAAACCACCGTAGCGATCTCCGTCGCTCATGCGCTGGTTGACGGATTCCAAGGCGCGGTCTTCTTCATCGATCTGGCTGCTCTGACCGATGCCAAACTCGTGCCGACAGCGATCGCGTCGGTACTGGGGTTGATGGTGCAAACCCAGGACCCGGTCGTTGGTCTGCTGGCCTTTATTGGCGACAGGAAGATCCTGCTCGTGCTCGACAATTGCGAGCATGTGATCGGCGTTGCGGCAGCGCTGGCCGAACGCGTCGTCAGCGAGACACCGCAGGCGCACGTCCTGGCGACCAGCCGCGAAGCGCTCCGGGTGGAAGGTGAACATGTCCACCTATTGTACTCACTTGATTGTCCCCCCGAGGATGTCGGCTCGACTGCTACGGAAGTGCTCAAGTATCCCGCCGCCCAGCTTTTCATGGAGCGGGCCGCGGCGAGCGGCTATGGCGCCGAGCTGCGCGATATCGATGCGCCGATCGTCGCCCGGAGCTGCCGCCGGCTTGACGGGATCGCACTTGCCATTGAGCTCGCGGCCAGTCGCGTCGGCTCCCTCGGGATTGGTGGAACCGCGGAATTACTCGACAACCGCTTCGGCTTGCTCTGGCAGGGCCGCCGCACCGCGCGGCCGCGGCACGAGACGCTGAACGCGATGCTCGATTGGAGTTACAGCCTGCTTTCGGAGCGCGAGAAGGTAGTGCTGTGCGGGCTGTCGGTCTTTGTCGGGGACTTCACGCTTCAGGCCGCCGGCTCCGTTGCGTCGGAGACGGAGGCAGACGAAGCGGACGTTATCGACGCGGTCACGAGCCTGGTTGCAAAATCCCTGATATCCACGACCGTCATCAACGAATCGACCTATTATCGGCTGCTCGACACCACGCGGGCCTATGCCGCCGCCAAGCTCGCCGAGCGTGGCGGGGCAGATCGCGTCGCCCGGCGCCATGCGATCTTCTTTGCCAAGTTTCTCGAGCACGACGAGATCATCCAGTCGTTGTTTGGCGAACACGATCTATCGGGATACGCTTCGCATATCGGCAACGTGCGGGCGGCGCTCGGATGGGCGCTGTCGGACCACGGCGATGCCGCGGTCGGCGTCGAGCTCGCCACCTGGGCGGCGCCGCTGTTCATCGGATTGTCGCTATTCGGGGAATGCAGGGGTTGGTGTGAACGGGCGCTGGCCGCTCTCGACGCGTCCAGCCGAGGCACCAGACAGGAGATGATTCTTCAGGAAGCCCTGGCACTGGCGTCGATGTTCACCAGAGGTCACACCGATCAGATTCGCGCCGAATACGAGCGCGGGCTTGCGCTGGCGGAAGCGTTCCAGGATCCTGCGCGCCAACTTAGCCTTCTCGTCGGTCTGAACATTTTTCTCACACGACTCGGCGACCTTCGCGACGCCATGGCGGTCGCGGAACGGGGCGGCGCCATCGCGCAGGCTGCCAAGGACCCGGCCGGCACCGTCTGGGCGGAGTGGAGGGTGGGCATGGCGCACCACTATCTGGGCGACCAAGCCGCGGCACAACTCCATCTTGAGCGCGGCATGACGCTCGCGGTCGAGCTTGGTGTCTTCAACGCCAACTTCTTCGGTCTTGATCCGCGCATCTCTGCGCTCAGCTGTCTTGCCCGCACCTTGTGGCTGCGCGGCTTTTCCGATCAGGCGCTTCGAATCGCGCAAAACGCCATAGACGAAGCGGCAAGCCGAGGTCACCCAGTTTCGGTCTGCGGTTCGCTGCTTCATGCCCCGATGTTGTTACTGTGGACCGGCGATTTGCCGGGCGCCAGCGACCTCATCGAGCGGCTGATCGTATACGCCGGACGATACTCGCTTGCACCGTACCTTGCTCATGGCATAGCGCTGAAAGGCGAACTTGCCATCGCCCGCGATGAGCCGGAAGCTGGTCTCGATTTGCTACGGGGCGTGCTGGAGTCCCTGCGCGCCCAGCAGTACAATATCCTCATCACAGATTTCATCGGCGCGTTGGCGGAAGGCCTGCGCAAGACCGGGCAATTCAAGGAGGCGCTTTTTACGATCAACGGAGCCATTGCGCGCGCGACAAATAGTGGAGTGGAAATTAATTTGTCCGAACTGCTTCGGATTAAATCGCAGATTCTCGTAGCACAACATGACCGTGAATCAGCCATGAACTGCCTGACCGAAGCGCTCACTGTCGCACGCGAGCAATCTGCGCTCGCCCTGGAGCTGAGGACGACAATGGTCTTGGCCCGCCTGCTCTCCGAAGACGGCCAGCGCGATCAGGCCCGGGATACGCTCGCCCTCGTCTACGACCGCTTCACGGAAGGCTTCGACACCGCAGATCTCAAGCTGGCGCGCGCGCTGCTTGAGGATTTGCGATAGCCTTTTTAGCCGCTCCACGCCAAGCCGACGACCTCCGCAACATTCTTTCCGCCTGGAGACCCGGCGGAAACAGACTCCCTGCACCCGTCTAACATTTTCTAACGTAATCAAACGAGCCAAGCCGTCGTCCATCGGGCATGGTCGTCGAGTGCAAATTGCCCAGAATCTTCCGAACCGAACACCATGATGAAATCCTCCGTTCCGCCAAACGCTCCCGTCGCCCTCCCACCCCTGGTGGCCGCCTACGTTGAAGCAACCAACAGTTTCGATCTCGAGCGACTGCTGGCCACTTTCGCCGAGGACGCTCTCGTCAATGATCAGTTGCGGGACTACTGGGGAAAGCCGGCCATCAGAGAGTGGGCGAAGCACGATATCATCGGCGAGAGTCTGACGATGAACGTAACCAAGGTGATCAACCACTATGGGAACTTCATCGCGACGGCCAATGTCGATGGCAACTATGACAAGCGCGGCCTGCCTGATCCGCTGGTGCTCGCCTTCTATTTCACCCCCCAGAGCGAATTAATCGTTCAGCTAATCATTCTTCGCAATCGATACGATATCTAAGCTTCGACTGCCGATCGCTACGGCCATTTCAATCAATGTGATCAGCGGACCTCATACAAATGGAGTTCCTCATGGATCCGATGGGTCGACCACGACGCGTGCTCTCAGCAGCATGATAAACAAAATCTTACACCGTTAAACTCGCCCGCGTCGCGAAATTGCGCGAGGGTTTTCCAGGCAATCGGGCTGATCAGAGGCAATAACTTAGAGGCAATAACTCTACGCAAAGGAGAACTTCCATGAATAGCCCAGACGATCTTTGGGAAGTGCATTCAATGAACCGCCGCACCTTCGTGAGCATGGTGGCTGTGGGGGCGGCAGGCACGTTTTTTCAGGGGAGCGCCGCCACTGCTGCGCCGGTGCCCAAGGCTCGCAACGTCGTCCTTGTGCACGGGCTATTCGCCGACGGGTCATCCTGGTCCGAGGTAATTGCACGATTGCAGAAGGCTGGGCTCAACGCCACTTCCGTGCAAAACCCCCTGACAACGCTGCCTGAAGCGGTAGCCTCGGCCGAGCGCGTGCTGGCGCGGCAGGATGGTCCGACCGTGCTGGTTGGGCATTCTTTCTCCGGAATGATCGTGACCGAGGCTGGTGTGCATCCGAACGTGTCGGCGCTGGTCTATGTGGCGGCGCGGGCGCCGGATGCGGGCGAGGATTACGCGGCGTTGGCCAAGACATACCTGACGCCCCCGGCGTCGGCCGGAATCGTCTTCGACGGCGATGAAGGACGTCTCAGCGAGGAGGCTTTCCTGCGCGATTTCGCTGGCGACCTGCCGGAAGCGAAGGCGAAGGTCCTTTATGCGGTTCAGGACCCGTTCAACAAGGCTCTGCTCGCGGGCAAGACGACGCACGCGGCCTGGCGGTCAAAGCCGAGTTTTTATGCGGTTTCGACCGAAGACCGGACGATCAATCCCGATCTCGAACGCTTCATGGCCAAGCGCATGGGCGCCAAGACCATCGAAGTGAAGGCGAGCCATCTCTCGCTGATCTCTCATCCCGAAGAGATCACCCGCTTGATCTTAGAAGCCGCCGGGCAATCCACCTAACGGGCGTGCGCGGGCTTTCGCCGACGTGTCGCGGCGTTGTCCGGACGCCCGGTCCCAAATTAGAGAATCCAGCGAAGAAGGCATATCTGCTTTGGTCAGTCTATATTCCACAAAAGTCACGGCGAGCGGAGGCCGTCACGGTTCGATCCGCAGCGAAGACGGTCTGCTCGACCTCAAGCTCGCTCTGCCCCGGGCCCTGGGCGGAAGGGGCGATGCGACCAACCCTGAACAACTCTTCGCCGGCGGCTATGCAGCCTGCTTTGAGAACGCTCTCCTTCATGTGAGCCGGGATGCCGGCCACCGCTTTGCCGATGACGATATCAACGTCGCCGCCAGGATCGACCTTATGCGAAATGACACAGGAGGCTTCGTCTTGGCCGCCGCCCTTGCCGTGACCATTGCTGGCATCGATCAACGGACCGCCGAACGGCTCGTCCAGGGTGCTCATGCCATCTGCCCATACTCGAATGCGATCCGGGGCAACGTCGATGTGGCGATCTCCGTCTCGGTCCGGTGAGCTTGACCGATCGATTTCATGCCACCTCCTCGGTCCGCAAAATTTTAGACCAAACTCCGACGAAACTTGCGCTGGACTCGAATGTGCGTCTCTTTAGCGGGATCGATGGTTCTCCTGTTGTCAACAATCTCAGCCGGCTTGAACAAGCTCACGGCGGGATCGATCTGCACCAGGAGATCGCCGGCCTTGATGCGCTGGAAATCCTTCGCGGCCACCGTCAACACCTCGCCGGCGACGCGGCTGCTCGGCACGGACATAGGCATCGTTGGTGGTCTGGATCGTCGCACGACCGACCCAGGCGTCCCAGCGCAGCGTCGCAAGCGCGATGAAGGCAGGCGCGACCAGCACGGCGAACAACGGAACGGCCAGCCGGGCCAAAGTGCTGCGCGAACCGATCGGCGCGGACGCCGACCCATTGGGTGGGGCGGAAGGGAGCGGGGTTGCGGGTGGCGATACGGTGTGAGCGGCCGGCGGTGCAGCGACGCCCTGCTCTTGATTCAAAGCATTCTCTCCCTAGGCCTTAGGCCGGCTGTATCGGCAGCCTTCTGATGCGGCGCCCCGTCGCCGCGAAAATGGCATTTGTGACCGCGGGGCCACAGCGGCTGTAGCCGCTTCGCCCAAGCCGCCAGAATCAGCCGTGCTCGCCACTATGTGGGTCTCGATTGGTGGCGTTTGATCGATGCGCCGCGGCGGATAAGAGTCAAAATTGCCTTGTTCGACTCGGCCGTCCTTGATCGTTATCGCGCCGCGCAGCGCAGCCGTGAGTCCGAAGATCGTTCCGCTCTGTATTTGTGCGTCGATCATCATCGGATTGACCGGCAATCCACAATCCACCGCGCAGACGACACGTTCCACCCTCACATTTCCTTTCTCGTCGACGGCCACCTCCGCCACTTGCGAAAGATAGCTTCCAAAGGCGATCGGTTGAACCCGCCGCCAACAGGGGTCGTTCCGCAGGTTTGGCCTGCTGGCCTTTCCCTAGCAGAAACGTTTGCAGGACGAGATTGCTACCGAGCGCCGAATTTGGCGATATGACGTTTGTCTAGTCGAACCGGCGCACTAGATGACCATGAGGCTCAATTCTGCGCACCCATTTTGGCTTTGACCGCGATATCGCCAAGACGCTTTCGTTCACTGCCGATGAAGGCCGCAAAATCGGCAACCGACCCGCCGGCGGGCTCGATGCCGGTCTGCGACAGCTTCCCCGCAACCTCAGGGGTTTTCAGCGCAGCCTGCAGGGCAGCATTCATCTTCTCGATGATCGGTTGCGGCGTCCCCTGCGGCGCCAGCAATCCGGCCCAATGGCCGATTTCGACCGTCGGATAGCCCTGCTCGGCGGTTGTCGGCAGTGATGGATAGGCGCTGATGCGCTTGGTGTAGGTCGTCGCGATCGGCTTCAGCAGGCCCGCCTGAATCTGTGGCAGCACGACAATGCTCGCCTCCGATGTCGCCGAGACGGTGTTGGCCAGCACCGCATTGACACCGTCACTGCCGCTGCGGAACGGTACGATGGTCATGGAGAGACCGCTCGCTTCCTTGACCATCTCGGCAACGAAATGCGGTGTGCTCCCGCTGCCGGCGGTCGCCCAGGTCACGCCACTATCGCCTTGCGATCTAGCCCAGGCCACGAACTCCTTCATGTTGGACGCGGGCACGCTCGGATTGACGACGATGGTCGATGGAGCGACCGCGATCATGCCGACCGGCACCAGATCCGAATCGGCATAACTCAGATTCTTGAGCAGTATGCTGTTGGTGATGACGCCGGCGGCACCTATCAGGAAGGTGTAACCGTCAGGTGCCGCTTTCGCGACCGCGACGGTTCCGACCACCGCGCCGGCACCCGGGCGGTTCTCAATGACGATCGGCTGCCCCAACCGCTTGCGGACGCCTTCAGCGGCCACGCGTGCAATCAGATCGTTTGCACCGCCAGGCCCGAAGGGCACGATCCAGCGGATGGGGCGCTCGGGCCACTCCGCGCGCGCCGCCGGCACAGAGACGGCGCAGGTAAGGACCGAAACAGCAGCGAGCAGAAGCCGGCCTATCATGAGATGCTCCCCGGGGTCAGGCGATAGTTGTCATTGTCTTGGTGCAGTAGCGTAGCGGCTGGAGAGCGCATCGAAGCGCGGCTTGTCGACCAGACGCTGGCGTTCGGCAAAGGTCGCGGTCAAGCCCGACGCCTCGTCCACCGCTCCGTGATCGCGCAACGCCATCAGCGCCGTCTGCATGCCCTTGATTGCTCCTTGCAGCGCGACATTGGCGTAGAGAACAAGCTTGAAACCCATATCGGCGGCCATGGTCCGATCGGTGATCGGCGTCTTGCCGCCGACAACCATGTTGAGCAGCTGCGGTGCGTTGAGAAGCTGCGGAATTTTCCGCAGCTCTTCGACCGTTTTCGGGGCCTCGACGAAGGTAATGTCGGCGCCGGCCTCGATATAGCAGCGGGCGCGATCGATCGCGGCTTCGAAGCCTTCGGCTGCGCGCGCGTCCGTGCGCGCCATGATGAGAACACCGTCTCGGCGGGCATCGACCGCGGCCTTCACCTTGTTGACCATTTCGGTGGCCGGGATCACCTCCTGCCCATCGAAATGTCCGCACCGTTTTGGCGCCACCTGATCCTCGATCTGGATCGCGCTTGCTCCGGCGCGCTCAAGCCTCGTTACCATGTGGCCAACGTTTAGAGCATTGCCGAATCCGGTATCGGCATCGACGATGAGCGGCAGCGAGACGACGCCGCGGATCGCCATCGTGTGGTCGACGAGTTGGCTCAAGTCCATGAAGGCGAGATCGGGTACACCGAGATACATGTTGGTCAGGCCGGCACCCGTCAGATAGATGGCCTCGAAGCCGAGATCGGCGATGATGCGTGCGGAGAGCGCGTTCGCTGTGCCGGGTAAGAGGACGCCGCGTTTCTCCGCCAATAGCTTACGCAATGTCTCGATGTGATCTTGGACCATGTCATCCCTGCAGATACCGCCGCCGATTCCCGTGTCCATTGAGGATGTATTTGCAGTCGACCCCGACATCAAATATATTGTTTTGGCTAATTTGATATTTTATAAGTATCAAATGGAACTAAGGCATCTTCGCTATTTCTGCGTCGCCGCCGAGGAGATGCACATCCACCGCGCCGCCGAGCGCTTGGGGATGGCGCAGCCGCCGCTGACGCAGCAGATCAAGGCATTGGAAGCCGAACTGGGCTTGAAGCTGTTCGCGCGCGCCGGCCGCGGCGTGGCCTTGACCGAGGCGGGCCGCCTGTTTCAGGCCGAGGCGAAGTCGATCCTCGAGCATGTCGAGCGCGCGACGATCCTGGCACGTCGGGTCGCGAGCGGCCACGTCGGACGCCTGCGCGTCGGCTTCACGGAGTCGGCGTCCTTCAGCCCCGTGTTCACCAGGACATTCGCAGCGTTCCGCGCGAAATGGCCGGGTGTCGAGCTCGAGCTGGAGGAGGCGCATACCGAAACGCAGGTCGAACGACTGCGGCAAGGACGACTGGATGCTGGCTTCATCCGTCCACCCATCCCGGCCGGCAGCCCGATCCAATTCGAAGCGCTGGCGAGCGATGCGATGATGGCCGCGGTTCCGCTCGGCCATCGCCTGGCACGGAAAAAATCGACCTCGCTGAAGGAGCTCGCCAGCGAAAGATTCGTTGGCTATGCAAGGCGACGAGGAACGGGACTTTCCGACGCCGTCATCGCCGCGTGCCGCCGCGCCGGATTCGAGCCACGCATCGTACAGCAAGCGCCTCAGTTGTCGTCCACGATCAATCTGGTCGCCGCCTCCGTCGGCATCGCTATCGTGCCAGCGCGAATGCGTTATGTGCGGCCGGAAAGCGTGGTGTTTGTGAAGCTTTCCGCTGTCGACCTGCATGCGCAGCTCGGCATTGCTTACTCGTTGGCCGAGCGCTCGAATACCGTCCGCAATTTGGTCGAAACGGCGCTGTCGTTCCGCGCGCGCTAATTCCACTTCGATGTCGTGGTTTTCCCAATTGGGCTGCGCACGTTCGCCGCCAGATGCCAGCGTCACACTCCGGTCGAACGGCCGCTTTGCGCCAGAAGCGGTCATACGATAGGGTCGCGTGACGTACTAGAACAGTACGTCAATCAGGAAATGCGCCGTGGCGAGCACTAACCGGGGATCTTCCAAATACGGGCCATCACTCCCCGCAGAGTCAAAGCACTGGCCCCAATTCGATTCTAGGAAACTTGGTTCGGCCGCGCGTCATATCGGCAATACTGCAACGAGCGCCCGCAATCCCATAACCAACTCCTAATTTGGCGGCTGCAGGCCCGGCGATGCAATCCAGTTTTCTATCTTTGCGTAGGACTCGAACAGCTTGATTTTTTTCAGAAGTTCGTCTCTCTCAGGGCCGGGAGGCAGGCGGTCAGCTTCGCGCGCGCACTTCTCTGCCATGCGTACGTAGTCAGTCTGTTTCATCTGGTGTCCCCCTCAACAATCAACGTCCAAATACAGCGGCAAATGGCTATGCGCTGGAGCTGCTTGGTCAGCCAATACTTAACGGGAATAAAAAAGAAGCCCGCGACCACCAGCATGACGGTGATGGTTACCATCTGCGCACGCGCTTCCGAGGCCGCCTATTGGCGGCTGAATTCATTTTTACTCCCTAGACTTCAGCTTCTTATGATTCGGATACTTTGCTCGCAGGTACGCAGGGCCCTTTGCGGTGCAAGCCGCGAATTAGCATCTGTGACCTTGAGTATTTTCCCTCCGAACACCAGCCGTCATTGACGAACACGACTACATACGCGTCGAGTGTCAATGGCCCAGTCGTTAGAAGCTTTTGCGCAAATGACGGCTGAATGGCCGCCAAGAGAACGTACCCCACGAAGGGTATTCGCATCTGAGTCCCCACTCTGCGATTACCGATCGTACTAAAGTTGAACAACATTACGGCAAGAATTGGTTGCCTTTGCGCGCCGATACAAAATCTTCTGTGCTTCCCGTCGCCAGCCGCTTAGACACCAGCGCTCGGGTCTTGTGTAAGCTCGGCCTTGAGTGGGATTTCCCTCTGGCTTGCTGTCTACTGGCGCTTCGCTGACCCTTGGAATTCGGCTGTGTCCGCTTGCGCCAAGAGCGGTCTTTCATTGGCGCATGCAACCGTCGATTCAAAATCAACATCAGCACGTTTACATCGCCGCCGCGATAAGTTCGTTACGAACCCGTAATGAAAATTCGTCTTCCTGCATAAGGGTTTGCATTGCGCACTCATCACATTTGGATCGCACGAAATTCATTCGAAACTTTTCGCGGATCGGCGATCAGTGAGCTCGCAGCATTCAGCAATGACGCTGGCTCTGTTCAAAAAAATGTGGGAAGTAAACATGCTCAAGAAGTTACTCGGAGCAGCCGCAATGGCTGCCGTTGCGTACGCCGTCGTTCCAGCCTCCGCCGCGAAAATGGCAGGCTGCAGTGGTGAAAACCTCGAGAAGACCGAATCCGCGACCGAAACCATGCCCGATGGCGCCGGCAAGATCGCGGCACAAAAGGAAGTGGCGCAGGCCCAGGAGGCCCTGCTCGGCGGCAAAATGGGTGCATGCGCGATGCATCTGTCCAGGGCGATGCACGCGGGCACGATGAACCAAGCCCCGTACGCGGACACGATGAACCAAGCCCCGGCCGAAACCACAACCCAAGCGCCGTACCAATCCCAAGGGCAATGGAAACCGATCAAGCCTGCGCTGTAAGCTAGCAAAAGGGCCGACTGCCTCGCGATCGGCCCTTTAGGCCGCAGGATTTGAAGGAAACTCATGGCGCGCGGGCCAGCTGACTCGCAAAATACGCATGTGAGATAGCTGGCTCCGGTCAGACCCAACGTTGGTCGCTTCAGGAAGCTAAAATCGATGCCATACGGACATCGTCAGACCGGTCCGGTTGGTCCGGCTCGCGCCACTTCCGGACCTGGCCACTTTTTCCGACGGCTGCATATTCCACGCTGCTGCACGGATGGTGACGAAAGCCGGACCACTTGGCCTAAGCTTCGGCACGACGGGCGTTGGATGCGCATGCGGCTTCGACCGTAGCGTCGATGACCCAATGAAAATGGCGCGTCTGTGCTCCGTTTCCAGAGGGAGTACACGGGGTTACATTTTGGGCCGGTTCGCCCTCACCCCAATCCTTTCCCGACGGGGAGAGGGAGTCTCGCAGAATGCTCGGCCTGGCCAGCGAGTCCATCAACGGCTTGAATCTGCCGACGAGACGGTTGACAGCGCCCGGGCGTTCGGCCGCAATGACCTGCCAGCCTGAGGTGGCGCATGGACAACCAGACCCGTCCCGACCCGGTCGCCCGCGCCTGCGAGCTCGGGGCGGAGATTGCCGCCGCAGCCGACGAGATCGAGCGCACGCGGCGCATCCCCGAGGCGTTGCTGGGGCGGCTCCACGGATCGCGGCTGTTCCGCATGCTGCTGCCGCGCTCGGCGGGTGGCGACGAGACGGAGCCTGCGGTCTACGTGGCGGCGATCGAGGAACTCGCCCGGCACGACGCCTCGATCGCGTGGAACGCATTCGTCGCCAACAGTTCCTCTCTGATCGCCGGCTATCTGGAGCCTGCGGTCAATCACGCCATCTTCGCTGATCCGCGCAGCATCGTGGCCTGGGGACCTCCAAACGCTTCGCGCGCGAGAGCGGTCGACGTCGGCTATCGTCTGACCGGCAAGTGGGATTTCGCCAGCGGCTGCCGGCAGGCCCGATGGATGGGCGCGCACTGCCATGTGCTCGAAGCGGACGGCGCGCTCAGGCTCAACCGCTTCGGTCGGCCCACGGTCCGCACGCTGCCCTTTCCGGCGAGCGACGCGACCCTGCTCGACACCTGGCGCACGATCGGGCTGTGCGGCACGGCGTCGGACTCCTATTGCGTCAACGACGTGTTCGTGTCGGAGGCGTTCAGCACCACGCGCGAGGACCCGACGCTGCGCCGCGAGCGCGGCCCGCTCTATGCCTTTACCATGCAGTGCCTCTACGCGACCGGGGTCGCCGCGGTAGCATTCGGCATCGCGCGCGCGATGCTGTCCGAGTTCATCACGCTGGCGTCCCGCAAGGCGCCGCGCGGCCTGGCCCGACTCGCCGACAACGCCGTCGTGCAGGCCGACGTGGCGCGCGCGGACGCGCGGCTCGGCTCGGCGCGAGCCTACCTCATCGAGACGCTCGCCACGATCTATGCGCATGCCGACGACGTGGCGCCTATCGAGGTAACCGATCGGGCCCGCGTACGGCTCGCTTGCACCAACGCGATCCAAGGCGCGGCCGAGGTGGCAGACTTCGCCTACAAGGGAGCGGGCGTCGACGCAATCTTCCCGGGCAGCCCGTTCGAGCGCCGCTTCCGCGACATGCACACGCTCTCTCAGCAGATCCAGGCACGCGGCGCCCATTTCGAGTCGGTCGGGCAGATCCTGCTCGGCGTGCCGCCCGGGGCGTTTCTTTAGAGTGACGAAAGATCAGGGATATCGGCTGTTGAGCACTTGTCAGACGTCAGCGTTTCGACGAATGACTTTGCGCCAGAAGCGGCCGTTCACCGAAAAATAGCGCCGGAGGTGGTAGACGAAGCCGTTTCCGCACTGCCAATGTGCAGAAGCAGGGCGACGAAATCCTACCAATGAAAGAGCCGCTAATTGAAGTGGCCTTGATCAAAAGCCACACCATCTCGAATGCCTCCCTGTGTCATGGTTCTTCCCAATTCCACGCGGCAAAGGACGTCGCGAACACCTGAATTCCCATCAGGTCTTGCGGCATTGCGCCGGTGGAATCATAGCGGACACGGGACCCGGCGGCCGTATGGTCCTGACCATCACGCTCGCGGATAGAGGCAAGAGCAACGAAGATCTGGCCGCGGCCGCCGATCGCCTGTTATCAGGATTTTCATTCGACCACAGATTGGTCTTTCGAACGGAGGAAGCACCGCGATGACGGAGCCCATCCATATGACCGTGGCCTGGCGGCCGCTGCTGCACGGCGCACCTGTCATATTGGACCCCGAGTAAGACCGGGACGTGCGATGGACGTGCCGGGCAACTCCCTAGCTCATGACTTGGAAATCACTCAGATCGAGCGAGATCAGGAGAAGATCACGAATCGCTTTCAAATGTGGGCCGCGGACGTATGCTCGTCTCTTCGCGGGAAAGCGGAACCCACCGGATTCGACCATGTCGTATACATATTGCGCTACCGGTATTCCACCGGCAATCTCCAGTTGGTAATCATGCCGGCGAAGCAGGAAATCGTCGCCGAAGTAAAAGTCCTGTTCTCTGCTGTGGCTGGCGATTGCGTCCGGGAATCGAACGCGCAAGCCTCGCCAACGCTCAGCGCCCTCTTGCCACGGCGCAATTTCGGTCACCTCGAAACCCGGCATTGCCATCAGGAATGATGTCGTAAGATACGTCCATCGCGCATAACCATTGAAGTATCCACGGTGAAGTAGGTCCCAGGGCGTATTCATCGTGTGGCCAGCAAATGCCGCTCTGGGGTTCAAGCGTTCCTGTACAACAACACCGGCCGTCGTTTCGATCACGACTCGCTTGGCCGCAAATTTCATTCGCCAATCGGCCTGCCCAAACGGACGGATGAGTGTGCTTTCCTCATGTATCGTGACCGTTCCTTCGAGGGGCTTCGGATCGACATCGAGCCCTTTCATAGGAGCAAGCCGCCTCCTGCCACAATCGTTGCTCTCACCTTGTTGAATTTGCGCCAGCGATCAAGGCCGCCGTGCGCGTGTAAAACCAGATCAAGAAGTTCACTCATGGATATCCCCTAAACTTTGACCGTCAGCCGATCACTTCCGATTACATCCTCAACTCAAGACACTACGAACGCGACCTGATCTATGGATTCGATTCCATGACTTTATCCTTGATACGGCGGCCGTCCGGCGCTTTTAAAATCTCGATTCGTCTACACGCCTAGAAGCAACCGCGGCAGACGCTCTTGATTTTTCTATCCAACGCCTTGTCAAAGGCGTCCTCACCCAACAATCCATTGTCGTCGTTTCCTCCAGCTGCGGAATTGTCGCGTGGGGTCGGCTGACGCTGCCCAACGGGCACTTTAGGGAGGTTATGCGAGGACTTAATAGTTTGCTGTCGGGGCGGCGTGTTGCTCTCGGCTAAAGCGGCAGTGCAGCAGAACAATGAAATAGAAGCGGTTGCTGTGAGAACTTGTGGCATGTTCGAGCTGATTGTGCGGCTCTCCTTGATGACCCGTGAGGTAAATCGCATTCTACACCTCTTTCGATCCATCACTCGCGTGAAGCTCGACGATGCTGATTGAAGCAGAGAGTAATAACAGATGATTGCTTCTCCATGTCGCGATTTGCAAAATTCCAGCTTAATAGCTGCATCCGAAGTCGGGCGACAACGAGGACGAAACGGATTGGAATAAAGATCAGTGCCGCGAGCAGCGCATATTTCACGAACGGCGAGGTCAGTAGCCCTGCGACAACGAACTCACTCATGGTGCCGGATCCCCTATAGCTGATAACGCAGCAATTCCAGATGCCTGAGCAACCTCACTTCTGAAGTCGTTAGAACCGCGGTGCCATAAAGCGCCGCCGCCGCATGAACGAGATCATAGCGCTTCGAGCGATCGAGCCCTGCGGCAGCGGCTAGATAGGCCCGAGAGAGATCGAGTATCTCCGCCGGCGACAATGTCGGAAGGATCTGCCGCGCCTTTGCGTCGATGGCAGGGTCGACTGCATTCCTCGCCTGGTCGAGCGCCCTCCATGACCGCCGAACCGCGAAACTGAGATTGCCCAGGTCGGAAAGTCGCCTCATGACATTGCGGCGTGCCGGAGTGAGAGGCTCGCTGTGTTGCCATGAACTGAACTGGCTCAAGCGATCATAGTGAAGGCTCGCCTTGGGTTGATTGAGACTGTTCTTGTCAACCAAGGCTTCCCGCAAGGTACGGCCCACAGCCAGAGCCAGACGAAGACGACGCAAGGCAGGATCAACCGGGGCGATCAGAAGCAAGGAAAAGAAAATGCATACGCTCCCGGCGACGAGGAATGCCGCGGTATCCACAAACGTCGTGGGATCGAGCGTCTGCACGTTGGCTGGCGAAAGAAGCGATATGCTTTGCACACCGTAGAAAATTCCCATTGGACCTTTGCCGGTTTTGATCAACCAACAGGTGATTGCCACAATCGGAGCGAGAGAGATGATGAACAACGGATATTCACTAATATTTGGGAAAATCAGGAAATCATAGATCGTGCCGGTGACGATTACGGCCGGTGTCATGAGGAGTGCCGCTCTTCCCATTGCAAGCGGATCGTGCAGAACAGATCCGAGGGAGACGAAAACGATCGTTCCGAGGATCATCAGGTTCGCGCCGGGCAGGCCAGACAGCACTGCAAGCAATCCGACGATGCCGACCGCGAGCCCTACGCGCATCCCATTGAGAATGGCCGCGATATAATCCTGATGCACGGGAAGGCTCACGGATCTCCGTGGAAGCCGTCCAACCCGGCTTGAAAGTAAACCGTCGCGAATGTCGCGAAATACTTCAATCATGAATCTGCAGCGATCCAGGACATAGGCCTCATCGACCGAAAGTGCCTCTGCTTCCATTGCCTGGTGCGTGAGGGCTTCAAGGTCAGCGAGCCGTTTCTCGGGGTGCTGAGCGACGACAGCCGTGCGCATGATGGAGATTGCATGGTCTACAGTAGAAGATGCCGTGGACATTTTCCGCAGACCTAGACCAACGGCCTGGATCGCCGAGATCGCTTCAAACAAGCCGAGCAGCGCGCTTCGCGCAGCCTTCGCGCGCGCCCATCCATCAAGCAATTCCGGCGTTGCAAAACCTATCTCGCTTCGTAATGGCATAAACCTCGCGCTCATTGCGACACATTGCGATGGATCAGGTGGTGCGCGTCGATCGAGAGTAGCCAGCGCCATGGCCACGATATCCTTCGTGGCGAGGCGCAGCTTGGATTGCAGCGATCGCGCCGATTCGGCGGTCGCGAAAATTGCGCTTACAAATGCCAGGGCGAGCACAGCAAGCAGGATGACTGCGACCCGATCAAGCATAGAAGTAAAAGTAGCTGTCGGGGTGTCGACGTCGGCAATCGAAATAAGCGCAACCGTATAGCCGGCCAGGATACATCCATAGGCGCGGAAGTCGCGCAGAAGCGTTGCTATCGCAACGAGACATGCCATATACACCGAAAAGACGGCGATGAGCATCGTCCGATCTTGTGAAAAGAGGCTCGTCAGGATTATTGCAAAAACTGCTCCAAACAATGTTCCTACGATTCGATAGATCGCTTTGGACAGGACCATGCCCTGGGTAGGTCCCGCTAGTATTAGAAGGCCTGTCCCCGCGCTTGCTGCAGAGTTGAGTTCAAGTGCGAATGCAATATAGTAAGAGACAGCCAGAGCGACCCAAATCTCGAACGCCAAGGCCGTCGTGCCAGCCGGCCATTGCACGAAACCCGGATGATAGGAACGATGTTCGCGCTCTGTTGGGGTCTTTTGTATAACTGCCGTAGACATCTTCATCTACTTCTGTCGGAGCGACCTGGGTTTCGTAATCGGCAGGACCAGTACAGCGCCGGCCTTGACCCACCGAAACAACGAGAACCTCACCGGCTGCCCAGCCGCGTCACTTCGGCCTTGTTGAAAGCACGTTCGTCGTCTGGATCACCGCGTCGCTTTCAAGCCGTCGGTTCTCCAACGAGGCCAGCGAATTTCTCGAAGAACTGGTCGGCCAGCTTCTTGGCCGCAGAGTCGATAAGTCGACCGCCGAGCTGCGCCAGCCTGCCGCCCACTTCCGCTTGGGCCTCGTATTTCATCAGCGTGCCTTCGCCGTCGTCCGAGAGATGCACGGTCGCGCCACCCCGGGCGTGGCCGGCGATACCGCCCGTACCCTCCCCGGAAAGACGATAACCATTGGGTGGATCGAGATCCGACAGCGTGACCTTGCCCGTGAACGTCGCATGGACCGGCCCGATCCCCAGCTTAACTTTGGCGGTCATCTCGGTGTCGGAGAGCTTTTCGAGCGACTCGCAACCGGGAATACATTGCTTGAGCACGTCGACGTCGTTCAGGGCGGCCCACACGGCCTGCCGGCTTGCTGCAAGCCGACGTTCGCTGTTCATGTCCATTGGTCAGTTCCTTTCGCTCATTCATCCGGCTGCGTCAGCACGAGGGAAACGAAGAATGACATCGCATCCAACGTGTTGTTAATCATGGGCGCACCGCCGCCGCGTCGGCCAGCGCGCGGCGCAGCATCGTGCGACCAAGCTGCAACCGGTACTCGGCATCGGCGAACCGGTCTTCGAGCGGGACCACGTCCTCGAATGCTTGCTCGACGATGCGGTCGCTGTGCTGCGGCTGGCCATCGTAGCCGGCCAGCATGGCTTCGGCAGCCTTGGCGCGAAAGGCGTGATCCGCAAAGCCGGTGGCGGCGATGCGGCCTCCGATACAACGCTCGCCCTTCATGTGGAGCACGACGGCGACGCCCACGACAGCATACCCGGAAGCAGGATGGCGAAACTTGCGGTAGCTCGCGCGTGCACCCTTTTGCAGCGGAACGCGCGCGCGCACCAAAATCTCTTCGGGACCGAGATCGTTTTCGAAGAGTCCCTTGAAGAAGTCATCTGCCGCGATCGAACGCTCGCCCTCCGGACCCGCCAAATCGAACACCGCGTCCAGCGCCAGCATCGCGACCGGCCAGTCGGCGGTCGGGTCGCTGTGCACGATTGCGCCACCGAGCGTCCCGCGGTTGCGCACCGTCGGGTCGGCGATCAGGGGCGCCATCAGGGTAAGCAACGGTAGCGAGGCGGCAATCTGTCCGTGATGTTCCAGCGTCGCGTGTGTCGTCGCCGCTCCGATCGCCACCTCGCCATCGCCGATGCTGATGCCTTTCAACTCGCTCAGTTCATTGACATCGATCAGCACGTCTGGGGTGGCGAACCGCAGCTTCATCATCGGCAACAGCGAATGCCCCCCGGCCAGCACCTTCGCGACCGCGCCGTGTTGCTTCAGCGCCGCGATTGCGGCGGGCAAGGTCGTGGGCCGCACATAGTCAAAAGCAGCTGGGATCATGTTTCACCTTACGCGTTGGGCGTCGCGGATCGCCCGCCATACCTTGGGCGGGGTCAGCGGCATGTCGATGTGCGTGATGCCGAACGAACTCAGCGCGTCGCAGACCGCGCTCACGATCACTGGCGGCGCTGCCACACAGCCCGCTTCCCCTATCCCTTTGACGCCCAGCGGATTGTTGGGTGCTGGTGTTACTTGGAAGCCTACACGCACGCGGGGGATCTGGTCGCTCTTCGGAAACGTGTAGTCGAGAAGCGAGCCCGTCACCAACTGGCCAGTGTCGTCGTATTCGGCGCCTTCGTACAAAGCCTGCCCAATGCCCTGCGCCAGGCCGCCGTGCATCTGGCCTTCACACAGCAGCGGGTTTATCAAGTTCCCGACGTCGTCGATGCCCACGTAGTCGAGGATCTTGACCTCGCCGGTGTCCTTGTCTACCTCGACGACCGCAGCGTGCATGCCGTATGATGCAGGCATCTCCTGGGGTTCGTAGCAGACGATCTCATCAAGACCCGCCTGCATTCCTGTGGGCAAGTTGCTTGCGACATAGGCCATGCGCGCGACCTGAGCGAAGCTCACGCGCTGCTCCGGCCGGCCGGTGATCCAGAAATTGCCGGTCTTGTAAGTCACCGCATCGGCCTTGACTTGCAGCATCGCCGCGGCGATCTGCGTCGCTTTAGCCAGAATCTTGTTCGCCGCGGTGAACGCCGCCGAACCGCCGACGGGCATCGAGCGCGAGTTAAAGGTGCCGTGCCCGGCCGGCACGCGGTCAGTGTCGCCCTGAACCACGTCGATGTGGTCCATCGGAAGCTGCAAGACATCGCCGACGATTTGCGCGTAGCTCGTCGCGTGGCCATGCCCTTGCGACATCGAGCCACTGAAGAGTGTCACGTTGCCGTCGGAGTGCACGCGGAGCTGCGCGCTTTCCCAGCCGCCGCGGTCGAAGCCATGCTCCTTCAGCATCGGCGACATGCCCATCCCGACCAACTCCATGTAGCACGTGATGGCCACGCCCACATGCCGCCCTTGCGCCCTTAGTTCGCTCTGCTGGCTCCGCCATTTGGCGTAGCCGATCTGTTCGGCGGCGGCGTCCAAGCAGCGGTGGTAGTCGCCACTGTCCCAGACGAAAACGGGGTGCCCGTATGGTATGTACGGAAACTGATCGGCACGAATCAAATTGCGCCGGCGCAGCTCCAACGGATCGATGCCCAGCGCGTTCGCCACGGCATCCATCGTACGTTCGATGATGTAGGCGCCCTCAGGCCGGCCCGCGCCGCGGTAGGCGTCAACCGGCGTCGTGTTGGTCGTGACCAGCCGCACTTCGGCATCAAGCGACGGGATATGGTAGGTGCCGGTTGCGTAGCTCGCGGTGTTGATGGTCGGTATGCCGGTCCCCATGTTCGAAAGGTAGGCACCGAGGTTGGCGACTGAGCGCAGCTTGATCCCCAGCACCTGGCCATCGTTCTTTACGGCTGCTTCTACATACTCGACGTGCGCGCGGCCGTGCGTCGTCGCCTGATAACTCTCACTACGCGTTTCGGTCCAGCGCACCGGCCGGCCGAAATGACGCGCCGCATAAGCGCACAGGATCTCTTCAGGATAGAAGTGCATCTTGCAGCCGAAGCCGCCGCCAATGTCTGGCGCGATCAGATGCAGGCGATGTTCCGGCCAGCCCAGCGTTTCGGCGAGCCATCGCTTTGACATGTGCGGCACCTGCGAAGGCATGTAGATCGTCAGGCGCTCTTCCAATTCGTCATAGTATGCACAGACCGCCCTTGGCTCCATCGGGTTCGGAATCAGTCGCTGGTTGACGAGGCGGACCTTGACCAGGCGGTCGGCGCTGGCCGCTGCCGCGGCGTAGTCGCCGCCGCCCAACGTGAAGACGCCGATAAGGTTGCCTGGGACGTTGTCGTGGAGTTGTGGAGCGCCCGGTTGCAGCGCGGCTTCCTGATCGACCACCACCGGAAGCGGCTCGTAGTCCACGTCGATGGCCTCCACAGCGTCGACGGCCTGCGCGCGGGTGTTGGCAACGACGAAGGCAACCGGCTCTCCCAGGTAGCGCACGCGGCCGGAGGCCAGCGGCCGATGCGGGGGCACGATCGAGTTACCGACCACCCAATTCGGCCGGATATCGCCGACCTTTCCTGCCAGGTCGGCTTCCGTCAATACGCCGACGACGCCGGCCATAGTGGTCGCACGGGACGCGTCGATGGAACGGATCCGTGCATGACCGTAAGACGAGCGTACCACGGCGGCATACGTCATCCCCGGCAACTGTATGTCGTCGGTGAAGCGACCTCGGCCGGTCAACATGCGGGCGTCTTCGCGTCGCAAAACGGGCTGGCCGACGAAATTGGCGTGTTCGGATTGAGCGACGGTGGCATTTACGCTGATGTTCATGTGGCTTCCACAACTCGCATGTCTTCGGTTTGTTGGAGCTTTGCCGCCAACAGCACGGCGTCGACGATATTTTGATAGCCGGTGCAGCGGCACAGGTTGCCGTGCAGGGCATGGCGCACCTGCGCCTCGGTTGGGTTCGGCACGTAATCGAGCAGCGCTTGAGCCGCGAAGATCATCCCGGCGGTACAGAAGCCGCATTGCAGCGCGTGCCGCTCATGGAAGGCTTGTTGAAGGGGCGTCAGACGCGCGGGATCAGCCAAACCTTCGATGGTCGTGACGGCATGGCCGTCGGCCTGCACTGCCAGCACCGTGCAGGATTTGACCGTGGCTCCGTCTAACCGCACGGTGCACGCACCACATTGCGACGTGTCGCAGCCGATGTGCGTTCCAGTCAGGCCAGCCTGCTCGCGCAGGAAATGAACCAGCAGCACGCGTGGTTCGACGTCGGCGACGATTCTGGCCCCGTTTGACGCGGATCGCTATCGAATGGCTCTCCATTGACAGGCTTCCTTTCAGGCGGCAGCAGCGCCGGAGACATTGCTTCAGACTTGGCGGGCCAACGTAGAATCGAGGTGGTCTCCACCAGTACGCAGCCGCCATGGTTTGTGGATGTCATTTATCGATAGGCAGCTTTGGCGGATTGTAAGATTCCGGTGTCAACTGTACAAAGCCGCCCATTTGCGCGAGCCGATTGAGTGCGAGGCTGTCCATGTCCGCCATGGTCCTAGCCGCCGTCGTCATCTTTTGGGTGTGATCACTGAGTCCTGATCATAGAGCAGGTTTGCGCGACAAATTCACCAAGACGTGAAGGCCGGCGGACTTTCACAACAATAAACAACCATTAACAACAATGTTCGGATGATGCGCGTAATACGAAACTGCTGGAATGGTGATCCGAGGGAGTGGCAATTGAAAGACCTAGCAATTGCATCGCCGGGAGTATCGACGAGAGCCGCGGATACTACTGCCACAGCTTTGAAACGTGGACGATGCACTCGCGACTTCTTCGTCTTGAAGACGACGGTTGCCGCCGCTAACCGGACGCTTCAAAGAAGCGAGTTCGACGTATCGCACTTCGGCAAACATCTTGGTACAGCTTCTTCGGACCATCCGTCGTCACCCCAGGACGGGGTCGTCCTGGCCCTGCAAAGGAATATCTTCGGAGCGGGCGAACCAGAAAAAAGCGGCCTCCGGATAATCCCCTTTCCACATGGCACGGTCAGCTTCGTCAACTTGGCCCTTGATCCGACGGCCTATCCCAAAGACATGTCGGACTGCTTTAACTTTCTCATTCCGCGCGCCACTTTCGATCAGCTTGCCGACGATTACGGCGCCGATAGAATCGTCGAGCTTGCCGTAAGACCCGGCATTGCAGCCAACGACCCGATTGTCCTTCACCTTGGCGACTGTCTGATTCCGGCTATCGAAAAGTACGACGGAACCAACGACCAATTTGCCGATCGGATCACGACCGCGCTGAATATACATTTTGCACGCGCATATGGCGGCATGCATTTTCCGCCGCCTCTGGTGAGCGGAGGATTGGCACCGTGGCAGTTGAGGCTTGCGCGAGACAGGATCAACTCTAGTCTTGAAGAACTTTCGTTGAAGCAGATAGCCCGCGAGTGCAGGCTTTCCGCCAGCCACTTTGTCAGAGCGTTTACTCGCAGCATTGGAATTTCTCCACATCGCTGGTTGATGCAGAGGCGCGTCGATGTCGCCAAAGATCTGATGCTATCGACAGATACCTCGCTAGTTGAAATATCGCTGAGGTGCGGATTCTCCGACCAGAGCCATTTTACAAAGGTCTTCGCCGAGGCGACCGGAGAAACGCCGGGACGGTGGCGTCAGATTCAATTGCGCTGATACGCCGCGTCATCGTTTTTTCGAGACCGATGAAAGATCGGTCGGAGAACGATGCCACAAGTCCAGGGAAGTCCCGCATAGATGAAGCAGTCGAGCGATGAAGACAGCTCCCGCCGAAACGCCATCCGGGCCTATCCTTCGAGGTAGCGCCGCGGCGTGACCTACACGCTGAGTAACCGTGAGAAAGGATTGCCATGCGAAATGGTGGATATCGAGACCGTTTGCAGAAGCGGATCGGGATTCCGAACCCTCCGACATTTGTTACAAGTGTCTCGCGCCGCGAGCCGATTACGTTCTCCCGACTCCGTCTCGACTGTGCGGGTCGTACCTTCGATGGCATACCCGCTGAAGACGCCTACGCCTGCAATGTTAATTTCCTGAAACAAGCATCGTGCAGCAGGAAAACGCGCGTCGTGGAGCGGCATTTTCTTGGCGAAGGAGACTCGATGATAATGGACCGGCGCGAAGCTTCAACAGTAACAATGTACTCACCATTGGATACGGTAAGGCTATATGTACCTCGTTTAACCTTTCAGGACTTTGTCCGAGAACACTACGGTTCTAGCGAGGTACACTTGAAGCCGCCGCAGCAAGTGATGCGCGATCCGATCCTTTACAACATCGGCGCCTGTCTTAGGGTACTCTTCGAACATCCCGACGAAAACAATTCCCTCTTGGTCGACCATATCGCCCTATCGCTCCAAAGCCACCTTTACCAGACCTACTCGGCCGCACCGGCTTCGAGCCCCCCGGGGCGCGCGGCGGCTTGGCTGCCTGGCAAGAGAGGCGCGCGAAGGACGCTATGGAGGCGGACTTGGACAAGGAAATAACCATAGCTCGGTTGGCGCATGATTGCCGTTTATCGACGAGTCAGTTCGGCCGCGCCTTCAGACAGTCGACCGGTTGCACACCACACCGTTGGCGCCTTCAGCGGCGCGTCGAACGGGCTCAGGATTTACTATTAACTTCCGACAAAACTCTGGCGGAGATCGCCAGCTCCTGCGGGTTTTCCGATCCGAGCCATTTGACGCGCGCATTCAGTCAGACCGTTGGCACCAGTCCTGGATTGTGGCGCCGCGCAAGGCGCGCCTAGCGCATCAGCAAAGGCACACGGCTTCTCCGCGGAGGTTCGGCTCCCCAACCTCTGCGATAGGTATTTTGCAAAATCGATCAATCCGAGCGAGCCATCGGACAGAGGAAATTGCAAAGGGAATTCAATAGTTTCTATCCGGGAAATGGCTTTATCTCATCCCGAAGCGCTTCAAGCGTCGATCTCTTTTCGGTCCCTCGTTGGATGAGAGTGATTTAAAGTTTCCGACCCGGTGATTAACGGTCGGATTCCCGCTTTCGGTAACCCTCGGAGTTGGCGACTGCGTCTGCTGGAATGCTGATCCATGGCACAAACCCGGCGACACGAAAGTCTCCTGGGCAAATGACAATTAATTGCTACCCATTGCGGGAGAAATCTTCGAGGCTCGCGCGGATGCTTGGCCCGCTGATATCTTTGTCCGTTCCACGACGCGCCTATCGATCGGTTTCCCTGCCGGCCGGCCGAAGGAAAATCCTGCATGACACTCGCGTCACTTGATTTCGGTTTCGCTTCAATTCGTCGTGCCCGCGCCGATGGCGTGACGGCCGAGGCAATCATAGCCGAAGCGTGCCGCCGCGCGCGGGCCTGCGCGGGGGAAGGCATATTCATCTCGCTCGTTCCACAAAGCGACGCAAAGAACCGGGCGAAGGAACTACAAGCCCAAGCGGACGCCGGAGCTGATCTTCCCCTGCTCGGGATGCCGTTCGCGGTCAAAGACAGTATGCATGTCGCCGGCATGCTCACGACCAGCAACTGCCCGGCCTTGCGAATCCAACCCAGGGAATCTGCGGCGGCCGTCACGAAGCTGGAGCAAGCCGGCGCCGTTCTGATCGGCAAGAACACGCTCGATCAATTTGCGACCGGGCTGAACGGGACACGAAGTCCGGATCCGATTTGCCGCAATGCGATCAATCCGGCCTTTATCCCCGGCGGCTCGAGCTCGGGCTCGGCGGTGGCGGTGGCGCGCGGCATCGTGGCATTTTCGCTGGGAACCGATACCGGCGGTTCGGGACGCGTTCCCGCGGCATGCAACGGCATCGTTGGCCTGAAGCCGACGATAGGCCTCGTGAGTTCGCGCGGTCTTCTCTACAATAACAGGTCGTTCGACTGCATTCCGGTTTTCGCGAAGCTTTCCGACGAGGCCTACGAAATTCTCGAGCACATCGCGGGGTTCGACGTTCAGGACCCGTTGAGCCGCGCGGATGCGGATGAGATCGACCTGCGGCTGCGACCCGCCGAACCCCTGACCCTCGCTATACCGCGCTCGGACCAGTTGAAATTTTTTGGCGATGACGAGGCACGCAGGACATATGAGAGCAATCTGACGACACTTGAGAATCTTGGGCATCGGCTGAAGCCGGTCGATTTCTCGGTGTTCGAGGAGGCCGGGCGTCTGGTGTTCCAGAGCGCAATGGTTGCGGAGCGGCTAGTCGATTATGCCGACGTGGTCCAGAGCAACCCGGAAGCCATCCATCCGGCGGTCTGGGCTTCGATCGAACCCGGCTTCAAGTACACCGCGCGGGATGCCTTCCAGGCCCTTCATGCCATGAAGACGGCCCAGCGGCAGGCAAGCCTGTTGCTGAAGGGCTGCGCGGCCATGGTGGTACCGACGGTGCCGACCATCTTCACCATCGATCAGATGTTGGCCGACCCGATGGCGCTCAATACCGCGATGGGGACTTACACCTATTTCGTCAATCCGCTCGACATGTGCGCGGTCGCGATTCCCGGCCGGGTTCGCGCCGACGGGTTGCGATCCTCGCTGTGCTTTGTGTCGCGCGCCGGCGAAGACGGATTGATACGGACACTCGGACGCTCATTCGAGCTTGCGGCCGTGCCGGCACCGGCTGGCGATTTGAATCGCTATACCGTCTTCGGATAAATCCCGCTGTCTCACTCGAGTTGCCCAGTGTTTGGGCATCGCCTGGCGCTTCTTGATGCGGGGCCATCACGGGCGATGTGGATTAATTGCTTGAGCGTCCATCCGACCAAAGGAACCATCCGACTTCAAATTCGAATATTCCGGAGGCTCCGCATGTTGGACGCAAGGACTGCTCTTTTAGCCGCTGCGACGATCGTTACGTCTCTATGTCGGCCGGACCAGGCCGATGCCGAGCTGCTCAAGGCCAGACTCGCCCAGAACCTCGGGCCGATTTCGGGGATTGTGATCGTTGCAAAGGATCAGGGATTCTTCGAAAAGCGCGGCCTCGATATCTCGGTAAGCAATTTCACCTCCGGAAAACAATGTCTCGACACCGTCGTCGGCGACGGTGCTGACATCGCGACGACGGCGGAGGCGCCGGTCACCGCCGCGGCGATGGCGGGACAGCCCATCGCCTTTCTCGCGCGCATGGAATATTCGGACCTCAAGACCGTCGTTGCAAGCAAGTCGGGCATCAAGAGCAAGGCCGATCTCAAGGGCAAGAAGATCGCATTCACCGCCGGTACCGGAAGCGAGGTCTATACGGCGGCGTTGCTGAGCAGCGCCGGCCTGAAGAAGGAAGACGTCACCCTGGTCAACCTGCGGCCCCAGGAAATGCTGCCAGCGCTCGCCTCCGGCAGCATCGACGCCTTCGACACCTGGGAACCGCATATCGCCAACGCCAAGAAGGCGATGGGAGCAGATGTTGCCGAAATCGACACCAAGGGCATCTATTCGGAAACCTTCAACATCGTCGTGATGCGGGACTATCTTGAAAAGAATGGTCCGCTGGTCGAGAAATTCCTGGCCGCCATGATCGATGCGGAAGCCTGGATGAAGGCGAACCCGGAGGATGCAATATCGGTGGTCGCCAAAACGGTCGGGATCAAGCGCGAGGAGCTGGCGCCGATATGGGCTGATTACGTCTATCAGGTGCGCCTCGACGACAAACAACTCGACATTCTCAAGACCCACGCCGCATGGCGCCTCGAAAGTGGCAATCATCCGCCGGGAGCGACAATGCCCGATTTCCTGAAGGTGCTGTCGTCGGGGTCGTTGAAGAATGTCGATGCAACGCGAGTCACTTATGCAAGTCAGCCGGGCGGCTAAGAGACTGCAACAATGACCGGCGGACAAACGCAGCGACTCAACACCGCAATCTCGATCCTCTCGATCCCGCTGTTCTTTCTGGCGTGGGAACTGGTTTCGCGATCGCACATCGTGAACATCATCTTGTTTCCGCCGCCTTCGGTGGTCGCCGTTGCGATGGTCGAATGGGTGCGAAGCGGTCAGTTCGCCATTGACCTCGCCGTAAGCGTCTACCGCGTTGTCATCGGCTTCGCCCTCGGCGCGTCGGCGGGTGTCGTCTTTGGCGTGCTGACCGGGCAGTTCCAGCTGTTCTCAAGCTTTTTCTCGCCGATCTTTCATATTCTGCGGCCGATTCCACCGATCGCATTCGTCCCGATCGTTATCCTTTGGTTCGGCCTCTCGGAAACCGGAAAGATCTTCCTCGTGTTCTGGGGTGTCTTCTTCACGGTTTGGCTGACCACCCACATCGGCGTGCAGAAAATCGATCGTGGTCTTATCCGCGCTGCCCTCATGCTGGGTACGCCCAGGCGCCGGATGCTGACCGAAATTGTTCTGTTCGGTGCTCTGCCTTACATCGTGGTGGGTCTTCGAACCGCGGTCAGCATTTCGTTTTACACGCTGGTTGCAGCGGAACTTGCAGGAGCATTCGCCGGTATCGTTTACCGCATCGAAATTGCTCAGCAGAATTTGCAAACCGGCCAGGTGATGGGAGGCCTGGTCGCGCTGGGCGCTCTCTCATTCATCGCCGATCGGGGCTTCGCCGCCATCACCCAACGGCTGGTGTGGTGGCGATGACCGTTCAGCTGGTCGCCGATCGCGCGAAGGTCGAAAGTGACGAAGAGTTGGCTGTGGTCGAGATCGATGTCGCCGACGTCAGCATCGTGTTCGACACCCCGAAAGGCCAGGTCGTCGCGGCCGATCGCGTTTCGTTCCAGATCATGCGCGGCGAATTCGTTTGCCTTCTCGGTCCATCCGGATGCGGAAAGTCAACCGTTCTCAATACTATCGCCGGGTTCGAAACACCCTATGCCGGCACGGTGAGCATTGCCGGGAAAGCGGTCACTGGACCCGGGCCTGACCGAGGCATGGTGTTCCAACAACCTTATCTGTTTCCCTGGAAGTCAGTGCGCAGCAATATCTCGCACGGACCGAGCATGCTCGGAAAAACCGCCAAAGAGGCGCGGGCGATCGCCGACGATTTGATCGCCATGATCGGTCTTTCCAAATTCGCCGATGCCTATCCGCACACGCTGTCGGGCGGCATGCAGCAGCGCGTGGCGATCGCGCGGGCATTGGCCAACCGGCCCGGCGTTCTCCTGATGGATGAGCCGTTCGGCGCGCTCGATGCCCAGACGCGGGTCGTGATGCAGGAAAGCCTCCTCAGCCTTTGGGCGCAGGTCGGCACCACCATCGTGTTTGTCACCCACGATATCGACGAGGCGATCTTTCTGGCCGACCGGGTCTTGATCATGAGCGCCGGCCCGGGCCGCATTCTGCGCGATCTGCGCATTGCCCTGCCTCGGCCTCGTTCAAGCGAGGTGGTACTGCACCCCTCTTATGTTGCTCTGAAGAAAGAATGCCTCGACCTCATTCGGGCCGAAAGCTTGCGGGCGTTCGAACAGCAGGCGGTCCGCTAGGAACGAATCCGTAATCAGTTTCCAGCCGCGGTTTTGCCGGACCGAATGCGTTGCATGGCCCAGCGCGCATTCTTGCGAACTTCCGGATCGGCATCGTCGAGAACAGGTTCGAGAAATTTTTCCCCGGCGGGATCGGCGATCTCACCCAACGCAGCAGCGCCTTCCTTTCGCAGATTGGCCTGCGGGTGGCTAATGCACAGCCCGATCGATGGAACTGCACGCGTAACCTTCATCTTGCCCAGGCTGCGCACGGCTTTCAGCCTCACCTGCCAAAAATCATCGGTCAGTGAGCCGATCAGCGCGTCCGCGGCATGGATTCCGTTGACATTGGTCCCAAGCGTCTCCGCGGCGGTTTCGCGCACCATCCAATCGGTGTCGGCCAGCGCTCGCGTAATCGAATCGGCAGCGGGTTTCATGTGGGAAAACGCCAGCGCGCTGACCGCGGCCCGGCGAACATGGGCATCGGCGTCGGTCGTCACCGAGGTCAGAGCGGGAATCGATTCTTCCAGCTTGAGAAAGCCGATCACGCCGATCGCCTGCACGCGTACCGAGGCATCGACGTCCCGCAGCGCATCCAGCGCCGGCTTGAGCGTGTCCTTGCGCCGCAATTCCTTCAGCGCCCGCAAGCTGGCCATCCGGACGAAGGCGTGAGCATGGCTGATCAATGGCAGGATCGCATCGGCGCAGGCCGGGTCCTTTAACTCCGCCATGCTGTCGGCCGCGGCACCCGCTACCACCTGCTCGGGATCGACGACGACTTTTACAAGGGCTGCCGCTGCATCGAGACCGTCGAATTCGCCGAGCGCCAGCGCCACCTGTTGCCGCACCCCCGGATCCGGGTCAGAGGTCATGCGATCGAGATGCGCGATGGCTGCCGGATCGCCGGAATGTCCGAGCGCGATGATCGCGACGCGACGCTCGCCGGGATCGGCAGCTTGCAGCCGATCTTCAACGTCGTCGAGATCGTCGTAGGATTCGAAGGGATCTGCCATGGCTCACCTGAGCAGATAGGGGATATTGACCTTGACGGCGCCGGTCGGACAATCTGCTTCGCAGGGCATGCAGTACCAGCATTCGTCATAGGCCATGTAGGCCTTTCCGGTCATGTCGCTGATGCGCAGCACGTCGAGCGGACACACATCGACGCATACCGTGCAGCCCTTGTCCGCGATGCATTTGGCGTCGTCGACGACGACGGGAACCGAGGTCTGGTAATTTGCGAGGGGCATCGATCAACTCCAATCCAAAAAATGTTGCTGCAAAGCTCAGGCCGAGGCCCGGATCCGCTGCTTGTCGTAGAGGTCCTTTTCATCTTCCCCGATCGGAACGATGTAGGGTTGGACCGCGCGCTTCTCACTTGTCATCCGGCCATCCTTCTTGCTCAGCAGCGAATGACAGAACCAGTTCTCGTTGTCTTTCTCGGGATAGTCGGTGCGCAGATGATAGAGGCCCCAGCGGCTTTCGGTGCGATAGAGCGAGGCGTGCGCCGCCATGTCGGCGCAATCGACGATCGACTGGGTTTCCAGCGCGCGCAGCAATTCGTGAGAATTGCGCGCCATCATCTGGTTTTCCATGTCGTCGCGCACTTCGGCGAGCCGTCTTTGCCCGAGCTCGAATTTGCGCGTGACCTTCGGCGGCTGCAGATAATCGTTCACCAGGCGTCGCGCCTTGTATTCGATCTGGTTCGGCGGAATGCCGTCTTCGCGTTTGGTCGGCGCCATCACGCGCTCACGCTCCCTTGCGACGTCGCCGGCATCGAAACCGGCGAAATCGGTGCCGTCGGCGTATTCCATGGCATGTTCGCCGGCCACCGAGCCGTTGGTGAAGGCGCCGAGCATGTAATTGTGCGGCACGCTGGCCATGTCGCCGGCGGCATAGAGGCCGGGAACAGTGGTTCGCGCGAATTCATCGACGAAGACCCCCGAAGCGCTGTGACCCGAGCAGAAGCCGATCTCCGAGATGTGCATTTCGATCGACTCCTTCCGGTAGTCGGTGCCGCGGCCTTCATGAAACAGCCCGCGCGTCGGGCGCTCGACCTTGTGCAGCGTGGCTTCGATCTCGCTGATGGTGTCTTGATGCAGATGGTTGAGCTGCAGGAAGACCGGTCCCTTGCCCGACTGCAGCTCGTTGTAGAATTCGAGCATCATCTGACCGGACCAGTAGTCGCATTCGATGAAGCGCGAGCCCTCATTGTTCGCAGTATAGGCGCCGAACGGGCCGGCGACATAGGCGCAGGCCGGACCGTTGTAATCCTTGATCAGGGGATTGATCTGGAAGCATTCGAGGTTCGCGAGCGCAGCACCGGCGTGATACGCCATGGCGTAGCCGTCGCCGGAATTCGCCGCGTTCTCGTAGGTACCGAACATGTAGCCGGACGTCGGCAATCCGAGGCGGCCGGCCGCGCCCATGCACAGGATCACCGCCTTGGCCCTGATAACCAGGATTTCGGCGGTGCGCGTGTTGACGCTGATGGCGCCGGCAACGCGGCCGTCGCGGCCGGTCAGAAGCCGGGTCGCCATGTAGCGGTTCGAAATCAGGATCCGGGCGCGGCGCAGCTGCCGGTAGATCGCCTTCTTGACAGTTTCGCCATTCGGCATCGGCAAGACATAAGTGCCGATATGATGAACCTTCTTGACGGCGAAATCGCCGTTTTCGTTTTTCAGGAAGCGAATTCCAAAACTGTCGAGCTCCTCGATGATCGAGTAGCAGCGCTCTGCATATTTGTAGACCGCCTTCTGGTCGACGATGCCGTCATTGGCGATGGTGATTTCCTTGGTGTATTGCTCCGGCGTGGCGTAGCCCGGAATCACCGCGTTGTTGAGCCCGTCCATTCCCATCGAAATGGCGCCGGACCGCTTCACATTGGCCTTTTCGAGCAGGACGACGTTGGCCTTGGGATTCCTGAGCTTCGCCTTCAGCGCCGCCATCGGGCCGGCCGTGCCGCCCCCGATCACGAGAACGTCGCAAGATACCTCTGAAAGGCCTTCGACAATTTCATCCATCGCCATCGCGCAATCCTTCGTCTTCGCCGAAGCAATTTCCATTCCAGCAGTTTTCGGGAATGGCCGTTAAGCTAGGTTAGTCGGGCCGGCCGCGGGCGATAGCAATTAGTTGTCAGCGCGGTGAAACAGTTTTGTCTCGATGTCGTCCCCGCGAAAGCGGGGACCCATAACCACCGATGGGCGTGTTTGCGAAAGCTGGGGCCACCGCCGGCGCAACAACAGCGAGCGGTGGTTATAGGTCCCGGCGCAAGGCCGGGACGACAGCGCGTTACCGCTCGACGAACGCCTTCTCGATCACAAAATGGCCGGGCTCGCTGTTGTTGCCTTCGAGAAAACCACGCGCTTCGAACATGGCGCGCAATTCCTCCAGCATCGCCGGACTGCCGCACATCATGATGCGGTCGGTTCCGATGTCGAGCGGCGGCTGGCCGATATCGTCGAACAACTGCTTCGACGTGATCAGGTCGGTGATGCGGCCGCGGTTGCGGAACGGTTCGCGGGTGACGGTCGGATAATAAACGAGCTTCTCGGTCAGCAGCGGTCCGAACAATTCGTCGTCGCGCAGCTTTGCGACCAACTCCTCGCCATAGGCGAGTTCGGAGACTTGCCGGCAGCCGTGAACGAGCACGATGGTTTCAAATCGCTCATACACGTCCGGATCTTTGATGAGGCTCGCGAATGGCGCGAGACCGGTTCCGGTCGACAATAGCAGCAGGCGTTTTCCGAGGATCAGATTGTCGGCGACCAGTGTGCCAGTCGCCTTGCGCCCGACCAAGATGGTATCGCCCTCTTTGATCTTCTGAAGCCGCGACGTCAGCGGCCCGTCCGCGACTTTGATGCTGAAAAACTCCAGTTCGTCCTCGTGATTGGCGCTCGCCATGCTGTAGGCGCGCAACAGCGGACGGCCATCGACCTCAAGGCCTATCATCGCGAATTGCCCGTTCTGGAATCGAAAGCCGGAATTGCGGGTGGCTCTGAAGCTGAAAAGCGTATCGGTCCAGTGCCGGACCGAAAGAACCTTCTCTCGATGGAATGCGCTCATGGTTTTGGTTTTTCCGATTGTCGCGTTTGTGAAAGAAGATCGTTTTTTGTGCTACGCGCTTGCGTTACTCCAACAAGCACGCGAGAGTCGCAATCGAGCACTGCACGCGGCGGTCGATTAATTTCGTAAAATAGTTCTGCTCGCTGCATCCAGCCGTGGACCGAACCCAAAAGTAGGCCTGACTCAATCCACCTGTTCGGGCAACTAATTGCTGTCGAGGCGAAGCGCGCGATGATCGAATGCCAATCGTGGGAGAACCGAAATGTCGCAAGCGGCCCCGTCAGGCTTATCAACCCCATCGATTGCTGCGCCGACGCATATCGCCGTCAGCGACAATCTCGATTTTCTCGAACTCACGACCGTGCAAGGCGACACAATCCGTCTGTCGGCCGAGCGCTTGCGCAGCGCCTGCAAATGCGCCCACTGCGTCAGGGCGCGGATCGATGGGGTTTTTTCGGAGCGGTTCGAGGGTATTGCGGTGGTGCAGGTTTCGCCGATCGGCGATTACGCTCTCAACCTTGCCTTTTCCGACGGACACGCGCGCGGGATCTACCCGTGGCAGTACCTGCTCGGTTTGAACAATCCCGAGCCACCCGATCAGGGTCGTTAACGACCAACTCGTTTCGGCACGTTTGTGCCCGCAAAACGCCGGCAAGTAGGCACTCAAAGCCGCGTTGGCATAAGGCTTGCTGCGTACTTCAGATCGATTTTTGAGGTCTGGAGCAGGCGATGCAAGTTTATGCAGCAACCAACGCCGCGTCGGGTCGTGGAACCAACTTGCCGAGAATAACTGCGACCCAGACCACCGGCCAATCCCTCCTGTTAACCGAGAGTGCGCAATCGCTCGGCGGGCCGCCGTCCCTGTTCGAAGCGCTGTCGCCGCGCGAACGCGAAACCGTGCTTCAGCGCGGCCGCCGCAAGGTTCTCTACCGCGGCCAGACGTTGTTCAATCAGGGGGCGAAGCACGACGGAATTTATCTGATCGAGACGGGCCGCATCAGGGTGTTCTACACCGCTCCCTCCGGGCGGGAGATCACGCTGGCCTACTGGCATCCCGGCAATTTTGTCGGCGGCCCCGAAGTATTCGGCGGCGGCGTGCACCAATGGTCGGGCGTTGCGACCAGCAACAGCAGCGTCGTCCAGCTTCCCGGCAAGGAGCTGCGCGCGTTGGTGGCGGAGGTGCCCAATCTCGCGATCGGTCTGATCGAAGGTCTGACATTCAAGGGAAAGTGCTACTCCGCGCTGGCGCAGATGCTGGGCACGCGCTCGATCACCGAGCGGCTGGCCCACCTTCTGCTCCACCTCGTCGAGCTCTACGGCGTGAAGGACGCGGAAGGCACGCTGATCGGCGCCGCCTTCACCCATGCCGACCTCGCTCACATGGTCGGCGCCACCCGGCAATGGGTCACGATCAGCCTCAAGCGGATGCAGGAGAAAGACATCGTCGTCTCGCGTAAATCGAGAATCATCGTGCGGCGGCCTGACCTGCTCAAGGAAATGAAGGGGCTCGGTGACTGAAGTTTACAGTGCCTATAGATTTGGCGTTAAGGCCTGAAATTGCTCAAGAAGTGAGCAGCGGGTCTTTGACGGCAACTAATCGACCGCTCGGACGAGACGACGTTTGCTCCACACCGCGGATCGACAAAGGATAACACAATAGCAGTGGGCGCAATCAACTACCGAGAGGGTCTGCAATGGTTGGCAATTTCGGAGCACGCGGCTTTTCTGCCGTCGTCATCGCCGCGACGGCGTTTGCCTTTGCCGGCGCGGCCGGCGCGCAGACCACGGTAACGATCGGGATCGGCACCCAGGATACCACCACCAACACGGCAACCACAGGCACGATCATTCGCGAACTCCATCTTTTGGAGAAATATCTGCCCAAGGACGGCAAATATGCGAACATCAAATTCGAGCTCGAGTGGCAAAATTTTACGTCGGGCCCGCCCGTCACCAATGCCATGATGGCAAACAAGCTCCAGTTCGGCATGATGGGCGATTATCCGCTCATCGTGAACGGCTTCACCTTCGAGAGCAATCCGGAAAGCAAGAGCCGGCTGATCGCGGTCGCAGCCTATAGTCTGCAAGGTTCCGGCAACGGCATCGTCGTCCACAAGGATTCGCCCTACTTTGAGCTTTCGGACCTCAAGGGCAAGCTGGTCAGCGTTCCCTTCGGCTCCGCCGCGCACGGCATGGTGCTGAAAGCCATGCAGGACAAGGGATGGCCGGCCGATTATTTTCAGCTGGTAAGCCAGAGTCCGGAAGTCGGCTCGACCAATTTGCAGGAAAAGAAGATCGACGCCCATGCCGACTTCGTGCCGTTCGCCGAATTGCTGCCGTTCCGCGGCTTCGCCCGCAAGATATTTGACGGCGTCGAGACCAATCTTCCGACCTGGCATGGCGTCGTGGTCCGCACCGACTTCGCGGAAAAATATCCGGAAGTGGTGGTTGCTTATCTCAAGGCGATCATCGCCGCCGACGCTTGGCTGCGCGCTGACCCGAAACTGGCGGCGGAGAAAATCCAGGAGTGGACCGGTATCAACAAGGAAGTGGTTTACATCTTCCTCGGACCCAGCGGCAATATGACGACCGATCCGACCATCAAGCCTCCGTTGATCGAGGCAGCCTCCGCCGACGTCAAAGTGCTGCAGAGCCTCGGCAGGATGAAGGAGTTCGACCCCAAAAAATGGGTCGATGACAGTTATCTCCGCAAGGCCTATGCCGAACTGAACATGGATTACGCGGCGCAGCTCAAGAGCACGCAGAATTACGAAGTGAAGGGCGACGATAGATTCTGCAAGAAGCCCATCACCGATCCGCGCAAATCAGGCGAAATCTGGGTCGACGGCGGCGACATCGAACCGTTCTCCAGCGCCGCTTGCACGCTCGGTGCCTACGCCGACATGAAGGCCAAGGGCAAGAAGATCAACGTCGCCTATGTGTTCGACACCACGCGCGGCATAAAACTGTTTGCCGATCAGGCCTTCTTCGCGATGGCCGCCGACAAGAACGAGATCGCGCCGTTTCTCCTGAAGAAGGATGCCGAAGCCTACGCCGCGAAGATCAACGGCAAGGTGCTGAGCTTCGACGATGCGCTTAAGACGGCCGTCAGCGGGGGTTGAACGTGGAGGGCGCAGCCTTACGGCGTGAGCAGGACGCTTCGGCCGAGTCGGACCTCGCGGTCCAATTGTCACCGATGCACGCAGTTGAGCCGTCGACAAGCTCGCCGCCGCAGCTACTGCCTTATGTCAAACGCTGGCTGTTGCTAAATCGCGGCGGATTGCGCGCCGTGTTCGCTGGCGCCATCTCGCTGATGCTCTTTCTCCTGGCCTGGCATCTGCTAACAAAATACCGCGTCGTCTTCTTCGTCCGCTTCACCAACGTTCCCTCGCCTGCGGCCGTGTATGAAAGCCTGTCGCGCGCGATGCATGATTCCAGATTTTTCATGCATGTGATGCTGAGCTGCCGCCGCATCCTGTTCGGCTTTTCGCTGGCGGCGTTTACCGCGGTTCCGCTCGGGCTCGTGATGGGGCGGTTCAAGCTCGCTCACGAGATCCTGTTTCCGGTCACCGAAGTCCTGCGACCGATCCCCGCCATCGCCTGGGTTCCGATGGCCATCATGTTGTGGCCGACCAACGAGCAAAGCATCGTCTTCATCACCTTTCTTGGATCGTTCTTTCCGATCCTGGTCAACACGCTGCACGGCATGTCGCTGGTGGACCCGGTATTGGTTCGCGCGTCGCAATGTCTGGGCGCCCGCGAGATGTCGATCTTTCGCGAGGTGTATTTCCCGGCGTCGCTGCCGCACATCTTCACCGGTCTGACGGTCGGGATGGGTGTCGCCTGGGTGTCGCTGATCGCGGCCGAGATGATCTCCGGCCAGTACGGGATCGGCTACTTCACCTGGGAAGCCTATTCGCTGGTCCAATATCCGGACATTGCGCTTGGAATGATCTGCATCGGCGTGCTCGGCCTCGGATCGAGTGCGTTGATCCGGGGGCTGGGCCGCGTCGTGATGCCGTGGAATCGAACATGAGCGAAATCAAGGCAAGCGCGCCCTCGAAGGGCCGCGTCGACGTCCGGAATTTTGCGTTGAGCTATCCAACGCTTGACGGCCCGGTCGAAGCGGTCTGTGATACCTCGATCCACGTCAATCCCGGCGAATTCGTCTCAATTGTTGGACCGTCCGGCTGCGGGAAGTCCACCTTGCTCAACGCGGTCGCGGGTTTTCTCAAACCGACCGAGGGCGACGTTACCGTTGACGATGAGGTGGTCGATGGCCCCGGGGCCGATCGCGGCATGGTGTTTCAGCAATATTCGCTGTTTCCCTGGAAAACGGTGAAGGGCAACGTCGAATTCGGCCTGAAGATGAAACATGTCGACAAGTCCAGCCGCGACCGCGCCGCGCGGACGCTGCTGGGCCTGGCCGGCCTGACCGCGTTCGAGAACAAATATCCCGACAGCCTGTCGGGTGGAATGAAACAGCGCGTCGGCATCGTCCGTGCGCTCGCCACCGGACCCAAGGTCCTGCTGCTGGACGAACCCTTCGGGGCGCTCGACGCGCAGACCCGCGTCATCATGCAGCAGATCCTCACCAACATGTGGCAGCGCTTGAAGATATCGGTGCTGTTCGTCACCCACGACATCGATGAGGCAATTTTTCTGTCCGATCGGGTCTATTGCATGACGGCGCGGCCCGGCACCATCAAGGCCGAGATCAGCATCCCGCTGGAGCGGCCACGGCAGCAGTCGATGATGATGTCATCGGAGTTTCTCGGATTGCGCCGCGGATTGATGTCGCTGATCCGGGAGGAAAGCATAAAAGCCATGGGCGGCGAGCTCAACGATCTCGCACTTGACGGCTTGAGCATTGATCTCCACGGTCAATCGCTTGCTGACGTACTTTGACCGCTGCCGCACAGCCAGCGGTTCTGCAAGCAATCTGGCGGGCTCGCCGAAGATGCTGTTTGCGCATCTTCATTCCATAAACAGCGATCGACGAATTAGGCCTTCTGCAAAGATCGGCTTCGACGATTCCCACATTGCCGAATTGACTGGTAACGAAGGTCCAAAGAGGGCTCGAGAACGTCCGCCGCCAAGAGGGTCGTTCCGCATGTTTGGCCTGCTCGGCCTTTCCCTCATCGATGGCGATATTGCGCGCGGCATGGTCTCTCTCAGCATCAAGTGAGTGTGAGACGTGAAGCAACTCACATTCGCGCATCGCGGTTCGAGCTAATTAGAGTGGTGCGGACTTTTCTACGAAACCGAGCGGGAGGGTTCTTCCCATGAGGCGTCTGATGATTTCTGCTCTCGCGTCGGCCACTCTATTCGCCGCCGCGACTGCCATGCAGTGGTCTCCGCCGACCGAGCTGTCGGCCGGAACCGCTGTGATGCCCTCGTTGCAGGAACTCCACACCGCGGCCGGCGTAAATAAGCTCCCGATCGAGGACTTTGAGGATCAGGCATTGATCTTTCCAAGCGTGGCGACGCACTAGAAGCGGGAGACCGTCCAAGCAGCATCTGACCGTTAAAATTCGAAAAATCTGACTACAAGGTAGATTCCTGATTTCAGCCTCAGGGCTGACCGAGACCGTCGAGAGACGGTGACTGCCCTCCTTTGGGCGTTTCCTCCCTAGACTTGCCGCCGTGATCCTTTGGGGTTGCGGCGGCATTTTCAACCGCAGGGCAAGGGCTACCATTGAGCGCAAGGAATCGCAGAAGATCGAAGGAAGGCGAGCAAAATCGATCTTCCGCCTAAACTCAGAGACTTGTCGAATGGTAGGGTCAAATTTGGGACCTGCAACCATCTCAAATTGCTCTTCGAGGCCGTGGCCTGACCTTTCTCGACAGGAAAAACGCTGCTGATTGCAGCTATTCCTGTCCCCGCAAAAGGCAAAGCATCCAGCCGGCGGCCTGCGCTGTGGCTTTTTGCGGCCCCATGATCCTGGTGCAAGTATCCCACTCGATACCCCACTTACACGTCTCACTTCTGCTGAAGGATGTAGTAATTGATGGTCGGCACCATGATGTCGTCCTTGCCGTTGACGACAAGCGTGCGCTGAATGCCTCTGACCGACGTTCGACGCCCGCGTAGGCATCCTCTCGTTTATCGGCAAGTGCCGGTGGGATCGCTACAGCGACCGCGAACAACGCGGAAACAAGAACTTTCATAATCGTTCGACGCCGCTCGCCACGGAAGGACAGACCTGTCATACGCTGATGCGCCTGCCGTCAACTGCTAAGGCCTCGCTCGCAGGAACGAACTTTTCGAAATGGATGTTTGCGGGCAATAGACCGAGCTTGGCGACATGCTGACGCCCGCTCTCGACCATCTCGGGCGGCCCACACAGATATACGTCCACGTCGCCGTCATTCAGCGCGCCGGCGCTAAAATGATCGGTGACATGGCCGGTCAGCGGATGACGGCTTCCGGGGCCCGAACAGGTGGTGTCATAGGTGAAGTTCGGGATACGCGCTCCGAGCGCCTCGATCCGTTCGATCTCGACAAGATCGGCGTCATCGCGCGCGCCGTAAACGAGCCGCACGCGCTGATCGTTGGCACCCCGCGCAGCCAGGTGCTCGAGCATCGACAGGATCGGCCCGACGCCGGTCCCGCCGGCGAGGAACAGGATCGGCCGTCGCGGCGCGCGAAGGTAGAAACTACCGAACGGGCCGTTGAGAAGGAGCTTGTCACCGATCTTGGCGTTTGCCTCGAGATAAGCGCTCATCTTGCCGCCCGGCACCTTGCGGATGAGGAAGGTCGCCACATCGGCGCCGGGCGCAGACGTGAGCGAATAGGGCCGCCTGACCATCTCATTGACAGCTGTGACGTTGACATATTGCCCCGGCAAGAACATCGGAAACCCACCCTCCAGCGGCCTGACCGAAAGCCTTATGCGGTGAGCCGACAGGGCTTCGACCTTAACGATTTCGGCGATGGCGTCCCTGGGCTTTACTTTGCACGCGAGGGAGGAGGCCGGGATGTCGATCACCATGTCGCTCCTCGCCTTTGCCTGGCAGCAGAGGAGATAACCCGCGGCAGCTTCCAGGTCGCTCAACGCATCGTCGATATAGGATCCAGGGTCGAACTCACCCGATTGACGAAAGGCCTTGCAAGTGCCGCAAACGCCGTTGGCGCAGTCGAGCGGTACATTGATGCCGCGGCGATAAGCGGCGTCGGCGATACTCTCGTTTTCGTCTGCATCGATGAATCGGGTGGCTCCATCTTCGAAATTGAGAGCAATCTTGTGCGGCACGCGTCTGCTCTACTGCTTGCCATCAGATGTGATAGACGTCGACGACGTGGTGAATGTAGTCGTTCTTCAGGATCACCTTTTTGGCCTTGATCAGGGGGCGTTCACCTGTGATTGCGAGGGTGTAGAAGGAAACTCCGAAATAGGTGTCGACGATTTTGTAGCGATAACTGAGCGTCAGCCAGTTGAAGCGCAGGTCGATTTTGCTGTCGCTCCGGGCAAGGATTTCGACATTTGAAATATTGTGCGACGTCCGCGGCTCGGGGGTGCTGGCGCTCGACCGTTCGGTCTTGATGCGGAAGACGCGATCCTCGAGGCCGCTGCGTTTGGCATAGTAGATCAGGGAAATCTCCGCCTGGGGGTTTTCGACGAGTTTGTCGTTGTCGTCCCAGGCCGGCATCCAGAAGCTCGCGTCGGGCGCGTAGAACGCCAGCCACGTGTCCCAGTCCCGATCGTCCAGGGCACGGGCTTCGGCATAGAGAAACGCTTCGACCCAGGACAGGGGAATCGGACTCATGCGCCATCTCCCTTGAGCGCTGCGGCCCGCAGCGCGTCGGACCAGTAGCCGTGCTGGACAAGGAAAAGACCTTCGTCTTCGACCTTGACTCCGCTCCTCAACGGATGAAGGTCGATCGCCTGCGCTCCCTCGTCGGCACCCTCGATCCAGTGCCTCGCGCCGCGCGACAAGTCATTCCAGCGCATCGCCTTGGCCATGTAGGCCTGCTGACAGGCACGGAATTCCTCGAGATCGTCGGGCGTCGCCATGCCACTGGCATTGAAGAAATCCTCATATTGGCGAATGCGGCGCGCCCGCAGCTCCGCCGGCTCGTTCTTCGGCGCGATGCAGTAGATCGTCACCTCGGTCTTATCTACAGCCAGCGGACGGGTCACGCGCAACTGCGAACTCATCTGGTCCATCAGATAGAGGTTCGGATAGAGGCACAGGTTACGGAGGTTCTCGACCATCCACTGCGCCTTGGCGCGACCATGCCTTGCCGTGAGTTCGTCGAGATGCGCGTAGGCGGGCCTTGTCGTCGGGTCGGCCCACCTGGACCAAGCGACCAGATGCCCGTTTTCGAACGAATAGTAACCACCCTTCTGCTTGCTCAGTTTGCTGAGATCAGCCGCCTTGATGTTATCGGTTTCCGCGTTGCGGCGGCTCGTGGTGGCAAGATAATTCCAATGCACCGATGAGACGTGATAGCCATCGGCGCCGTTCTCAGCCTGCAGCTTCCAATTGCCGTCGTAGATGTAGCTGGAAGAGCCGCGCAGGACTTCGAGCCCGTCAGGGGCCTGGTCCACCATCATGTCGATGATCTTGGTGGCCTCGCCGAGATGTTCGGCCAATGGCTTCACATCCGGATTGAGGCTTCCGAACAGGAAGCCGCGATAGGACTCGAACCTCGCGACCTTCTTCAAATCGTGCGATCCTTCGTTGTCGAACTGCTCGGGATAACCGGCGCCGTCGGCATCTTTCACCTTCAGCAACTTTCCGGAATTGCCGAATGTCCAGCCGTGGAACGGGCAGGTGAAGGTCGACTTGTTGCCACGCTTGTAACGGCAAAGCATCGCGCCGCGATGACTACAGGCGTTGATGAAGGCGTTGAGCTCGTTGTCTTTGTTGCGGGTGATAAAGATGGGCTGTCGTCCCATCCAGGTTGTGAAATAATCGTGCTTGCTCGGAATCTGGCTCTCATGCGCGAGATACACCCAGTTTCCCTCAAACAGGTGCTTCATCTCCAGCTCAAAGAATGCGGTATCGGTGAATATTGCGCGATCGCAACGAAACAGACCGTCGGCCGAATCTTCGACCAATGCTGTGTCGAGACGTTCAATGATGCTTGGTGTCATGGCTCGTTCTCTCCGAAGTGTCGATCAGTCCCATAAGCGGTCGGCGATGATCACAACTCTCGCCGAGACGATCACAGCGTATCGCAACCAAGATAGACGTCGCGAGACGATCGCGCCCTTTCGGCCTGTACAGATGCGCACTGGCCGTACTGTAAAGTCTCAGAGGCGTGATCAATCGTGATCCCAGTCCGGCTTAAATCGGTGTCATCTTGAATATGTCACGCCCTATGGAAAGAGCTGACTGCGGCACCGGTACGGAAGAAAGCTTCTTCCCTTAAACTCTCACCTTGAGAAGCGAGTTTGAACGCACCTGATAGAGGCGATGATGCATTCAAGCCGCGACTTTCTCGGCACCCCAAACCTGAATTACGAAGCGTGGCGAGATGCGGTCCGTTCGATCTGTGGCCGGTATACGCCGGACGGGATCGAACCCAAGGCCTTTTCTGGCAGAGCGCGCCTCCGAACCATTTTCGGGTTCAGGGCGGTGGAGCTTAGTTCCAACGCTTATCGCCTCGAGCGCACCCACCAGGACGTCCGTGCGGATGCTGTTGATCACTACTACGCGTTATTTCAGATGGCTGGTCAGTCCAGAATCATTCAAAACAACCGGATTATGGAATTCAAGGCCGGTGATGTCGCTCTCGTCGACGCGGGCCGGCCAGTGACATATTTATCAGAGAAGGGAAGCGACTATTGGGCGTCTTTGCAGCTGCCGCGCCGGTCCCTGGTGTCTCATCTGGGTTTCGAACCGCGCTGTCCTTCCAGAGGGAGCGGAGCGGCTGCGGCGCGACCGCTCCGTCAACTCCTTCAGGACGAGGTCGAAGAAGAGCCGTCAATGTCCGTTCCGGCCAACGCCTACATGCGTCTCGCATACTACGATCTATTAGGCGCGTTATTCGCACCGTCCGATCCAGAAGATACTTCTCTTCATACGGATAGACTGTTCACGCGTATCCGCGATATCATCAAGGAGCACTTTGCCAATCCGGCCTTCGGTCCTTGCGAGGTGGCGGTTGAGGCAGGAATCTCGTTACGCTACCTTCAGAAGCTCTTCACCGCGAGGAACTCCACCTGCAGTGATTTCATACAGTCGGTTCGTCTGGATTATGCCGCGAATCTGTTAAAACGTCGGTCGCTTCTGAGAACAAACCAGCCCATCAGCGATATCGCCTTCGCCAGCGGCTTTGGCGACTATACCAATTTCAATCGAAAATTTCGCCGTCGCTTCGGTCATACCCCAGGCTCCCATTCGGTAGATCGTGCTGAGCCCGCGCGTATCAGCGCCGCTGAAAGTGCGTCATTGGCTCATGATGTCTGCTGAGGCAGCGATTCGCACCGAACAAGCTGCCATGGGCAGATCGTACTGCAGTAGTCGCAGCAATTAGACTCACGAATTGAAGTTGCCTGTTCGCTCCGATGCGGCACGCCACACGATTGTGTGATGGTGAGGCTTGAGCCCGTGACCGTGGCGCACGTCAAGCCGATGAGCCTGCGACGCTACCTCCAACGAACTCTCGGGCGCGTCGCGCCGTACGCCGCCGTACGAGCGAAAAGGGCGTCGACGGCCAATGACGCTCATGCTCGGCCAATCTAGGTTCGAACGGCACCTGATGGAGACGGCTCCGGTGCAAATAGCCTGCGCGAGCAAAGACATCTTACTCCACTCCAGCAATGGTAAGGGCCAGATATAATGAGCGGTGCCAAGTTTGAATCTGATCCCGAGCGGGACACTGACACGGCCGGATTTGCCGAACGGGTACGTGCCAACCAGGAAAAGCTCACGGCTGAACTCAAGCCGCACTATGACTTCATCGTCTGCGGATCAGGCTCATCTGGTTCGGTGGTGGCGCGCCGATTGGCCGAGAACGCGCAGGTCAGCGTCCTCCTGCTGGAGGCCGGCGGCAGCGACGATGTGCCAAGCATCATGGAAGCAGGCCAATGGCCTTTGAACCTTGGCAGCGAACGTGACTGGGCCTTCATGGGCCAGCCGAATCCACACCTTAATGGACGCTCCATTCCGCTGAATATGGGCAAGGTACTTGGCGGTGGATCCAGCATCAACGTCATGGCTTGGGCGCGCGGGCACAAGAACGATTGGGACTTCTTCGCGGCCGAGGCTCGGGACGCCGCATGGAGCTACCAATCGGTACTGAACATCTATCGCCGCATTGAAGATTGGCATGGCGCGCCGGACCCGAAATATCGCGGGACGGGCGGACCGGTTTTTGTTCAGCCGGCGCCAGACCCGAACCCGGTGGCGCCTGCCATGGTCGAGGCCGCGCGGTCCGTTGGGATTCCGACCTTCCAAAGCCAGAACGGGCTGATGATGGAAGGCGACGGCGGTGCCTCCATCATGGACTTGCGCCTCCGCGACGGAAGGCGGCACTCCGTTTTCCGCTCCTATACTTTCCCCTACATGGACCGGCCGAACCTGACGGTGCTCTGTCACGCGCTGGTCACTCGGCTTGTCATGAGCGGCAAGCAAGCCAGCGGCGTGGAGATCGTTCATGACGGAAAGGTTCAGCGCATCACTGCTGGAGCGGAGGTCGTATTATCGTTGGGTGCAATCCAAACGCCAAAGGTGCTGATGCTGTCCGGAATTGGTGACCAAGCCGAACTGCGACGGCTGGGAATACCTGTCGCGCAGCACCTTCCAGGCGTCGGGAAAAACTTCCAGGACCACGTTGGCTTAGGTTGTGTTTGGGAGTCTCCACAACCACTAGCTCCACGCAACAACATGTGTGAAGCGACGTTCTTTTGGAAGAGTGATCCCGACCTCGATACCCCGGATCTACACACCTGCCAGGGTGAGATGCCCTCCAGCAGTGCAGAGACAGCAGCGCAATTCAGCCCACCGGCAGGCTCCTGGTCATTGTTGGGAGGCCTCGCAAAGCCAAAGAGCCGAGGCCGCATCCGCCTGACGGGAGCCGATCCTCGCGACCCGGTCGAAATCGAGGCCAACACATTGGCCCACCCGGATGACATGAAGGCCGCGATAGCGTGCGTCAAGCTTTGCCGCGAAGTCGGCAACTCAGCTCCACTGAGCCCTTTCGTGAAGCGGGAGGTGATGCCAGGCAACCTCAAAGGCGCCGCGCTCGAGAATTTCATCCGTGACGCCGCAAGCACCTACTGGCATCAGACCTGTACCGCCAAGATGGGACACGACGCGATGTCGGTGGTGGACGGCTCTCTCAAGGTCCACGGGATCGATCATCTTCGTATCGCTGACGGTTCCATCATGCCGCGCATCACAACCGGCAACACGATGGCGCCTTGCATCATAATTGGCGAGCGTGCCGGGGAGATTCTGAAGGCCAGACATCGTGTGTGACCCTTATTCTACCGGGCCAAAATCCACACTGGACGTCGAATGCGCGGATTGCATTTAGGCCTATGACGCTCGAAGCCCCGGCTTTGGCCTTCTCGATCTCGTGACCATCAGGCGAGCGGCCGACCCGACGAGGCAGCGCGAAGGCGCGGCGCTCGTCGAAAAGTTGCCGGAAAAATCCCGAAGAGCGCAAGCAGAGCTTGCTTCACGTCTGGCGGCGGTCACACGAACAAATAGCGAGCGAGATACGGACGCCAAAGCGTTGCCCATGATCCGGTTCGCAATTCGGACGCGATGGATGTGTCGCAATTGACGCGCATCGGTCGGGCCGATGCGTCCACCGGTCTGGTCTATGTCGTGGCGTGCACGCTCTCGTGGCGGAGATGCCGAAATCTGGCCTTGCCGCACCAAGCCGGCTGATGTCATACGACAAAGCTCCGATTTGCGCGACGAATACGCCGCGCTGACGCGCCGGCGGATCGTGGCCGCCTTCGTCGAGACGCTCGAGGACGAGGCCGCCGACGACGTTTCGGTGGCGGCGGTTGCCAGGCGCGCCAACTACCTAGATCGCGCGCGAGCCGAGCTTCCCCCCAAACTTTCGCCTGAGTCTATGGGACGAATTCACCCGTTCGCGCCGACGAAGCGCTGAGCGCAAGGAACCGGAGAAGATCGAAGGAAAGCGAGCAAAATCGTAGAAGTTTGGTAGCGGGAGAGCGCTACCGCCGGAGACCCCCCGGTCAAAACCGCGAATTTTCGATCCGACTAGCCTCATAACAGCGCCGAAATCCAGCAAAAGCCCGCCCTCACCGGCGGGCTTTTTCGTTTCAGCACCATCACAGAGACTTTGACGACATGACTGACAGCCCATCCGAAATGATCGCCGCGCTTATCGAGGGCGACGATCGCGATAGCGAGGCCGCAGAGGGGGAAAACGCGTCCCCGCGCGCTTGGGGCTTCGATGTCGAGGAAATCAACCGTAGCTACGCGCTGGCGATCTGGGGCGGCAAAGCCGTGGTGGTCAATGAACAGCCATCCGGGCCGGTCAATGACCGCGTGCGGGTGATGTCGTTCGAATCTATGAATTCGTGGTTTGCGAACCGCTATACCGAAATCGTGGGGTCGGATGGCAAGGTCCGGCCGGTGACCTGGGCGAAGGCTTGGCATTCGCACCGAGATCGCCGGCAGTATGATGGCGTCGAGTTTTTCCCCAATCCCGACGGGGCGCCGAGTACTCCGAACTACCTGAATTTCTGGCGCGGCTTCGACGTGAAGCCCTCGCCGGCCGGCTCCTACCACGTATTCCGCGATCACCTCCTTACCAACGTCTGCGGCGGCGACGAAAACCTTTTCAAATACGTGTTCGGCTGGATGGCGCACATCGTTCAAAAGCCGCGCGAGCGGCTT
>Ga0185299_10001445_pt1 | contig 45771 bp, 46 predicted proteins | sample PaiPotPPA55metaG_FD_128002 | JGI IMG/M metagenome (GOLD analysis project Ga0185299, IMG submission 128002) | Iron sulfur acid spring bacterial and archeal communities from Banff, Canada, to study Microbial Dark Matter (Phase II) - Paint Pots PPA... ... | reverse complement strand
GGCCGCTGCCCGGCATCGATGCGGTGCGCGTGCCGGGGCAGGGGCGGCGCGCGCGGCGCGCCGAGCGGGAGCAGCACGGCGTGTCGATTGATTCAGCCCTCCTCGCCGAGCTCAACACTCTTGCGCAATCGCTCGGCATAGCGTCGCTGAGGACACCCGCATGATCGAGATAATATGCCGGTACCGCTTGACTCTCACCGTCATGACCGGGCTTGACCAAACGAGTCCGGCCATGACGACAACCCGTAATCACGGAGTGCAGCCATGACTACTACCAAAACCGCATCTCAGGGCTCGCCGTTCTGGCGCTTCTCGTTGGGCTTCTATCGCCGCGCCGGCGTGGCAGACGCCTGCATCGCGCTGCAGGAGGCGGCGGGCATCGACGTTAACCTGCTGCTTTTTCTTCTCTGGCACGCGACGTTGTGCCACGAGCTCTCGATCGCCGAGGTCCAGGCGCTCGAGGAGAAGGTCGCGCCCTGGCGCAACGCCGCGGTTATTCCGCTTCGCTCGGTACGGCGCGCGCTGAAGTCGCCCAACTTTGCAAATGAGACCGCGCTCGTGCCCGCCGCCACCACCGAGTTCTTCCGTACCCGCATCAAGGCCGTCGAGCTCGAAGCCGAGCGGCTGCAGCAGGAGGCCATGCACGAGCTTGCGCGCGCCTCCCCGTTGGGCCGCGATGTGGGCTCGACGGAAGCAGCCGCCCGCACCAATGTTGAAGCCTATGCGGCGGTGGTACACGCATCCCTGCCGCAGCGCGCCGTCGAGACCCTGCTCGCGACGCTCACTGCTGCAGGCGAGCAAACAAGTAGGGCAGGTTAGATTAGCCGGCGGGTTGCGGCAAGCAAGTTGCCGGCGTAACCCGCTGCTCGGCCGCTTGGCCAGGCGGCGGATTATGCTTCGCTGACGCTCCGCTAATCTCATCGGCCCTACAATGCTGCACATTCAAACCGAAGGAGTGACCCATGGATAAAGAGACCCACGACCGCGGCATGGCCATGCGCCGCAAGGTGCTCGGCGAGGAATACGTCGACCGCGCGCTCAAGAGCGCGGATGATTTCAACCGCGACTTCCAGCGGATAGTCACGCAGTATTGCTGGGGCGAGGGCTGGGGCGACACGACACTCTCCCCGCGCGAGCGCTCCATCCTCAACCTCGGCATGATCGCTTCGCTGGGCAAGATGGAGGAGTTCGCGACCCACGTGCGCGGCGCGCTGAGAAACGGGCTCACCCCCAACGAGATCCGCGCGGTTCTCACCCAGATAGCGATCTATTGCGGCATCCCGGTGGGCGTTGACTGCTTCCGCATCGCCAAGACCGTGCTTGCCGAGAAGCGGTAGGGGCGGGTTTCAAACCCGCACCTACGCGGGCCCGGTTGGTCGCCGCCCAGCAAATTGCAAGCATGGGCAATGCCTCGTTGCGTCCCGCCCCTAATCCCCGATCGGGTCGCCCGCGCGGGTCATGAACCGCCGCGCGCCGGCGTCGCGCTCCATGCGCAGATCGGCGTCGGGATAGTGCACGCGCTCCCTTGGCGCGCGGGTGCCCACTTCGAGATAAAGCGCATCGCGATTGCCGCGGTTCACGAGGCAATGGCCGTTGCCGCTGCCGGCCTTGAAGCCCGCCGCATCGCCGGGCTTGAGCACGGTCTCGCCGCCGTCCTCGCATAAGACCAGCTCGCCTTCCAGCATGTAGATGAACTCGTCCTCCTGCTCGTGCCAGTGCCGCAGCGCCGAGGCCGAGCCCGGCTTGATCCGCGTGATGTTGACGCCGAATTGCGTGAGCCCTACCGCGTCGCCCAGGGGCTGCTTCTCGCGCCCGGCAATCACCGCGGCAAATTTCTGTGGATAGGCCGCGCGCTTCTGTGCCGGAACCTTGGCAACGTCGATCTTAGGCATGCTCCTTCTCTGCTGGTTCTCTGCTGGTCTGGTTTCGTAGGGGCGAGGCATTGCCTCGGCCTCTTTCCTCATATCCGGCTGCCGCCGCGAGGGCGACGCAACGCGGCGGCCCTACGAAGGTTCTACCGCGCCTCGCCGAATCACTGCGCCGCGGGGCGCTGGCGCACGATGTCCTGCGTCTCGGGATTGAGCGGCTTTGCTTCGCCCGCAGGCTTGCTCAACGGCTCCTGCACCATGATGGCGTGGAGAAGGTCGAGGCCGGCGGTGATGCCTTCGGCCTGCTGCAGGGCGAGCCGCTCGAGGTCGCGCTTGCGCACGAACTCCTCGACGTCGGCCGCGCGTTCGGGGGTGAGCCCCAAAGCCTCCAGCGTCTGCCGCCCGAAGCGGAGCGCCGATTCGTAGGTCTCGCGCAGCTCAAAATCAACGCCCTTGGCGATCAACGCCAGCGAATGGCGCCGGTCAAAGGCGCGCACGTAAAGGAGCGTGCCGGGAAACTCCGCCTGCACCAGGTCGACGATGCGGCTGGCCGCGTCGCGGTCATCGATGCATACCGCTACGAGCCTCGCCTCCCGCGTGCCGGCAGCGCGTAGCACGTCAAGCCGAGTGCCATCGCCATAATAGACCCTGAAACCGAAGCGTCCCGCCTGGCGGATCATCTCGGGGTCGCGGTCGATGGTGGTGACATCGATCCCCTGGGCAAGGAGACACTGGCAGACGAGCTGGCCAAAACGGCCGAAGCCGATGACCAGCACGGAGCCGCGCGCCTCGCTGAAATCGTCAGGCTCATGCTCAACCGGTCGCGCAAGGCGGCGCAGCACCGTCTCGGTGCCAGTCGCGACCAGTGGGCCGATGAGCATGGTCAGCGCGGCAATGGCAATGAGGACCCCCGCCTGCTGGTCACCGAGCATGCCGAGCATGGCGCCAAGCGGAATGAGCACGAAGGCAAACTCGCCCGCGGCGGTGAGGATGGAGCCGGCGCGCAGCGCATCGCCGCGCGCGCAGGCCGGGCGAAAGAGAAGCCACACGATCCCAGCCTTGAGCACGGTGATGAGAAGGGCGGCGCCGACCACGAGCGCAAGATGAGCGCGCACGAGCGCGACATCGATGCTCATCCCCACGCCCATGAAGAAGAGCGCAAGCAGGAGGCCACGGAACGGCTCGATGTCGGCTTCGAGCTCGTGGCGATAGTTGGATTCCGCAAGCATCACACCGGCAAGGAAGGCCCCCAACGCCATGGACATGCCAGCAAGCTGCATGATCAGCGCTGCGCCGAGCACGATGAGGAGCGCGGCCGCGGTCATCACCTCGCGTGAGCCGGTCTGGGCAAGGAGGCGAAAGAACGGGTTGAGCAGAAAACGGCCGGCGAGCACGATGGCGCCGATGGCGGCGGCGATGAGGCCCGCCGCGCGCGCTGCATCCGCGAAACTTGCATGCGCATGATCCTCGCCCTGCGCGAGGAGGGGGAGCAGCGCCAGGAGCGGCACCACCGCCATGTCCTGGAACAGGAGGATGCCGAAAGCGCGCTGCCCATAGCCACGCTGGAGCTCGCCGCGATCCTCCAGGATCTCCAGCGCAATGGCCGTTGCCGACATCGCAAGCGCGAGCCCCGCCACGATCGCTCCGCGCCAGGATAGCCCGAGCGCATGCGCGAGGAGCGCGAGCGCCGCGGCAGTGAGCACGAGCTGCGCCGCGCCCAGGCCGAAGATCGCGCGCCGCATGGCCATGAGCTCGCCGATCTCGAGCTCGAGCCCGATCACGAAGAGGAGCATCACAACGCCGAGCTCCGAGACCGGTAAGATGCTCTCGGGCGTGGGGAAGACGCCGAGACCGGAGGGGCCGATGATGATGCCTCCGATGAGATAGGCGACAATCGCGGGGAGCCCGAGCTTGCGGGCGATCGGCACGCTGAGCACAGCGGTGACGAGCAGCAGAAGCCCGAGGATCAGAAAGCCGAATTCGCCGAGCTGTTGGGCCATGGTATGCTCAACCTCAATACTGCGCTGTCCGTCCCATGCAATCGATACAAAGCGGTGCCACAGACTCGGACGGCCCCCCGTCCCCGCGCTTGCGGGGCGAAGGTCGGGGCGAGGGGCCCACGCTCACGGAATTGCCGTGCAAAGACAAGCGTTCACCTTTGCTGCGCTGATCGCCCTCATTCTGGCAGGAGTGCCGGGACCGGCCACAGCCCAGGTCGGCTTCGACCGCCCCGGCGCAGATTATGGCAGCTTTCCCCTGCGTACCGCTGATCCAGCCCTCTGTGCAGCGCGGTGCGAGCGCGACCCGCACTGCCGCGCCTGGGGCTTCTCCTATCCCGTGACCGAGAGCGCCAATGCCGTGTGCTGGCTCAAGTCGCGGGTGACCCCGCGGGTGCCGGCCCCGTGTTGCGCCTCGGGGGTGCGCGGCACCGGCGTGATCGAGCCGCGCACGGGGGTGATCGAGTTTGGCTTCGACCGCTTTGGCGGGGATCTGCGCCATTTCGACATCGCGGCGGACGCCAACGGCAAGAGCTGCCAAGTGGCGTGCGAAGGGGAGGGCGGCTGCCGCGCCTGGACCTATGTGCGGCCGGGTTACGTGGGGCCCTCGGCCGTCTGCTATCTCAAGAGCCGGATCACGCGGCCCATACGCAAGGCCTGCTGCATCTCCGGCGTTGTGCGTTAGACGTTTAACGATCTCGCCGCTATGCCGTGCCGCCGACCGTGATGCGGTCCATGCGCAGGGTCGGCTGCCCCACACCGACCGGCACACCCTGGCCATTCTTGCCGCAGGTTCCAATCCCCGGATCGAGCTTGAGGTCGTTGCCGATCATGCTGATGCGGTTGAGGTCGGTGGGCCCGTTGCCGATGAGCATGGCGCCCTTGAGCGGGGCGCCAAGCCTGCCGTTCTCGATGCGATACGCCTCGGTGACGTTGAACACGTACTTGCCCGAGGTGATGTCCACCTGCCCGCCGCCGAAATTGGCGGCGTAGATGCCGTTCTTCACCGCGGCGATGATCTCGCCGGGATGGCGCTCGCCCGCGAGCATATAGGTGTTGGTCATGCGCGGCATGGGCGTGTGCGCGTAGCTTTGGCGACGCCCGTTGCCGGTGGGTTTCATGCCCATGAGCCGCGCGTTCTGCCGATCCTGCATGTAGCCAACGAGAATACCGTCCTCGATCAGCGCCGTGCGGTGGGTGGGAGTGCCTTCGTCGTCGATGGAGAGCGAGCCGCGACGTTGCGCAATGGTGCCGTCGTCGACCACGGTGACCCCCTTCGCTGCCACGCGCCGGCCCATGAGGCCGGCAAATGCCGAAGTCTTCTTGCGGTTGAAGTCGCCTTCAAGCCCGTGGCCCACCGCCTCATGCAGCATCACCCCCGGCCAGCCAGGTGCCAGCACCACATCCATTTCGCCCGCGGGCGCGGGCACCGCTTCGAGATTGATCAGTGCCTGGCGCAGCGCCTCATCGGCCACGTTCTTCCATGCTTGCGTGGCGAGGAAGTTGGCAAACCCTTCGCGCCCGCCGTGGCCCTGGCTCCCCGATTCCTGGCGCTCGCCATCGCCAACGACGACCGAGCAGTTCACCCGCACGAGCGGGCGGATGTCGCGATAGATCTCCCCATCGGCGCGCAGGATCTCGATCGCCTGCCAGCTCGCGCCGAATGATATCGACACTTGGCGCACGCGCGGATCCTTGGCGCGCACATAGGCGTCGATGGTTCCGAGCAGCGCGATCTTGGTCTCGAAAGCGGGCTCCGCCAGCGGATTCTCCTCGCCGTAAAGCCGCATATTGCTGCGGCCCGGCGGCTCCGCGTAACGACCGGAATAGCCGCCCTTGACCGCGCGCACGGCATCGGCGGCACGCGCGAGCGCGCCGCTCGAGAGTTCCGAGGAATGCGCATAACCAACGGCTTCGTCCTTCACCGCGCGCAGGCCAAATCCCTGGTCGGTGCTGTAGGTCGCCTGCTTGAGCCGTCCGTTGTCGAAGACGAGCGACTCGGACTGGGCATATTCGAGGAAAAGCTCGCCGTCGTCCGCGCCATCGAGGCCGCGCGCCAGTTGCCTGCACGCATCCTGGCGATCAAGCCCGGCGCGCTCGAAGAGCGACACGGTTGATAATGTCATGCCTCAGTCCTGGCCGATGTGATCCCACCAAACATAGTCCCGCCCGCCGGCGCTTGCGAGGGGCCCTAACCGCAGTGATGGAGAGATATGAAATTGAGATGCCGAGCCGGGGCTGTCTCCTACGGCAGCTTGTCGTAGCCTTCGCCAAACCCCTTAAGGCTCATGGGAAAGCCGATGCCTTCTTCCGGCGTCTGGAAGATGATGAATGTCGCGGTCTGGCCGGTGCGCATTTGCTTGACCAGGTTGTCGTCCATGACAACCTCGGCGACGCAGCCGTTGGGCAGGCAGCGGACGAACCCGGCACGCCCGACATCGACCTGATCGATCTTGAGCCCCAGCCCCGATGGCAGCAGCACTCCTACGGGTGCTACCACACGCATCAATCGGCTCTTCTGGTCGGCCGTTTTGAGCACAATGACGGTCAGCCCCACATTAGCGCGATCTTCCGCGGTAACGCTCTGAATGAGAGCGCATTGTTCCCCTTGCGCGCCGGGAGGAGTGTCGCAACGCACTTGCCAGTCGTTGTGGACGGACTTGACCGTCCCCTGGGCAGCCGCCTCCTCCGACAGCCAAGGACCAAGCAGGAGGGCGCCTAGCGCCATCGCGGCGGCAACGTATGTTGTGGCCGGATGAAGAGGGAATTTCAGGTTGCATCCACCCATTCGCAATGCCTCGGTCAGTCGCTCGTCCTCGACTCCTGCGTCGGATCAAGCAGTTCGGACGATGATTGAACGTCCCCCATGAAAGATGAGTAAAACAGCCCATTGTGGCCGAGAAAGGTCGAAAACGGGGTTGCGGCGCCTGCTGTCTGGAGGGGGTCTCTTGTCGCACGCGTGCAGAAGGAGGATGCATTGCGAGTCACCCCGAATGGTTTTACAAGCCCGGATGACTTGGCCCGCACGGCGCGCACCGATCGGCCTTTCCGGCATGGCTGCGCCAATTGGCGGCTGGACGCAGCTCTCGACACCCCGGCGTCCGGCTGTCAAGAGCGGCGCTATCCTGGGAGGTCAATATCGTCTTCTTCCCGCAGCACTTTCTCGGCCTCGCGGGCATGCCGCGGCGTATCGTGGATTATCCCGATGCATTCGCCGAATGGAACCTGGTCTCCTCTCTGGGGTCTTACGTCTCCGGGTTTGGTATGCTCGTGTTCTTGTTCGGGATGGTCCAGGCATTCCTGCGCAAGGAAAGAGCCGGGGCCAACCCCTGGGGCCCCGGAGCGACAACGCTGGAATGGACGCTGCCATCGCCGCCGCCATTCCATCAGCACAGCGAGCTGCCGGTGATCAGGTGAGAGCGAAGCAAATTGCGGTTGGTGTGTTTTCCGTGACTGAGCGCGCATCATGTCGCTCGTGAGCGAAGGCGCGGGAGTAACCTATCCGGCGGCCGACGTTGCGTTTGCGCATCGCTGCGAGCCGAGCATCGCCACTGCGGTGATTATCTTGCACTCTTCATCGTGTTCACTGCTGATCGAGGCTGGTTTTTTGCATTATGCAACCTGAGCGACATGATGACGGGACGCCGCCGGAGCGCCCCACAGTCGTGCTCAGCAAAGAGCAGGCACGCAGCCGCCGAACGCGCTCCATTGCAATCGCATTGGCGCTGGGCGTCCTGGTGATCCTCTTTTACGCCGTCACGCTGGTGAAGGGCCCGGCGGTACTGAACCGTCCGTTATGACCGGCAGGAACTGATCGTGTCGCAGACCGCGCAGAGAAAAAAGGACATCCTGATTACCGGGAAGTGCGGCGCAGTCATCGCCGCGATGGTGGGTGCCGCCTGTGCAGCGGTACCGTTTTACAACTGGTTCTGCCGCACCACGGGCTTTGGCGGCACCCCGCAGATCGCCGCTATAGAGACCGCGCATGCGATCGCACGCAGGTGACGGTGCGCTTTGACGCCATATTTACGCAGTCTGCGCAAGCTTGACGGCGTTCCCGCGCATGACGGCGATACAAACGAAGGGCATCAGCTCTAACACGACAACTCGAGTCACTGCCCCCGAGGGGAAACGGAGCATCTGTAATGGCCGACGCGCACGCCAAGCCGCATCATGACTATCACCTCGTAGACCCAAGCCCGTGGCCTGCGATCGGCTCGGTGTCGCTGTTCATAACCGCGGTCGGGGGAATTACTTGGATGCACCACATGACCCCGGCGGCGCCCTACGTCTTCGGCGTGGGCGTGATCGGAGTTCTCTACACCATGTTCGGGTGGTGGAGCGATGTTGCGCGCGAGGCGACCTATCAGGGCTACCACACGCGCGTGGTGCAGATCTCGCATCGCTATGGAATGATCCTGTTCATCGCCTCCGAGGTGATGTTCTTCGTCGCCTGGTTCTGGGCCTATTTCAACAGCGCTCTGTTCCCCCACGACATGCAGCAGCTGACGCGCGAGCAGCTGTTCGGCGGAGTGTGGCCGCCGAAGGGAGTCGAGACGTTCGATCCTTGGCACTTACCGCTTCTGAATACGCTGATTTTGCTCACCTCCGGCACAACGGTGACCTGGGCGCATCACGCGCTTCTGGAAAACGACAGGCAGGGGCTCAAATGGGGGCTCATTCTCACCATCGCGCTCGGGCTCTCTTTCACCTGCGTGCAGGCGTACGAGTACAGCCATGCCGGCTTCCATTTCAGCGGCAACATCTACGGTGCTACCTTCTTCATGGCGACCGGCTTTCACGGCGCGCATGTGATCATCGGATCGACGTTCCTGATCGTCTGCCTGATCCGCGCATTCCTGGGGCATTTCACCCCGACCCAGCATCTCGGTTTTGAGTTTGCTGCCTGGTACTGGCACTTCGTCGATGTGGTGTGGCTGTTCCTGTTCGCCTGCATTTATGTGTGGGGCTCGGGCCCCGAGGGGCTGGCACACGCCGCCGGCGGCTAGGGATCGGCGGAGCGCTGTAATTTTAGGCCGCATGACACAGGACGCGCAGCCATCTCAGCCTCAACCGCCGTCGCCGATCATGGCTGGGTTGTGGGGGTGCTGCCCACGCTGCGGCAAGGGGAAATTGTTTGCCGGCTTTCTGGCGCTGCGCCCGCGCTGCGAGCATTGCGGGCTTGATTTTTCCTTCGCGGATTCGGCCGATGGCCCCGCTTTTTTCGTCATGTTTATTTCCGGCTTCATCGTCGCAGGCTCGGCATTGGCGGTCGAGATCGCCTATGCGCCGCCATACTGGGTGCACGCGATGCTGTGGATCCCGCTCATTCTGATCACCACGCTGGTGCCGCTGCGCCCGATCAAGGGCCTGCTTGTCGCCTTGCAGTACCACAACAAGGCAGCGGAGGGTCGGTTTACCAGCGACGACAAGCGATGATCGCCGCGCGCGGCCGGCTGCGCGGCGGTTTTGCGGTTCCGATCGCGTTTGCAGCCCTCGCGGTCACGCTGTTTCTCGCGCTCGGGACCTGGCAGATCGAGCGCAGAGGTGAGAAGCTCGCGCTGATCGCAATGCTCGACCGCCGCCTGTCGGCGGCCCCGGTGGCATTGCCCGCCCGCAATATGTGGCCGCAGCTCGACCAAGCCCATGACGAGTACCGGCGGGTAAAATTTTCGGTCGGGTTTGTTCCCGGAGCGCAAGCGCTGGTTTATGCCGGCCCTTCGCCGTTCCCGAGCGACATGCCCGGAGCCGGCTACTGGGTGTTTGCACTGACGCGCCGGACGAATGGCGACCTTCTCGTGATCAATCGCGGCTATGTGCCGGAGCAACAAAAGGACACGAAGTGGCGCGGTGCAAACGATGGCACGGCCAAGGTCGACATGATCGGTGTGATGCGCTGGCCGCAGGCGCGCAGCTTCTTTGCGCCTGACGATGACCCCGCTCGCAATCTGTGGTTCGTCCGCGACCATCTCGCCATGGCGCGCGCAAAGGACTGGGGCGAGGTCGCGCCGTTTTATATCGAGCTGGAAGCACCGCAGCCGCCCGAGGGATTGCCGCGGCCGCCGCCGGTTCGCCCCAACCTCCGCAACGCGCATTTGCAGTATGCGATCACCTGGTACGGCCTTGCCGTCGTAATGATGGTGATGCTGCTCTTCTGGATGCGCTCGCAGCGGCAGGGTAGGGTGGCTTAGCTGTACAAGTCGGCGTTCCGCAGGCGACGCATCGCGTCGCCTTGTCATCTCGCGACAAACGCGAAAGGGACGAGGCAATGCCTCGCCCCTTCGGTCAGAGTTATGCAGCGTAACCCACCGCACGGGACACATCCGTCGCTGTATCGGCGGGTACCCGCCTAGCATCCCGACGCGGGCTGCTGCCGCTTGCTTGTGGAAGCCTTGGCGCCCGATTATGTTGCGGCCGCGCGCTGCTCGCTCCAGCGAGCCCGGCGCGAAGCGTAACCACCTTCACCCGGTTCCGGAAAAATGCCCCGGAGCGCCGGCACATCGCCCGATCGGAGCCGCAAAGCCTCGTGCGCTATCTCTCTACCAGGGGCGAGGCCCCATCGCTCGGCTTTGTGGACGCGGTGCTCGCTGGACTGGCGCGTGATGGGGGCCTCTACGTACCCGAGCAATGGCCGCGGCTCGCCGCCGACACCATCGCCGGCTTTGCCGGACAGCCCTATGCCGAGGTCGCAGTCGAGGTGATGCGCCCGTTCATCGGCGAGGGCATTGCGGGGCACGACCTCGCTCGCCTCGCGCGCGAGGCCTACGGCAATTTCAGGCATCCGGCGGTGGCGCCCTTGCGCCAATACGGCGTGAGCGAATTTGTGCTCGAGCTCTTCCATGGCCCGACGCTCGCCTTCAAGGATGTGGCGCTGCAACTCATCGGCCGCCTGATGGATCACGTGCTCACCGCGCGCGGCGAGCGCACGACAGTCGTGGTCGCAACCTCGGGCGATACCGGCGCAGCGGCGATCGAGGCGTTCCGCGGGCGCGAGCGTGCCGACATCTTCGTGCTCTACCCGCACGGGCGCATCTCGGAAGTGCAGCGGCGCATGATGACCACGGTCGCGGACGAGAACGTCCACGCGCTGGCAGTCGAGGGCACCTTCGACGACTGCCAGGCGATAGTGAAGGGCATGTTCCAGCGCCACGCCTTCTGCGACCGTGCGCGCCTTGCCGGCGTCAATTCCATCAACTGGGCGCGCATCATGGCGCAGGTGGTGTATTATTTCACCGCTGCGGTCGCACTCGGAGCGCCGCTCCGCAAGGTCGCTTTCACCGTGCCCACGGGCAATTTCGGCAACGTCTACGCGGGCTACGGCGCGCTGCGCATGGGTCTGCCGATCGATCGCCTGGTGATTGCCAGCAACGTCAACGACATCCTGCCGCGCACCATAACGACCGGCAGCTACGATGTGCACCACGTAGTGGCAACCTCCTCGCCATCGATGGACATCCAGGTCGCGTCCAATTTCGAGCGGCTGTTGTTCGAGGTCTATGCGCGCGATGCCAAGGCGGTGCGCGCTCTGATGGGCACGCTCGCGCAGTCCGGCAGATTCATGCTCTCGGGGCGCGCCCTCTCCGGCGTCCGCGCGGTGTTCTCCGCCGACCGCGCCGACGAGGAGGAGACCGCCGCCACCATGCGGGCGATGTTGCGGGAGACCGGTCAATTCGTCGATCCCCACACCGCAGTCGGGATAGCGGTGAGCGAGAAGGAGATGCGCGACCGTGCGATCCCGATGGTCGTGCTTGCAACCGCGCATGCCGCCAAGTTCCCCGATGCGGTCGAGGCCGCCTGCGGGGTTCGCCCGCCGCTTCCCGACTGGTTTGGCGATCTGCATCATTGGCCGGAGCGGGTCACCAGCGTGCCCGCAGATCAAGCGGCGGTCGAGAAGCTCATTCTCTGTCGCAGCCGCGCCGTCGAGACGGGAGCCGCCGCATGAGCGTCGAGGTCACGCATCTCGCATCAGGTCTCGTCGTGGTCACCGACGCCATGCCGCACCTGGAGTCCGCCTCGCTCGGCGTGTGGGTCGGCGCAGGCAGCCGGGACGAGCGCGCCGACGAGCACGGCATCTCCCACCTGCTCGAGCATATGGCCTTCAAGGGCACGAGGCGCCGCAACGCGCGCCAGATCGCGGAGGAGATCGAAGCGGTAGGCGGCGATCTCAACGCGGCCACCTCGGCCGAGACCACGGCCTATTATGCGCGCGTTCTGCGCGCCGACGTGCCGCTTGCGCTCGATGTCCTCTCCGACATCCTCACTGATCCGGCGTTTGATCCGGAGGAGCTGCGCCGCGAGCAAAACGTCATCGTGCAGGAAATCGGTGCGGCCGAGGACACCCCGGACGACCTTGTGTGGGACCGGCTGCAGGAGGTCGCCTTTGCCGGCCAGCCAATCGGCCGATCGATCCTCGGCACTCGGGCGACCGTACGTTCGTTCGACCGGTCGCGGCTGTTTGCCTATCTCGCGCGCAATTATCGCGCCCCCGACATGGTGATCGTGGCGGCCGGCGCGGTCGAGCATGCCGCTGTGGTGTCGGAGGTCGAGCGCCGGTTCGCAACCTTCGCCGGTCCGGCTGCCCCTCTTCCCGAGCCCGCGCGTTTCATCGGCGGATCGCGCATCGAGCGGCGGGAACTCGAGCAGGTGCATATCGCAGTCGCGTTGCAGGGGCTGCCGCAGCGCGATCCCGATCTCTACAGCCTGCAGGTCTTCACCAGCCTTCTTGGGGGCGGCATGTCCTCGCGGCTGTTCCAGGAGGTGCGCGAGCAGCGCGGACTCTGCTACGCGATCTACGCCTTCCACTCGCCTTATACCGACAGCGGCATGTTTGGCCTTTATGCCGGCACCGATGCGGAAGATGTGGCCGAGCTGATGCGAGTCGTGGTGGGCGAGATCCATGCCGCGGCTGAGGCGATCAGCGAGAGCGAGGTCGCCCGCGCCAAGGCACAGATGAAAGCGGGGCTCCTGATGGCGCTCGAGAGCTCAAGCGCCCGTGCCGAGCAGCTCGCGCGCCAGATCATCGCCTGGGGCCGTCCGATTCCTCTCGACGAGATCGTCGCCAAGGTTGAGGCGGTGACGGTGGCAAGCACGCGCGCGGCGGGCCGGGCGCTGATCGCGCGGAGCCGCCCCGCCATTGCCGCACTCGGACCGGGGCAGGGACTTGAACACGCCGCGACGATTGCGGACAGTCTCGCGCGGGTAGCGGCGTGAGGGCAGACGACGGAGGACGGAGGACAGAAGTCGGAAGACAGTCGAGGGCTGCCTGAGCGCGCCTTTGTTTCGGGAGTTAGGTCAGCCTAGGCGAGGGGGTCGCGTGATCCAGAAAACGGTTTGCGACATCTCGCAACCACCGCCACGACCAGCCCGAGGGGGCATGCTGGGTTTGCGGGGCCTGCACCGGACTAAATGCGTCCAGCTCTCATCAAATCTCCTAAGCTGAGCGCCATGGCATTTTTCCGCACCGTGAACCTGCCCGATCCCTCTCCCGTGATCGCGGGGGAGACGGTCGTGCTGCGCTTGCCCCAGGCGTCGGATTGTGCGGAGTGGGCGGCGCTGCGCGAAGCCTCGCGCGATTTCCTCGTCCCCTGGGAGCCGACCTGGCCGGCGGATGATCTCACCCGTGCCTCCTTCCGCCGACGCATCAAGCGTTACGGCGAAGACCAGCGCTGCGATCTCGCTTACGCCTTTTTCATCTTCCGCAAGCAGGACAACGTGCTCGTGGGGGGGCTCACGCTTGCCAACATCCGTCGCGGCTGCGCCCAGGCCGGCAGCCTGGGCTATTGGATGGGTGTGCCCTATGCGCGCCAGGGATACATGACCGCTGCGGTCAAGGCGCTCATCCCGTTCGCATTCACGATGCTTAAACTGCACCGCATCGAAGCCGCCTGCATTCCCACCAACATTGCCTCCATCCGGCTGTTGGAGAAGACCGGGTTCAAGCGCGAGGGGTTTGCGCGCAAATATCTGTGTATCGACGGCCACTGGCAGGACCATCTGCTCTACGCTCGGCTGGAGGAGGATTCCTGAGGGGCAAGTCGAGGACCCAAAAGAGCTTTGTGGTGGTCCCCCACTGCCTCCCTCGTCGGGGGCGAAGCGGTGTGTCGCCTCACCAATTGATCGCCACGAACATCCAGTACCCGCGGGCGGCCATCGGGCTGCCACGGTTTGGCTGCTATGTCGTATGAGACTAGCGAAGTGTGCGTCGCAAAGAACCGAGCAGATTCGATGTCGGGGGATGACGGCAGGGGAGGGCGCGCGGGCCGCCGCGGGACTGCGCTCATTCTGGGAGCGCTTCTGCTTGCGGGCTGCTCGTCTGCTTCGACCGTGGTGGACAACTACGAGACGACGCCTTCGCCGACATGGAGCGCCCGCATCGCGAGCTTCTTTTCCGGGGCACAGCCCGGCGTGACCCAGCCCAAATCGGCAACCCCGTCAGCGCCGGAGGTCGAATGTCCAGGTGTGGACATTCGTGCCGGAGCATCGACTTTGAACATTGCGACCAAGTCGGACCAGGCGTCCGCCGGGGACCTGCGTTACCAACTCTCCTTCGGCCAGACGGCACGCGAGTGTCGTGTCCAGGACGGCACCATGTTCATCAAGGTCGGCGTGCAGGGGCGGGCCATTCTCGGCCCGTACGGCGCGCCCGGCGCCGTCGACGTTCCGCTGCGCTACGCTGTGGTGCGCGAGGGACCGGAGCCGCAGATGATCACTACCAAGTTCAAGCGTGTCGGCGCGACCATTGCCCCGGGGCAGACCCACGTGCAGTTCGTGGACATCGAGGACAGCCTGAGCTTCCCGCTGCCCGCGAAGGAGGAGCTTTCAGCCTACGTGGTCTATGTCGGTTTTGACGAGATCGGCGACAGAAACGAGAAGAAGCCGACGCGGGGCGGCAAGCGCTCGGCGCAGCGGTAGCTCGAAATCACCAGCCGCGCAGGGCGGAGACCACACCCTTGAGCTGCCGCAGGTCGGCGATCACGGTCCGCGCCCCGGAGCGCATCAACGCATGGCCGAACTCGCCGCCGGCATGACTGCCGCCTACGAAGCCGATCACCGTCATTCCCGCCGCCGTAGCAGCGGTCACCCCGGCAGGCGAATCCTCGACCGCGATGCAGTCGCCGGGCTCGACCTGCATCTGCGCAGCGACATGCAGGAAGAGATCGGGCGCGGGCTTTCCCCGTGGCACGTCGCTTGCCGAGAACACCCGTGTGAAAAAGCGCGCAAGACCGGTCGTTTCCAGACTTACCCGCACGCGATCGAGCGGTGAGGACGACGCCAGGCATTTGGCGCCGCGCAGCCACGTCAAAGCGTGGGCGGCGTGGGGCATCGCGCGCACCTCGGCGCGCAGCCGGCTGAGCGTTGCTCCCGCAAGTCGCTCCGGGAAGCTCGCCGGCAGCTTGCGCCTGCCGGCGGTCTCGACCATGGCGATCATGTCGGCTGGGCGCCGCCCGAAGAAGAAACGCGCCACCTGTTCAGGAGTGAGCAGAACGCCGATGCGCGCGAACTCCTCCGCGGCCACCGCCGCGGCAAAAGGTTCGCTGTCGACCAGCACCCCGTTGCAATCGAAGATGATCACGATAGCCCCGCGCGCCCGCAGCCCCACCGGGCGAATCGACGCCGTTCCCCAACGAACCGATGAGACAGCATACGAACAGCGCGCTGGTGGCAAAAGTCGGGCAGCGATCCGTCAACAGGTTCTACACAGGATTTTGCGCCGCTCGTTGTGGCATCGCGGCGACGCATTACGACGCAAGACAGGGGCGAGGCCGTGCCTTGCCCCTGCGAAGTGAGGAGGAGGTGCGCGTCAATTGAGCTTGCCCTTCACGTCGGCAATGCCCTGGGTGATAAGGCTGTCGGCGACGTTGTCCTTGACGGTGCGAGCAAGGATGGACTCAGCGGCGGCTACCGCGGCATCGGCTGCTGCCGAGCGCACGTCGGCGACGGCCTGCGCCTCCGCCTGCTTGATCTTCTCGTCCGCCAGACGGGCGTGTCGCGCGATCAGCTCTTCCAGCTTGGCCTCCGCCTCGGCCGCAAGGCGCTCGGCTTCCGCCTTGGCGCTGGCAATGATTGCCTGCGCCTCATGCTCCACCTCCTGCTGCTTGCGCCGATACCCGGCGAGGAGGGCCTGCGCCTCCTCCTTCAGCCGGCGCGCCTCGTCGAGCTCGGCCTTGATGCGGTCGCGGCGGGTATCGATCCCCTGCACGAGCCTGTTGTGCACGCCGAAATAGCCCAGCACACCGAGAAAGATTGCAAAGGCAATGGCCACCCAGGCTTCAGCTTCGAGCATTGCTTGCCTCAGCGTTTGAGCACGTGGTCCACCGCGGCGTCGATCTCCGGGGCTGTCAGTGCCTTGCCGGTGAGCCGCTCTACGATCGCGCCTGCCGCCTCGGCCGCAATACCGCGCACGTTCCCCATGGCTGCGGCGCGCGTCACGGCGATACCCTTCTCCGCCTCTGCAATGCGCATGGCAAGCTTCGCGTCGACCTCCTTGCGCCTCAGCTCGGCCGCAGCCGAGGCTTTCGTTCGCGTCTCATTTGCCAGCGTCTGAGCTCGAGCCCGCGCGTCGCTCAGCGCCTTTTCATGGGCAGCGATGGCGGCATCCGACTCGTCCTTGAGTCGGTGTGCCTCTTGCAGATCGCCGTCGATATGACGGCGGCGGTCTTCCAGGATGGAGCCAATGCGCGGCAGCGCTACCCGCGACATCACGACATACAGGGTGATGAAGGTCAGGGCGAGCCAGAGGATCTGGGAGGCGAAGGTGTGGGAGTCGAACGGCGGAAATCGCCCGTGCTCGCCGGCAGGACCATGCTCCTGCGAGCTGATGGTTTGTGCCGCTGCTTGAGCCATCGGGGAGCTAGAGCGCGAACAGCAGCAGCAGCGCTATCAGGAGGGAGAAGATCCCGAGCGCCTCGGTCACGGCAAAGCCGAAGATGAGGTTGGCGAACTGGCCTTGCGCAGCCGAGGGGTTGCGCAGAGCAGCGGCAAGATAGTGGCCGAAGATGGTGCCGACGCCGACGCCCGCACCTCCCATCCCGATGCAGGCGATACCGGCACCGATCATCTTTGCAGCTTGGGGATCCATGACAGGGCTCCTTGGTTGAGGGTTGGAAGTCGATTTCGACGGGACAATTCCGGGGGGCTCGTAGGGGCCGGTTTCAAACCCGCCCCGGCACTGGCGACAATCACCGCGCTAATGGCCGGGGTGGATAGCATCGTTGAGATAGATGCAGGTGAGAATGGCGAAGACATAGGCTTGCAGGAAAGCGACCAGTAATTCGAGCGCGGTGAGGGCAACGGTGAAGCCGAGCGGCACGAGCGCGCCTAGCCAGCCGAGGACACCGAGCGCCCCCAGCATGGTCACGAAGCCGCCGAACACCTTGAGCGTGATGTGGCCCGCAAGCATATTCGCGAACAGCCGGACGCTGTGGGAGACAGGCCGCGAAAGAAACGACATAACCTCGATGAAGCTCACCAGCGGCAGGATGTAGATCGGAATGCCGCTGGGCACGAACAGCTTGAGGAAGCGCAGGCCGTTCTTCCAAAAACCATAAACGATCACGGTGAAGAACACGAGCAACGCGAACGAGACCGTGATGATAATGTGACTTGTCACGGAGAAGGTGTAGGGAACGATCCCGATGACGTTGAGCACCAGAATGAACATGAAGATCGAGAATACCAGGGGAAAGAATTTCATCCCCTCCGGGCCGGCGGTGCTGCGGAGCGTGTCGGCCACGAACTCGTAGGACATCTCCGCGACCGACTGCAGCCGGCTTGGCACCAGAGCACGTCGGCTGGTGGCGCCTAGCATGAGCAGAAGAATAATGGCGAGCGAGATCAACATGAACACCGTGGAGTTGGTGAATGCGATTTCCACGCCGCCGATATGGGCGATCGGAAACAGGTTGTTGATATGAAACTGATGGATCGGGTCCATCTAGGCCTTCATTCCTTTCAGGAGGGCGGGTCCATCCGGTTGGGCGGGACCACGCCCGCTGCGCGCATCACGTTGAGCACCCCCGCGGCGAATCCGAGCAGCAGAAAAACAATCATCCCCCACGGCGATATTCCGAGCCACCGGTCAATAAGCCAGCCGATCGCAGCTCCGAGGAGGACACCGGCGACGAGCTCGCTCGAGAGCCGAAATCCACGGGCCATTGCCGAGGAATCGGCGCCAGGACGCGGAGGCTGGGCTTGCTCTGGGAGAGCCTCGGGACGGATACGATCGAGCCGCTCACCGAGACGATGCAATCGCGCGGTGAGCGCTGCCTCCTCGGCCGGGGGTTGTTCACCATCACTCGTTTCGCGCGCGTCATTGGCCATGCCTGGTCGGCCATTCCTTCGACACTCGCGACATCCGGGATGTGATCGGAACGTTCCCGCCGCCCGTGAGGCCGGCGAGTCATACTGACCGGGTTCCAGGGTGTCAACATCGGTCAGATGCGGTAAGCCATTGCAAACGCAATGAGATAATGCAGATCCTGGAAGGGTAGACGCGCACATCACTACATGCTTTCCCAGGGCGAAAGTGTGCGTGCATCGCCATTGCACCGGCGGCCCAGCATCATCTATGGACTGCAAGGAGCAAGGAGATGCGCGTCATGATCCGCACAACTCTTTCCATCGTCACCGTCGCCCTGTTCATCGCGCCGACGCGGGCGCAAGCGCCGGCTCCGGAAAACGAGGATACACGCTATACCTTCAACCGTGCCGATGAGGGCTACCTCCGGCTCGATGGCCGCACCGGTCAGGTTTCGTTCTGCACGCGGCGGACGGTCGGGTGGGCGTGTCAGGCAGTGCCGGACGAGCGCCTGGCATTGGAGGCCGAGATCGCGCGGCTCCAGGCCGAGAACGCGGTGCTCAAGAAGGATCTGCTCGCGCGCAACCTTCCGCTTCCCGGGACGGTGAAGCCGGATGCCCCGGCGGCGAAGCCCGAGGAGCCTCGCCTGCAATTGCCAAGCGATGCCGAGCTCAACAAGATGATGAGCTTTCTCGACAAGGTGTGGCGGCGCTTCGTCGACATGATCGTGACGCTGCAAAAGGACATCCTCAACAGATCATGAGCCATGAGCGCTGAGCTCTCCGGCATCAGCAGGGCGGCGCTTGAAGTCGTTTTGTCGGCGACGCTTTTGGTGGAGACGCAGGGCAGGGGTTTCATCGAGATCACCGACCACGCGGCGCGCTTTCTCGCCAAGGCCGGAGCGCAGGACGGCAGCCTGTTGCTGTTCATCCGGCATACATCGGCCTCGCTCGTCATCCAGGAGAATGCCGACCCGGATGTGCGCACCGACCTTGCCGCAGCGCTCGCCCGCATTGCCCCACAAGACGCCGGCTGGGTGCACGATGCGGAAGGCCCCGATGACATGCCCGCCCACGTCAAGACGATGTTCACGGATGTCTCCTTGCACGTCCCGGTTCGCGCCGGCGCCTTGGCGCTGGGCACCTGGCAGGGCGTCTATGTTGCAGAGCATCGCGCCCGACCGCACCGGCGGGAAGTCGTGCTGCAGTTCATCGGCAGCCGCCGTGACAGGTAGTGCGGGTTGGCTTCCCCTGCCTGTAAATCCCTGTAAAGGGGGCGGGGCAACAGCCAAAATCTGCAAAAAAGTGAGTATAAACAAGGACATCTGCCGAAATGGCAGGATCCGGAACAGGGAAGAACAGGGAAATAACAGGGAAATAACAGGGAAATGACTGGCGATTCATGACCCAACGTCGCGATCACCACTCCCAGCGAAAGACGATGTAGTCGTCCTTCTCATCGGCGCGTCCCAGCTCGACCGGACAGCAGACGGACGATTGGCCAAGCAAAAAAGCCCAGCCGGGAGTCCAGGCCGGGCTTCTCTCACAGCTTTCTGAGATTAGCGACTCATAGCAGAGTTTTGTTACAATGTCAATATACCAAAAGTTGTATACCAAGCAAAAATATACCAAGCAAAATTTTTATCAAGCCGGCTCGGATGACGCAACCGGCGGATTACGCTCGCGGAACTGGTGCCGCCGGTACCGCTACGTTAATCCGCCCTACGGATTCCCCAGGCCCGGCAGGCGCAGGGCCTCGATCTGCTCGCGCTCCCTGGTGCTGGGCTCCTTGCCCAGCAGCGAAAGGCCGGCGGTGACGGCGAATCCGGCAATCAGCCCGAAAATCCCGCAGGCGGAGCTGCTGATGTTGATCCAGCCGATGCGCGAGGCCAGCGGGTTTGCTGCGCTCGCCGGCAGGTCCTTAAGCCACTGGAGATGGGAGAGAGCATCCGCGGCATCGACCAGAGGCAGGCCATTCGCCGGATCTGCCAAGGGCCACATGCCGAATTGGACAATACCTGCCTGTGGAAAGAAGCGAGTGACGAGGAGATAGAACAGCGAGATGCCGAAGCCTGATAGCATCCCGGCGATGGCGCCTGCCGTGGTGGTGCGCGTGCACCAGATTCCCAACACCAGGATCGGAAACAATCCGGCCGCGGCAAGCGAGAACCTCCATTCCAGCAGGAGTGTAGGATCAAACGCCACCTGCGCGGCTCCATAGGAAGCAAGCGCGGCGGCCGCAATCATAGCGATGGCCAGGAGCGCTCGGTTGAGGATCAGCCGGGGAGGTAAGCTCTGCGGCGGTCGAGTGAGCCTGGGCCAGAGATCGTGCTCGAGACTGTTTGCCAGCGAAAGCACGCTTGCGCCGGTCCCAGCCAGCATGGCCGCCAAGGGAATGGCGGCGATCAGACCGGACATGATGCCCGTCGGCTCGCTGTCCGCCGTGTTGGCGAGCGTCATAAAGGTCGGCAGCGTGAACGCGAGGATCGCAATAAAAACGAGCGTCCACGCCCCCGACGCTCGTGCCTCGCCCACGCTGGGCGTGCTCAGCGCGGGCATCAGGATTTGAGGTAGCGCCGCGGTCCCCCGCCATGGGACACAGCGTGGCCTCAAGATTGTCGAGCGCCTGCGCAGGATGGAATGGAATGCAGCGGGGACTGCCGGCAGGCGCAAGCCCAGCCCTTGCAGGATGGCATCGAGGGCGCGGGCGAGCGCAGGTGATCGGAAACTTCAGTCGCGCTCATAATGGGCCAGAGATGTCGTCGCCCCGGTAATTGGATTGGTCATGCGCCAGTGCGAAAGTGGTCGCGATCGATGCGATCCTGCCGCCGTGCGAAATCCCAGACCACGAGCGTGAAGGCAACGAGCGCGCCTTGGGTCATCATCAGGAAGCCGAACTGAAGATCGACATAGGGTATACTGAAAGCATTGAGCGGCACGACCAGCATAGGCATGCATACTGCAAACAGCGCCCAAAGCCCGAGTGTGACGCGCGTCAAGCTTCTGGTCCGGCGCCGGTACGTCTGAAGATTAGCGTCGGGCATTCACTTCCTCTGCAGTCTAAAGAGCAGATCCTACCTGGTAGCCCGCATGAGCGATAGCGACATGCGGGCCACGCTCCCCGGATCGCTTCGCTTTCCGGGCCACGAAGGACACTCCGATTTGCCCCACCAGCGCATCCCCAACTGTGATATCTTGCACAATGTTGCACTCACAGAGCACCCCGGCGGGACGGGATGAAGCGCCTAGGCGAATCGACGCGCATGATCATTGCGGACGATCATCCGCTTTTTCGCGGAGCTTTATGCGAGGCGGTTGCGGGACTGTTCGAGCACGCCGACATTGCGCAGGCCGGGTCGTTCGACGAGGTGAGCAAGCTCCTCGAGCGCGGAGCCGAGATCGATATCATTCTGCTCGATCTCTCCATGCCAGGGGTGCGCGGGTTCTCGGGTCTGATGTACTTGCGCGCGCAATATCCGAGCGTTCCGATCATCGTAGTTTCCGCCAACGACGATCCTGAAGTGATTCGCCGCTGCATGGATTTCGGGGCTTCGGGGTTCATTCCCAAGACGCTCGGCATCGATGCCATGCGTGCGGCCATCACGCGTGTGCTCGATGGCGGGATATGGACGCCCCCCGACGTAGATCTCGGCGCGCCTTCCGATACGCAGAGCGCGAATCTGATGCGGCGGCTCGGCTCGCTCACGCCGCAGCAAGTGCGCGTCTTGATGATGCTCTCCGAGGGCCTCCTCAACAAGCAGATCGCCTACGAGCTCGGCGTCTCGGAAGCGACAGTGAAGGCACACGTGTCCGCCATCCTGCAGAAGCTCGGAGTGGACAGCCGGACCCAGGCGGTGATCGCCGCGGCGAAGATCGAGCTCGGCCAGTGGCCGCACGCACCTTAAGGAGCTACTCCGCGGCGGCGACGCGCTGGAGACGCCATTGCGCCAGCAGCGCGCGCAAAGCCGCGGGCTTGAGCGGCTTGTTGAGCACCTGAATATCGTTTGCGCGCGCCTCCTCCCGCACCCCCGGGCTGCGATCGGCGGTGATCAGGATGGCGGACAGATCGGCGCCGAAGCGCCGACGCAGCGCTCGGATGGTTGCGATGCCGTCCCCATGGTCGAGATGATAATCGACAAGCAAGCCATCAACGGACACCTTGGCTTGCGCTATCAGTTGGGTCGCGCTCGCAAGCTCCGTGGCTTTGAGGACGCTACATCCCCAGCCCGCCAGCAGGGACTCCATCCCATCGAGAATGGCGAGGTCGTTATCCACGCACAGCACGCTCATCCCGGAAAGCTGAGCGCGATCGACCTCGCGCGGCGGCTGTTGCGGGTAGCCGACGGGTGCCGTGGCGGATCGCGGTACTTCTGCTGAAAAGCGCGAGCCGCGACCGACCGCCGACTCGACGGCGAGCTTGTGATCGAGCACGCGCGCAATGCGCTCGACAATGGAAAGTCCAAGGCCAAGGCCGCGGGCTACCTTGGCGCCGCGGTCGAGCCGATGAAACTCGCGGAAGATGGCCTGCTTCTGCGTTGCCGGAATGCCAAGTCCGGTATCGCAGACGTCGATGCGCAGGACTCCTCTGCGGCGCCGGCATCCCACCAGCACGCGCCCTTTGAGCGTGTATTTGATCGCGTTGGATACCAGGTTCTGCAACAGACGCCGAAGCAGGCGCCGATCAGACTGCACAACGAGTGAGCAGGGCACAAAGTTGAGCTCGAGCCCTTTCTCCTTTGCCAAAGGCGCAAACTCCACTTCGAGCTGGCGGAGCAGGTCATCGATCCGAAAGACGGAGATCACAGGCTTCATGGTCCCACTGTCGAGGCGGGAAATATCGAGCAAGGCACCGAAGATCTCCTCCACGGCATCGAGCGACGCATCGATATTCCCGACCAACTGGGCATCGCTGCCGGCGGCCTGCCGCTCGACCAGGCTGGTGACGTAGAGACGCGCGGCATTGAGCGGCTGCAAAATATCGTGACTGGCCGCGGCAAGAAATCGGGTCTTCGAGACATTGGCTTGGTCCGCCTCTGCCTTCGCGCGCGCAAGCTCGTGGTTGAGGCGGGTGAGCTCCTCGGTGCGTTCCTGGACCCGTCTTTCGAGTGATTCGTTGGCGCGCTCGAGCTCCTCGGCCGCCTTTACCGTTGGTGTGATATCGGTGAACGTGGTCACGATGCCGCCGTCGGGCATGGGATTTGCGCGCACTTCCATCACCAGGTCGCGGTCCGCGAAGCGCTCGCGGAACGGCTCCCCGCTTGCGATATACTGAGCCAGTCGCTCGCGCACGAGAGCGTCGATCGCCTCCGACGCGCAAGGGCTGTGCTCGGCGTTGAAGCGCAGAATGGAGTCCAGGCTCGTGCCTACGCGCGTGAGCTGGGCCGGTAATCCAAGCATTTCCCCAAACTGTCGGTTCCAGCAGACGAGATGCAGCTCCTTATCGAACACCGCGATGCCCTGGCGCACATGATCGAGGGCGGTCTGCAGGATCTCACGATTGTAGTGAATTGCGGCATTGGCGTCATCGAGCAGCTTGAGGGCAGCTTTGGTCGAGACCGTGCGCTTGCGCAGGAGGAGCGAGAGGACGAGGCGCGACGATGCCGCTCCGATTGCGGACGCTAGCAGATGCTCGGCATAGCGCAGCAGTTGAAAGTCCGCGTCGGCCTTCGCATCAAGACTCATGCCGCGTGTCAGCGCGTAGCTGTCGAATGACGTGCGGGAGCGTTCCTCGCCCAGATAGCGGCCAACCGTGGTGATCAGCTCCTCGACAGTTACCGCTGAGCGCCGCAAGCGAAAGCTGGAGGGAATCGGCGTGAGCGCAGAAGGAACGAACAGGTCGGCTTGGAGACGCTCCACCGAAGCGGGCGCGCGCCCGATGGAGAAAATCACATAGGCCAAAACATTGAGCGACAGCGTCCAGACCGCTCCATGCGCGAGTGGCGGCAGGTCGAGGCCGAACAGGGCCTGTGGGCGCAGTACGCTGATGCCCCAGGGACCATCCGCGAGCAGGGAGGGGCCGATGATGCCAGCGTCTGCAAAGTTAGGCAGCAGCAGCGTGTAGGCCCAGACCAGTATTCCGCAGCTCATTCCCGCAAGCGCGCCGCGCGCAGTAGCCCGCCGCCAGATCAGGCCACCAAAGAACGCCGGAGCAAGCTGCGCCACTGCGGCAAACGAGAGAAGCCCGATCGAGGCAAGCTGCGCCTCCCCGGCCAGCCGATAATAGACATAGGCGAGCGAGATGATGAGGAAGATGGCGGCCCGACGGACGGCGAGCAGCAGGTGTCCGACATTCTCCCGCCCGGCGATCAGCTCCGCCCGTCGCTGCAGGACGAACGGCATCACGATGTCATTCGAAAACATGATCCCGAGTGCCACCGATTCCACGATGACCATGGCGGTCGCGGCGGACAGGCCGCCGATAAAGGCGGCAATCGTGAACAGGTCGGACTTGGCAGCGAGCGGCAGGGCCAGGACGAACATATCGCTGTCGACCTGACGATCGGCAAATGTCAGCAGCCCTGCCAGTGCGATTGGTACAACGAACAGGTTGATCAGCACGAGATAGAGCGGAAACAACCACGACGCGCGCTTGATCTCGTCCTCGTTGTTGTTCTCCACCACGGTGACGTGGAATTGTCGGGGCAACAGGAGGATCGCAAACAACGAAAGCAGCGTCATGACTGCGAGCGTCCCGAGGGCGGGCTCGCGGCTGATCGCCGCTGCTGCTGCCGGGTTACGCAGCGCCTGCCCGAGCAGCGCAAGCGGTCCATGGAACATCCAGAAAGTGACGAATACGCCAACGGCAACAAAGGCGACGAGCTTGATCACGGATTCGACGGCAATCGCCAGCATCAACCCGTCCTGGTGCTCGGTGGCGTCGATATGCCTTGTGCCGAACAGGACGGCAAAGATCGCCATAGCGGCGGCAACATAGAGGGCGATGTCGCCGAGCACTGGTTGCATGGCGCCGCTGGACGGGCCGATGTGAACAAGGATCGTGGTCAACGACGACGACACAGCTTTGAGCTGCAGCGCGATATATGGAATGGTGCCGACGATCGCGATCACGGAAACGGCAGCGGCCACGCTCTGTGCCTTGCCGTAGCGCGCGGCGATGAAATCGGCGATGGACGTGATATTCTGCGCTTTGGCGAGCCGCACGATGCGGGTGATGAGGGGCGAGGCAAGCCCGATGACGAGGATCGGGCCAATGTAGATGGGCAGGAAATCAAAGCCCGTGCGCGATGCAAGCCCGACCGAGCCGAAGAAAGTCCAGGAGGTACAATAGATCGCCAGCGACAAGGGATAGATGAAACGCCGCCAGCGGCCTTCGCGCCCGCGCCGTCGCATCTGGTCGCCGTAGGTCGCGATGACGAACAGAAGGCCGATATAGCCCAGCGCAACGGCGATAACGACCCAGACTTCCAGCCTCATTCTGCCGTTCCCTGCCGGCGCGGCGTGTCAAGCCGCATCCTATCGCAGGCGCCTCGCCCAGACGAGGTCAGCACAAATTATTGTCATTCCGGGGATCCGAGCGCAGCCAGGGAGCCGGGAATGCAATAGCCATAGGTCCGAACGATTGAGACGCCAGTCAAGGCGCGCGGATTCCGATCTCATCGGCGAACCGGTATTGACCCACATGCCGGCGCCCCGAAATGACAGCCTCAGCCGCCCGCCACACGGTCATCACCGCAGCCCCATTGGATGAGCTCAGCCCCAACTGACATGCTCCACATCGCCGAGACGCTGCTCACGGCGGCTGCAGGCGCGCTGATCTTTCAGCTCCTCGGATTGCCGGGCGGGTTGGTGTCGGGATCCATGCTGGCCGTCGCGGTGGCCGCGCTGGCCGGCCGGCCGGTCCGGGTGCCGTTGCTACTCGCCCGCATCTGCTTCGTGCTGATCGGCATCCTCCTTGGTGCAGTGGTAACACCGGAAACGCTGTACGGGATTGCGTCCTGGCCGCTGAGCGTGGCGCTTCTGATCGCGTCCTCAACCGTCATGTTCATCGGTACCACGTATTATCTACGCTGGGTGCACCGGTGGGACCCATTATCGGCGTTGCTCGGCGCAAGCCCTGGCTCCATGGCGCAGGTGATGGCGCTCTCGGCCGAGCTCCACGCCGATATCCGCGGCATTGCCATCGTGCATGTCATGCGCGTCCTATTGATCGTGGTGGGTCTGCCTTCGGGACTTGCATTGTTCGGTTCGGCAATCGGGGCGGCTGGATTGGTCCGGGGTGGCACCGTCCCCTCCTTCACTGAGCTCACCACGCTCGTCATCATCTCCTCGGCAGTGGCGTTGCTCATGCTGCACATCAGATTTCCCGGAGGACTGATGTTCGGCGCGATGGCCGGGTCCGGAGCTCTGCATGGCATCGGGCTCATTCATGGCTCTTTGCCGTGGTGGATCGGAAGTGCCGGCGTGGTCACGCTCGGCGCTGTGGCGGGCGCGCGCTTTGCCAATACCAGCCCGCGCCTGTTGCTGGGATATCTCGGTGCAGCCTTCGGCTCATTCGCGGTGGCAGCGGTGATCGCCGCCGCGTTTGCTCTGCTGGTGGTGGCGATCCTGCCGTTTAGCTTGGCCGATGTTGCGGTCGCCTTTGCACCGGGTGCGCAGGACACCATGATGGTGTTGGCGCTCGCTTTGCACCTCGATCCCATCTACGTGGGCGCACACCATCTGGTGCGGTTTCTGGTCGTGAGCCTTGCGGTCGCAGTCGCCGCACGCCGGCTCGCCCACGGTCCGCTGGTTCCTTTGCCCAAGCGTTGGCAACGGCCGGGGTACGACGATTGAGGTTATTGTCGACGCCCCGCGTGCTACTCCGGCAAACGTAGGGCGGGTTTGAAACCCACCCCTACAACCAGGCGACACGCAATGAGGCGATCCGTGGGGCCGATTATTCCGCCGCCACGGCGCGGTGCTTGAGCGGCAGAGCGAGGCGCTCCCATACGTCGAGGAGGGCCTCGGACAGGGTATAGATCATCGCATCATCATGATAGGGCGAGGGTGTTATGCGCAGCCGCTCGCTCCCCTTTGGCACAGTCGGATAGTTGATCGGCTGGATATAGATGCCGTGCTCGCAAAGCAGCAGATCGGTCGCCTGCTTGCATTTCTCCGGCTCGCCCACGAGCACCGGCACGATGTGCGTATCGCTGCCCATGACGGGAAGTCCGGCGGAGCTGAGTACAGCCTTCACCCGGGCGGCGCGCGCCTGATGGCGCTCGCGTTCGAAGCTCGACGCCTTGAGGTGGCGAATAGCCGCAGCCGCGGCAGCACAAATCGCCGGCGGCAGCGCGGTGGTGAATATGAAACCGGGTGCATAACTGCGCACCGCATCGATGAGCGCGGCGCTGCCGGTGATGTAGCCTCCCAGGCAGCCGAACGCCTTGGCCAGTGTTCCTTCGATCACGTCCAGCCGCGCCATCGCGCCTTGCTGCTCGGACTGGCCGCCGCCGCGGGGCCCGTACATTCCCACGGCGTGCACCTCGTCCGCATAGGTCATGGCCCCGTAGCGCTCGGCGAGATCGCAGATGCGATGGATTGGCGCCACGTCGCCATCCATGGAATAAAGCGTCTCGAACACGATGAGCTTGGGACGGTCCGGTGCGGTCGCCCGCAGCAAGTGTTCGAGATCCTCCATGTCGTTGTGGCGGAAGATCTGCTTCTCGCACCGGGATTGCCGGACGCCCTCGATCATGGAATTGTGGTTCAATTGATCCGAGAGGATCAGACAGTCCGGCAGGAGCCTGGCGATGGTGGCGATCCCGGTCTCGTTGGAGACGTAGCCGGAGGTGAAGACAAGGGCCGCTGCCTTTCCGTGCAGATCCGCGAGCTCGCCTTCGAGCTCGACCAGAGGATGATGCGTGCCGGCGATGTTGCGCGTGCCGCCCGCGCCCGTACCCATGCGGGTCGCGGTTGCCACCATGGCCCCGATCACTTTGGGGTGCTGCGCCATTCCAAGATAGTCGTTAGAGCACCACACGATAACCGGGCGGGGTCCGTTCGGCGAATGCCAGATTGCGTGCGGAAAGCGCCCGGCGAGCCGTTCCAGATCGGCAAACACGCGATAGCGCCGCTCATCACGAAGCTGTCGAAGCGCGTCCTCGAAATACCGCTGGTAGTTCATCTCGCACCGAGAGCTTTTCTTTAGAACCGTTTTTAATCGTATTTCGGGTACCATGTCGAGGCGCTAATAGGCCAGTCCGAACCGCCTGAAATTGAGATAAATCAAGCAAGAACAGCCAAAATCGAGCAAGGAACATCCAATGCCGGAACGGGTGCAGGGGCTTGCAAACGGTCTTACCAACTATGGCGATCGGGACTTCTCGCTCTACCTGCGACGCTCGTTCGCTCAGTCCATGGGCTATTCCGGCACTATGCTCGGCCGACCGGTGGTGGGGATCGCCTATACGCCGTCCGGGTTCAACAACTGCCACCGCCATTTCCCCGAGCTCCTGGAGGCGGTCAAACGCGGCGTCGTCGCCGCAGGCGCATTGCCGCTCGAATTTCCGACGGTCTCGCTGGGCGAAGTGTTTCTCCACCCCACGAGCCTCAAATACCGCAACCTGATGGCGATCGACACCGAGGAGATGATCCGATCGCAGCCGATGGACGCAGTCGTGCTCATGGGGGGGTGCGACAAGACCGTGCCGGCGCAACTCATGGGTGCGGTCTCCGCGGACAAGCCAGCGATCATGCTGGTGGCGGGCCCGATGATGACCGGCCGGCACCGCGGCGAGCGGCTCGGCGCCTGCACCGACTGCCGCCGCTTCTGGGCGCGCTACCGTGCCGGTGAGGTGAGCGAATCCGAAATCACGCAAGTCGAAGGCCAGCTCGCCGTGACTTCCGGCACCTGTGCCGTGATGGGAACGGCTTCGACCATGGCGTGCCTGGTCGAAACCCTCGGCCTCATTCTGCCCGGCACCGCAGCGATCCCGGCGGTGCATGCCGACCGCCTGCGCGCAGCCGAAGCGACGGGCATGGCGGCGGTGAAGCTGATCGGATCGGGACGCACGCCCGAGCGCATCATCGGTAAGAAGGCGGTCGAGAACGCGTTGCGCGTGCTGCTTGCACTGGGCGGCTCGACCAATGCCGTGATCCATCTGACGGCCATCGCCGGTCGAGCGAGGGTCAAGGTGTCGCTCGAAGACGTGAACCGGCTCTCGGAATCCACCCCGGTGCTGGTCAACCTCAAGCCGGCCGGTAACGGCTACATGGAGGACTTCCATGCGAGCGGAGGCATGGGCGCACTGCTGCGCGAGCTCAAGCCGCTCCTGCATCTCGACTGCATGACGGTGACGGGTGAGACGCTCGGCGAGCGCCTCGCGTCCGAGGGGGCTTCCTTCACGGATCGATCCATCATCGCTGCGCGCGAGAAGCCGATGGAGCCGCAGGGTGGGATTATTGCATTGTTCGGCAATCTTGCGCCGCGGGGTGCCATTCTCAAGCGCTCGGCGGCCGATCCCAGACTGTTCGAGCACGAGGGGCGCGCGGTCGTGTTCTCCTCCCTGGACGATCTCGCGGCGCGCATGGACGACCCGGCGCTCGACGTCACTGCGCGGGATGTGCTGGTACTGCAGAACGCCGGTCCGCATTCGCCCTCCTGCATGCCGGAAGCAGGCTACCTGCCTATTCCCAAGAAGTTGGCTCAGCAGGGCGTAAAGGACATGATCCGCATTTCCGACGCGCGGATGAGCGGCACAGCTTTCGGCACGATCGTCCTGCACGTGACGCCCGATACCGCCTCCGGCGGGCCGCTTGCCCTGGTACGCAATGGCGACCGGGTTCGCCTGTCGGTGAAAGAGCGGCGCCTCGATCTCCTGGTGGAGGAGCGCGAGCTGGGGCGGCGCGCTGCAGAAATATCCCGCATCGAAAGGCGACCCGAGCGCGGCTATGCCAAGCTGTACGCGCAGGAGATCCTCGGAGCCGATGAAGGCTGTGACTTTGCTTTCCTGCGCCCGGCGATCCCTCAGGGCGGGTTAGTTTAATCCGCCCTAACGATGGTGCGTATGTGTGGTAATCGTGAGGTAGGCGAAATCTTGAAGGAAGCAGACTATGGCGGTTGAGAGCATCTTCTACTCGGTCTCCGGTCTGAGCTGCCGCGGGGCGCTGATCTGGGATGAGGGCGTGAAGGCCGTGCGCCCCTTGCTGCTGATGGCACCGAATTGGCGTGGCGTGATCAAGCCGGCGATCGAGACCGGTCAGATGCTCGCCGAGGAAGGCTATATTGTTTTCGTCGCCGACATGTTCGGCGAAGGAAATGGCCCAATCGGGACCGAAGATCCGATGGAGTTCCTGCGCCCTGTCTTGTCGGATGTGCCGGGAATGCGGCGCCGGATCGCGACTGCGCTCGATACCCTGACGCGCGAGGCCGACCGTCGCGGCATCGGCGATGTGAGCCGGCGCGCGGCTATGGGTTTCTGCTTCGGGGGCCTCAATGTCATCGACCTTGCCCGTACCGGGGCCGAGGTGCAGGCTGTCGTGTCCATGCACGGCACGCTCGCTACGCCGCAGCCCGCCAAGCGCGGCGACATCAAGGCGGCCGTGCTTGCGGTTCATGGCGCGGCCGATCCGGTTGCACCCAAGGCCGAGCGCGACGCATTCGAGGCCGAGATGACGGAGGCGGAGGCGCGTTGGGCGCTGCTCACCTTCGGCAGCGTGGTTCACGCCTTCACCGATCCGCACGCCAACATGCCGGGGGTGGCGGTCTACAACGAGCCCGCTACCCGACATGGCTACGCGCTCGCGCATGCCTTCATTGCGGATGCATTCGCGGGAAGGCTCTAGGGGCGGGTTCGAAACCAATCAGGCTTACCAAGACGACAGAGAGCGCAGGAGCGGAGGTTTGCATGCACAAGGTTTCCATGCCGCAATCGATCATCGAGCGAGTTGTTGCACGGCGCGGGCGCGAGCACGTCTTTGACAATATCGATCCAGGCAAGACCGCGCTGGTGGTCATCGACATGCAGAACGCATTCATGCTGCCGGGCGTCGCGCATTCGCTCTGCCCCATGGCGGAAAAGATCGTGCCCAACATCAATCGGCTCGCGGCGGCGCTGCGTGCGACGGGAGGGGCGGTGGTATGGATCAAGACAACGTTCACGGCCGATGCCTTGCGCGACTGGTCGACCTATTTCGACATGGTCACCCCGGAACAGGGCAAGAGACGCATTGCTGCACTGACGGCGGACAGCAAGGGGCACGAGCTCTGGTCAGGCCTCGACGTGAAGGCAAGCGACCTGATCGTCGAGAAGAACCGGTTCAGCGCATTCATTCAGGGATCGTCGAACCTTGCCCAGGTGCTGCGCAGCCGCGGGCTCGATACGGTGCTGATCACCGGCACGGTCACCAACGTGTGCTGCGAATCCACAGCGCGCGATGCCATGATGCTCAATTTCAGGACGATCATGATCAGCGACGGCAATGCGGCCGTCACCGACGAAGATCATAATGCTTCGCTCTGCGCCTTTTACCTCACCTTCGGCGATGTGATGTCGACGGATGCAGTGATCGCCTGTCTTGAGCAAAACGCCCGCAAGCTCACTGCGGCAGAGTAACGCGAGGATGTCATTCCGGGCGCCGCATGTCGTGGCGGATTTGCAACCCGCCCCCTCCGCGGCGAGATAACCGGAAGACCATGCATGCGCCGGCAAGCAACGCCGCGATGCTGCCGACCCCAGACGAGATCATAGCGCGGGCGCGCGGTCGCTGCTCGGGGCCTGGTGGAGGCCGAGGGAGGAACTCCCGCCGAAGGTCGCATCTTTTTGCTGCCGCGGGCTCAATATGAGGTCATTGACACGTGGGACGTCTGCGGGCTGCAGGCGACCGGCAGCTGGGACATCGTAGTCGATGACGTGACGGTGCCCGCGCATCGCTCGCAGAGCATGCTGGACAATTTCCTGCTGAAGGGACCGGGGCAGGCCATCAACACCGCGAGCTTATACCGATTGCCGTTCGGCCAGGGGCGCCGGCTTCATCGGCAGCCATACCTGCAAGATCAGATGTCAGAGATCAGAGACCACGCTCCTGAGTAACACGCCTTTGCGTGAGAGCTCACACCTTCGTTGTCCCTCCGATATCCGACATCTGAAATCCGACATCGGAAGTCGGGGCAATGGGGATTTCATGGTGCAAGCTCGCGAGGTCCTCGTTCTCGCTGCGCGTCCCCATGCCTGATCCGGTTGTCTCGCCCGCGCGTCCCCGCTTGCTCCAGCGCCACCATCGCGGCGGCTCACCGAACTCTCCTGCGATCCACATGGCAATACCAGCAATGGTGAAAATGAGAGTCTGTCCCAGCACTACAACCAGAAGAACGACCGCTGTGGTCTCGTGCATTTGCGCGCCCCCGTTGTTGTATGTGAGCGACATCAAAGCAGATAATCGCCGCCCCATTGTGTCGCAGGTCAAAGAAAGCTGGACCGTGACAAAAACGGCACACTTTGAGCGATGGAACATGCGCGGCGGCCCAAACAGCGGTGCTTCGGTAGTATGGACGGAGTGCGACCTGGACATCAGCACGAGGATGGCACGTGAGTCATTCATTAGCACCGCCGAATGATGTGCGTCTTCATCGAGCCGTGTCGATTCTGTAAGGAGAAGCACGCGCCGACATTCCCGCAGCGACGCGGGTGTCCTTCATCCGCCGGTGTAGCGGATCATCGCCGTCGGTTGCGGCCCCAGAGTGCAAGTGCTGCCCTACCGATTCCCGCCGCGGCGAGCACCATCAGGATCATGATTTTCCTCCTGTTGAGATCGCCTATGGTTTAGCCGGCATGGCCCGGCCGCGCTGTGATCACCATCACGAATAAGCGCTTCGTTGCATGGCGGCGGGCAGCAGAAGCCCGGGCGGCAGAGCCAGCAGCCTGGACAGGGCGGTCAGCGGCAAGGTGGGCAGGAAGGCGGGCAGGGCCAGCGCTAACTGACCAAGCTGCTTCGCAACAAACAACGCAGCCCCGGCTTCGGCCGGGGCTGTTGGTTGTAAAACGTCACCCCGCCTTGCGCCGGCTGTGATGTGCCGCCCCGCGCCTTGCCGGCGTGTGTCGGGGGGAGGAGCGGGCGCGGGATCCCGCGCGCGCGGCTGGTCGTGACGAGCTCTCCGCCTCCACGCTTCGCCGCAGCGCGTCCATGAGACTGACCACCTTGGCGGGCTCGCGCTCCTTCGGCCGCTCGATCGGCTTTCCCGACTGTTTGCGCTTGATCAGATCCTTAAGCGCATCCTCGTAGCGGTCGTCGAATCTGCTTGGATCGAAATGTCCCGCCTTGGTATGGACGATATGGGAGGCAAGCTCGAGCATGTCCTTGGGAATCTTCACGTCGGGAATATCGTCAAAATAATCCGATTGTGCGCGGATCTCATAAGGATAGCGCAGCGTCACCCCGAGCAGGCCCTTGTTCCGCGGCTCGATCGCAATCACGTGCTCGCGCGAGGTGAACACAACGCGCCCGAGCGCAACCATGCCCTCCTTGCGGATCGCCTCGCGGATCACCGCGAAAGCCTGCTGTCCCACCTCCCCGTCGGGAATGATGTAATACGGAGCATTGAGGTAAAGCTCGTCGATCTCCTTGCGCGGCACGAACTCATCGATGTCGATGATGCGCTTGCTCTCGATGGCGATCGCCTCCAGCTCCTCGGGCTCGAGCTCGATGTACTCGCCCTTGGCAACCTCGTAGCCTTTGATGATGTCGCCTGTATCCACCTCCTCGCCGGTCTCCGCGTCGACCTTGCGATACTTGATGCGATGGCCGGTGCTCTTGTTGAGCTGATGGAAGCTGATCTTCTCGCGCTCCGAGGCGGCGGGGAAGAGCGCGATGGGACATGAAACGAGCGAGAGCTTGAGGTAACCCTTCCAATACGCGCGCAGCGCCATCGGCGAACTCCGTACCAAATGCAGCTATTAAACGCCACGCTTAGCGCCTGCGTTCCCCGTCCGGCAACCTGCGTTTTTCTTTTGTTCTTTTTGTTTAATCCAATCGTTTTCGATTAGGTTGGTGTCCTCCTCGGTCATGGCCGGGCTTGTCCGGCCGTCCACGCCTTAGCTGCGGCACCGCAGACGTGGATGCCCGCGACAAGCGCGGGCATGACGGCGGAGAGAGTGAGGCAGTCAGCGAGGAGCACAAGCGTGAATTTTTCCGGTGCAAGCCCAAGCGTGCTCTCGCCTTCGCGCGTGGCGCAGGCTGACCTTACGGTTGTGGGGGGCGGAGGGCATGTCGGCATTCCGCTGGTGCTCGCATTCGCCGAGGCGGGGTTGCGCGTCAACGTGCATGATCTCGATCGCGCCGTGCTCGATACTCTGCGATCGGGCCGTCTGCCTTTCATCGAGCGCGGAGGCGAGCCCGTGCTTCAGCGAGCGCTTGCGCACGAATGCCTCATCTTCACGTCCGATCCATCCGAGATCTCGCCCGGCGTGCCTGTCATCATCACCATTGGAACGCCGGTCGACGAGTTCCTCAATCCGGTGCGCCGCGTCATCCAGGACTGCATCGACGCGCTCCTGCCGCATCTCACCGACGGCCAGCTCCTCATCCTGCGCTCCACCGTGTTTCCCGGCACCACCGAGTGGATCGACGGCTACCTGCGGCGCAAGGGTCGGGTGCTGAAAGTAGCGTTCTGCCCGGAACGCGTGGTGCAGGGCAAAGGCATCCAGGAGCTCAAGGAGACGCCGCAGATCGTCAGCGCAACGAGCGAGCAGGCAGAGCGCGAGGCAGCGCAATTGTTTGCGCGCATCGCGCCGGAGCTCGTTGTCGTCAAGCCACGCGAAGCGGAATTCGCCAAGCTGTTCAACAACGCCTATCGCTACATCGAGTTTGCCCTCGCCAATCAGTTCTATTTGATCGCGAAATCGGCCGGCCTTGACTACCGCCGGATCGCCCATGCCATGAAGCACAATTATCCCCGGGCACGCGGCATCCCAAGCCCGGGGCTCGCGGCCGGGCCGTGCCTGTTCAAGGATACGATGCAGCTTCTCGCCTTCGCGCAGAACCAGTTCAGCCTCGGCAATGCGGCCATGCTGGTCAACGAGGGCCTGGTGCTGCACGTGGTCGATGATCTCGACCGCCGCTTCGATCTGGCGCAGATGACCGTGGGGCTCCTCGGCATGGCTTTCAAGGCCGAGATCGACGACACCCGCGCCTCGCTCAGCTACAAGCTCAAGCATGCGCTGATACCGCTCGCCAAGGCGGTGCTCACCACCGATCCGTTCGTCACCACCGACCCCGATCTGGCGGCCCTCGATCAAGTCATCGCGGAGAGCGATCTGCTTGTCCTATGCGCGCCGCATGCCGCCTACCGCACGCTGGATTTCGCCGGCAAGCCCGTGATCGACGTCTGGGGCGTGCTCGAACGTGCCAACGTGATCGGGTAGCCCTAGGCGGACTTGCGCTGCGTCGCGCGTTCCGGCCGCGCCAGCCCCAAGTGGTCACGCAGGGTCGTGCCGGAATACTCGCGCCGGAACAGCCCGCGCCGCTGTAGCTCCGGCACCACGCGATCGACGAAAGCATCGAAAGCGCCGGGGAAATAGGCCGGCATGATTACGAACCCGTCGGCCATGCCGGAGGTGAACCAGTCCTCGAACACATCGGCGATTTTCTGCGGCGTGCCGTAGATCACCCAATGCCCGCGCGCAGCGGCGGTGATGTTGTAGAGATCGCGCAACGTCATCTTCTCCCGCCGCGCCATGTCGAGGAGCGCCTTGGAGAAGGCCTGGCCGCGGTTGGTCTGCGGGAATTCGGGCACCGGCCCATCAAGCGGATAGCCGGAGATGTCGTGGCCGATGCGCTGCGACACGAGGGTAAGCGCATTGGTGGACGTCAACCAGCCTTGCAGCTGCGCGAGCTGCTCCTTTGCCTCGCTCTCCGTCTCGCCGATGATCGGCATCACGCCGGGCAGGATGGCGAGGTCCTCGGGCGCGCGGCCGTGCTTGATGACCCGCTGCTTCAGGGCGTCGTAGGCCGACTTGGCCGATGCCGGATCGCCGTTCACGACCGAGAATACGAGGTCGGCGGAACGCGCGGAGAGCTCCTGTCCGGGCGGCGAGCCGCCAGCCTGAATGATGACGGGATGGCCCTGGGGGCAGCGCTGGATATTGAGCGGGCCTTTGACCTGAAAAAAACGACCCTTGTGATTGAGGGGGTGCACCTTGCCGGGATCGACGAACGTGCCCGTCGCCTTGTCGGCGACCATCGCGTCGTCCTCCCAGCAGTCCCACAGCCCGCGCACCACATCGACGAACTCGGTGGCGATCTCGTAGCGCAGGCCATGCTCGTGGTGCTGCTCCTTGCTGAAATTGAGCGCGGCCACGGCATTGCTGCTGGTGACCACGTTCCAAGCGGCGCGCCCGCCGCTGAGGTGATCGAGCGAGGCGAAGGCGCGCGCCACATGGAACGGCTCGCCGAAGCTGGTCGACACCGTTGCGCCGAGCCCGATGTGGCGCGTCACCGCGCTCAGGGCGCCAATGAGCGTGGTCGGCTCGAAGCGCGAGACGAAGGAGGGATGATCCCCGGCATCCATGGCAAGCCCGTCGGAGATGAAGAACAGGTCGAGCTTGCCGCGCTCGGCGATCCGCGCGATCTGCTGCATCACCGGCCAGCTGCAGTTGCTTGTGGTGGCGTCCTCGTAGCGCCACCCGGCCGAGTGGTTTCCCGTCCCGAGCACGAACACGCCGAGGTGCATCTGGCGCTTGCCTGCCGCCATGGCGTTCTCCTTACAGGGGCGTTTTGTCGATCTGGCCGTTGGAGCGTACGAACCAGTGCTCGTTCGCAAACGGCTTGCCGGCGAGCCGGTCCGCGATCCAGTCCGCGACCAATACGGGCGGGAACGGGCCGAGATTGGCCGCGGGCACGTTGCCGACGGAATGGCGCGATTCCTGATAGACGACCATCCGCTTGGGGCCCTTCACCGAGCGGATGAGGCGTTCGGAGTGCTCGATGGGGCTGAGCTCCTCGCATTCGCCGGCCACCACGAGATAGGGCGCGCTGATCTTTTGCGCGTGACCTTCCCACGTCATGGTCTTGCGCATGGCGTCGAACTTGCCCTCGTCGGTGATGCCCGACATGTACATGAAGCGCTTCTTGAACGTAGGCGATGCTTCCTGAAAGATCGTGTGGCAGCCCGGCTCATGGCACACCGACATGGCGGCGAAGGCGCGGATGCGCGGCTCATGCGCGGTGAGGATGGTGCCGAAGAACGTGCCGAAGCTCGTTCCCGCAGCTCCGATGCGCTGCGGATCGACCTCCGGCCGTGCGCTGAGCCAATCCACCAGCGGTTTGCCCGCCGCCATCCAGCTCTCCATGGAGAAGTACAGGCCGATCAGCGGCGCCTCGTATTGCCCCGGCCCGTCGATCGCAAGCACCGCCATGCCGCGGTTGAGAAAGCGGTCGCCGTAGAGCGCGACCGCAATCTCCTTGAAGCTGTCCATGCCGGGAATGGCGATCACTGCCGGGATGCGGCCGCCACTGTAGCCGGGGGGCAGGTGGAACCAGGCGGGAATGGCCTTGTCCCGAAACGGCACCCACACCGCCTCGACGCGATGATCGGCCAGCGCGGCGTATTTCGCGTAGCACTCGCGCTTCTTGTTGTTGAACGCGATGTTGGAGTCGTCGTTCTGATCGTAGGGCCACTGCGCCGCGCCCCAATGCACCGCGGCCATGAAATAGTTGTCGCGCGCGGTGACCTTGTGCCCGGCTTCCTCGGCAGCCCCGGCCTTGGCTTCGCGCCGGCGCGCCACTGCCTCGAAAGCGGGACCGATGTCGGCCATCTTCTTCACCCGCTCGCGAACGCCGGCAAAATCCGCGTTCGCCTCGTTGCCGCAGGGGCCGGCAAGATAGAGCGAGCGCGGCTGGTCCCAGTCGATGCCGTTGGCGCGGATGATGTTGTCGATGAGCCAGCGCTGCTCCTCGAAGCGGCGCACGCGCGGCTCGCCGCGCTTGTCGAGGACGGGCTGCGGCGGATGCATGACGTTCATGAGGCTCCCTTTCTCTCCGTAGGGGCGAGGCATGCCTCGCCCCTCCATGACGGCGACCCAATGCGTCGCCCTTGTATGGAAGAATCCGATTCACCCGCCCCTACACGATGGATGGCTGACCAGACATTGTACGGTGTGGCCGGCATGGCGAGGTGGCTCACGCCGCGATCGCGCAGGGCATCGGTAATGGCGCTGATGACCACGGCCGGCGCGGCTGTGGTGCCGCCTTCGCCCCCCGCCTTGATGCCGAGCGGATTGGTGGGCGAGAGCACTTCCGCGATCTCGGTCGCAAAGGCCGGCAGCGTATCGGCGCGCGGCAGGCCATAGTCCATGAGCGAGCCCGCGAGCGGCTCCCCGGAGCCGGGATCGAGGAAACAGAGCTCCGAGAGCGCCTGGCCCACTCCTTGCGCAATGGCGCCATGGGTCTGGCCATGCACGATGAGCGGGTTGATGCAGCGCCCAACGTCGTCGACGCAGGCGTAGCGGGTGATGGCGACCTCGCCCGTTTCAGGATCGACTTCCGCCTCGCAGACCGCGCAGCCGTTGGGAAAGACCGGATCGTGCATCTCGTTGTCGGTCACGACCGCGATGCCGTGCGCAAGCTCGTCCGGCAGCGCATGCTGCGCGGCTTCCTGCGCGAGCTCGAGGAAATCGTATGTCCGGTTGGTGCCGCGCGCGCGAAAGCGCCCGTCGCGAAACTCGATCTCGTCCGGCGGCGCGCGCAGAACGATGCTGGCCACCTCGGTGCCTTTGGCCACGAGGCCGGGCAGCGCCTTGGCGAACACGGTTGCGGCATGGCGCATGGAGCGGCCGGAATGGGAGCCGCCGCCAACCTTCACCACATCGGTATCGCCGAGGATGATCTCCACGCTCTCGGGCGGCACATGCAGGAGGTCCGACACGACCTGGGCAAAGCTCGTCTCGTGGCCTTGGCCGCTCGGCTGGGTGCCGATGACGACCTCGACCTTCCGCCGCGGGCACACCTTGATGCGCGCCTGCTCGTTGGGCGCGCCGATCGAGGATTCGACGTAGTTGGCAAGCCCGCGGCCGAGGAGCTTGCCGCGCCTGGCGGCTGCGCGCTTGCGCGCGGCAAAGCCCTTCCAGTCGGCAATCTCCATCGCGCGCTGCATATTGTCCTCGTAGCGGCCGCTGTCGTAGGTCATCCCCACGGCGTTGCGATAGGGCATGAGCTGCGGCGAGATCAGGTTCCGCCGGCGCAGCCCGATGCGATCGATGAGAAGGCGCGCGGCGGCGAGGTCGATGAGGCGCTCGATGGCGAAGGTGACTTCCGGGCGGCCGGAGCTGCGATAGGCCTGGGTCGGCGTGGTGTTGGTGAACACGGCAACGGCGCGCAACGCCGCGACCGGGATTGCATAGGGCCCGGGAATAAGCCCGGCGCCCTTGGACAGCGGCGAGAGCGACACGCAGCGCGCCCCGACATTGCTGATGTTGGTGGCGCGCATCGCGAGGAAGCGCCCGCGGAGGTCGAGCGCGAGCTCGACGCGCGAGACGAGATCGCGGCCCTGGTAGTCGCTCAGGAATGCTTCCGAGCGCGTGGCGGTATATTTGACTGGGCGGCCAAGCTTGCGCGCAGCCCACAGCACGAGCCCGAACTCGACGAAGACGCGGTTGCGGGTGCCGAAATTCCCGCCGACGTCATAGGACTGCACCCGCAGGCAATCCGGCGCGACGCCGAGGATGGAGGAAAGCTCGCGCTTCTGGCGCACAGCACCGCCGCTGCCGGCCCAGAGCGTGTAGCGAGCGCTCGCAGCGTCGTAATGGCCGAGCGCCGCGCGCGGCTCGAGCGGCACTCCGGTGACGCGATCGACATGAAAGTCCATGGCGATGACGTGATCCGCGCGCGCGAAAGCCTCATGCGTTGCCGCCTCGTCGCCGAAGCGCGTGTCGATGAGGATGTTGTCCTTGACCTCGTCCCAGACCGCGGGCGCCCCCGGCGCCATCGCCTCCTCGGAGCGGAAGACCGCGGGCAGCACGTCGTAGGCGACCTCCACCGCCTCGGCCGCATCGAGGGCGGCGTCGATGCTGTCGGCGACGACCATGGCGACTGCTTCGCCGACATGGCGCACCTTGTCGGTGGGCAGAAGAACGTGCGGGCCGATGAAGAGCGCGCCGCCGCCGGGGGCGGCGAGCTTCATGTCGTGACGCGTCTTGGGCAAGGGATCGTGCGGGATCGGGCCAAGCCCGTCGGCCGCTGCATCGGCGCCGGTGAAGATGCCGAGCACTCCCGGCATGAATCTCGCGCGCTCGGTGTCGATCGCGCGGATGCGCGCATGCGCGTGCGGCGAGCGGACCATCGCCGCATAGGCTTGGCCGTCAAGCTGGAAGTCGTCGCTGAAGCGGCCGCGGCCGGTGACGAGACGCGCATCCTCGGTGCGCAGGCGCGGCTTGCCGATCCACTTGAAGCTCGCCGGGTCGAGAGGGATGCTGCCGTCGTCCATCGCGACGTTTTGCATAGCTCCTGCCGCCGGGGAGGTCGATGCCGCAGCGCCACCCCTTTACAATCATAGCGAGTATATGGAGGCCTAGATCACCAGTTGGTTGAAACCGCTTGATTCCATTGGGTTTTTCAGATTGGCTTCGTTTGCGGAGATTGGGTTCGTTCGCGGAAAATGGCGAAAAGCGATTGTATGCGACCATTCAGTAAAACTGCCGATGGGCAGCGGCGATCCTCGCAGATCCGGACGAGATGTCATCGGCTGCTCCATGGGCTGCTCCACGGCGTCTTGATGCCGGTCGTTCCCTGTTTATCCTAACACGGGATCGGGCCATTTGCAAGCACCAAAGTTGACCGGCGCAAAAGTTGCCGCAGGTCACAGCGAGGGGTAACGCGGCACATGTACAGGATATTGGCGTGGAATTAGACGGAGAAAGATCGCCGGCGGTTCCCGCATACCGCCCCTCACCCCAACCCTCTCCCCGCAAGCGGGGAGAGGGAGCACACCGAATCTGTCATGAGGGGGAGCGGCCTCGCGGCTCCCATCCCCAACTCTTCCCTGCAAGCCCGGCAAGGTGGAGCGGAGCACACCGAGTCTGCTGCTCATGCGTGCGGTGCTGATCGCGGGGCCGACGGCGAGCGGCAAGTCGGCGCTGGCGCTGTCGCTTGCCGAGGAGCTCGGCGGCACCATCATCAATGCGGATTCCATGCAGGTCTATCGCGACCTGCGCATCATCACGGCGCGGCCGACGCCGGAGGAGGAGGCGCGAGTGCCGCATCGGCTTTTCGGCCATGTCGATGCGGCGGAGAGCTATTCGACCGGGCGCTGGTGCGTCGAGGCGTGCGCGGCCTTGGCCGAAGCGCAGAGCGCCGGGCGGCCGCCCATCCTGGCGGGCGGGACCGGGCTTTATTTCAAGGCGCTCACGCAGGGGCTTGCGGCCATTCCGCCGATCCCGGCCGACCTGCGCGAGCGCATCCGCGCGCGGCTTGCGGCGGAAGGCGTCGGCGCGCTTTACTCCGAGCTCAAGGCGCGCGACCCTGAGATGGCGAAGCGGCTTGCGCCGGGAGACCGCACGCGGATTGCGCGCGCGCTCGAGGTGGTGATCGCGACCGGGCGCTCGCTGGCGGTCTGGCACCGCGACGGCACGCGGGCTCCTGCAGGGGCCGGTTTAAAACCGGCCCGTGCCCACGCGCGAACGATGCACGACGGGGCCGGTTTGCCCTGCGCCCCTGTGGACGCGGTGCGGATCTTCCTTTGCGTCGAGCGCGAGGCGCTCTATGCCCGCATCGATGCGCGGTTCGAGCGCATGCTCGGCTCAGGCGCGCTCACGGAAGTGGCGAAGCTGCGCGGCCGGCAACTCGATGGTGCGTTGCCCGCCATGAAGGCGCATGGCGTGCCCTGGCTCATGCGCCATCTCGCGGGCGAGATCGATCTCGCGAGCGCGGTCGAAGGCGCCAAGCGCGACACCCGGCGCTACAGCAAGCGCCAGGTCACCTGGTTTCGCCATCAGCTGCCGGCGTGGAGCTTCGTTGCGCCGGAGCGCGCGCTTGCCGTGGTCCGTGCCGCGCTCGGGCGGTGAGGGATCACACGCTTCAGCGCCGTATCTCCGCGATCCGTAGGGGCGAGGCATCGCCTCGCCCCTACGCGACGGCTGCTGTGTATACGGGCGACACAATGCGTCGCTCCTACGAAGGGTTAGGCAGCCAGGTGTTGTGACGGGGTCACAGGCGGCGGGAATCGATCGCGCGAGCACAAATCAGGCCGGACATGTCATTGCTCCGTCGCAATTCGAACATGCCCGCGGCGAAGAGTTTCGGGACGACGGGGTTCGTGGTTTGGGAGTGCAAGTCATGGGTATCAAGACGGATCAGGCGCTGGCGCCGTTGTGCGACCTCGATCGCCGGCAGCTCGCCGCCTTGAGCGCAACAATTGTGGGCATCGCCTTGGCATCGCTGATTTTGTTCGGCGGCTAGCGGCTAAGGCATACGCGCGCACTGGGTGCGGCGGGTTAGGCCTGCAAGCCGGCACAACCGACTTGCAGGCTAAGCCCGCTCTACTGAGTGTGAGGACGTCAGTAGATTTTGTAGTTCAGGCCGACGCGGACGATGTTGTCGGTAAACCTGGTGCTACTGGTGACGCCGGCAAAGGTGACCGGGATCGCGCCAGCGGCACCAGCAGCTGCCAGGAACGCAGGGTTGACCCCGATGGGAAACGCATCGGTGGCGCTGCCCAGATCGACATAGAGATATTCAAGCTTGAGCGACCAGGGGCTGGCCCAGAGCTTGGTCTCCACCCCGGCACCGATCGTCCAGCCTGACTTGGAGTGCGAGAACGAAGCCGCTGCGGGAAGGAATGCCGGTCCAGCCGCTGCGAGCGCTGGACCTCCTGTGAAGGCTGCCGTAGCCGGGTTGGTGCTACTGCCGTAGGCGAAGCTGTCCTTGACGGTGCCCCACGCCCAGCCGCTGGTCACATACAAGAGCGAGTCCCTGTCTCTGTCGATGAGGACCCCTGCGCGAGCGCGCAAAGTGCCGAAATTCGTCAGCTTCTGCTCGTCGGTCATGCACTCGCCGAAGATGCCTGCGCCGAAGGCGGGCGGTCCGGCAAAGAAGCCCGGTGTCGGAGCCGAGTTGCAGGCGCCCTCGGTTGCCGTATCCTTCTGCCAAGCTCCTTGCCAATCCACCTCTGCGCCCAGGACCCAGAGCGAGCCTATCTGCCAGTTGTAGCCGAGCTGACCGCCGAGAATCGCTCCCGTCGGGGTGTGGCGGAAGGATTCGTTGAACAGAGTATTGGTGCCGATGGGGCCAGCCGCCGCGAAGGCCACAAAAGGACTTGTGATGGTGCCGGTGTCCGTCGTGTTATTCACTCCGATGCTGCCGCCGACATTGATGCCCGCATAAATTCCCGTCCAGGTATTGGCTACCACGACAGGCGCTCTGCGCACCACCGGCGTGAGATCCGCTGCCGCTGCCGGCTGCTGTACCGCTGTGATCACCGCAGCTGCGGCTGCGGTCGAAAGCAATAATTTTTTCATTTCGACCCCCCGACGCAGCCGCGCACGGGCGGCCGCAAGTGCGAGTGAGTGTAAGCTTGTTTGATCCGGAACTCTGTAGCCGGGCCGCAACAGTTGCTAATTTCGATTCGCGAGAGTCGGCGAGCTGACGTGCGGGGGTTCGCGGGTTGGATTCCTCACGCCGAGGAGAATCGCGGTCGCCTGCGCTGCGATTCGTCTCGAAGCAAGCATGCGCCCTCCTCAGCGATGACGGTTTGGCGCGGGTGTCTCGGGATGGCGTGGTTAGTGGTGGGGAGTGCCTGGCGCCGTTGTGCGACCTCGATCGCCGGCAGCTCGCAGCCTTGAGCGCAACGATTGTGGGCATCGCCTTGGCATCGCTCATTCTTTTCGGGTAGACGCCTCGTCTCGAGGCAGCGGTTGTGTTGTGGAGGGGCGGGTTTGAAACCCGCCCCTACAGATGCTGCCGGCGATGCCTATGTCTGGTGGGCCGGCTGCCATCGGATTACGCGCATGCGTCCGGGGTGGTGTGGGGCGGCCGGCCTGGGCCGTACAGCAATCGAGGATCGAGCAGGTGGCTGCCGCCTTCCAGAAGAGATTGCCGGTGGTGATCTGCCCGGGCTGCAACAAGCCGATGAAGCCGGGCAAGCCCAAGGCCATTGCCAAGGCGTCCGTGACCAAGGATCTCGCGGACATCACCTATGGCGACATGGCGAAACAATCGAATCAATTGACGGTTTGGGCTGTTGACGCTGTAGTTCGGGCTGGGCCGGGTGGTTTCCCTTTTACCAGCCCAGTGGTTATCCCGGTCGGATGATTGATGAGATGTTGATTCGCAGCCGCTACGAGGCGATGGGCCCACGTCTTCATGAGCGCGAACGGCGCTTGTTTGCTGCGGCGGAGGCTCGCACGGCTGGATACGGTGGCGTGAGCGCTGTGGCGAGGGCGACCGGGATTGCGCGCAGTACGATCAATCGCGGTTTGAAGGACTTGAGCGCTGTCGATCCTGCGCCACGAAAGGTTCGTCGTGCGGGCGGCGGGCGTCCTCCTTTGACGCAGACCGATCTGACGTTGCTGGAGGACCTGCAACGGCTGCTCGAGCCCGCGACCGTGGGTGATCCCGTGCGGCCCGCTGATGTGGGTCTCCAAAAGCCATGCGAAACTCGCGGCGGCGCTGCGCGAGATGGGACATCAGATTTCGGCGAGCCGCATTCCCAAGCTGCTCGAACGCCTCCATTACCGCCGCCAAGTCAATCGCAAGACCAAGGAAGGCAGCCGTCATCCCGACCGCGATGCTCAGTTCGAGCATATCAACAAGCAAGTCATCGCCCTTCAAGCCGCCGGTCAGCCGGTGATTTCGGTCGACACCAAGAAGAAGGAACTGATTGGCGCCTACAAGAATGCGGGCAGCGACTATCGACCGGAAGGTTGCCCCGACGAGGTCAACGTGCATGACTTCGGCGACAAGGAACTCGGCAAAGCCATTCCTTATGGCGTCTATGACATCGCGGCGGATACGGGCTGTGTGAGCGTCGGCATCGACCACGATACGGCCGAGTTCGCGGTCAACACCATCCGCCGCTGGCACGAGACCATGGGTTGCAAGCGATATCCGACGGCTGACCGGCTGATGATTACCGCGGATGGCGGCGGTTCCAATGGCAGTCGAGTCCGGCTGTGGAAGATCGCGTTACAGAAACTGGCCGATGAAACTCGGTTATCCCTACAAGTCTGCCACTATCCGCCCGGCACCTCCAAATGGAACAGGATCGAGCACCGCTTGTTTTGTCACATCACGCAGAACTGGCGGGGTCGACCGCTGACGAGCCGCTCTGTGGTTGTCGAGTTGATCGCTGCCACTACGACCAAAACCGGCCTCACGGTCCGCTGCGAATTGGACACCAACGCCTATGCCAAAGGCATCAAAGTCAGCGACGCCGAAATGGCTACCCTCAATATCAAGGGTGACGCGTTCCATCCGGAATGGAATTACACTATCTCGCCGCGCCCCCACGATGAGCCAACATGAAGCGTTTGTTTCCGGGGGTCGCCTTGTGCGTGCGGCGAGAACGAGCAACGCGATTTGCCCATCCTTCTTCTGTAACGGGCCGGTCGGGGTCAACCCTCGTTTTGCGACGTCCTTCTCGCCGGGCACACGCTTCTGTACGGGGTCGGCGCAAGGCCGCCACC
>Ga0185299_10001444_pt1 | contig 45798 bp, 38 predicted proteins | sample PaiPotPPA55metaG_FD_128002 | JGI IMG/M metagenome (GOLD analysis project Ga0185299, IMG submission 128002) | Iron sulfur acid spring bacterial and archeal communities from Banff, Canada, to study Microbial Dark Matter (Phase II) - Paint Pots PPA... ... | reverse complement strand
ATTCCGAAGCAGACGATCCGGTTCGACGGCAAGGGGACGCACGGCCTGTGCAAGCCGCTGCTGAACGAATTCACCGGTCCGTCCCGCGTGCCCGAGTACCGGATGGCAAAGGCGATCATCTATGTGCCGGCAAATCCGATGGGACCGGACGGCGGCACGCTGCGCGCGGTCGGCGATCCGATCAAGCTGGTGATCGCCGTGCATGAGCTGATCCATGCCTGCGGATTGGTATCCAATGACGAGCACAGCGTCGACGATGTGTTCTGCTGGCCGCAGCTGCGCATGGGCGCAACAGCGAGCGATGACCGGCTCGGGACGCTGGGGGAGGAGTACACCTTCGGCAACCCGCCGCGTACCGGCCACCGCATCGTCGAGATGCCGCCGGTTTTTCTGAAGAACGAGACCATTCAGAAGATCCAGAAACTCTGGACCTGACCTTCCCGTCACGCGATTTATACTTGCAGGTGGTCCGTGCGGCAGCTCACCGGCCCGGCGGGGCGAGGACCTCGCGCTTGCCGACATGGTTGGCGGAGCTGACGACCCCCTCGGCCTCCATGCGCTCGATCAAGCGCGCGGCGCGGTTGTAGCCGATCTGCAGATAGCGCTGCACAAAGCTCGTCGAGGCCTTGCGCTCGCGGCACACCAGCGCCACCGCCTGGTCGTAAAGGGTGTCGCCGGAGCCGCCCTCATCATCGCCGAACGGATCGATCGCGCCGCCGGCCTCGTCCTCGGTGATCTCGGTGATGTAGTCGGGTTCGCCATGCGTCTTCAGGAAGGACACGACGCGCTCGACCTCCTCGTCCGAGACGAAGGGTCCGTGCACGCGCGTCACGCGGCCGCCGCCCGCCATGTACAGCATGTCGCCGCGCCCGAGGAGCTGCTCGGCGCCGCCTTCGCCCAGAATCGTGCGGCTGTCGATCTTCGAGGTCACCTGAAAGCTGACGCGGGTCGGGAAATTGGCCTTGATCGTCCCGGTGATGACATCGACCGACGGGCGCTGCGTCGCCATGATCAGGTGGATGCCCGCGGCGCGCGCCATCTGCGCCAGCCGCTGCACCGAGGCTTCGATCTCCTTGCCGGCGACCAGCATCAGATCGGCCATCTCGTCGACGACGACGATGACGAGCGGCAATTCGGTGGCGTCGAACGGCTCCTCCTCGAAGATCGGCTCGCCGGTCTCCTCGTCGAAGCCGGTCTGCACCTTGCGCACGAGGCTCTCGCCCTTCGCCGCCGCCTCCTTGAGGCGCGCGTTGAAGCCCTCGATGTTGCGCACGCCGAGCTTCGACATTTTCTGGTAGCGGCTCTCCATCTCGCGCACGACCCATTTGAGCGCCATGACCGCCTTCTTCGGCTCGGTGACAACCGGCGCCAGCAGATGCGGGATGCCGTCATAGACCGACAATTCCAGCATCTTGGGATCGACCATGATGAATTTGCAGCGCTCGGGCGGCAGCCGGTAGAGGATCGACAGGATCATCGTATTGATGCCGACCGATTTGCCCGATCCCGTCGTGCCGGCGATCAAGAGATGCGGCATGCGCGCCAGGTCTGCGACGACCGGCTCGCCCCCGATATCCTTGCCGAGGGCCAAGGCGAGCCGGCCGGCATGTTTCTCGTAGGCCGGCGAATCGAGCAATTCGCGCAGGTAGACGGTCTCGGCCTTCAGATTCGGCAATTCAATGCCGATGACCGTCCGCCCCGGCACGACCGCGACGCGCACCGAGATGGCACTCATCGAACGGGCGATGTCGTCGGCGAGGCCAATGACGCGCGACGCTTTGATGCCGGGCGCCGGCTCCAGTTCATAGAGCGTCACGACCGGCCCTGGGCGCACCTGCACGATTTGCCCGCGCACGCCGAAATCCTCGAGCACGGCTTCGAGCATGCGTGCGTTCTTGGAGAGCCCCTCCTCATCGACTGTCTCGCCGCGCGTCTCCGGCGCTTTTGTCAGCAGCCCCAGCGGCGGCAATACCGGTTCGCCGTCGAGCGCCAGCGCGGGCTGCTGCTCCTGTGCCGCGCGCTTCCCGGCCATTACCTTCGAGCGCGGCATGACAAAACGCACGAGTCGTCCCGGCATCCCCTCGGGCTCGGCCGGCGGATTGGCTCCCGGGTTGGCCTCCGGCTTGCCGGCCGCCATTGCCGGCACGAGGCCAAGCCGCGGCTCGCGTCGGCCGGGCAGCGGCGTGACGCGTGGGTCGCGAGGCGTTTCAATTGTCGGCTTGCGGTTCACCACTGCCTTGAACGAGCTCGTCTTCGGCCCGTCGTCGAGGGTCCGCCGCGCCGCCCGCCATTGCTGAAAGAGCCGTCCGCCGAACGCGGCGGCGGCCATCGTGCCCTGACCCGAGGCGCGGGCGAATCGCGCCGCGCCGCGCCCGGCGCCGCTGCCGATGACACGCCAATCGCCGGGCGTCAGCCCGATGATCGACAACAGCAGCAATGCAACGAAGGCTGACGCCGCCATCGCGATCGGCAAGGCGAGGGGTGAGAGGCCGATGCCGCCGATCAGCCGCAGCAAGGCCCAGCCGACGGCACCGCCGGCTCCGGCCGGCGGCGACCCGGCGACATGCAACACCGAGCAGGCGAGGGCGCCGAGGATCAGCGCCCCGAGCAAGAGCGCCACACGGCGCCCGAAGCGACGGACCGGGCGCCGCAGCATCAGCCGAAACGCCCAGCCAAGCAGCACCGCCGGCACCAGATAGGCGGCGAAACCGACGCTCTGCATCAGCAGATCGGCGACGATCGCCCCCTCAAATCCGAGATAATTGCGTGGCGGCGCCGCGATCGCGGTGTCGAGCGAGGCGTCGCCCGGGAAATAGGTCAACAACGCCAGCAGCAACAGGAGGCTCGCCAGCACCAGCCCGGCGCCGAACGCCTCGAAGACGCGGTATTTGATGCCGTTGAGAAACTCGCTCCAACCGCGCACGCGGCCACCGAAGCCGCGCATCGCCAGCTGCCCCGATCTGGCCATTCCCCCGTCAGCTCCCCCTGGGCTCCCTAGACCCTCGGCCCTCGGTCACCCGGCCTTCCCCCGAAGGCCGCAACCCTTACGCTTCCGACAAGCGTATCTTCTTACAACACCCGGCGAATACGTTCAAAGGCCGCGCTCAATGTCGCCTCATCATGCACGATGGCGAGCCGGATATACGGGTCGCCCGGGTTGCGCCTGCCGTCCGCCGCCCGCGCGGTGTAGCCGCCCGGCAGCACTCGCACAGCGGCGTCGCGCCACAACCGCAACGCCGCTTCCTCGCCGTTCCCGACATCGAGCCACAGAAAGAAGCCGCCGTCCGGCCGGTAAAAACCGTACCGGCCGGCCAGCGCCGCTTCGGCGATGTCGAATTTGCGCCGATATTGCGCACGATTCTCCTCGACATGCGCCTCGTCGCACCACAGCGCGGCAGCGGCCGCCTGCACCGGCAGCGGCACCTGGCAGCCGCCATAGCTGCGCAAATGCGCGTAATGCCCGATCAGCCGCGGGTCGCCGGCGACAAAGCCCGAGCGCAGCCCGGCCGCGCTCGACCGTTTCGACAAAGAATGGAACACAACCACATTGTTGAAGCCGCCGCCGAGCGCGCCGCAGGCTTCCAGCGCGCCGGGCGGCGGCACGCGGTCGTAGATCTCGGCGTAGCATTCGTCGACCGCGAGCACGAAATCGTACTCGCGGGCCAGCATGATCGCCTGCTTCAGGTAATCGAGGCCGGCGACCGTCCCCTGCGGGTTGGCCGGCGAACACAGATAAAACAGCGCGGTGCGCTCGAGCGTCTCGCGCGGGATCGCGCCGAGATCGGGCATAAATCGATTTTCGGGTGTCGCATCGAGAAACACCGCTTCCGCGCCCGCCATCGCCGCCGCCCCGTTGTAGACGAGATAGTAGGGGTTCGGCACTAGCACGATCGGCTGCCGGCCGCGCTTCTCGCGCGGCACGACCAGGCTGGAAAACAAATAGAGCCCTTCCTTTGTGCCGGCGAGGCCCAGGATGTGCTTGTCCGGGTCGATCGCGCCGGCGGGAAGTCGGTAGCGCCGGGTCAGCCAGGCGGCGATGGCCTGGCGCAGTTCCGGCGTGCCGTTCATCGGCGGATACTGGTTCCATTTGTCGGCATTGGCCGCCAGCGTCTCGGCCAGGAGCCGTGGCGGCTGGTGCTGCGGTTCGCCCAATGACATCAGGATCGGCGGGTCGTTGACCCGCGGCGTCACCGGGTTCAACAGCGTGCGCAACGCCTCGAACGGGTAATCGGAGAGGGTGTCGAGCTGGGGGTTGAGCGGCACGCGCGCATCCTGCCGGCGAGAGGAACCGCCGTCACGTTACGCGATCACCCTCGGCCACGGAAGCGGGGGAGTTCGGCGCCCCGAGCGCGCCTGGCTTCCGGGGACTACCCAAATCAAAAGGGGCGGCCCGACTGCCAAAACTTGGGGGCCGCCCCTTGCAAAGAAGGCGTCGTTACTCGGTATGGCAGACCTTGACGGTCTTCAGCGCGTTTTCGGCCTCGACGCGGGTGTGATAGATCACGCCGTCGCCGCCGACGACCGTCATGTCGCGGGAGACCGGCTTCTGGTCGACGATCTCGCACCTCTTCGTCTTGACGTCCTGGACGACGTAGTACGAGGTTGTCGTCGTGGTCTGCGCCGTCGCCGACAGCGCAAAGCCGACGACGAATGCGCCGGCGAGTGCAATGTTGAGCCTCATCTTGATCTCCTGGTAGCAGAGTGCCACCAGCAGAAACGGGCCGATCCTGACGCAAGTTCCTGTTTTGCCGGTTCGCTCTCGCGCCGCCCGTCAGACTTCAAGACACCTGGGCCAGCTCGCGCGCCCGTGTCGAATGGGCGGCGGCCAGGTGGTCCTTGGCCAGAACGGTATAGACAGCCGGCAGCACGAACAAGGTGAACAGGGTCCCGATCGACATGCCGGCCACGACCACGACGCCGATCGAGAAGCGGCTCGCCGCGCCCGCACCCGAGGCGGTCAGGAGCGGCACCAGGCCGACGACCATCGCCGCCGTCGTCATCAGGATGGGGCGCAGCCGGACCCGCGCGGCGCGCTCGATCGCCCGGCGCCGGTCGAGCCCGTCGCTCACCTGCAGCTGGTTGGCAAACTCGACCATCAGGATGCCGTGCTTGCTGATCAGCCCGATCAGGGTCACAAGCCCGACCTGCGTGTAGATGTTGATCGTCGCGAGACCGAAAAACAGCGGCATCATCGCGCCGCAGATCGACATCGGCACGCTGATCAGGATCACCAGCGGGTCACGCAGGCTCTCGAACTGCGCCGCGAGCACGAGAAAGATGATGATCAGCGCGAACACGAACGTGACGACGAGCTGGTTGCCCTCGCTCACATATTGCCGCGCATCCGACAGGTAATCGTGGCTGAACCCGGTCGGCAGGGCCGCCGCCTCCTTTTCGAGGAAATCGACCGCCTGGCCCATTGTCACCCCGGGCATCGGCACCGCCTGGAACGTCGCCGAGTTGAGCTGGTTGTAGCGGGTCAGCGCGTTTGGCGCCGTGATCATTTTGACCGAGACGAGGTTCGACAGCGGCACCTGCTGGCCCGCCGCGGAGGTCACGTAATATTGCGTCAGCGTCTCCGGCGTCAGCCGCTCGTTGCGCGGCACCTGTGGAATGACCTCATAGGACCGGCCGCCCAGATTGAAGCGGTTGACGTAGTTCTCGCCGACCAGCAGCGCCAGCGTGTTGCCGATCGACTGCATCGTTATGCCGAGATCGTTGGCCTTGTCGCGGTCGATATCGACTTGGATCGTCGGCTGGTTGAAGTCGAGGTCGCTGTCGGTGACCATGAAGAGACCGCTCTTGCGAGCGTCCGCCTTGATCTTGTTCATCGCCTGATAGATCGGCACGAAATCGCCGGTCGAATCGATGACCATCTGCACCGGCAGTCCACCGATCGAGGCCGGCAGCGGCGGCAGCGAGAACACGAAGGCGTTCATCCCCTCGACCGCGCTGACCTTCTGCTGCATGGCGGGCTTGATCTGCTGGGCGGAGCGCGAGCGCTCGCCCCATGGCTTCAGGATGACGCCGGCGATTCCCTGGTTGGGCCCGAAGCGCCCGTTCACGACGAAGCGCAGATCCTCTTCCGGGATCGAGGTGAACGCCTTGTCGAGCTCATCGCCATACGCGTCGAGGTAGTCGAGATTGGCGTATTGCGGCCCCTTGGTCAGCGCGAACAGCACGCCCTGATCTTCCTCGGGCGCCAGCTCCTTGCTGGTGTTCATGTACATGAAGCCGAGCGCGACGAAAACCGCGACCGCGAACAGCGCGGTGATCGGCCGGTAATCGAGCGAGCGTTCGAGCCGCCGGCCGTAGGCCTCGGCGAGCCGCGAGAAGGTGCCGTCGATGATCCGCGCGAACCGGCCGTGCGTCATTGTGCGGCTGAGAAGCAGCGAGCACATCATCGGCGACAACGTCACCGCGACGATGCCGGAAATGATGACCGCGCCCGCCAGCGTGAAGGCGAACTCGCGGAACAACGTGCCGGTGACGCCGCCCAGAAATCCGATCGGCGCGTAGACCGCCGCCAAGGTCAGCGTCATCGAGATGACGGGGCTCGCGATCTCGCGCGCACCGATCAGCGCCGCCTGCGCCGGGCTCTTGCCCTCCTCGATATGGCGGTAGACGTTTTCGAGCACGACGATCGCGTCATCCACGACGAGCCCGATGGCCAGCACCATCGCGAGCAGGGTTAGCAGGTTCAAGCTGAACCCGAGCGCCGACATGATGATGCCGGCGCCGACCAGCGACAGGGGGATCGTCACGATCGGGATCAGCACTGAGCGGAAGCTGCCGAGGAACACGAAAATGACCGCGACGACGATCGCGACCGCCTGGATCAGCGTCATCTTGACCTCGTCGATCGAGGCCTGGATGAACCGCGTCGAATCGTAGGCGACCTGCATCTTGACCGACGGCGGCAGGTTTCGCTCGATCTCGGGCAGCAATGTTCGGATGCCGGCGACGATCGACAGCGGGTTTGCGGTTGGGGTCGCTTGGATGCCGATGAACACCGCGTGCTGACCGTTCATCGCGACGCTCGAGCTCCAGCTCTGCGCGCCGAGGTCGACGGTCGCGATATCCTCCATGCGCACCAGCGCGCCGTTTGACGACTTCACGACCATCCGCTTGAACTGATCGACGTCGATGAGGCCGGTGCCCGCCGCGACATTGGTGACCGTGTAAAAGCCTTTCGCCTGGCCCGGCGCCGATTGATAGTTGTTGGCGCGAATCGCCGCCGCGACGTCGCCGGCGGAAATGCCGCGCGCCGCCATGCGCGCCGGGTCGAGCCACAGCCGCATCGCAAAGGTCTGGCCGCCGAGGATGTCGGCCGACGCGACGCCATCGACAGTCGACATCAGCGGCTGCACGACGCGGGTCAGAAAATCCGAGATCGCCGCGCCCGACAGGTCTGGGCTGGCGAACCCGATGTACATGACCGCCGTCGTCTGGCCGGTCGATTTCAGGATGATTGGGTCCTGCGCCTCGGGCGGCATCAGGTATTTGACCTGCTGCACCTTCGCCATGACGTCGGTCATCGCCTGGCTCGGATCGTAATTGAGCCGGATGTAGGCGGTAACGGTACTGGTGCCCTGGATCGAATTCGAGGTCAGGTAATCGATCCCCTCGGCAGTCGCCACCGCCTGCTCGATCGGCGTCGTGATGAACCCCTGGATCAGATCGGGCGAGGCTCCGGGATAGGCCGTCGTGACAGTGATCGTCGTGTTGTAGAGGCGCGGGTATTGCCGGATCTGCAGGCCGAGCATCGCTTTTAGCCCAATCAGCAGGATCAGCAGGCTGACGACCAGCGCCAGCACGGGCCGCTTGATGAAAATATCGGTGAAGTTCATGACAACAAGTCTCTACCGTGATCGGCACGAAGGCCACGCAAAGAACGCGAAGGCATTGCGGCGGCTGATCCGCCATTGTGCCCTTTGCGCATCCTTAGCGTCCTTCGCGTTACCTGAATTTCAGTGCAGCGTCGGGTTGGCCGGCGTTTGCGGCGGCGGATTGCCGGTGACAACAACTTGGGCGCCGTCCTGCAACTTAACTTGACCGGCGGCGACGACCCGGTCGCCCGGCTTGACGCCGTCCGTGATCGCCGTATTGCCGTCCCAGCGCTGGCCAACTTTGACCGGCGTGCGGTGGGCCTTGAGGATCGGCTTGCCGCTGCTGTCGGTCCCGTCCTCGCGGATCACATAGACGCTGTCGCCATACAGCGTGTAGTCGACCGCGGTTTCCGGCAATACGACCCGATCGGTCTCGGCCGGCAGGACGACGGCGGTGTTGACGAACATGCCCGGCAACAGCGCCTCGTCCGCGTTGTCGAGCGTCGCCTGCGCCGACATCGTGCGTGTGTCGGCGCGGATCTGCGGCTCGATCGTCGTGATCGTCGCGCTGAAGACTCGGCCGGGGAATGCGTCGGCGGTGACTTTAACCTTCTGCCCGAGCGCGATTTGGCCGCGCCAGGTCGAGGCCAAAGTGAAATTGACGTAAAGCTCCTTAAGATCGGTCAACGTCACAATCGCCGCGCCTGGGCTGACATATTGGCCGACCTCGACCTGTCGGATGCCGAGCCGCCCGGCGAACGGCGCGCGGATCAATTTCTGCCCGATGATCGCTTCGGTCTTGGCGATCTGCGCGCGCGCCTGGTCGAGTTGTGACTGATTCTGGTCGACGGTCTCGCGCGAGGCATACTGATTGTTCGCAAGGTGTGAATTGCGCTGCAGCGTTGTCGCCGCATAGCGCGCCTGCGCCTCATAGTTGCCGAGGTCGCCGCGCTCGGGCGCGTCATTCAGCTGCACCAGCGGATCGCCGGCTTTGATGACGGCGCCGGCGGTGAAATGAATGGCCGTCACCTTGCCGCCGACCTCGGGCGTGATCGTCACCTGATGCACCGCCGCGAGCGAGCCGATTGCGCTTGCGAAGCGCGGCACGTTCTGCGTCTGCGCCGTCACGGCCGCGATCTGCGCCGGGGGCGGCTTGTTGTTTGCGAAGAATGTCGCGATCATTTTTGAGCGGTACCAGTTGAAGCCGTAGAGCGCGCCCAGCACGACGAGGAGCGCCAGCCCGACGACTGCGAACCAGCGCACCGTCTTCGGCCGCACGGTCGCCGGGCGGTCCAGTGTGTCGCGCCCGTGCACCAAGCTGTCGGCGGTTTCGCCGTCAGCCGTCGCAAACTTGATCTCACCGTCCATGCCCTGCCCCTGATTGAACCCTGTTCCCGGCTAATCCGCCGCCGTCTTGAACTCGCGTTCAACCGAGTTGCACGCGCTATGCGTGGCGATCGCTGCATCGTTCATGCCGATCCCCCGCAGAATGAACCGGCTCGCCTCCTCGACCAACGCCTCGGGCTCGCCCTGATAAGGGATGGAGCTTCGCCCGGGAAGCGCGGCGATCGCGATCATTGCCGCGATATGATGACCGAACCAGAACAGGTTCCCCGCCGATGCCTTACCTGGCAGCGCCACGACGTCGCCCGCCTTCACCGCCGCTTCGAGCGAAGCCGCGAAATATGGCACGACGCGGGCGAACACCGCCTCGAACAATTCACGGACAAAGTCGCCGTCCTCGAGGCAGCTATGCAGCACCAGGCGCAGCCGCGGGTCGAGCTCGGTTCGATCGATGTCGCTGCCGGGAACACAGCGGCGCACCATGAAGCGCACCATGCCGACCAGGGTCGCGGTCGATGTGGGAAGCGTCGCGAGCTGCTCCAGCGCCGGATCGCCCTGGCAGCCGAGCTGCTGCAGGATTTCGCGGTAGAGCAGCTGCTTCGATGGGAAATGCCGGAACAAAAGCGCTTCGGAGATGCCGGCGCCCTCGGCCAGCTCGCGCGTCGTCGTGCCGGCAAAGCCTTTGCGCGCGAACAACGGCACCGCCGCATCGACGATGGCCTGGCGCCGCTCGTCGCTATCGAGCCGGGAAATTGCCATGAGGCGGCAAAGTAAGCACTTACTCACATCGCCGTCAAGAGAACGCGCCGGCCGAAAAAAGTTGGGCGGCCTCCCCCCGAAGGCCGCCCAATCAGCTGTGTGGCTTGGCCGCTCTACCCCCTGTCCGGCCAGGATGCGCGCCACACGCGGGACGGAGCGTCGGGGATAGCGGTCGCTGGCGCAACCGGGAAATTGCCGATCAACAGGGCTATCCACGAGAAAAAATAGTTGCGCCCGCTGTCGGCCCGATGATCCCCAGGCTTATGCACATCGGAGGGACCGCCGGCGTCTCGCCGGCTTGCCGGCCGGAGGCCGGCGGTCCTGATCATCGCCGCACCCGTACTTCGAGTCCGAGCAGCCGCGCGGCGTTCTCGCCGAGGATCGCGCGCCGTGTCGCATCGTCGAGCCGCTGCGCGCTCTCAATAAATCCGACCGGATCGACTTCGCCCATGTCCGCTGGATAGTCCGTGCCCATGAGGATGTGGTCGGCGCCGTATTCCTCGACGAGGTAGTGCAGTTGATGGTGCGTGTAGACGAGCGCATCGAAATAGAGCCGCTTCAGATACGTCGTCGGCATCTCTTTCAGCCGCTCGCAACAATCCGGCCGCGCCGCGGCAGCGTGGTCGATGCGCCCGGAATAGGCTGGCAAATAGCCGCCGCCATGCGCGACGACGAGCTTCAGCCCGGGGTGGTCTTCCAGCACGCCGCCGAAGATCAGGTGATGCAACGCCACCGTCGAGTCGAGTGGGTTGCCGATCACATTGGCGAAATAATGGTCATGGAACCGCCGCGCCTCGGTGAACCCGTCGGGGTGCATAAAGACGAGGAGGCCCAATTCCTCGCAGCGCGCGAAGATCGGGCGGAAACGCGGTTCCGACAGATCCGCGCCGGCGACATGCGTCATGATCTCGATGCCGCGAAGACCCAATGATCTATGCAGCCGGTCGACTTCTGCGATCGCTAGCTCCGGCGCCTGGAACGGCACGGTGCCGAGCCCGACAAACCGGTCGGGAAAGCGGCCGCACATCTCGGCGATGTCGTCGTTGATCTGCCGTGAGACGGCGAGTCCGAGATCAGGGTCGGCGCCGTAATAGGTCTGCCGCGGCGCCGGCGAGATCGCCTGGATGTCGATGCCCATATGATCCATGTCGGCGATACGTTGTTCGGGCGAGACGCTCTGCAGATTGGTGCGCACCGCGTTTTGCCGGTTGACCTCGTGGCTCTCGGGGCTGGCCTGGGTTTCGAGATACCAGCGCGCGACCGCTTCGTTGCCCTCGACCATCTCGGGCTTCGTTGCCCTCGACCATCTCGGTCGCCTTGGTGCTGCGGATATGACAGTGGATATCGATCGCGAACCATTTGCCGCGCGGGTGTGGCGGGCCGGGAAAGCGGCCGGGGATCGGGGTTCCGGGCGGACGGCAGGTGAACAGCATCGGCAAAACCCCAGGGTGATCGGCTTCTCCGACCACACAATAACGGGCGGCTTGTCCGATGTCTCGGAATGAGGTCGGAACGCGGCGCGGGCCGCGCGTCAGGGCTCGAGCGGTTCCCGGGCGACCAGCGGTTCGGGACGGTAGCGGCGGTCCATCGCGCGCAGGCGGCGCGACAGGATCTGCATGACTCGCAGCGCAAAGCGGGGCGCCTCGGCCACCAGCGCTGAAAAGCGCGCCTCGTCGACTGCCACCAGCTCGCTGTCGGCGAGGGCATAGACGGTGGCGCTGCGGGCCGGGTAGTGCTCGACAAGGGCCATTTCGCCGACGATGCCGCCCGCCCCGACGTCCTCGTAAATGACTCCGCCGCTGCGGATGCGCAGCGCGCCGCTCTTGACGACATACATTGAAGTTGGCGGGTCGCCCTCGGTGAACAGCACTTGTCCGCCGCCCAGCGCGATGAGCGGTTCGTTGACGAGAAGAGCGAGGATTTCAGCATTCTCGGGCGCGAACGCAAGCGTCTGCGCCGGCTCGTCGCCTTTGCCGGGAGCACCAAGCTTCCTCTCGCGGAGGGTGCGTGGATCGCCGCTCATTACCCAGCCTTTCAGAAACAAAGGCTGCGGTGTTTCCGGCGGCCGGTCAACCGGAATAACGCGGCATGCGATCGAAGCGGGATTAAAACCGCGCCGGTTTTGGACGCGCTAAACCGGTTCGACGAGCATTGGCCCTGCAACGAGGAGGAAAATCAAAGATCGTTGTAGATCGCCAGCGCCAGTTCGAGATCGTCGAACACCTTGCCGCGGCCGCGGTGCAACACCAGGGCCCGCGAGCAATACTGCCGGACAATCTCGGGGCTGTGCGAGGCAAGGATCAGGCAGCGCTCGGCCCGCCTCTCGAACAGCTCTTCATAGGATCGCCGCTGAAAGCGCTGGTCGCCGACCGAGATGATTTCGTCGACCAGATAGCAATCGAAATCGATTGCCAGCGAAACCGCGAAATTGAGCCGCGCCCGCATGCCGGCGGAATAACTCCGCACCGGCTCCGACAGGTATTTGCCGAGCTGAGCAAAATCCTCGACATAGTCCCGGATCAGCGGAAACGGCCGGTTATAGATGCGGCAGATCAGCCGGATGTTGTCGTTCCCGGTCATGCTGCCGCCGATGCCGCCGGTCAGCCCAACTGGCCAGGAGATCGACATCTGCCGGTCGATCGTGCCGAGGGTCGGCAGCTCGATGCCGGCAATCAGGCGGATCAGCGTTGATTTTCCGGCACCGTTACGGCCAAGGACGGCCACCTTTTCGCCGGGCGACACCGCAAAGGACACGCCGCTCAACACCCGGTGCCAGCCGCGCCCGGTCTCCGAGTGATAGTCCTTGCAGAGGCCTTCTGCGGTGATCATTCGGCCCGACCACGCACCGCTCGCCCGGATCGGCGCATCGCTCGCCGTATCTGCTAGGCTGAGGCGTGTTCGCGCACGCTCGCGATCAGCAGCCAGGCGATGCCGTACGCCAGGAGGCAGCTCACGACGACGGTCGCGAAGGAAATTGCCCGCTTCGGGTAGAGCGGGTAATCCGCCAGATTGGGTTGCGCGATCGTCTCGAGATAAAGCTGCTGTTTCTGGGCCTCCAGCTTGGCTGATTCGAGCGAGGTGAGGGCGGAAGCCAGGGTTTTCTCGGCCAGCAGCTTCTGAACATCCAGTCGTTCATATTCGGTCAGCGCGGTTGCGACCGAATTGTTGCCGCCAGTGATCTTGCCGCGCTGCTCCGAGATCAGCTTGTCGAGCGAGGCGATGCGCGTCTGGATCAGCGGGATCTGCGGGCTGCTCGGCGAATTCTTGATGAGTTCGGCCAATTGCGCCCGCGCGTTCGTCTGTTGCGCGTTCATCTGCGCCAAAAGCTCGACGGGACCGAGCGCGGCGGTCCTCGGATCAAGCATGTTCTGCTGGATTCGGTAGGCGGTCAGCTCGGTCTGGATATGGGAGATCTGCTGTTCGGTCTCGTTGACCTCACGCTGAAAGGCCCCGATCGCATCCTGGCGGGCGCGTTCATTGAGCTGATTGACCAGCTGTTCGCTGAATTCGAGCAGCGCTCGCGCCAGCCGCTGCGCGTCTTCGGGCCGGTAGGCTTTGGCGAGCAGCGTGGTGACGCCGCTGTTGTTGTCTTTATCGATCGAAACAAAGCGTTGGTAGGCCCAGTACAGCTGCTCGAAATCCTTGCGCCAGAACCAGAGCCCCGGGAAGCGCGTGATCAAGTCGCCCTCGGGCCGGCTCAGCAGGGCGCGTAGATCGACTTCCCGCTCGAGACGCCGCACCGCATCGCGCGAGGTGATGTATTCGTGGACCGCGAAGGTGTCTTCTGAAACAGCCGGTGCCGAACTGCTCAGCATCGCCGAGATCGCGCTGACGGGTGCCTTGTTCGGGCCGCGCACGATGAACTTGACCTCGGACGAATAGAGATCGGACGCGATCGCAAAGAAGTAGACGCCAGCGATCAAGGTCGGCAGGCCGACTATCGCCCAGAACCAAATATTCAGCGAACGCAAGAACCGGGTGACCGCCTCGCTGAGGCCGCGCGGCCCGGCTCCTGCGATCGTAGTAGTGGCCTCGCGCGCGACGGCTTGAGCGCGGCGGACGAAATCGACCATTGCGATACCGAATTCCCCGACGGGGAGAACGACTGGAGCAACCGAGGCACAAACGCGCCGCCCCCGTACCCGGCGCGCGTATCAGTGGATTATAGCGGTTAGCGGCCCAAATCGAAACTGCAAAGGGCGAGAAGGGCGGGGACGGTCAACCTGCCGCACGGACGTGGGGCGGCTGCGCACCGATGCGTGGAAACAGGCGCTCCTCGACGAGGCCGCAGATGATGTGTCCGGCGGTGATGTGGATCTGCTGAATGAGGGGTGTCGAATCGGAGGGGGCGTGCAAGCAGAAATCGCACAGCGGCGGCATGTCTCCCCCGGTCCTGCCGGTCATCCCGACCGTAACCAGTCCCAACTCGCGGGCCGCCGTCAGCGCCCGCAGGATGTTCGGCGAGCGGCCGGAGGTCGAGATCGCGATCAGTATGTCGCCTTTACGGCCGAGGCCGCGGACTTGACGTTCGAAGACGTGCTCGAAGCCGTAATCATTGCCAATCGCCGTCAGCACCGAACTGTCGGTGGTCAACGCGATCGCCGGAGCCGGTGCGCGATCGTAATTGAGCCGCGACAGCATCTCGCCCGCGAGATGCTGCGCGTCGGCCGCGCTGCCGCCATTGCCGGCGAGCAACAGCTTGCCGCCGGCGGCGAGAGCCTGTGCCACTTGGTCGATAATCGCCGCGATCGTGCCGTTAAAGGCCGGATCGTCGATTGCCGCCTGCAGCACGTCGCGCGAACGCGCAAGGTATTCGGTGATCGGCGCGGCCGCCGCCTTTTTCATGACCGAGATCCTTCAAGGGAATCCGGTGGCACTTGGGCTGCCACGTCGTGGCTGTCAAGCTGGACCTGCCGAGCGGCGGAAGCTGGGCGAACGCTCTGCGCGATTTTCATGGACAGCGGAGAGGCTATTGCCGAGATTGGCGGAATCCTGCGGTCATACCGCTACCGGATTTGCTGCGAGCCGGCGACGACGCCCGCGAATGCGCATTCTGCAAGACGCTGAACCGACGATAGGTGCCCCGACAAGCGGGTTCGGAGCCGCTGCAACGGCCCGGCTGCGCGTCGGTCGAACCCCGTTCGCCGTCGATGCTCGGAGCGCGCTGTTTCCCGATTTCCGGATTGAGCATAGCGACGCTGCCACGAATCTGCCGTTCGCGCGGCTCGGCGAGGGGCTGTTGCGCGCCCCGCCGCGGGCCGGGAGGCCGGCGCCTCTCCTCAGCGCGGTCGCGCTGTCGATGTCGGGCCCAAACTCGCCGGCCGACCGTCTCGATCCGGTCCGGATCCTGGCCGAGGTGGGTTGGGAAACCCTGGACCTCGCCGAGCGTGCGGCAGCGGCGCGCCGCGCCTTGGTGACGGAGCGGGTCGGCGGCGCGTGGTGGTTGCCGGATCGCGTTGCGCTGCTACCCGGGGACGATTATGCGCTGGTTGCGCTTGCCGAGCCGGTCGTGCCGGGGAGCAATATCGCCCCGGCTGAAGACGACCTCGCCGCAATGCTCGAAGCCGCGCTGGCGGAGAACCTGCCAGAGCGGATCGTGATCCTGGCTCCGGATAGCGCTGGCCGCGGCCGCTTGCGGGCTAAACTCACCGCAGCGTTGGCGCGGGGCGCTCACGCGATATCCGCGGCGCTCGACCCCTGGACGGTTTTGGACCGCGCGACCGAGGTCTACAGCGCCGGTGGAGAAATCGGCTTTTTAGCGCTGCTCGCAGGCCGGCGGGTCAGGGCCTTCGCACGTTCGTTTTACACCGGCTGGGGCCTGACCCGGGATGCCGCCAATGTTCCGCGGCGCGGGTGTGTCCGCACACTCGACGAAGTCTTTGCCGCCCATTGTCTGATCGCGACGCGCTACTGCGATCCGTTCCACAACGCGCCCGCGTCGTTCGAGACCGCGCTGGCGCTTCTGACTGAATGGCGGCGGATCGAACTCGCCAATCGACGGGTAGCGGCGTGCGTCGGTATGTCGTTCTGGAAGCGCCGCCGCATCGCCGATTTTTTGCGCTCGACTGGGGGAACGCCGGTGTTCCGCCGTACCGTGGCAGGGGCGCTTCGGGCGGCCAGCAGCGAGTCGGGGACGGAACCGCGCGCGATCGCGGTTTGGGCGTCGCGTATGCCGGCCGGTCTTGCCGAAGCAGCGGCGTCGCATGGGGTGCCGCTGGTCCGGGTCGAAGACGGATTCGTCCGCTCGGTTGGGCTCGGCGCCGATTTTTTGCCGCCGGCTTCGCTCGTGTTTGACAGGGGTGGCATGTATTACGACCCGCGCTCGCGCAGCGACCTTGAGCAGTTGCTCGCCGAAGCGGAGTTCGACCCGGCTCTGATCGAGCGCGCCCGTCGGCTGACCGCGCAGCTCGTCGGCCGCGGTGTCACCAAGTACAACCTCGCCCGCCAGGCTCCGAGCCTCGACATGCCGGCAAATTTGCGCCGAATCCTGGTGCCGGGACAGGTCGAGGACGATCTGTCGGTCGTATTCGGCGGCGGCGAGGTCCGCACCAATCTCGATCTTCTGCAGCGCGTCCGGGCGGCTCACCCCGACGCCATCATCCTGTACAAGCCGCACCCTGATGTCCTCGCCGGTTACCGCAAGGGCGCGGTTCCCGAGGCGCTGGCGCGCCGCTTTGCCGACCGGGTCGTGTCGGATGTATCGATCGCAACTCTCCTCGCCACAATCGACGAGGTGCACACGATGACTTCGCTCGCTGGCTTCGAGGCCCTGCTGCGGGGCCGGCGCGTCACCGTCTATGGCCGGCCGTTTTACGCAGGTTGGGGGTTGACCGCCGACCTGATGCCAATCGTTCGCGGACGTCGGCTCAGCCTTGATGAGCTGGTCGGCGGGGCGTTGATCCTCTACCCGCGTTATCTCGATCCGGTAACGCGGCTGCCCTGTGGACCGGAGGTCATCATCGAGCGTCTCGATCAGCCCGAAGCGTGGCGGCCGGGCCTCTTGGTCATGGCACGCCGGCTGCAGGGCAAGCTGGTGCGCCGCTTCTCCGAGATGCGCACCTCGCGGCCCTCCGCCGGGGTTCCCCGCGAAGCGCCGCGGCGGGAAATCTCTGGCCCGACTTCATGACGCGATGCGGGCGGTTTCGTGTTGTCGTGATTACCGGCGCGTCGAGCGGACTTGGCGCCGCGCTGGCTGCCGCCTATGCCGGGCCTGGCGTCGCGATGGGGCTGATCGGCCGCGATGCCGAGCGCCTCGCCAGGAGCGCGGAGGCTTGCCGCGCGGCCGGCGCCGATGTCGACAGCGCGACGATCGATGTCGCCGATGGGCCGGCGCTTGCTGCCTGGCTGGAGGCGTTCGATCGGGCTCATCCGGTCGAGTTGCTGATCGCCAATGCCGGCACCTCGGCCGGACCCGATCGCGCCAGCCCCGGCGAGCCGATGGCGATGACCGACCGTCAGCTCGGCACCAACCTGATCGGCGCGGTGCACACGATCGCGCCGTTGGTGCCGCTTCTGTGCGAGCGCGGGCGGGGACGCATCGTCGCGATCGCGTCGATAGCGGCATTTCGCGGCATGCCTTACAGCCCGGGCTATTGCGCCAGCAAGGCGGGACTGCGCGCCTATGCCGAGGCCTTGCGGCCGCGGCTTGCGCCTTATGGCGTTGGCGTGACCGTGGTCTGCCCAGGCTTCTTCTCGTCGCCGATGACCGAACGCTGGAATGGCCCGACGCCGTTCCTTCTCAGCGGCGAGCGCGCCGCGCGACGCATCAAACGCGGCATCGATGGTGGGCGCCGCCGCATCGATTTTCCGTGGCCTCTGGTGTTCGGCATGCGCTTCTGCGACCTCGCGCCAGCGGTAATCGGCGATGCGATTTTGCGCCGCTTTCGTTTTCATATTCGCGCCGCATGAGGATGATGGAAGCAGGCGAACTGTTGCATCTCGGAGCCGGCCTTGTGCTCGTCGCGCTCGCCTGGCTGATGCCGCGGCGCGTCGCCGGCGCCGGCCGCGCCGCCGTGCCGGTTCTGCTGCTGGACGCTTTGCCACTCTTGCTTGGCGCAGGTCTACTGAGTCTCGCGACCGGCCGGCCGCTCTTTGCCGGGCTCGTCGTGCTGGCGCTCGCGGCCGGGTTCGCGCTCGCCGACGACACGATGCGGCGAACCCTGCGCGAGCCGGTCGTCTTCTCGGAAAGCGTCGAGCTGCCGCAGGTGTTCAGCCACCCACATCTGTATCTGCCATTTGCTGGCCCTGGTCTCGTGGTGGGCGGCGCGGCCGCAGCAGCATTCCTCGCAACGGCATTGCTCGTGGTCGAGCTGCCGCTCTGGACCCCGCGGCCCGGCGTCGCGCTCGCGACACTGGCGCCGATCGCGGCGGGCATGTGGCTAGGCAGTCACGAGCCGTTGCTCAGCCTCATGACAAGCGCCTTCCGCCGGCTCCGGCCAACCGGTGAGCCTTTCGCAGACGCCGCCGCGTTCGGACCGTTCGCGACACTGCTCATTCATGTCGTGATTGCCCGCGCCGAGCGCCCGGGGCGGCGCTGCGCGTTGGCTGCGCCGGCGTTGATCGGCGGCCGCTGCACCGCGGCAGCGCCGATTGTCCTCGTGCAATGCGAGTCGTTTTTCGACGCGCGGCGCCTCACGCCGCTTGTCAGCCGGGATCTTTTGCCTGCGTTCGAGGATTGCTTGGCCGGCGCGGCGCTGAGCGGGCGTCTCGAGGTGCCGGGCTGGGGCGCAAATACGATGCGCACCGAATTCGCCGTTTTGACCGGGATCCCCGAAACCGCGCTTGGCTATGACCGCTTCAACCCCTATTACGCCTTGGCGCGGCAGCCTATAGCCTCGCAGGTATGGCGGCTACGCCAAGCCGGATACCGCACGATCTGCCTGCATCCGTTTGACCCGCGGTTTTTCCGGCGCGATCTGGCGATGCCGGCGCTTGGCTTTGACAGCTTTCTCGACCACAAAGCGCTCGGGGGTTCACGCCGCCCGCCGTACTGCTTCGACCCCGATCTCGCCCGACAGGTCTTACGCGTGCTCGAAAATGCCGGGCCCAAGAGTTTCCTGTTCGTCATCACGATGGGTAATCACGGGCCTTGGCTTGCAAAGGAGCCGCCGATCGATCCTCGTATCGCTGGGCTGTTCGATCCTGCCGTCGTGCCGCAAGGGATGGCATTGCAGCGCTACCTCGATGGGTTGCGCCGCTCCGACGAGATGCTCGGAATCCTGATGTCAGGGCTGGAGCAGCGCCTCGATCATGCGATCCTCGGATTTTACGGCGACCACTTGCCGAGCCTGCCGCTGGCTTTCGAACATTTTGGTTTCGTCCAGCCGCATAGCGATTACGTAATCTGGCAGCAGGGAACGGTGTCGCCGCTGCGCTGCGACCTGCCCGCCCATCGGCTGGGCTGGATCATTGTCGATCGAGTGCTCGATTCGGAACCGGAGACCGCGGCGGATTGGACCCTATCCCGGCCGCCCAACACAATGACGGCGACCCTGGCCTCACTCAGTTAGGGTTGGCGCTCGACCGCATCCCATTTTTCGGTGAACTCGGCCATTCGCTCGAAACTGTCCGCCAGTTCGAACAGATCGCGGCGCACGTCGGGAAACTGTGTTTGCCGCGCAAGCCGCCGCAGCGAAGCCGCCACGTCGCGATAATGCTCGCTTCTCGATGCGTCGCGGCCGTCCGTCATGCCGCCGGCACTCAATAGGTTTCAACATCCGAACACGGTTTACGTTCGTCCGTTCCAGGCCCTGCCGTCGTCACGATTGGGGGGACACGGTGCCGCTCAATCGTGGCTCCCGCGCGCCGCCGAAGCAGTCTCGAGCTCCGCCAGATGCGCTGCGGTGTTGATGATCGCGGTATGAGAAAAGGCTTGCGGAAAATTGCCGAGGAGGCGCTTGGCGCCAGGGTCGTATTCCTCGGACAAGAGGCCGAGATCGTTGCGCAAATTGAGCAGCCGTTCAAATAAAGCGATCGCGTCATCGCGCCGCCCGATGCGCGCCCATGTGTTCGCCATCCAGAAGCTGCAGGGCAGAAACACGCCTTCCCCTGGCGGCAGGCCGTCGGCGCCGGGGCGGCTGGGGTATCGCCAGACGAGGCCGTCATACATCAACTCGCGCTCGATTGCCGCGACTGTGCCGAGCACCCGAGGATCGTTGGGTGGCAGAAACCCTAGCTGCGGAATCAAGAGGAGCGAGGCGTCGAGGTCGCGCCCGCCGTAATACTGGACAAATGTATTGCGCTTCCGGTCATACGCTTTTTCCACGATCTCCGCGGCGATCTTCGCGCGCAGCTTCTCCCAGTGGCGGCGCGGCCCTTCGAGGCCGAGCTGTTCGACTCCCTTGATCGCGCGGTCGAACGCAACCCAGGTCATGATTTTAGAGAACGTGAAATGCCGGGGCTCGTCGCGGACTTCCCAGATGCCGTGATCGGGCTGCTGCCAGATTGTCTCGAGGTACTCGAGCAGCTTGAGCGACAGATCCCACGCATAAGGACTGCTCTCGAGACCGTAGTGCCGGCAGGTGTACAGCGCATCCATCAGCTCGCCATAAACGTCGAGCTGCAGCTGTTGGTGAGCGGCGTTGCCGATCCGGACGGGGCGGCTATTCTCATAGCCAGGCAGCCAGTCGATCTCGTATTCGGTCAGCCGGCGCTCGCCGGACAGTCCATACATGATCTGCATTTCCGAAGGATGGCCGGCCGCCGCCCGCAACAGCCATTCCCGCCAGGCGCGCGCCTCGCTGCGATAGCCCGAGGTCAACAGCGCATACAGCGTCAACGTTGCGTCGCGGATCCAGCAGTATCGGTAATCCCAATTTCGCACGCCACCAATCCATTCGGGGAGAGACGTGGTGGCTGCGGCAACGATCCCGCCGGTCGGGCGATAGGTCAGCATCCGCAGCGTGATCAGCGATCGGACGATCGCATCGCGCCACGGCCCCTGCAGATTGCAATGGCTTGACCAGTCATGCCATTGCGTTTCGGTGGCGAGCAGTCTTTCGAACGGGTCGCGGTAGAGGAACCCGCGGTGGTGCGACGGGTACCAGCTCATCGTGAACGGCACGATGTCGCCCGCTGCCACTGTGAACTCGCCGACCGTCGTCAATTCCGGCGTGCCGCGCAGCTCGACTGGCGTGACGAATTGCAGTGCATTGGGCCCCGCGACGGCATGCGGCCCGCCAAAATGCTGCCGGACCCACGGAATGCCGCGGCCATAATCGAATCGGATGATCAGCTCCGTGTGCATTCGCACCCGGCCTTTGTCGCCCCGGACCAGACGGATCAGATCGACCTGATCTTCTCGATCGGTCAGCGCGATGAAATCGATCAGCGTGACACAGCCTTCCGCGGTCTCGATCTGGGTTTCGAGGATTCCGGTCTCGCCGCGGTATTGGCGCGAGCGTCGCACCGGCGGGTCCACCGTCGCGATCAGCCAGCGCCCGTGCCTAGGCTCGCCCAGCAGGGCGCCGAACACCGATTCGGAGTCGAAACGCGGCAGGCACAGCCAATCGATCGAGCCGTCGCGCGAAACCAGCGCGGCGGTGTAAGTGTTGCCGATGATGCCGTAATCCTCGATCAGGGCGCTCATCACGAACCGGTCTGGAGCGGTGTTGGCAGTCCGCCCTTGCGCTTCGGATCCCATTCCTTGCGGATCTGTTCCTCGACCGACAAGCCGGTTTCGGTCTTCGGACTGCGCACGGTTGCCTCGGGAGAGTCCGCCTCGACAAACCGGCTCGTCTGCGATGTGGTGCGGCCCGGGCTCGGCCTCCGGCTTGGGCGCTCCGCCGGGCTGTTTCGGTTGCTGTTTGCGTCGCATCGTGCCCTCCGCGAGCGATTGTGCCTGTTTTGCGAACGGGCCTGGTTCGCCGATCGTTGCGCCTGGCGGCCGGCACTCGGCCGAACGACGGCCGCCTAGCGGCCCGCGACTAGGTGATCTATCTCGCGATCTAGGGAGGGGACGAGCCGGGCATACCCTTGTGCATTGAAGTGCAGCCGGTCGGACGAGATTTGCGGCGACAGCCTGCCATCGGGTTCGAGCAGCAGACCGCCGAGATCGCGATAATGAACGCGGCTGCCGTCGTCACAGGCCGCGATCAGCGCATTTACCGCCGCGATCTCATGCCGCTGCACGATGCGGGGCACATCCTCGCGCGGCCACAAGCCGAGCAGCAGAATATCCGCTGCGGGGAGGTGCTGGCGCAATTTCAACAGGTTGGCTCTGATACCTTCAGCAGCGATATCAGGTGTTCGGTCGCGGCCCAGATCGTTGGTGCCGATCAGCAGCACGATCTCTTGCGGCGGCGGGCCGTCGAGGTTGCCGTGCTCGAGACGCCAAAGGAGGTTCTCGGTGCGATCGCCGCTGATACCGGCATTGAGCACTCCGCGCGGCGCCATATGCTCGTCCCATACCCCGCGGTCAAAGCGTTCGGTCAAGGAATCACCAAGAAACAATACGCGATGCGGCTGGGTCTTGACCGCCGTATTGATCTGCTCGAAGACCGCCCGGGCATGCGCATTTTCGCGCGGCTCAGGGGGCGGCAGCGCATCCTGCGTAAACGGGCCGCAGCGCAGCGGTGCGGCCGCATCCGCGGGCGCGAGCCGCCACAATGGCGAGAGCGCCAGCAGACCGGCAAGGGCTATCCCGATTGCCGCCTTCATTCTGTGCCGGGCTGATAGATGATCGAGGTGATCATGCGGGTGCGCGATGGCTTGGCGTCGGCAACGCTAAATTGGCCGCTGCCGGGCCGCAAGAGATCACGGCTACCCGAGCACCGCGAGCCAACCCGAAACCCGCGACGGCGACGCCGAATTCCGCTATCCCTAAGGCATGAAGGAGACGATCGCGCCCGCCGCCGGCTCTATCCACGACCAGCTGACGGCCTCTGTCCAGGCATTGATCCTGCCGAAGGGTCTGTATGCGTTTTCGGTAAAGTCGGCCGATCCCGAACGGGTCGCCGAGCTGGGCGGGCTGATGCTACCGGCGTTGCATGTCGGGCTCGGCCCCAGCCTGCCAGCCGACGGCATCGAATTTCTATCGGGGCGCGACGACGGCGCGCATTGGCTTTATGCGCCGGGCGATATGCTGATCGCGAAGGTCGTCGACCGGCCAGTGACGGTATTTTTGACCTCGGTCCAGGCGGCGGTAGGGCAGCCGCTCGCCGTCGAGGTCGACCGGCTCGACGGGCGCTCCGAGGCGATCGCGGGGGAGGCGCACGCCCGGGGCGCGTCGGCGGCGCAGGGCGAAGAGCCGATACGGCTTCAGATCACGGCTCACGTCAGCAACCGCGGTGATATCGTGTTTGTCGACACCGATTGGGCCGGGCGGCTGGGGCGCGGCCTATCGATCGAAGCCTTCTCGGTGGTCCCGCTCGATCGTCTCGCCCCGGCGGATATTGAATACAAGGGCCTCACCGGCGCCGGCTTCGAGAGCCCGTGGCTCGGCAATGGCGAGCCGTGCGGCACGCGCGGCATGGGAATTCCGCTCGTCGGATTTGCGGTGCGGCTAAAGCCGAGTGCGGCGGCGCTCGGTTATCGCTGCGTCTATCGCGGCGCGTTTCGCTCCGGCGCGATCAGCGCCGTGGTAAGCGATGGCGAGCTTTGCCGGTCAGAGGCGCCGGGCGACCCGCTCGAAGGGATCGAGTTGCAAGTTATCCCGCCGTCTGTTGCAGCGGCCGATTCGCCGCAAACCGCGGCGTCGCGCCCGCGCCGAACCGGCTCTAGCGACTAAACCGGTATTCGCCACCGCGATGAGGGAAACACCCAGCGAGCCGCCGCTGCCTCGACGGAAATTGCTGGTCAATTTGGGAAGTGGACCAAAGGGCGTCGCGAAGCTTCCGGCGATGTTCGCGGAATGGCGCGAGTTTCGCGTCGACGTCGACCCGGCCTCGACGCCGGATCTGCTGGCCGACCTCACCGATCTGTCAGCGATCAGGAGCGGCTCGGCCGATGCCGTGTGGATGGCCCATTGCGTCGAGCATCTCTACTTGCATCAGGTGACGACGGCGATCGAGGAGGCGCACCGCATTCTCGCCGATGACGGGTTTCTCTGCGTCCTCGTGCCGGATCTGCAATCGATCGGGGATTATCTCGTAACCGACCGCCTGCTTGAACCGGTCTATGAATCGCCGGCCGGGCCCATCACCGCGCATGACATGATCTTCGGCTATGGCCGGGATTTGGCGCGGGGCTATGCCAACATGGCGCACAAATGCGGGTTCACCGCGGGGACTCTGCTGCAAAAGTTGAAGGAAGTGCCCTTCGCCGAGACAATTCTGCGGCGCCGGCCGACGAGAGAACTCGCTGCGGTCGCCTGCAAGCTGGCACCGGCCAATATCGCGCAGCGCCAAGCTCTGCTGGCGGCATTGGAGCTGTGATCGATGGCGGCGGGCGAGGGGACAGACCGAGTGAAGGTCTATCGCGGCGGCCGCAGCCTCGACGGTGCTGTGGTCACCGTCGGCGGCAAGCCATTGCCGCCGCGTTACGATCTGAAACGACTGTCGTCGACTGGCTTCGAATGGACCTATGAAGGCGCCGGCCCGGCCCAGCTGGCGCTGGCCTTGCTGTCCGATCATCTCGGTGATGACGCACGCGCGCTCCGCCTGTACCAGCCCTTCATGCAGCGGGTTGTTGCGGAGCTCGACAACTCGTGGGAGTTGACCTCGACCGATATCGATGCGGCGCTCGCGGAGCTTGGAGGCTGAGGGCGGCTGAAATCGCATCGCGAACGATACCGACGGCGCCCCGATTGGCGCTGGTTTGCACCGCTTCAGGCGCTCCAGCTCGCGGCTACGAGGTGGCCCCCGCGGGTGCACGCACCGATGTCGTGGCCGGAGCGTCGTGGGCGCGGTCCATTTCCTCGAAGGTGCGGCCCTTGGTTTCGGGACCGAATACCCAGAAACCGATGATGCCGAGAATGTACCAGCAGGCGAAATAGACGAAGGCGGGGCCGAGCATTTTGAGGTTGGGCGCCGCCGGCTTGATGATGTCGCCGGCGCCCATGATCAGCGCCAGTCCGAGCGGCCCGAGGATCTTGCCGCTGAGGTTGCCGGCCCCGTAGCTCACGCCCATGCCGCTGCTGCGCAGCCGGGCCGGCCAGATCTCCGACATATAAGGTCCGACCACCGAGTAGACCGCGCTGCCAAAAAAGGTTTGGGCAAGGAACAGCACGTAGAACAGCGACCACGGGCCGATGAACACGTCGTAGAAAAAGCCCTGCATGACCATCAGCAGCGCGCACATCCCGCAGGCGAGCGTCCCGGCGCCGCGCCGGCCCAGCGGCTCGATCAGCGCGGTGATGAAAAACCGGCCGGCGATCCCCGAAAGCCCGACAAACGTCATTAGAAACGCCGCATGAGCGGGGGTCGTGTTGAGTACGATGACCAGCAGCGTCGCGCCCCAGAGGCCGAGCGAGGCGCCGCCCGTCTGGGTCACGCCAGTCAGACACCCGGCCGCGACCAGCCGCGGATATTTGAACAGTTCGAGCCAGCGAGTCTTCTCGGCTACAGGCGCTGCGGCGGGAAGGGCGATTTCTCCGGGGTCGATCATCAAAGCCCAGGCAAGGGATTTGCGGGCCTCTTCCATGCGGCCCATCCGCATCAGCCATCTCGGCGATTCCGGCACCCAGTAGCGGATCATCAGGACCAGGACGATCGGCGACAGGCCGACCAGGAACAGGTAACGCCAGCCGATGATCGGCAGCAGCCACGCGGCCACCAGCCCCGCCAGCATGCCGCCACCCGGCAGCAACGTTGTGACCAGGGCGCTGACCCAGCCGCGCTTGTAGGCGGGGATGAATTCCTGCACCAGCGGCAGGTCGATCGTGAAGATCCCGGCATTGCCGATGCCGACAAAGAACCGGAAAAACATCAGGAACAGCCAACCGGGAACGAAACCGTTCGGTCCCGGCGTGAAAACCATGATGCCGGTCGCGAGCGAGATCGTGACCGCGGACCAGATGAACACGGTGCGCCGGCCGATCTTATCGCCCAACCACCCCCAAATTAAGGCACCCGGGACCGCGCCGAGACCGGATGCCAACAGGATTGCGCCGCCCTGCCAGTAGGGAAGCGACCATTCCTTGGTCAGTGCTGCGGTAACGTAGCCGATCAGGAAGAAGTCGAAGAAATCGAGCAGATCCGCGACGTTTGCGGTGCAGATCAGCTTCCACTGATTTGCCGTCAGCTTTTTCTGAGCTTCCAAACGCTCGATCATCCAGGCGCTCCCATTCTCGGCGGGGCGGCGTCGATCGGACGGTCACAGGCGCGGGACGGCTGATGAACTCGGCTGTCTGTAGTCGACTTTGCTAACCGAAGCCCCACGCTGTGCGGACGCCGATCCGGCGCCGGACCCTTCTCTGCTCAGGCTCGGCGGGAATTCCCCGCTCTGTCGTTGGAAGGCCGCACCCGCAGCCGACGGCTCACAATAAGCGAGCCGACAGGAGTTTCAAAGCAAAACGGCCGGGCGCAAGGCCCGGCCGCTCGGAAAAAAACCGCCGTGAGCGCTGGTTAGTCGCGCCGCGTGCCCAAAAGCTGCAACAGCATCATGAACAGGTTGATGAAGTCGAGATAGAGCCTGAGCGCACCCATGATCGCGATCTTGCTCGTGGCTTCGCGGCCGGCAGAGGCCTCGTCGACATACATTTCCTTGATCTGCTGCGTGTCCCACGCGGTCAGCCCGACAAACACGACCACGCCAATCACCGAGATCGCGAACTGCAGGGCCGAGGAGGCGAGGAAGATGTTGACGAGCCCGGCGATGATGATGCCGATCAGGCCCATCATCAGGAACGAGCCGAATTGCGACAGGTCGCGCCGGGTCGTGTATCCGTAGAAGCTCATGGCCGCGAAGGTGCCAGCCGTGATGAAAAACACCCGCGCAATGCTTTCGCCGGTAAAGACCAGAAAGACCGAGGCGAGCGACAGCCCCATGACCGCGGAATAGATCCAGAAGAGGGCCTGCGCCGTGCTCGCCTGCATCCGGTTGATGCCGAAGCTGAGCCACATGACAAGGCCGATCGGCGCCAGCATGAGCACGAACATCAGCGGCGAATGCGCTAACGCCGGGTGAGCGAACAGATACTGGGCGAAGACGTAGGCGACGATGCCGGTCAGCGCCAGCCCCGACGCCATGTAGTTGTAGATGCGGAGCATGTAATCCCGCAGGCCGACATCGACGTCTGCCTGGGCACCTGCCGCCGGCCGCACCGTCCAGCGGGACTGCGAACCGAGAGCCATAAAACCCCCTATGGAGTAGCGAGGGTAATTCCTCGTGGTTTCGATATTGGCACAAGCCATGAGTTTTTCAATAACGGCTCAGGGGTGCCAAGGCGCCATATATCCAACGCTCACCCTAGCCATCCCGCTTGCGGGAGAGAGGCCGCCGCGACATGGAACACCGGTTGGGTCGGCGAGCGGCCGGTCATTCTTCCGCCGGTCATTCGTTCCGGAGGTAGCTGGCAGGTTTCGCCCCAAGTGCCCGCCAGGTGCCAGCAAAGCCCAGCGCCAGGCTCAGCACCACGGCGAGCGCCAGGATCATGGCCAGCGGCACAGGCAGGAACAGCCAGTCGCTGTGCATAGGCCCAGTAACGAGCGCATAGGCCGCAAGCGTCCCGAGCGCGGCGGCGACGATCGCGGTGAGCAGCCCAAGAAGCCCATGCTCTAGCAGAAAGGCGGCGGCGATCGTACCCCGTGTTGCCCCGAGGACCTTCAGCACGACTGCCTCGTAGACCCGACGGCGGTGCCCGGCGGCCACAGCGCCGCCAAGCACCAGAATGCCGGCGGCCAGCGTGATCAGCGCGACGAAACGCAGTGCGCTGCCGATCGTCGCAATGACCCGCGCTACAGCCTCAAGCCCCTCGCGCACTGAGATCGCCGAGACATTCGGGAAGCGCTCGGTAATCTGGCGCACGAGCCCGTCCTCGGCCTCGCCCGGTGCCACATAAACCGCGGCGAGATGGGTCTGCGGCGCGGCTTCGAGCACGCCCGGGGCGAACACCATGACGAAATTGATGCCGAGTCGCCCCCACTCGATCCGGCGCAGATTGGCGATCGTCGCCGTGATCTCGCGGCCCAGCAGATTGACGGTCAATGTATCTCCAACCTTCAACCCCATGCCTCGCGCCAACTCGGCGTCGAACGAGACGAGCGGAAGGCCGTGGTAATCGGCCGGCCACCATTTGCCGGCAACGATCTGCGAACCGGCCGGCGACTCGGCCGCGTAAGTCAGGCCGCGGTCGCTCCGCAAGGCCCATTGGGCTTCGTCCGCAATCCGAGCCTGTTCGACGGGCGTGCCGTTGATGCGGGTAATGCGGCCGCGCAGCATCGGGACCCGGGCAAAGCTCGCGCCGGGAGTGGCGCCGACGATCTGATCGAAACCGGCGAGCTGCTCGGGCTGAATGTCGATGAAGAAATCGGCCGGCGCATGCTCGGCCAGCCGCGTCTCGACCTCGGTCGCGAGGTTGCCCTGAACCAAGGCCACGGTGGCCAGGACGCTGAGACCGAGGCCGAGCGACAGCACGACACGCGGGGTGGGCGTCCCGGGCCGGTGCAGGTTGCCGAGCGCCAGCCGCAACACCGGCCGCGACGGCCGCGGTAGACGGCGGACGATCGCGACAATCACCACCCCGGCAAGGCGGAACAAACTAAACGCGGTGACCGCGCCGCCAACGTACCACAGCGCGACACGGCGATCGGGCGCGGTCAGCACGACCAGCGCAGCGAGCGCTAAAGCGCCGGCAACGGTTGTTATGGCAATGAGCGGCGGCACACGCCACCGCGCCGGCGCGAGAGCGTCGCGGAACAATGCACCCGGTGCGATCTCTCCGATCGCGGCGAGCGGCCACATCGCGAACACCAGGACCGTCAAAAACCCGCTGAGTGCCGCAACGACTAGCGGCAGCGGATAGATGCCGGGCCGCACGTCGATCGGCAGCAGTCCGGACACGAACGGCGCGATAAGTCCGGGAACAAGCCCGCCCAGCAGCAGTCCGCTGGCAATGCCGACGCACCCCAGCGCCCCGATTTGGATCAGATAAGCGACGAAAATCAGCCGGGTCGAGGCGCCAAGACACTTCAGCGTCGCGATCGTTCGGGTCTTGCTTGCGATGTAGCCCGCAACGGCGTTGCCGATCCCGATCCCGCCGACCAGGAGGGCCGTGATCCCGACGAGGCCGAGAAAGAAACCAATTCGCTCGATAAAGCGCTGCAGTCCAGGCGAGGCATCGGCGGTGGTACGGATTTGCCAGCCTGCGTCGGGAAAGGCGGCGCGCGCGCTGCGTATCCACCCCTCGAGGTCGGCGCCGGTCGGCAGTCTCAAGCTGTATTCGTAATTGACGAGAGCGCCCGGGCGGTTCAGCGCGGTTGCAGCGAGCGCCGTTTGCGACACGATGACGCGCGGACCAAAGGCGAGGCCGCCGAATGCGGCATCGGGCTGGCGTTCGATGATCGCGCGCAATTCGAGTTCGGCTTCGCCAATTCGGAACCTGTCGCCGCGCTTGAGGCCGAGCCGCCTCGCCACCGCCGCCTCGGCGACGGCGCCGAATATCCCGCCCTTGCCGTCCAGCGCAACCTCGAGCGGCAACGCCGGTGCGAGCGTGATGGCCCCGTAGAGCGGGTAGGCGCTGTCGACCGCTTGCAACTCGATCAGGCTGCGCTTTTCGCCATCGAGCGTTCGCGCCATCGCGCGCAGCTTCGTGACCTCGGACAGCGTGCCGCTGTCGGCGATAAACCGCCGTTCCGCTTGATTCGCGGCGTGGTAGGCCAGATGCACGCTGACATCGCCGCCGAGTAGCAGGCGCGCCTCGCCGTGGATGCCGGCCAGCACCGCTTCGGTCAGCGATCCGATACCGGCGATCGCGGCAACCCCGAGCACGAGGCAAGCGAGAAAGATGCGAAAACCCCGAATGCCGCCGCGCAATTCACGGCGCGCGAGATGAAAAGCATAGGTAAATGAGGAGCATCCAGAGCGGCGTGATGATGAGGTGCTCAAAATATCAGCCGGCGCGGCACGATTTGCCGCTGCTCCACAATCCGGCCGTCGGCGAGAACGATGTCCCTCTCGCAGCGCACCGCCAGGTCGCCATCGTGAGTAATCAGGAGCAGCGCGGTGCCGAGCCGCGTATGCTCGGCAAACAGGCAATCCATCACCGCCCGCCCGGTCTCTCCGTCGAGATTACCCGTCGGTTCGTCGGCGAGCAGCAATTGCGGCCCAGCTGCGAACGCGCGCGCTATCGCGACCCGCTGCTGTTCGCCGCCTGAAAGCTGCCCCGGATAATGGGCGAAGCGATGGCCGAGCCCGACCCGCTCCAGCGTGGCGCGGGCCTTTGGGAGCGCGTCACGGTCGCCTGCCAATTCGAGCGGGATCAGGACGTTTTCGAGCGCCGTCATCGTCGGGATCAGATGAAAAGACTGGAACACGATACCGATGTGCCGTCGCCGTAGGCGCGCGAGCCCATCCTCGCCGAGCGCAGCCAGATCCTGGCCGGCGAGTTGCACCCGGCCACCGGTCGGGCGTTCGAGCCCGGCGAGCACCATCAAGAGGCTCGATTTGCCGGAGCCGGATGGCCCGAGCAACGCCACAGTCTCACCCGGCATGATTCGCAAGGAGATACCGCGCAGGATTTCGACCGGTCCGGCGGCGCTCGCCAAAGTCAGGTGAACGTCGTCCAGTGCGCAGAGAGGCGGCACAGCTGTCATTCTTGGACGGCCAAAGCCGAAAGATGCGCCGCCCAGGTCGCGTTAGGCTCCAGCTTCGGCATGCGCCCGGGCCAAGCCTTCCGGCAGCGGCACATAGCGGAAATCGGGGAATGCGGCGCGGCCTGCGGCAGGATCGAACGGGCGATAGCCATTATGCGGCATCGGCCCCGAGCGGGATGTCGGACGGATCTCCACCGCCCGCCCGGAGAGGCCCACCACCATCTCCGCGATATCGCGGAAGCTCGCAACAGACCCCGTCGCCACGTTCAAGGTCCCTGAGGAGCGGCGGTAAATCACTCGGGCCGCCAATTCGGCGACATCCTCGATCAGCACGTGGTCGCGCCGCTCCTCGCCATTGCCGAACAGAGTGATCGGTTCGCCGGCTGCGGCGAGCCGCCGGAAGCGGTTGGGACCATACCCGTTGTGCGGATCGGCGGCGCCGTAGATCAATGTCGGGCGCAGTGTCGCGAGCGGCGCCTTGACCTCGGCGGCAAACATCAGCTCGCGGGCGAGGTGCATTGCGCCATGCAGCGATTCCGGCGCCCTGACCGAATCTTCGCGCAGCGGGATCGGCGCGTCGGCATAGACCGCATCGGAGCTGACGTTGACGACCTGCGCCAGCGGTACCGACGCCGCGGCCCGAACCATCGCGGCCGCCATGATCATGTTGTCGCGCAACATCTCGGGGTTTCGGCACGGCGCCAAGGCAGAGACCGCGACGAACACGTCATCAGGCCGCAGCCGCTCTGCAAGCCGCTCGGCGGCATCAGCCGCCAACAAATCGACCTCAAGCCGGCCGAGTCGCAGCACCTCTGTCCGGTCGCGCTCGAGGCGGCCGGCGATCGCGTTGCCGACGAAACCACCCGCCCCCAGCACGACGACGCGGGCAGGGGGCATTGGGGCGGTATTACCATGGATCAACATCGCGGACGCTCGTTTCAAGTAGGCAGCAAAGGCGGCATCCCGAGTGCGTGGTATTCGAAGCCGGCGCGCGCTGCCGCAGCGCCGTCCAACAGTCGGAACGGATCGATCACCACCCGGCCCGCCATCAGCCGCCCGAGATCGTCAATACGCAGCTCGCGATATTCCGGCCAGGGCGTCGCCAGGATCAGGGCGTCGGCGTCCGTGGCGCACGAGAGCGCGTCCGCACAGCCCTTTGCGTGCGGCGCCGCGCTCGCCGGCACGACCGGGTCGTGCACGCGGACTTCGCTGCCGCGCAGCCGCTCCAACAGCGCCAGCGCCGGCGAGTTCTTCGTCGAATGGGTATGTTCCTTGTAGGCGAGGCCGAGCACCGCGATGCGCGCGGCCGGGTTCTTTGCCAGGACCGCGTCGTTCAGCACCCGCCAGCACCAGTCGCGCCGATGCCGCGAATTGGCAATCCAGGCCTGCACGATCCGGGTGTCGGTATCGCGTTCGCCGCCGAGATCGAGCACCGTGCGGAGATCGCGCTCCAGATTGCCTCCGGCGATGCCAAGCCCGGGGGCGAGATAGGCATGCGGGCCGATCCGGCGGTCGAGGCGCAACGCTGGGACGATCTCCGCCCAATCCGCGCCGATCGCTTCGCACAGTTCGGCCAAGGTATTCGCAACGCCAATCGACGCCACGAGGTAGAAATTTATGCTGATCTTCGCGAGCTCGGCGCTCTCGTAGCGCATCGGTAGGATCGGACAGCCGAACGCCTCCAGCACCTCGCGATAGCGGACCGGCAGAGGCTTCGCCGGATCCGCGCAGCCGACGATGAACCGCTCGGGGTACAGCGCCCGCTCCACCGCGCGCCCAAACACCAGTGTCTCGACCTGATAGATCAGCCGCTCGGCCGGGATGGTAGTGATCGCGCGCGTGAAACCCGGCGGGACCTGGCACAGCACAGCGAGAACGGCATCGTCGCGCAGCTGACCGGACACGCGCTCGACGAGCGCCGAAATCGGCGCCAGATTGCTTTTCGCCTGATCATCGGTCGGAACGTCAGCGGCGATGTAGACGACATCGCAGCGCGCCAGATCGCCGCACTCGGCGGTGAAGCCGATTCGTGCCCGATGTTCCCCGGCCAAATCGTCGAGCTCCGGCTCGACGACCGGCATCGCGCCCGATTGGAGGCGGCCGATCAGTTCGCGGTCTTCGTCGTACCCGACGACAGAGAAGCCACGCGCGGCCGTGGCCACCGCGGAGACTACCCCAAGATGCGTCATCCCTGCGAAACCGACGAGGACCATCAGCGCTGGTCGATAGCGGCTGACTCCCCCAGGATGGGCGCGGGCCTGTTCAAGAGAGCAATCATTGGCCATTCCTAGCGCCTCGGCCGCTACGATTGCAATGCACCAACACATCGGGTATGAGCCCAAAAAGGCCGATACAACTGGTAATGGCGGGGATGGCGGATCACGTTCGGCAATTCTTTGGGTCGATTACCAAGATCGCCGCGGAAATCGATGTAGCAGCAATCGAGCGGCTGGCGGGCGAGTTGGCGGCGTTGCGCGAGCGTGACGGCCGCTTGTTTTTGCTCGGTGTGGGCGGCAGCGCCGGCAATTGCAGCCATGCCGTCAACGATTTCCGCAAGTTGTGCGGCATCGAGGCCTACTCGCCGGTCGACAACGTCTCCGAACTGACCGCCCGCACCAATGACGAGGGTTGGGACACGGTGTTTGCCGGCTGGCTTGAGGTTAGCCGACTCGGCCCGAAGGACGGGTTGCTGATCTTTTCGGTCGGCGGCGGGGACGCCGAGCGCAACATCAGCGTCAATCTGGTCCGTGCGATCGATCTCGCACGCGAGCGCGGCGCCAAGGTCTTCGGCGTGGTCGGCCGCAGCACCGGCTATACAGCCCGCATGGGGGATGTCGTGGTGGTCATTCCGCCGGTCGATCCGGATCGGGTCACGCCGCTCTCGGAAGGGATGCAAGGGGTCGTCTGGCACTGCCTCGTTTCCCATCCGGCGCTGCAGACGCAACGGACCAAATGGTGAGTGCGGGGCCGCTGGAGCGCGCGGTCTTTCTCGATCGAGATGGCGTGCTGACAGTGCCGGAGTTTCGCGACGGCCGCTCGTTTGCGCCGCGCCGGCTCGAAGATTTTCGGCTCTACGACGGTGCAGTCGATGCGGTGAGATTGCTGAAGGCAGGCGGCTTCCGGCTGATCGTCGTGACCAATCAGCCCGATGTCGGCTACGGCCGTATCCCGCTCGACACCGTCGAAGAGATGCATCGGCGCCTCGCCGATCTTCTACCGATTGATTCGATCGAAGCTTGCTATCATCGGCACGACGAAGGGTGCGATTGCCGCAAGCCAAAGCCCGGCATGTTACGCCGCGCGGAGGCGCGGCACGGGATCGACTGCGCTTGCAGCTTCATGGTTGGAGACCGGGCAAGCGATGTCGCGGCAGGACGTGCGGCCGGGTGCCGCACGATCTTTATCGATCTCGGCTACCGCGACGAGCATCCGGGCGGAGCGGATTTCGTCGTGAAGTCGCTGGGGGAAGCCGCAGGGATCGTACTACGCGAAGCCTGAGTTCAGCGGCGTCGAATCGGTTGCCGCCCCGTATTCGTTTCTGGCATATAAGCCGCAGGGGAGTTGGGGGATTAACAGCATGGATGAACGGCTGAGCCGGCTCGGCGTAAAAATCTTCGCCGACGGGGCGGATTTCGACGGCATCCTCGCGATGCACAAAAATCCGCTGATCAAGGGCTTCACGACCAATCCGACCCTGATGCGCAAGGCCGGAATCAGCGATTACGAAGCCTTCGCCCGTAAGCTGCTGGCCGCGGTCACCGACCGGCCGATTTCCTTTGAAGTCTTTGCCGACGAGCCGCTTGACATGGTCAGGCAGGCGCGGGCAATCGCCTCGTGGGGCAAGAACGTCAATGTCAAAATCCCGGTTATGAACACGCAGCGCGAGTTCATGGGACGGGTTATCGAGGAATTGTCCGGCGATGGCATTGCGATCAATGTCACGGCCGTCTTTACGCCGCATCAAGTGGCCCGCATCGCCGCCTCGCTCGCCCCTGATAGCCCGGCTATCGTGTCGGTCTTTGCCGGGCGGGTCGCCGACAGCGGCGTCGATCCGGTGCCCCTGATGCGCGAATCGGTGCAGATCCTCGCCGAGCGGCCGCGTGCGGAGTTGCTCTGGGCGAGCCCGCGCGAATTGCTCAACATCTTCCAGGCCGACGTGATCGGCTGTCACATCATCACCGTCACGCACGATGTACTAGGCAAGCTGAGCCTGGTCGGAAAGGATCTCGACCAGTACTCGCTCGAGACGGTGGAGATGTTCTATCGCGACGCGGTTGCGGCTGGCTTTTCGATCGACACCGGCCAGGCTGACGCTCGGCCGACTGCCGCGTGATCCCCCACCTTTAGCGTTGGGTTCGAATGCAAAACGTACTGATTACCGGCGGGGCCGGTTATGTCGGCCATGTCCTGACCCCCCGTCTCCTTGAGAGAGGCTATCAAGTCACGGTCTACGACAAGCTGTTCTTCGGGTGCCGCTTGCCGAACCACCCGAAATTGCGCGTCGTGCAGGGCGACATCCGTGACACGGAGAAGCTGGCGCCACTGTTCGAAGGCCAGGACGCGGTCCTGCACCTCGCTTGCATTTCCAACGATGCCAGCTTCGAACTCGACGAGCGGCTTTCGAAAACGATCAACTACGACTGCTTCGAGCCGATCGTCTCCTCTGCCAAGAAGGCTGGGGTCAAGCGGTTTGTCTATTGCTCGTCGAGCTCGGTTTATGGCGTCAGCAACTCGCCGGAGGTCACCGAAGACCATCCGCTTTTGCCGCTGACGCTCTATAATAAGTTCAAGGGCATGTGCGAGCCGGTTCTGTGGAAGCACAAATCCGACGATTTCACCTGTGTGACGATCAGGCCGGCGACGGTCTGCGGCTATAGCCCGCGCACGCGGCTCGACCTGTCGGTCAATATCCTGACCAATCACGCAGTCAACAAGGGTGTCATTACCGTGTTCGGCGGGCTGCAGATGCGTCCCAACCTGCACATCGAGGACATGGTCGATGCGTACGAGCTAATGCTGAGCGCGCCGCACGAGAAGATTCACGGCGAGGTGTTCAACATCGGTTTCGAAAATCATTCGATCGCCGATATCGCGCTGATGGTGCAGACGATTGTCGGGGAAGAGTTTCCCGATAAAGGAAAGATCGACATTGTCACCACCCCGTCGGACGACAACCGGTCGTACCACGTCAATTCAGACAAGGTCTTCCGAGTGCTTGGCTATCGCCCGAAGCGCACGATCGAGGATGCGGTACGCGACCTTGCCCGTGCCTTTCGCAATCATCTGCTAGACGACAGCTTCAACAACGACTGGTACTACAACGTGCGCACGATGAAGCGGATCGGCGCGACATGAGCAGCAAGCAGCCGATCGCGATCGTCACCGGCGGCGCCGGCTTCATCGGCAGCCATATGGTCGATTGCCTGTTGGCGCACGGCTTCCGGGTGCGGGTTATCGACAATCTGGTTGGCGGGCGGGAAAGCAACCTGGCCCATCATGCAAGTGATCCGGCCTTGTCTTTCGAGCGCCTCGACATCCGAGCGCTTGCACCCGACGCGGCGGTGTTCGCGGACGCTAGCTGCGTGTTCCACTTTGCCGGAATCGGCGACATCGTCCCATCGATCGAGCGCCCGACCGAGTACATGGAGACGAATATCCAGGGCACCGTGCGCGTGCTGGAAGCGGCGCGCGCCGCCAAGGTGAAAAAGTTCGTCTATGCCGCCTCTTCCTCTTGCTACGGGCTGGCCGCGACGCCGACCCGCGAAGATCACCCGATCGCGCCGCAATACCCCTACGCGCTGTCGAAATACCAGGGTGAGCAGGCCGCCTTGCATTGGCATCAGGTGTATGGCTTGCCGGTCAACTCGATCCGAATCTTCAACGCCTATGGCACGCGGGTGCGCACGACCGGCGCCTACGGCGCGGTGTTCGGCGTTTTTTTCAAGCAGAAACTGGCAGACGCGCCGTTTACGGTCGTCGGCGACGGCACACAGCGGCGTGATTTCCTTTACGCGAGCGATGTCGCAGAGGCCTTTCTGCTCGCTGCGGAAACGCCAATGACGGGGCATATCTGGAATCTCGGCGCCGGCAATCCGCAATCGGTCAACCGGCTGGTCGAGCTGATCGGCGGGCCGGTTACCTACATCCCAAAGCGGCCTGGCGAGCCTGATGTCACCTGGGCGGATATTGGCAAGATCACGCGCGACCTCGGCTGGCGACCGAACGTGCCATTCGAGGAGGGGGTCGGACGGATGATAGCCGAGATCGACAAGTGGCGCGACGCGCCGCTGTGGGATCCGGAGTCGATCGCTCGCGCCACGCGCATTTGGTTTGATTATCTCGGGCCGAGGCAAGTCGCATGAACCCGCTATCGGATACCTACCGGCACAAAATTAAGAGCGTCGAGGAGCTGTGCGAGGCCATTGGACCACGGCCGCGGCCGAAGACGGTCGTGATGTGTCACGGCGTTTTCGACCTAGTACATCCCGGCCATCTCCGTCATCTGCTCTATGCCAAGAGCAAGGCCGATCTCCTGGTGGCGAGCTTGACGACCGACGTGCACATTCAGAAGGCGCATTACCGGCCCTTTGTGCCGCAGGAATTGCGTGCCCTCAATCTCGCGGCGCTCGAGATGGTTGACTACGTCGTCATCGACGAGGAGGAGACGCCGTTGCGCAACATCTCAAGGATCCAGCCCGATTTCTTCGCCAAGGGATACGAGTATCAGAATGGCGGGTTGCATCCGAAGACACAGGAGGAGGTGGCGACCGTCGAGCGCTACGGCGGCGAGGTGCTGTTTACACCCGGCGACATCGTCTACTCCTCCTCGGCTCTGATCGAGTCGGGTCCGCCCGACATCACGATCGACAAGTTGCTGATGTTGATGCAGGCCGAGGGGATCACCTTCGAGCAGTTGCACAAGATGCTCGGCAAGTTCCGCGGCATCTCGGTGCATGTGGTCGGCGACACGATTGTCGACAGCCTGACCCATACGACGATGATCGGCGGCATGACCAAGACCCCGACCCCTAGCGTGCGCTTCGATGGCCGCCAGGATTTCATCGGCGGCGCCGCGATCGTGGCCGCGCATCTGGCGGCGGCTGGCGCAGACGTAACCTTCACGACCGTACTCGGCGATGACCCGATGCGCGATTTCGTCGTGGATGGGCTGGAGAAGGCCGGCGTTCATGCCAATCCGATCATCGACCGCACACGCCCGACAACGCAAAAAAACGCCTTTGTTTGCGGCGATTACCGCTTGCTCAAGGTGGACACGCTCGACAACCGCTCGATTTCCGACGCGATTCTGGGATCGGTGACCGAACAGATCGAGCGCACTCGCAGCGACGCGGTCGTATTCAGCGATTTCCGGCACGGTATCTTCAATCGGCGGACCATCCCGAAACTGATCAGCGCTTTGCCGCCCGGCGTCTTCCGGGTCGCCGACAGCCAAGTCGCCAGCCGCTGGGGCAATATTCTCGATTTTAAAGGGTTCGATTTGGTCACGCCGAACGAGCGCGAAGCACGCTTCGCGCTGGCCGACCAGGATACCGGCGTGCGGCCGCTCGCGGCCCAACTGCACGAGGAATCGGGCTGCCGGATGGTGATGCTGAAGCTCGGGGATCGGGGTGTGCTGACCTGCCGCCCGGGCAAGGGCAATGATTTGCGCTCCTTCTTCGTCGTCGACAGCTTTGCCGAACGCATTGTCGATGCGGTGGGCGCCGGCGATGCGCTGCTCGCCTACGCGACGCTGGCGATGGTCGGCGACGGGTCGGAAGTCGCCGCGACGATCCTCGGCTCGATTGCCGCCGCGCTGGAGTGCGAAGTCGACGGCAACGTGCCGGTCTCGGCCGCCGACATGGCCGGGCGGCTCGATGCGATCGAAAAGCGGGCCAACTACCGCCACTAAAGCGCGGCGGTTTGGGAGCAGCAGTTGCGCGTCGTTGTCGTCGGCTTGGGGGTTCAAGGTCGCAAGCGGCGCGCCATCGCCGGTGCCGATGTGGCCGCGACCGTCGATCCGGTCAATCCCGAGGCCGATTACCGCAATGTATCGGACGTGCCGATCGGCAACTACGATGCCGCGCTCGTCTGCACGCCGGACGACGCCAAGATCGAGCTGCTGACGAGCCTTCTCGAAAACGGGAAGCACGTGCTCGTTGAAAAGCCGCTTCTCGCAGCTGAAGACGCTTCGCTCGATCGGCTCGCGCATCTCGCTGGCCGTCGTGGCGTGGTTTGCTACACCGCCTACAACCACCGCTTCGAGCCGCATTTCATTCGCATGAAGGAGGTCATCGCGTCGGGGGTTCTCGGGCAGATCTACTTGTGCCGCATGTTCTACGGTAACGGCACGGCGCGTGACGTGCGCAACTCACCGTGGCGTGATCGCGGTGCCGGGGTATTGCCTGATCTTGGGTCGCATCTTCTCGACACCGCAATGTTCTGGTTCGGCGATCTTGCGGCACCGTTCACCGTATGGTCGGCCGACCGCTTTGAGAACCGCTCGTACGATCACCTGACGTTCGGCTCGCGCGGAACGCCGGTGCTCGAAATGGAGATCACGCTGTTGAGCTGGCGCAACCATTTCACCGCCGATGTCTTTGGCGAGGACGGTAGCGCTCATATCGAATCGCTCTGCAAATGGGGCCCCTCGAGTTTCATCCGCCGCACCCGCATTTTGCCGAGCGGCAGACCTCCCGAAGAAGCGGTCACTCTGGTGCAGGCCGATCCGACCTGGGCCGCCGAATACGAGCACTTCAAGGCGCTCTGCCGCGAAGGCTCGGGTGCGGCTGATACGCTCGCGGCCGATCTGCGCCTCAACCGTATTCTAACCGAGCTGGCGCGGGGCGCCGCCGCGCTCGCCCCAACCTGAGGCCTACATGACGGCGCCCAAATTGTCAGGCGATGCGGGTCGTCCATCGATCCGCTGAACCATCTCGGTAAACGCCTGCTCGATGACCGGCAGCTCATCCTCGGCCCAGACCCATTGCTGCCAATGCGTCGCAAAGGGCAGCGACCGGCCGATCTCAAAACCCAGGAATTTCATGTAATCGGCCGACGTGTTCGGCGCTGCGTCGCTCAGGATTTTGAAGGTGAGATAGCGCGTACGCTCGTCAAGCCAGCACAGCCCCATTGGCCCGTTATTGACGCCGAGATTCAGATAAGCGCGCTCGTATAATGCCATTCGCAATCCGAGCACGAGCGCAGCCTCCCCGAATACCGGAAACCCGCGCAATATCTCGGGCGCCAGCTTTAGAGCTTGCGTCGCGTCCGGCACGACAACGACCGAAAAGCGTGCCGGGTCAAGGCCGCGGGCAAACGCTGCCCAGGCTGCGATGTTGCTGTTGCGCTCCGGCGTGACGTCGTAGTCGCGCAACGTGACCGTCACGATGTCGCGGCAACCTCCTTGCCGCGATAGCCACTGATCGACGGCGCGCAGATCCTCGTCACGCGCCCGCAATACGCCGACGCGAGCACCCTCCTCACGCGCCGCGCGCAGTGCCTCCTGTGGACCGGGATAGCGCGGCAGGACCGGCTCGTAGCGTTCCGGGAACAATGCATTACCCGCCTCGGCCACCAGCACCTCTGCCTGCTCACGCGAACTGGCGACGGTCACGCCGGAGAGGCTCGGCAGAAAGGCGCAGGCGGGAACCAGCATTTCGCGAATGCGTGCCTGGCGCGCGGCGGCATTCACTCGCGCCTCATAGTGCGGACTTTCCCGCCGCAGCCCTTGATGGAGTCCCGGCACGATCACAACATGCACCGCGCTCAGACCACGCCGGCTGCGTTCAAGCTCGGCGCCGACCAGAAACCACAGGAAATCGAACGTCACCGGTGCGACGGCGAGATCATAGAACGCGTAAAGCAGCTCGCTGTTTTGCGTGGCCGGCGCGCGGCGGCTCCCCGACATCGCCCGTCCGAGAGCGCGCGCGCCGCGGTGCAGCGCCTGCCCCGTTGCCGTGCGGGGCAAAAGCCACTCCTCCCGGAGCCGCTCGCGGAGCCAAGCGAGACCGCCGGTACGGAGCTTGTATAACAGCAGCTGCGGGCCGCCGAGCGGGACCCGGGGCGACGTCGGCATCGGCAATTTCCGTAGACGCGGTCAGGCAGCGAAGGCAACGGGCCTATAGCCCTCTCAGGCCATCGCCTCGGCATGCACTTCGGCAGGCGGCGGCTTGTGCCCGCCCAGCAATACGCCCTTCCAATTATTCAGCCGGTTGATTGTGTTGTAATAAACATATTCGGGTGATCGCCGGATCAGCAGGCCGTCGCGAATTTCCTCTTCATAGGAATACTGAGCCCAGCCATTGCAAGGCTTGCAGAAGGGTACTTTGTCCCACTGACCGGTCTCATGAAAGTAGCGCGCCTTGGCAAATTCCTCGCCGTGCCAGACGGCCCGCACACCATCCTTGAAGATGTTGCCCATGTCGGTCGCACGCGTTCCGTCGAGACAGCACAGGCGCACGCTGCCGTCATGGTGCACCGGCAGGGTCTTGTAAATGACCGGGCAGGGGACGCGTTCGGGCGGCTCCTCCATGTCGGGGAAACGGCCATCCTCAAAGACGATTCCCATGCGGACGACATCGACGACCCCGACCCAACGTGCGACAAAATCGTCCGCTTCATGGCGGTTGTCGTCCTGGATCGTGAAAGAAACGCCGATCCGCGGGTATTCACGGTCGCCACGCGCTTTCATCAGGCGGAAGACGGCGCTTTCAATCTTTTCGAGCTTGTCGACGCCGCGCACCTTTTTCAGCGTCTCCTTTGTCGTCGAGTCGATGCTGAACATCACCGAATCGATCTCGATATCGCAGAAGAATTTGGCGATGCTCTCGGTCAAGGTGAGGCCGTTGGTGTTCAGTGCTAATGCCATGCCGCGGCTTTTCACCGCGCCCAGCACTTCCCGCAGGTTGGGGATCAACAACGGCTCGCCATAGATGCTCGGCGCCACCATGGGCTTCTTGTCGGTGAACTCGTCGAGCAATTTACGGGCCGCATCGAGGTTCATGTAGCCCTTGAGCGGCTCGATTTCGTCGTCCTCAAGCCCCCAGACCGGACACATCGGGCAGCGCAGGTTGCAGCGGGTCGCAAAATCGACGAGCAGCCGGTCGGGCAGGTCGGGAACCGGCAGCGGTTGCCAATTATGGGCTGGGTCGACCCATTCGGCCTTTGTCCAATCGGTCATGTGCACCCCCAGAACCTGCGGCTATATACGGACACGCCAACCGGCGCGACAAGCAAATTTCAGGCAACCCATCACGCGCCACGGGCCAAACGCGCCCGCGAATGATGCAGATAGAGCGCGAAGCCATCGTATGGCGCCAAGCGGAGCCCGGTCAGCGCCTCGGCGCCGGGGAATACCCGCATCGCCGCTCCCTCATGCAGCACGAGCCGATCAGCCACGGCCCGGCTGATCGGCACGACATAATAACTGCGAAAATAGCGCTCGAGGCCGAGCCCGCCGAGGTCAAAGTCGATCCGCGCGAAGAACGCGGCCGTCTCGAGCTTAAGCTCCAGTTCCTCTTCCAATTCGCGAGCCAGCGCCCGAACTGGATCCTCGCCGGGTTCGGTGCCGCCGCCAAACAAGCCCCAGTGATCGGGGTACCAGATATCCGGCCGGGCATCGCGCAGCTGCAGCAGATAGCCGTCCGATTCGACGAGGATGATCGCCGCGACCGCATTGTTGACGGAGAGAGGCGTTCGGCCGGCGAGGAGCGGCTCCGGTGGCATCATTGCGCTCAGGGAATGACGGGCGCGCCCGGCGGCGCGATGATCGCGCGCGGATCCCGTTCGAGCGCAGCAAAGACTTCCGTGAGCAGATCGCTCTGGGCGACCGCCTGCCAGGGCGTCCCGGCCATGTCGCCGTGCCGCATCAGTCCGCGCTCGGTCAGCGGCTTGGCGAATTGCGGGAAATCGCGATTGAGCTTGGTGTGACCGCGCAATCGCATCCTATGGACCGCGCCGTCGCGCGCGCGAAGCTCGAAATCGGCGGCGGTTTGGGAGGGGACGAGATAGACATCGGGCGCGGCGATCTCCTCGGCGTGATGAATCGCCGTGCAGCGTTCGAGCCCGATGCCCAGCAGCAGGACATGGGCGTCCTCAGACCGCGCCCTCCCGTAAGGGCTGTTAAGCGAGCAGGGGGTGCCGTCGAGGTGATGTCCCGAGGTCAGCGAGGCAGCGAGCTTGCCATAGGCTGCGACCGAATGGGTCGGATGCAGGCTGCGGTGCGTTGCATAGGCGATGCGAAACCTTTCGGGCACAACACCGACATGCGAAATCGTAGCCAGCTCGTCGAAAACCGGCTGAGCGGTTGTCACGACGCGCCAGGTCATCGTCGGCATCACGAGCGTCCCGTCGCGCATATAGTCGAGGAGGGCTTCGATAAAGGCATCGACGCGGAACCCTTGTGCGCCAAGCCGCCGGAACGCGCTGTGCACGAACAAGACGGCGTCATGCGGCACGCCGGCGCGGGCGAGCGCCTCCGAGACAGTGCGCGCCTCGGACGTCATGACCGCTCCTTGGCGCGACGATCGCGAATCTCCTCGATGAGGTCGAGGCAGCGATCGATGTCACGAAACGGCAGCCCGCTCAGCTCCGACAGGTCAAGCTCCCACCATTTGAGCCGCAGGAGCCGCTCTATTGTCCGCTCGGGAAACCGCAGCCGTCGAACCTGCGCCGGCGCGCCGGCGACGATAGCGAAGGCCGGCACGTCCTTCGTAACCACCGACCCGGCCCCGATCACTGCACCGTCGCCGACCGACACGCCAGACAGGATATTGACGTTATGCCCGGTCCACACATCGTTGCCGATCGTGACATGGCGGAACATGTCGGGCGTCCGCTCGAGGCGTTCGAAATCGTTGTATTCCGGCACCCAGTCGAAGGAGCGCGGATGATACTGGAACTCGTGAATGCTGAGCCAATCGACTGGGTGGTTGAACGGATTGATCGCTGTGCGCGCGCCGATCGCGCAAAAGGCGCCGACCATTGCGCGCGCGATGAAGCAGTTCTCGTTCATCCCGAAATATTTGCCGACTGTGACGTCGGGGCCGATTTGAGACAGCCGGTTCAGGAATACCGGTCCCAGCACGCGCGACTCGATGATGCGGGCTCCCGGATTCAGGCGAATGATCTCGTGAACAACGGCCGGCTCGTTGGTCCCATTCTCGAACCGGTCGATGTAGATCTCATGGTAGACCATCGGTTGATCCTATAACCCGCCTGGGCTGGGGAGGGAATAGCCCGGCTGCCGGCCGTCGAGGATCAGACTTGGCGAGTGAGAGACCATGCGCTAAGAACAAGCGGCCGGCACGCTTGCGAAGCACTTTCCGATAGCGTCGGTCGCGAGCATTATGGGCACACGATCTTTAACATGAGTTAGCCTTGCGGGGGACTGACCATGCATTCGATTCGCAGTGAATGGACTTGGCCATTCTCGACGGCATTGCGCCGGAAGAGATGGCTGTTCGGGACCACACTGTGACATTTCAACAGCTTACAGCGCGGGGCGTGCGATGAGCCGTCAGCCGGTGCGCCTGATCACTATGGCGTGGGGCGAAAGGTATATCGACGAACTCTTTTCGCTGACACTCCCTGCGCTGCTGGCTCCCGGCAATGTTCCCGCGCTTGCGGCGCAATTTGACTGCGAACTGGTCATCGTTACCGAGGAGGCATGGTTCCAGCGGTTGCGGCAGCATCCGATTTACGCCCGGCTGGAACAATATTGCTCGGTCGATCTGCGCCCGATCGATGATCTCATCAACCGGCCGGATGCGTATGGCATGAGCCTGACGTACGCGCTGTTCCGCGGCTTTGAAGATCTCGGGACGGCGATGGTCGACCGGCAGCTGATCTTTTTCAACGCCGACTTCATCCTCGCCGACGGATCGTTGCGTACCGTTGGCGAGAAGATCCTGGCCGGCGAGCGGCTGATTCTCGCGCCGAGCTATTGCGTGGTCGGGGAAATCGTGACCCCTTGGCTGGAGGCGCGCCTCGATCGCGACCAGGGCTGCCTTGCCGTCCCGTCACGCGAAATGGCGGCTGTCGCGCTGCGCAACCGGCATAACACGATCCGCGGCAAGACCGTGAACCAGCGCGCCTTCAGCGTCGAGTGGATGGACCAGTTTTACTGGCTGGTCGATGAACAGACCTTGATCGGCCATCAATTGCCAATCGCAGTCGTCTCGATGCGGCCGGAGCGGGTGCTGAACGACATGTGCACCTTCTGGGATTACGGCATCATCTCTGAGGCCTGCCCCACCGCGCCGCGCTGCGTGCTCGGCGACTCGGACGATTTTCTGATGATCGAATTGCGCTCGGCCGATACCGCTCGCGACCAGCTGCGCCTTGGCTGGCCGGAGCCGAAAGAGATTGCCGGCAAGCTCAAGCAATTCATTACCAAGGACCCGATATCGTTGGCTCGGCACACCTTGATGCTGCATTCCGGCGATTTGCCACGGGGGCTGGACGAAGCCAAGGCCAGGCTCGACCGGTTTGTTGACGCGGTGCTGGCCGAACTGCCGGCAGAGCCGACTCACTGGGCGAATCATCCAATCTGGGCCTATCACTATCCACGCTTTCATGCGGCGCGTGACGCCTTTTTTGGCCGGCCCTCAACATCCTCGAGCGGTTCAACTGCGCTTGTCGCCGTGGCGGAGCAACCGGGGTTGCCCGTTCCCTTGCCTGCCCGAAGATCCCAGGCACTCATCCACCGCCTTTATCGTCGGTATTTCGGTGTGACGCCCTGGTACCGTACGCTCCATCCGCGCTGGGCCGATGTGCAACCGGTGGTCAACGCACTCCGCCAATGCGGTAATGCACCGATGCTGGTGGTCGCCTCGACCGGCCTGGGCTCCGGCCTGTTTCGCCATCTCGCGGCGCGGCACATGACAGTCGCTGCCCTGGGTTTGTCCCGCCAGGTCGAAGTGCTGCCTTCCCGGCCGCCTCGTCCTCCGGCCGCTCCGCCCGGCCGACTGCGGATCGACAGCGAGAACCCAATCCCGGCGGAGCTGTTGCTGCATGGTGAAGCTGCCCCGCTGACCGTCCGTATCCGGTCCCTCGACCTGGCCTGGGAGGCTTGCGAGGAAGCTGAGGAGTTCGTGGCGGCACGCTCGACGCTCGAAGTCACGCCACCCGCGCCGCCGCCGCCGGCAGAAAAATATGGCATGTGCATTTTCGAGCTA
>Ga0185299_10001443_pt1 | contig 45807 bp, 53 predicted proteins | sample PaiPotPPA55metaG_FD_128002 | JGI IMG/M metagenome (GOLD analysis project Ga0185299, IMG submission 128002) | Iron sulfur acid spring bacterial and archeal communities from Banff, Canada, to study Microbial Dark Matter (Phase II) - Paint Pots PPA... ... | reverse complement strand
TGCCGGCAAATCCAGCCTGAGAAGTTCAAACAGACGCCGGGTCCGCCCCGCAGCATAGTTTATAATTCCGTTACCGAGCGGGAGTAGCTCAGTGGTAGAGCGCGACCTTGCCAAGGTCGATGTCGCGGGTTCGACCCCCGTCTCCCGCTCCAAGAATTCAGCTGGACAACCTGTAAGTACGCGATTTGCATCACCTCAGGCATAAGTCTGTGAATAGGGGTGCGCTATGGGACACAGAGCCTTTCTCTGGGTGGCGATCGCTCTCAGTCTCCTTGCGACGCTGGGATGCGGCAACAGTAAACTCACGTCAGTGAACCTGAGTCCAACAGCTGCCGACGCCCAGAACTTCCCGAGCGGACAAGTTCAGTTCACCGCCACCGGCACCTACAGCAATTCGTCGAAAGTGGTTCCGCTGACCAACGTCACCTGGTGCATTGGAAGCACGACCGGCAGTTGCAATGGGAATATTGCGACGTCCGCATCCGTGAACAGCAGTGGCTTGGCCCAGTGTTTGCCGGGACAGACGGGGACCGTTACGGTAATCGCCGGCTCGGGTGGCAGCCAGTCCAATCCCGACGGGGGACATCAGCTTACGGTGTTCGGGACCGCCCAACTTACCTGCCCCTGACGAGCCTTTTTCGCCGGCTAGTGGACAATCTTCCAAGCGGGCTGCTAACTTTATTTCTGAGGGCGCGGTACCCAAGTGGTAAGGGAGAGGTCTGCAAAACCTTTATACGTCGGTTCGATTCCGACCCGCGCCTCCAATTTTTCTTCTAATTTGCAAACGAAACGATCCACTCTGCTTCCCAGTCCGGAGCTGACGATCTCGACATGGGATCGGGTATCTGCGCAGCAAGTGATTGAGTGGAAGCGCTCGAAATTCTGGTCCGACTCTGGAGCGACTCGAGGTCCAATAATCATGCCCGCCGTAAGCGTGGTGTCCACGGTACTCAATGAGGTAGAGGACATCGACCGTCTGGTAACTAGCCTGATGGAACAGAAGTTTGCCCCTGCGGAAGTGATCATTGTGGATGGCGGCTCGACGGACGGAACCTGGGAATGGCTGCAGGCCGCCAGAACCAAATACCCGAAACTCATTCCTATTCGAGACGAAAGCTGCCGACTGGCAGTATCCCCTGGTCCAATCTCGCGCGGACGTAATGTGGCTATTCGCGCGGCTACATCGGACGTGGTGGCCTGCGCAGACGCGGGCTGCAGTTATGAATCGGACTGGTTGCAAAACCTCACCGTTTCGATTCTAAACGGCGAAGCTGAGTACGCAGTTGGCGGAACGTGTATTGATCTGGAAGACCGCACTGTCTGGGACATTGCTTCTGCGCCCTTTTTTGGAGTCAAGCTAAGCCGCGAAGCAAAGACGAAGTCATGCGCGGCCCGATCCATGGCCTTCCGCAAAGAAATATGGCAGCGAGTGGGCGGCTTTCCGGAAGATATTTTTTTTGGCGAAGATACGGTATTCGATTTGAAGGTGCGCGCCATCGTCACGCCGGCCTTCGTCGACCGCGCCAAGGCGTTTTACCGGCCTAGTCACACGCTCAGATCTGCGCTTCGGCAACTGGGGAGCTATTCCATCAGCGATGGCATTTCCGGGGCCCGTCCGGCTCGTTTGTTTCGCAATCTGTCGCGCTGCGTGGTGGAAATTGCGGCGACCGTGGCCCTGATTCGAACCCCAATTCCATTGCTCTGCGTGCTCGTGTTAGAGATTTACTTCGCTTTCCGGCTGGACTGGCGGAGCCTGCGCGGCGCTTCTCTCCGAACTCTGGCTGCCCGGTTGCTATTTTCGCTGATGGTGCCCTGGGTTGCGGTGTGGAATCAGATCATGGGAAGCATCACCAAGGAGTTTCGACTCAATCGGCAGAATGCCACGTAATCCCAGCAAATGCGGCAAGGCCGTCGCAGCTTCAATTCGCGCCCAGGATCTCCGGCGGATCCATAAAACACTGCTTCCAAAATGCAGCCTCGGACAACGCACCGCTGTTCCATTGCTGCAAAGCTGCCCGAGTCGTAGCCACCATACCTCCATCCTCGGCGTCGAAAATCAGTACCAGCCCGGTGGCGTCTGCAACAAGGTTTCGCGATTCCTTCTTGAACAACGCCTCAGCGAATTGTTTCTTTTCATGCGGACTGGTGATTCGTCCCGTCCCTGGCGCCTGCTGAAGCGAAATAATCTTCACGTTCGCCCCTTTCAACGGCGCCCAATCTCCCGGAAAACTTCCGACTTCTTCGCTGCCAACAGAGAACGGCGCTGCCGATTGCGCATCGGCCTGGGTGGGCTTTTCCGGCCCAGCCGCGATGGTGGCGCCGGCGGCACCAGGCTGTGAATCGCTGAGCATCTCAACCATGGAGCGTCGCAGCCAGCCACGGGACAAGCCCGATATCCTCACATGCACCCAGTCCGGATTTTCTTCCAACACTTCGAATTCATCCTCTGCGCTGGCCAGGAACAAGACCTTTGCGTCAACCGCAGGACTTTGCAACACCGGTGTCCCTTCCTTCTTGACCGCCACCAGATTTGTCGGGTGCGATTGATTGCGCAGGATCTCTTGCAGGTTTTTCGCCTCTAGTTGCAGACCTTTGTCCTGCGGATTGGTCTCATCTTGGTTGTTATTGTTGTTGTCCGTGCTGATCGAGAGCCCACGATGATCAGGCAGTCGAGGCACCGGCGCATTGATCCCTGGTACTGCTGATCTTGCAGTCGGCGGATCGTCATGCCTTTCTTGCGCAGGCGCGCCCGGGATCGAAGACATCGAAGCCGTCGCCGCCAGAGCGTCCTGCAATCGGTCGAGCAGATCCGACTCGACTCGGCCGTTGGAGTCCAGCGTCTCGTACCCGGAATGCGCAGGGCTACTGAACCAGGCTGTAATTTTCGCCGTCACACGCACCAGCGATCCTCCAGATTTCGCAGGCGTCACCCGAACCTCGCATTGATAGTAGGGACGCTGATAGCTGGACAAGGAGTGCGGGCCAGGAACTACAAATCCATCGAGCACCGGCAGGCGACCTGACGTGCCCCCCGCCAGTTTTTTCACTGCCGCCTGAACTGCCGTAACCGGCTGCGGAAATGTCCGCTCGTTTCCCAAATTCCTGGCGGAAGAGTCCTGTGCCGCAGAAAAAACGGAGACAAGGAGTAAAACTGTGACTCGGTGCGGGCGCATTCTCAAGGCAACGGCTCCAACTCGCTGCGATGCATCCAGCCGTGCTGCCCGTCTTCGGTCTCTACGCCATACCAGTAGGGTGTGGAAACAAGAATCACCACCACCGTGGCCGACGGCAACGCCTTCAGGCTTGAAGCGCTGCGATACGGCGCCGACCTGAGCTTTCCGCCCGGAGATTTCACCAACCGCTCAGCGTCGTGGCGAAGATTGCGGACGTGCTGCTCCAGGCTTTCGCCCGGCGCCTGCGCCACTGCTTGCTCCAGTTGCTGCTGCTTTCGCTTGCTTTCCAGTTCCCTTGCGGCCAGCTCCTGCTGGTGGCGCTGTTCATCTTGGCTAGCTTGCTGTTTCTGCAATTGCATCGCGGCAAGATGGTCTTGGATGGCGGCGTACTCCGCCGCTTCCACCGAGCCATTCGAAAGATGGGGACGACGATGAAAGTCGTCCACAAATATCGCATCAATCTTCAGAATTGTGCTCTTGTCGTCTCCCAGTTGGACCACATAGCGAACCGCAAGCGTGCCGGAATCGCCACCGTCCTTGAAATTTCGGGGATCCAGCGCGTTCTGCCGAACTTTATAGAAGACCTTCCCGGATCCGGTCCACTTGGGAAAAACGGAAGTAGTGTCCGCGGCGTCTGCGCCTCCGACATATTCGTCTTTGTTGTATTCCTTGCTGCCCTGAATTATTCCGTCAGCGGCAACGTCCTGCACCGCTTGCAGCACGTCACGTTCTGAGGCGGGAACGCTCACGTTCAGCCCCATGCCATAACTTTCCGTCGACTTTCCGCGCGCGTGAAGAGGGTTCGCAGCGAATAAAACCAGCGCGACTAAAAAAGAAGTTAGATACCAGGGTCGCATTCTTGGGTTCATAGCTGCTATTCCAATAAAGACGAGGCTCAGATGCTGTCATACTGCGGATAAGCGCAGTATGTCAACCTGGCCAGGAGACATTGTAAAGATAATTTATTGACAAATCTGTGACATTTTCTTGACACTCGCTTTGTAGGCGTGATAAAAACACACTCCGTTGCGCGCTGGGGCCGAAACAGAAGTCCGTTTTGTTTGCTGTTGTGTCTCAGGAGGTCACAATGGCTGTTCCTCGAAGGACCCTAGTGGGCCTATTGCTGGCGGCTTTTGTCCTCTCGTACGCTACCAGCGCCTCAGCTCTCCCCGCCTTTGCCCGAAAGTACGGCCTCCGATGTTCGGCTTGCCATGAAGCCTGGCCGATGCTCAACTACTTTGGACAGAAGTTCAAAGACAACGGCTACCAACTGATGAACGATCGGGACGCTCCCATCTGGCAGAACCCCTCGTATTGGCCAGTCACGTTCCGCATTACGCCGTTATGGCACCGAGAGAGCACCAACAAGGTAGCAGTTGATACATCGCTCACGACCACCGCCGAGCAGCGCATCACTTCACACGGTTTCGACCTGACTGGTCTTGACTTTCACGCTGGCGGCACGCTCGAAAAAAATCTTTCTTTCTACGTCTTGCCCTCCTCTAACTCGGCGGGCCAATTCCATTTTGAAACCGTCATGGGGCGGCTCGACAACTTGTTCGGCAGCTCCTGGCTCAACCTGAAATTTGGGAAATTCGAGCTCGATAACCTGATATCTGAAAAACGGATCTTGACACTCACGAATATTTCCGGGGTATACCAGACCTATCACTTCCAGCCAGTAGGCGACACAAACTTCTATGGGCGGATCGGTGACAATCAGCTCGGGGCGGAATATATGGGCCATTCGCTCAACGATCGCACCCGCGTTTCAGCCGCCATACTCAGTTCGAATGACGGACAGGTCGGCCTGCCGTCCAGTAATGCCTACACCGGATTCTTTGCCGCGAGCCACGCCTTTGATGTGGGAAAACTGGGGACGGATCGCGTGGGCTTCTACGCCATGGTGGGGGAGGCTCCGACCTACTTTCTAACCACCGCTGGCGGAGCCGTCGCCACACCCTTTGGCAACAGCTCCGGCCAGGGTAACAAGGGATTTAGTCGCGAAGGTTTTGTCGGCTTGTTCTACTTCGGACCCCTGGATTTCCTGGTTGTGACCCAGCATGGGTCCGACAGCGCGTATTTCGGTACAAACACGGCGGCGAACGTTGCGCTTCCCGCAGGTGCGCGAGCGCCAAGCTGGAATGGCTACATGGTCGAAACCCACTACGTTTACAGCCCTCAACTCATCTTCATTCAGCGATCGGAATGGGAGCGAATGTCGCAGCAGGCTTGCCCAATCGCAACCTGCACGGTAGCTCCCATGGCTTCCGATCTAGGCAACATTGATATGTACACGATCGGATACCGCTGGTATCCCATCATGACGAGCCGGGCGGGTTTTGCCTGGCACAACGAATACTCGTGGCTGCGGACAAACGGAATCGCACCCATTTCATCAACTGACGTGACTTCTAACAGCTTGTTGCTCGGCTTTGACTTCGACTTCTAAGGAGGAGGAAATGCACACACCACGACTCAATTGGATCGTTTGCGCAGTCGCGATGGTCGCGCTTTGCGGCATCTCCTCCGCGCAGGTCACCAAATATCAAGAAGACCAATCCCTGGGAACCGAGAGCCACATTGGGAAGCTGACCGGACATGCCCAAGATGCAAAGATGAACTACCGCCGCTATTGCGTCGGATGTCATGGCGAACTGGGCGACGGCGAGGGCGAGAATGCGGTATGGCTCGACCCCAAGCCGCGAAACTTCACTCTGGCCACGTTCAAGTGCCGCTCGACGCCGACCGGGACGCTGCCCACCGATGAAGATCTGTTCAATACGATTGGGCGGGGGCTGGAAAGTTCCAACATGCCTTCGTGGAATCCGCTTTCCTCTCAGGCACGCGCGGATCTGGTGGCCTACGTCAAACACTTCTCCGAACGCTGGAAAAATGAGAAGCCCGGGGCACTGATTGAGGTCACGCCCGAGCCCGCAGTCACCGCTGAGCGCATCCAGGCGGGGCAAGCGCTCTTCCAGAAGCTGGAATGCTGGAAGTGTCACGGCGTGGAGGGCCGGGCCAATGGGCCTTCTGCCGACACACTAACTGATGATCAGAATCGCGCGATCAAGCCTTTTAATTTCCACGACCAAACCCGGTTCAAGTGTGGGACCGAAGACCGCGATCTATATCGCATTTTCATGAGCGGCCTAGACGGAACGCCGATGCCGTCGTTCGCCGACAATGTAAAACCGGATGAGGCCTGGGACCTGGTGTTCTACTTGAGAACACTACAGCCGCGGACCAGCACCAACATCAAAGAAAAACAAATCGCAAAACAATTGGGGCTGAAGCCGATCAATCCCAACCCACCGGCTCCTGCAGCTGCACCGGCCCCGGCTCCAGCGCCCGCCACCGAGAACAAGAGCGACGACCAGAACAAGTGATTGCACCGGGAGAAAGAAATCATGAGAAAACCGAACTCGCATAAGTTGATGGCAATCTTTTCAGGGTTGATCCTGCTTGCCGTGGCAGTCCAGGTTTCGCAACGAGTAGTAAAGGCCGCTCCGCCTTCGGGCACTAGCGTTTCGGGAATGGTCAAGCTGGACGGCACCGCCCCGCACCAGAAGCCGATTGACATGTCCAAGGAGCCTTCTTGCGCCGCCATTCACAAAGACCATCCGGTTACAACGGAGGGAGTGGTCGCGGGAGCCGACGGCAGCCTCGCAAACGTCGTAGTTTACATTTCTGAAGGGTGGAGCGGCGGAGATGTCAGTTCGAATCCCGATCCGGTATTCAATCAGAAGGGGTGTCAATACCAGCCGCATGTAATGGCGGTCGATGAGAACCAGCACTTCAAGGTTGTTAATAGCGATCAGACCTCGCACAATATTCACCCGATGCCTGCGCCAGGCGGAGCCAATCACGAATGGAATAAGTCTCAGCCACCCGGAGCGGCGCCGATCGACACATCCTGGCCAGCGCCAGAAGTCGCCGTCCATGTGAAATGCAACATTCATCCCTGGATGAGCGGATACATGGTAGTGATAAAGGGACCATATGGCATCAGTGACGACAAAGGATCCTACAAGATCGACAACTTGCCGCCAGGGAATTACACCTTGACCGCATGGCAGGAAACTTACGGCACCCAGGCGCAGAAAATTACTGTGGCTGCGGGAAAGCCGGCAACGGCAAACTTCACCTTCAAGGCCAAGTAGGAGTCCGTTCAGTCGCAGTGCGCCGCAGGGCCGTCCTGCGGCGGATTCGGAGCACCTGACGGCGAGATGACGGCGCCGTTCGGAGGGGCGAAGCACCATGGCGAAATTTTTCGCAGTCACCATACTCGTAATCACTATCCTTTCCGCAATTCCCATTATTCGTAACACCTGGCATCCGATGGAGGATATTTCGACCCACGGTCAAGCCATTGACAGGCAACTGGATGACACCATGTGGGAAGCCGGAATTTCTTTCGTCGCCTCCCAAATTTTCCTGGCGTGGCTCATCTGGAGGTTCTCCGGCAATCGGCCGGGCGAGAAGTCGAAGCGTTTTCCCGGCGGCGCAGCGGGGCTGGTGGCTGCTGCGATTATTCTTGTCGGCGTAGAAATTTTTGCCTTGGGCATTTTCGGAGTAAAAGCCTGGGCTGACATCTATTTCACACAGCCCGGGGCAAACGCCATGCCCGTCCAAGTCCAAGCTGGGCAGTTCGCATTTTATTTCCGTTATCCCGGACCAGACGGAAAGTTTGGCCCGCTGCACCCGGACAAGATCAGTGAGACCAATCAGAACATCTTTGGTCTCGATCAAGTCAACGACCCGGATTCCAAAGATGACATCGTGACCGCCGAAATGGCGATTCCGGTTAATCAGGAGATCCGCTTGCTGATGCACTCCAAAGACCTGAGCCATTCCTTCTATGTTCCGGCACTGCGAATTCATCAGGATTTCGTGCCCGGGTTGGACCTGCAGCTTCATTTCACCGCAACCAAGGTCGGAAAGTACGAAATTGTGTGCAGCCAGCTCTGTGGGCTGGGCCACTACAACATGAAGGCGTACTTATACGTCATGTCGCAGTCCGACTTTGATGACTGGCTCAAGAAACAAGCTGCAATGCAGTGAGGGAACCCGCCCTCACTGCTTGCGGTGCAGAGATATCCTTTCGAGGTTGAGCACATGCACGACATGTCAGCGCACGCAGCGGCACACCATGGAGCTCCGACGAGTTTCATCAGGAAACATATTTTTAGTCTGGATCACAAAGTAATCGGCAAGCAGTATTACGGCTTGGGTCTGGCCGCCGTGATCATCGGCATGGTCCTCTCCTGGCTGATGCGCATCCACCTGGCGTGGACCAGCTATGCGATTCCGGGGTTGCACCTGCTCTCCAAGAGCGGAGCCCCCGGGGATGTGATGACGCCGGAGCTTTACCTGCAAGTGATGACCATGCATGCCACCTTCATGGTCTTTTTTGTGCTCACGGTTGTTCCCTTCGCGGCCTTCGGTAATTTTTTTCTGCCCATTCACACCGGCGCGGAAGACATGCCGTTTCCACATTTCAATATGATGTCGTTCTGGACCACCTTCGTGTCGTTCTGCGTCATGCTCTTGTCGTTCTTCGTGGGCGACGGCCCAACCCTGGGCGGGTGGACCCAATATGCGCCGCTCAGCGCAGTTGGATCGGCGGCAGGCCCCGGGCAGGGATCAGGCGTGGTTATTTGGGCCCTCTCCATCGCCATCTTCTGCGTGGGTCAGCTGCTCGGGTCGCTGAATTTCATCCCCAACGTCCTGGATCTTCGTTGCAAAGGTATGAGCTTGTGGCGGCTGCCGCTTCCCACCTGGGCATGGTTCATTACCTCGTGCATGGGCCTGACTGCGTTTTCAGTGCTCATGCCGGCCTGCGTTCTGCTTATTCTCGACCATGTGGCCGGGACGAGTTTCTTCGTGGCATCCAATATTGTGATCAACGACCAAGTGCAACCTCACTCCGGCGGATCTACATTGCTGTGGCAACACCTGTTTTGGTTCTTCGGACATCCGGAAGTTTACGTAGCTATCGTCCCTGGAATGGGTATCGTATCCCACGTTCTCATCACCAATATGCGCAAGCCGATGCTGAGCCACCGCGTGTTGGTTTACAGCATGGGAGCTTTGGCCGTTCTCAGTTACATGGTCTATGGGCACCATATGTTTGTGAGCGGAATGAATCCATTGTCATCCCTGATGTTTTCCTTCCCCACTTTGCTGATCACGATCCCCTCCACAATCATTGTCTTGATTTGGATTGGGAGCCTGTACGGTGCGAAGTTACGCATTAACGCAGCTTCGCTGTTTGCGCTGGGCTTTATTTCCATGTTCATCACCGGCGGGATCAGCGGCTTTTTCCTGGCGCAGCCCCCGATCCAGATCCTGCTCCACGCAACCTACTTCGTCGTGGCTCATTTCCACTTTACGATGGCCATCGCGGCGCTGTTTGGCATCTTCTCCGGAACTTACTTCTGGTTCCCGAAGATGTGGGGGCGGATGATGAACGAGCCCCTTGGGAAACTTCACTTCTACCTCACATTTGTCGGCGTTTATTGCATTTTCATGCCTATGCATTACTTGGGACTGGCTGGCAATGTGCGCCGCTACTCGTCTTTTGCACCGGATTACATGCAACCACTGGTTGGGGTGCACCAGTTCATCACGATCGCGGCGCTGTTTACCGGTGCAGTTCAATTGATTTTCCTTTACAACCTCATTTACAGCCGGTTTTGGGGAGAGCCTGCCCCGGAGAATCCGTGGCAAGGCACCTCGCTCGAATGGTCCATACCCTCGCCTCCGCCGCACGATAACTTCGGCGGCCGGCATGTGGTGGTTTATCACGATCCGTATCAGTATGGCGTCCAGGGTTCAACCGGTGACTACGTGATGCAGGATTCACCTGAGCAAGTGAAGACCGAGAGCGAAGAGGCGTAGGCGAAACGTCAGAAATTTGTTTAAGGAGTTCAGAACCTATGGCAACTACGGTCCCCGAACCGCCGAAGGTTCAGCCGGGGCGCTCGCCGGAAAAAGGACATCCCGGCAACGGAGGTTTCCGGAACCTAGTCCCGAACGATGGCGGCTTGCCTGCGGTCCAGGATTACGCACCCGCTCCATCAAAAACTGGGGTATGGGTCGGGCTAGCTGCGATTGCCATGACCTTTGCCGCTTTTACCAGTGCCTTGGTCGTTAGGCAAGGTGCAGGATCAGATTGGCACCACCTTACCCTGCCGCGGCTTCTGTACTTGAATACGCTGGTGCTGCTCGCCAGCAGTGTAACTCTGGAAATCTCGCGTCGCAAAGTCGCGAGATTCATGGGCGGTTCAAGAACGTCCGGCCTCAACCCTTCGCTCTGGCTGTACGCTACCCTGCTGCTCGGCGGGGTGTTTGTTGCCGGCCAATACGCGGCCTGGCTACAATTGCGTTCCGAAGGGTTATATCTCGCCACCAATCCGAACAGTTCGTTTTTTTACTTGCTGACTGCAATCCATGCGCTGCACGTGCTGGGTGGATTGGCTGGGTTGACGTACGTTCTACGTAAATTGCACCGGGTCGTCCTGCGGCGGAGCACCCTGGACGCCTTTTCCTACTATTGGCATTTCATGGGCATTCTTTGGGTGTATTTGCTTTTGCTGCTTTCGATGAGGCTTTAGTCCGACAACAGGAGGCACCGTGAGCGAAGCACATGTATCCCTGGGAGAGCACTCCGCTCCACCGATGGAAGCGCGTCCTTTCGCCATTCCTTCCAAGAAGCTGGCGATGTGGTTGTTCATCATGGCAGACGTGATGACGTTCGCTGCCTGTGTCGCCGCCTACGGATTCCTGCGCAACTCCACTCCCGACTGGCCAAGACCTTTCCACGGCGTGACGAATGTCGCCATCATGACGCTGGTTATGCTAACCAGCGGACTCACGATGCTGATCGGGCTCAGGGCAGCCAAGTTGGGGGACAAGTCGGGGGCTTTTCGATGGATCATGATCACGGCAGCCGCAGGCGTTATCTTCACTTTGTTGCACATCCGTGATTGGATGGGCATGATGAACCAGGGCGTCGGATTGTTTCACAACCCCTGGGGGCCACCAGCATTTGGCGCCGGATTCTTCGTTGTCACCGGGTTCAGCTTGCTGCACATTTCGGTCGGCACAATTGCTCTAATTATCGTGAACCTCCGCTATCGGAGCGGCCGCTATAATGCCGACGATATCGAACTGATGAACCTCTTCTGGCAATTTGTAGGCTTGGTCTGGCTTTTTATTGTCCCTATCGTTTATCTGATGAACCTGGCACCAAAGGCATAAGGAGCGACATGCTATGGCGACTGCGGAAGCACAAGGGATAGGCAGATATGCAGCCGTGTATTTCTGCTTGCTGGTCATTACCTCGTTGCAGTTCTTCATTGGCTATCAGAACATCGAGGGTTCGCATTTGGTGGTCCGCTTTCTGACTTTTGCCGTCATCGAAGCCGTCCTGGTGGTGTTATTCTGGATGAACCTGGGCTCGGAAAAGGGCGCGTTTGTTAAGTTCATCATTGTCACCATGCTCTTCGTGCTAGCGACGATGAACTATATCTGGACCGACAGCTTCCGGGTGCTGCTCTTTCGGCTGACGGGAATCGGGCCAAGCTAATTCCTTGAGATTAATTTTTATGAGAAGTGAGGCGCGGTTTCGGCTGGCACGGATTGGGTTCGCCGGACTAATCCTCCTGCTGGCTGCGGTACCGGCTTTTTCCCAAAGCTGCTCGCTCTGCTACACTCAAGCGGCATCTGCCGGCGCCCGCATGATTGAAGCGTTGAAGAGCGGGATCCTGATTCTGATCGTTCCTCCCACGCTCGGATCCGTTGGCATGATTTTTGTTGTGAAGCACAAGCGCAATCAAGTTAGACGCACCGATAGCGATGGCGAATCCATCCAAGATTGGTAACATGGCGACCCCAAACGTGATGGCAAATCCCACCGCTCTTCAAACCCTGAGCTCGAAACTCGCGGACTACTACACCCTCACCAAGCCAGAAGTGAACCTGTTGATCCTCATGACCACGTCGGCCGGGTACTATCTGGGCCTTCGCGGCCCGTTTCATTTCGCGGGCCTGGTCAACACACTGATAGGCACGCTGTTGGTTGCGAGCGGCACCGCTACCCTGAACCAATGGATGGAGAGGTCATGGGACGCCCGCATGCGGCGCACCGCCAACCGCCCGCTGCCGTCCGGAAGACTTAGCTCTCGCGAAGCGTTTCTGTTCGGGTCGTTCCTGAGCTTGGCTGGCGGCTTGTATCTGGCCCTCCTGGTGAACCCGCTGGCTTCCCTGCTCGCAGTATCCACTTTGCTCAGCTATCTTCTCGTTTACACGCCGTTAAAGCGGCGTACGCCGCTCTGCACTATGCTGGGAGCTTTCCCCGGAGCTATGCCCACACTGATCGGATGGGCTGGGGCTTCGAACGCTGTCAGCGGGCAGGCGATGTTTCTATTTGCAGTCTTGTTCCTGTGGCAGTTCCCCCATTTTCTGGCCATCGCGCTAATGTACCGTGAAGACTACGAGCGAGCCGGATACAAAATGTTGCCGCGGTTTGATTTGGATTCGTGCTTTACTCGCGGGGAAATCGTTGCCTTCACCCTGGCGCTGATTATCACCACTGTCATGCCGGCAGTGGGCCGTACCGGTACAGGCTATGCGCTTTGCATGTTGCTGGCGGGAGGGTTTCTTCTCTATCACTCGTTGAAGCTTGCTAACTCCGGCGGATCTAGAGTCATGGCCAGTCGGCTTTTGCATGCTTCCGTGATCTATCTTCCCGTGGTGCTCACAATCATGGCGATAGGCAAGTAACAAGACCTGAGGCCCCTACAGCGCCGCCGGCATTCCTTGGGGTGGATGACGTAGGCACCCAAGCATCACTACCTGACGGGACATGGTGTCGTAGGCCTCGGCAATAAAATGTGGCGCCAGGCTGGTGTCGGGCAACAGCATGCTCAAGTACAGTCGCGGCACTGCTTGAAATGCATACAGGCGCAGCCGAAGCGCATTGTTGACTAGTTTCTCTGCCGCAACGGAAACCGCCGGATCGGAGTTCTGCCTAGCAGCCTCCCCCAATTGAGTCAGAATCGCGGCATTTTGGGCCGCACACCGCACATATTCGACCGCCGCGAGCATGCGCTCACGGTGAATACTCCGAAACTCCTTTAGCGGCAGCCTCGCACGCAAGTATTCCTGCTCGCGTTCGTCGATGAGGTTGCGGAAAGCTTCAACGTCAATGGGCCGCAACAGCGCCGCCAATTCGTCGAGATTTCCACCGCTTCGGCCGTGGCCATTGCCCAACCCGAGAATCAAGACCAGCGCAACCAAACCCGCCACTATGATGACGGCAGGAAGTATCATCGCTGCACCATCCTTTGCAGTTCCTGATCCCAAAGAGCCAGTTCGCTCTCTGGTAAACCGCGTCCCGTAAATGCGGGGTTTCGCTCAGGGAGGAACAAATAGACCAACCAGATCAGGACACACACATGGAAACCCGCCATTTGCACTAGATCTACCGTAATATATCCGCTTTTGCCAAACGCGCCCCGCAAGCCGACACCGGCAAGTTCAATGCTGGCCAATATCCCAAATCCCAATGCAATCCCCGCCGAACGGCTTCGCCAGGAGATTTGCAGCGCGCGGGTGAAGACAAAAAGAATAATCAACAAGCCGCATCGGACCACACTCGACGCGAAGTCCACCACTTGCAGAACGTTCACGACGCGTTGGACACTGATGCTCGAAAATGCTCCGGAGAAACCGGCCGCCACCAATAGAAGTACTGCCGAAACCCCTCGCAGCAGGTTTCGGAGAGGCACGGCCAATGACGAGCGTGACAGGATCAATTCGCTGGCCAACTCGTATATGACTGCAAATTGCAGTAACGAACTCACAGCCATGCCCCAGAGCAGGACCCAGCGGTAGCTGTTCAGCGGCATTACGAGGCTGACCCCGAATAGTGTGAAGAAATTGACCAGCGCGAAAACCATGTAGGTGGAGAAGATCGGAAGCTGCTTTTGCAGTCCTCGCCGCAGAAACCCGGCTACAACCATGCCTAGGAAAAGGTGGGGAGCAATCCAGAGGTAATATCTCAAGAACAACATACCTATCGGAATATTAGTCCCCCTCATCGAGCCTGCAAAGCTCTTTATTTGTGATTGTGGGCAGGAGCCAAGCCCGGAAGTCTGGAACGCCCGCAGGAGATTCATCGAACGCTGTTCAAACCCGCGGCAACAGAGAAAGCGGGCTCCCGAAGCGCTTATTCGCGCGGCCTCGGAAGCCCCCATCCTCGCCTTGGGAGGTTATTGGGCATTGCAGGTCGGTTGGGTGGGAGGGCAGAGCGGGTTCTCTGCCAGAAGCGGCGAAACGGTTGCTGACAATGCAAATACGGCAACCGCGATCCAAAGCAATGTTTTTTTCACGGCGAAACTCCTTGTTGAAGTGGAAGTAGCACCGTGATAATGTGACGGCGGAGGCCTGTCCGCACGGAATCCATGGTTGATTTAGAGTTCCCGAAATCGTAACAACGAATGACGCTGAAATCCGCCTTAGAGGATCTGTCGCACACCACCCTGGAAGCGGTCGCCGGCTATCTGCGAAAGCTCGAGTACCTGGCAGGCTTGCGCGCTCGGGAGGGGAATTATGCCCATTGGGGCTTCGGCAAGGTTTACGGCCGTACTAACGCAAACAAGGCTCTCGGAACCGCCCACCGTGAAGTGGTTTCCGAAGTACTCTCCACTCCCCTAAGAACTCTTCTGGAAGATGTTGAAAAATCGAGCGTACTGGTCGGAGTGGATGCTGAGAAATATCTTGGAGAGCTAGCCCAGCGCGGCAACGCACTGCTACCCAGCGATCCCGGGGCAGGATCAACTCGTCATCTTAGCTCAGTTCTGCACGCTCTCTTAGGATTGGAGCGGAATCGGCAACGGAATGCCACTCGCCGAGCCTCATAGCAACGCCCACCACTTGTCCAATCACTTCGGCCTGTTGAGGATAGCGAAGCACCCGCGGCGGCATCGGGGAAAGTGGATGAGATTGCAGAATCATTTCCTCGCGGGTCAGGGTGCACCAGCAGCAGGTATAGCCATCACGGGTTTCGACAAAGTAAATGGGCCGCTCGTACTCCGAGCGCCAGCCCCCTTCCAGCACCTTGTCCCGTGATTCGTCCACCTGGATAAAACTACCCGGTGGCAGGATCGGGTACATCGTCAGATCTTCGCTTCCAACGTATCCGTAGGTGAAATCCGCCTTGGAGAATTGCTCTAGATATGCAAGCGGGACCGTCCCCCACTGCTCGACCATCCGCCCAAAATTCAGGGTCTTGCGCAGATCGAAGCCGGGATCCATCCGCACCGGCATTTGCACAGTTGCCATGTTGGCCAGAGCGTTGGAAAGATGAGATTTTGGGGGTGCAGAGATTTCCAAGTCAGAAACCGGTACTTCAAGGCTTACGCCATACCAAAGTAGAATCTCCCGCAGATCCCGCCGGTAAATAAGGGCCAGGGAGTACAGGCGGTAAATGCTGGGAATGACGCCTTTAGTTTCGAAATCGGAAAGCCTGCTGATGGGGACTAAATACTCTTCATTTTCACGCTTGCGGGCTATCCGCTCACTGGCGGTTTCTATGTCCCGCATTGTCAACCCAAGCTTTTCCCGCAGGACGCGAAGCTTCTGTCCTCCCGTGCTCATGTCCCTCCCTCTCGGCACCTGATCCAGCCTGGGCGATTCGAGCTGGCCCAAAACCAGCCGAAATTACGGAATATCAGTCTTCTCGCTCCCTGCGCTCTGTTCGGAGTTTACCCGAGAATCGCCCGACTTGTTCCGAATTTGTAACATCAAGTCAACTAAAACTTCAAGGGTGCGCCGGAACGCCGACACTTGCAGCTAGCTCCTCGATTTTGTATTTGCGGGTGAGGTCAGCAGACGGGTGGCGAGGCGAGAGACCCCTAAGTGAAATTGCTTAGTACTTAATAAGGCGCGGCCACAAGGCCGCGCCCCCTCTCCTTGTTAACGTTAAATCCGCCCTAATGTGATCCGGAGGCGGACGCTACTTCTGCCGGTTGCGGTTTTATCAGTCGTGTGAGCTTGCCGGCTTTGGGCGCTCTAAAGTTCAGCGTCATGCCGAACTCCCCCAGAGCCAAGGATCGAACATATACCCCGCCTCCGGACTGAGCGAGCGTCAGACTGGCCCCTTCCGTCGAGGATGGATCCGAAATCGCCTCCGACATGATCATCCCGCTCCACCCCGAATCTTTCGAGCGGACCGTGACGATCGTGGCTGCCGAGTCGTCGCTGATGGTGAATTCGTATTCCCCGGGAGCGAGCAGAAGCTGGCCCCAGCGAGTTTCGCTTTGCAGTTTGAATTTTCCATGCGCAGTCTCGGCGCTTCCCATCACGGAAAGCAGGCTGACTGTGCACACGAACAATACAGCGCGCACTACGGAATACTTGCCATTCAGTTTCATGTGAGTCTCCTGTTAGCTGGAAAAGACACTTCTGCGCAAGCCGGAAGAGTCTTCAGTTGTCGGGAGTGACTACGAGGTCCGGATGGAAAACTGCCCAACCTGGGCTGCGAGCGGAACTACTGGGTCCGTCTTCCCCTACCACGTTCCTTTGCGGAAGACACAACCAGTCTGCCAGACGCGCGGGCGCACGTCCAATTCAAAAAATCTATGGAGATTATTCGATGAAGACTACGGCCTTTAGTAATCAGAAGAATTGAATCATCGCATCATCAGAGGATTGAATCATTGAAGAATCGTGAAAATGATTCAATGATTTCAATCCCCCGATGATTCAATTCCTACGGCTGCATTTCAGCTCTTCACGAGAGAAGATCCCAATCAGAGCTTAGAAACGTAGCCGATTCCTGGCACGTAGTTTGTCACCCAGATGTTGGCTCCGTCGAAGGCGATGCAAAATGGGCCCGTTCCCGCGTTGAAAGTCCCGAGCACAGTGCCATCGCTTGCTTGCAGCTTGGTCACGGTGTTGCTGTTGTTGTTCGTTACCCAAATGTTGGCACCGTCGAAAGCGACACCGGTAGGGTATTCTCCGGGAATAGCGAACTGCAGACCGGTTTGAATTGCCGGATACCAACGCAAGAGAGCCAGAGTTGCGCCGATTCCGCCCACATTCAGCGGGAGCGGAACATGTCTCGCAGCCGCGCAGGATGGGCAGATATACTTGCAAGAAAGGAGCAAAGTATTGAACTGCAAAGACTTGCACATTCACTTAGCAGAAGATCGGGTACCTGCAATCAGCTGCGCCCAAACCATGCGGCTATCCACTGCCCACTTAATTTCTACGATGCCACTCCGGCCGGCCCCGGCTGCGGTTGCTGGTGCGCTGCGGCGGTCGCGGCGGCGGCTTCGTTCAGTATCCGGTGATGAATGGTAAACAACGCCAACTCCAGCCGGTCTGAAACGCCAATCTTGTCGTATACATTGCGCAGGTAGTTCTTAATCACCTGCTCAGTCGTGCCAAGCTGGGTTGCGATCTCCTTATTTTTATATCCCTGAACGATGAGCGCCACGATGCGAAGTTCCTTTGCAGTCAGGCGGTCGCGCACCCGCAATCCGACCATATCGTTTTCGGTGAGTTCGCTGGGCACCGCGATGTCCTGAATCCAAGTCTCGCCGCGCGCAACCTTGCGGACGCAATCCACCAACGCCGGACTGGTCACATTGCGATACACCACGCCGTGCGCGCCCGCTCCCATGTATTTCTGTGCGCTCTCACCAGTGTCCGCCAGTACTATCACCCGGGTACGAACCTTGTTGGCGGCTTGCAGCACGGCTACGAACTCGCCGTGGAATCCGCCCGCAACGATCAACACCCCAGCGCGGAATTTATCGAGCGCCATGAACATTTGCTCGGAAGTCTGCGCCTGCGCCACGATTCGCATCTCGTCTTCAACCGCCAGAACTTTGGCGATTCCCGCCCGGAAAATTGCCTGGTTGTCTGCCAGAATCAGTTTGAGCATTGGCGTTTCACCTCGCGACTACGGCTGGCGAACAAAATCATATGTATCAATTACGCAAGCCACACCCTGCACTTCATCTCCACCGCCGTCTCTGCGCACTACGCGCCCGCGGCACTGTACGATCACGTTCTCGTTTCCGCCCGTCAACTCCGGCGGCAAAGCGATCTCGAACTCGACGCTCGATCCTATTTCCAGCGCCGCATTGCCGCGAATGTACACACCCGCGGCACTCATGTTTCCCGTAACACTCCCCTGGTCCACGCCTTGAATCTTGATCGGCAGTTCCAGCGGAAATCTTTTTCCCGTCCTGGCTTCGGACACAAGCCCTCCTTCACTCTGGCCGTCTGTAGCCTGAAATGCCAGTCCCACACGCCATCTCCTGGGAGTTCGATGACCTTAGGGCGTTATATCACGGATTCTGCTGGCGTAAAAGGGTGCCGTACTTCCTAGATAACTAAATAGATAACTACTTGCCTGCCCCTTCCGCGGTCATGACATTTGCATAGAGCCGGTGGAAGGCATGGACGCCCTTCTCCCGTTTCGCGCTGTAGCGTCCCTGGCTATAACTCCGCGAGGCCAGATTCTTCTGCACGGTCTCGCAAATGGCGGCGTCTTCGGCTTGGATTTCGTCACTGAAAGCCACTGCGCGGCGCGCGGTTTCGCTTCCAATCAGATCTTCCGCCAAGTACCACTCAAAGACGACGACCGACCGATCCGGAGCCAGTGGCAGCACTATATTGAGCGAGACATTGTCGGGATAACAGTTCAACATCCAGTTGGGGAAAATCCAGAAATAGTCGGTGGTCAAATCGTCGGACCCACCTGGATAACGCCGTGGCGAAAAGTCTCCCGGCTGTAAGCGTCTTATGGGGCTGAACTGACGCACGTAAGCAGAATGGATCTCAACTTCGTAAGAACCGTAGTCCAGTTCGCGATTCAATCCAGGATGCACACTGGGCAGATGATACCCCTCGAGATAGTTGTCCACGTACGTCTTCCAATTGCAATTCATCGCGTAAGCACGCCGTTCAAACAGCTTCATTTTTGTGAAAGGATGCCTCCCGGCTTGCTCTGAGAAGCCCTCCAGGTTGGGAGCCAGCGGTTCGGCATGGTCATCCAGGTTCACGAAGATCAGGTTGTGCCACTCTTCAACTCGGATCGAGCGAAGCGAGAAATGCTCAGGATCGAATGCCTCAACCCCTTCGAACTCAGGTGCGCTGATAAGCTTTCCGTCCAGGCCATAAGTCCACCCGTGATAACCGCAGCGAAACACTTTCCTCGAGCCGCAGCCCTGGGCGGGAGGCCCCGCGCGATGACGGCAGACATTGTAGAAGCCACGCGCTTCGCAGTTCTGGTCGCGCACCAGCAACAGCGGTTCGCCGGCCAATTCCACGGTGAAGTAATCCCCGGGCTCGACCAACTGCTCGCGATGTCCGACTACCTGCCATGTGCGATGAAAAACCTTCTGTCGCTCGCATTGGTATATTTCCGGATCGAAATAGAGGTGGGCAGGGAGGGTCCAGGCCCGCGCGATATCGGGATCGATGCTGAATTGATCAAACGAAGTGCTCTCGGAATGCGACATAATCTCTGGCAGCCACGCCATTCTACGGGAAAGTCGTTTCTTCCCCCATCATTCACAGGAAGCATTCCTGGAAGAATTCGCAGTAAGATAAATGTTTACTAACCCAGGAGCTTCTGTGTCCGGCTTCAACGGCCTGCGCGTGCTTTCCTTTGAAAGCCGCCGCGCCAAAGAGATCGCGCAACTCATTTCTAACCACGGAGGCGTGCCCATCGTAGCGCCTTCCACCCGAGAAGTACCGGCTCCGCCCAGCGAAGACGAACTGAAGCTAATCCACGGACTGCTCGAGCGCAAGTTTGATGCCATCATCTTTATGACCGGAGTTGGTGCCCGAGCTCTGGTGCAGGTCGCCGAAACCGTGTGCTCGCGCCAAGATTTTTTTGCCGCGCTTTCACACACTCGAGTTGTGGTTCGCGGTCCCAAACCTGCCGCCGCCATGCGGGAGTTCAACGTTCCCGTTACCCTGGCCGTGCCCGAGCCGAACACCTGGCGCGAAATCATAACAGCTCTCGATGAGAACCCCAGCAAAGTCTCGCTGCCCGCCCAACGAATCGCCGTGCAGGAACATGGAGAGCCGAGTCCAGAACTCTACGCCGCCCTTCGGCAGCGCGGTGCGGAGGTCTTTCCGGTACGGGTTTACCGCTGGGAGTTGCCGGAGGATATCGGTCCACTGAAGGACGCTATCCGGTCGCTAACCAAGGACCAACTCGATGTAGTGATGTTCACCTCGTCGGTTCAGTTCGTCCATGCCGCCAGGATCGCGGCAGAGATGGGCCTTGAGAAACTATTCCTCGCCGCGCTCACTCGAATCGTGGTGGCTTCGATTGGCCCTATTGCCTCTGAAACTCTGCGCGAAAATGGCGTGGCGGTTGATCTCGAGCCGTCCCATCCCAAGATGGGTTTCTTAGTCAAGGAAGCTGCGGAGAGAAGTGCGGATCTAATCCAGCTAAAAGCCCGGAAGCACACCGCAAAATGAAAATGCAGGAGCGGACCAGAAAGTCCGTCCTGCATCTTCTTACTTAAAATTCAAGCCTCAGAATTCCAATGTACGCGAACTCAACACCTGCAGCGGACTCGAATTCGGAGGAGGTGGAAACTTGTTCAGCAGATTGTCGGCCCAGCAGTGATCGTACTGAATGCCGTTGCCGCCGCCGCCGTTCCAGTTGAAAGTCGGGGAACCGAGGGTATTGCCGGCGCCGGTATTAGCCACGTACATGGCTCCCGTGATCTGGCCGTTGCCGCCACCGTTGTTGTTAACGGTGGCTGAACCGATTACAAGAATCACACCGGTCCAGGTGAAGTTGCCGCTCATTGTCAGATTGCCAGTGACCACCAGAACTCCATATCCACTTGGGTTTCCAGCGAGCGTCAGGTCGCCATGCACCACCGTGTACGTGGGATTAGCGGCTGTGCCAGGACTGGCCAAGCCGCTCACTGGACCCGTCAAATTTATCGTTCCCGGTTGGCTGGCAATGTCATTGACCTCGGCATTCAGCGCCGCCGGGCTTGGAATTGAGCCGTATACATTTTGTACGTCGGGCGCAGATTGCGCACCAATATAATTTTGCGGCTTGCCTAACGCACTGATGACGTCAACCTGTGCCGTTGGAGAAGTCGGGTTGTTGGGGTTGTCATAGACTCCAATGGCTGGCAAGGGAGCGTTGGCGGTTTGGCCGCAGCTATTGGCATCAGTGCCGATAATCTTGAAATTATTGGAGTTCGGAGATCCAAACGTGGGCGATGGTCCGGCCAGAGTTAGCGCTCCGGCTAGTCTGAATTGAGATGGCGGCCTGACCCCTGCTTCCATCTGGGCCATCGATTGCGCGCCATTCCCATTCCTGGTATAGGCGAGCGAGGTCAGCATGTAGACCGGCCCGTAATCGAGGGGCTGCCCGCCTGTCAGCGCGGTTGTGCCTGCTGCACCAGATCCCACATTGAGCGGATCCTTGATCACCACAGTCGGAGCTGAGGTGTAACCCGATCCTCCATTGGTCAACGTCAGTCCGCTTATCGTGGCCGTCGCGTTTGAGGTCGCCGTGCCCGCGGCTCCGCCGACGATCTGTAGCACGTAGCTGGGTTGCGCGTAACCGGTACCCGGAGTCAATACCTGAATCCCGCTCAACTGCTGGAAGTTTGGAACGCCAACGGATGTCCATGTGACGTTGACAGTGGGCTGAGTCGCACTGGGCGCAACCGGCGGGCTGATGCCGCTTATCGTGCCCGTGGGTGCAGACAGGTATTGCCCACCGCTCGTAACAGTCGGGGTCTTCAACTGGATACCGCCGGCGTAGCTGACGGTGATGGAACAGCCTGAGACCGTAACCGTTTGGGCAGTGGCCGGAACAGCGCTATAGCTGCCAACATTGCTGATGCTGACCGCACCGCTGTACTTACCCTTGTTATCAAGAGTTATCGTGCCCGAGAACCCGGAACCGCTGCCGCCAGGCACCGAACTTATGGTCAAGGTCTGATTCTTCATGCTGGCACCGCACGAGGCCGTGGCGGTAACCGCTGATACGCAGGCTTGGCCAGTCATAGCCGCCGTTGCGGCCGCCGTACTACCCGTTCCGGGGTTTGAGGGTGTGAAGTTTACCGTCGCCCCCGATGTTCCGAGAGCATAGCAATAGTTCGTGCCCGCAATGCTCAAGGCAGTAACAGGAGCCCCAGTCACCAGCGCCTGAAGTGTGGCTCCCGTTCCATCGGGATTCTTCAGAGTCACCGCCGGAGGGCTGGAGTAATTATTGCCGTTGTTCGACAGCGTGGCCGCATTGATTCCTCCCGCTGTGACTGCAACTTGCGCCGTTGCGGTCGCGCCACTGCCCCCGCCGCCTGTCAGAGTTACGGTGGGAAGACTAAGCGACGAATATCCCGCGCCACCGGTAGTAAGAGTCACTTTTGATACCGCAGAACCCGAGGTGGCTCCCATGCAATTTGTTGCGGCGCCCGCTGGTTTCTGCACCTGGTGTGAGGTTCCATCCCAACATACTTGGGTGCCCGCCGCCGCCGCGACGTTCTGAATGTACACTGGGGCGCTGTTATCGGCCTTCAGTGTGATGCGGACCCATTTGTAGTCCAGTGGAACGGGATTGCCGTTTGCATCTTTAACATTCCAGTTGGTGGCGTGTGCGCTGTCGTCATAATAGGAACACCAGCCTCCGCCGCCAGTACCAGCGACCGCGCAGGCATTCGATGGAACAGTTGTACACGGCACTCCCACGGTGCCCGCGGCCAGACCCAGCGCCGTCATGTTCTCCTGGCAAAGCTCCTTGTCAAAATAGGGGTTAGGGTTGCCTCCGACCGTCGCTTTCCATGGCGCCACGGTGGCCACGGTTTCCCCCGGCCCCGGATTCACGAGGTACAACACCTGTCCGTTGGCAGGTCCGGGCAAAGCAGTGGGCGCCAGTCCGCCAGTGGCAAGATCGCCCGTCAGGGGTTGCAACCGGTCGCGGGCTTCCTGCAGGCCAGACAACGCCGCGTAAGTCCCTGCTTCCTTGTCCCTATAATTAACGCTGATCGTCGTCTCCGAGTCGGACGAGTACAACATCGCAACTGCCACTGCGGTGATCAGCAGAAGTCCAAAGATGGTCAGTAACAGCGCGATTCCACGTTCTCTGCGATCTTTGCGGATGTGTTTGCTTGTCCTCATAACCCCCTCTATCAGCAACTCAATGTCTGACTGCCGAGCGCTTCAGAGCAATTACTCAAAGCGATAGTCGAAACCACTCTCGTAACCGGAAAAGCGCCGGTGCTGTCCCTGTATTGCGACTGCACTTCCAGCGCCACCTTCAGCGAATTGATCTTCGCCACCGTGGTCGCGTTACCCGTAAAATCGACCGGCAGCGCAACTGCGGCTCCTGTAGTAGGATCGTAAGCCGTAAAAATTGGGTCGGCTGCAGTTCCGTTTTGCACGTTTTGAATTTCCAACTGGGCTACCGCGACCCCGGGATTGGTTGCGTCCACAACCGGATCGCCTCCGTTGCGCAAAAATTCGGTGCGTCGCAAGCACGGGCAGTTGGGACCACCACCCGCTGGCACCAAGTCGTAACGAATGATTTTCACTAATGCAGTTCCCTGTGGAACTCCTGCCACATAGTTCTCGGTTCCATCCACATCGCCGGCAAACCACAGCGTACCGATGTCAATTTTTATGAGCCCCGGAGCGTTGTTCTGATTGGTGGTAACGCCGCTTGCGGAAGTAGGGTCCGTGTTCCGCCAGTTGGGATAACCGGCACTGCGCAAGTCGCGAGTTAACTGGTCCATGAACTCGCGCGTCTGCTGCGTCAGGTCCAGCTTTACCTGCTGCGACGCGGACGTCTGCTGCGTCAGGTTAATGGACTTGAATACCGACGCCATGATGATCGTAATCACCGCCACGACAATCATGGTTTCAATAAGGGAGAAACCATCCTGCAAGCGAAAGCGCCTAGCGGGGCTCCCCTCGGATCCGCGAGTTTGTGCTGCTGGTCCACTGCTCATGCTGTGCAACATGGATTTCACTGACCTCCGACAAAAACCCGCGTGTTCACCGGAATGGAAAATGCGAAGCGGGTGGGCAATCCACCTTTGGGACGCGCCCCTACCGTGACCAGGTAGGTCCCGTTGGCGCTCAGCGTTTGAATGTTCCACCGGACGTCATAAGTAACTTGCACATTTCCATTGCATTCCACGTAGTTCATGAAAGAGCCGGCAGGCGGAGCTCCCTGAGAGAAATCAATCGTGTTTCCCTTCAGTTGGGATCCCCAGCCATTCGGTGGAGCCGCCGAGGTAGTGTCAATCAGCCAAACTGTTCCCGCGCCGTTGCAATCTGTGATCGACCCCGGCCCGCCACCCGCGAGCTGGGCGCTGATCTGCTCGACCACGGCTTGGTTGAGCATGGTCGCAGCGCTATCGATTTTGCTTCGTCCGTTGTTGCCGACGGCAAGCATCAGCAGCCCCATGACGGCAAGCATTCCGAAGATCAGCACAAATCCAGCAATCAACAATTCGATCACCGTCATGCCCGATTCCGAGCGTTTTCCTCGATATGTTTTCGTTGGCATGTCTTAGTTCCCCCAACTCGCGCCATTCCAATACCAACTCTGGATGCGGCCAGCTGGAGAAATGCTGGTGGCGGTCCAGCGGGTTCGGCCACTGCTGTCGTACCTGAAGTAGTAAACAAAACCCGTGGTGGCATTACACACACCAGTGATCGGATCGGGAAGGCAAGGCAGCCCGCGGGAATTAAAGTACGGATCCACATTCAGGTTCGGGACCAGAACCGTTCCCCACATAATCGTGCCGGTCAGCAACGTTGGAGCGCCGACGCCCGCAGGGGCGCCAGGAATCGAAAGCTGATTAGGCAACCAAGCTTGCGCTGAAAGCTGTTTGTCGGCCGGGAGCGGCGCTACCGCTGCATCGGTTGAGTCGGTTACGAACAATACGACTCTGTTCCCGACAGTAGCGAAATGCAGTCGCTGCGAAAGATCCTTCTTGATGGCTACCGCACGGCATCTTTGCGTGATGTTGGAGGTGTTGCCCATCGCCCCTCGGAGCTTAAAGTCATCCAGGGTCGTCACCATGGTCGGTATTGCAAAGGCCGAGATGACCAGCGCAACCCCCAGCACGATCAAGAGCTCGAGCAAACTAAACCCCGCGCTCGCCGCCACGCCTTCGCAGGTACCCGCGGACACCCCTCGCCGGTGGCTCATTTTCGGGCGCAGCCAGGCATGGTGGAAGCCGCGTACACTCCAGATGGCTCTGTTCTCCGGCATAGAACTTTCTTCGTTCTCCGTCAGCTAGTGATCATCGCAGAACCCCGAAACCCAGCCTACGTTCCCCAAGTACCTGTACGAAGGTAACGAAAGCCATGCCCAGCAAGGCTTTCGCTGGAGACCAGCTGGCTGGTAGAGACCCTGGCTTTGCAAGGATTTACCGAGGATTGTGGAGTCGAACTTAGGGATTCATTCCTCTTAATGAGGATAGAGGAGACCAGCAGAAAAGCCCTGCTTCGCGGCAGGGCTTTTGGAACAGCGGAGTCAAGTCAAAAGGCATTTAACCACAGATAGAGCACGGCACCCCAGACTAGTCAACGCCTTCAAAAACGGTTTCCATAAAGGCGCATACCAAAGCTACGGAACGGTAACAATCTTTGGCGTCATATCGTCACATCCATTGACCACGTAACTGTATTCTCCATCCGCCAGAGGATTCTTCAAATGAGTAACGAGCGTCCCCCCGTTTGGAATTGAACCGGTTGCGGGAAGCGGAGGACCGTCCTTGAAGGGCCAGGTGTTAGTGCCGTCCTGGGTGATTGTGCAATCGCCTCCTGTGTCGTTTGTGAAAGTTACCTTGTTGCCTTGACTGCCGTTCCAATCATTACAAATATCAACCTCGTGGTCAGCCATGTTTTTCTCCTCATTCTTTTTCGTGTATTTGGTGTGCCCGACCCGCGGGCTTGGTCTTCTTAACGAATGCTTGTCACATTTCCGATCGTCACGGATCGGGCTTACTTCGAGGCCTGCGATCCACCCATCAATTCTCGATACCCAGGATTGTTCTCCAAATTGCGGAACTCCGGCAACCCTTTGATCCGGCTGGCCGGATAGCCAGCCTGCACCGTCTTTCCCAACCATTCCACGGCTAACCCGGTCTCACCCAGATTGTTGTACACGGTCGCAGCGTCGAGAAGTATATCCTTATCGTTGTTTCCGTGCTGCAAAGACTGTCCCAGGTACAGCAGCGCATGGTTCCGGTCACCCAGTTCTGAATAGTAGCTCGCCAGGCTGCTCAGCACGTCCGGATCGTGAGAGTTAACTCTCAATTCTTCATCGGCCAATTCCACCGCTCTCTGATAGGCCGCCTGCGCCTGGCTTTTCTCGCCGAGATACTTACGCGCGTCACCCAGATTACCCCAGGTCACATACTGCTGTGGACTTAGTTTGACTGCCTTCTCATAAGCCGAGGCAGCGTCCGCGAATTCATTCAGTCCAAAGTAGGCAGTTCCCAAGTTGACGTATGCAGCATAGAAAGGCCGTATGGTGATGGACTTCTTTAGCGGCTCGACCGCATCCGCATAACGCCCCATTTGGGTGTAAACAGCGCCGACATTCACGTACGCTCCATATCCTTCAGGGGCCAACTCAATCACTTTCTGAAACATGAGCAATGCCTTCTCGTACTCATTTCGCCGAACATAAAACGTGCCTAGCGAATTGTAGGCGACGCTGCTAGTTGGACGAGCGGTGATGGCACTCTGATACGCCTTTTCAGATTCGTTGATTGCCCCCTGGTGCTCATAAGCAAGCGCCAGACCGATGTAAGCAGCTTCGTCGGTTGGTTCCAGTTCAATGCCCCGCTGAAATTCAGTGGCGGCTTCGGCATACTGCCCGGTGCCGTCCTCCACAAGCCCCAGACAAACATGCCCGGCCGCGCCAGCATTGCCCAGTTTGACGGCGCTATCGCATTGAGTCTTTGCCAGTTTCGTCCACTGTTTTTGCTTCGTCAGCCAATATCTACGCCAGTAAGCTTCGCCGAGAGCAGCCTTAGCCCGGCCGAAGTTAGGGTCAATCTTCAGGGCCTCACCCACCATTACGATCGCGTTCTCAACGTTCTCGCTTTTTGTGTAGTCAAGCAAATAACCGCGCGCCTGAAGATAATATTTGTAGGCCTCAGGCTTATCCGTGCCGTGGATGTTCAGAGCGGCTTGCTCTTCCGGCCGCAGCTTTAATTGCAACGCCTTCACGGCGCCTTGCGCTACATTGTCCTCGACTCCGAAAGCATCGCCAGCGGGGACCGCAATTGAGCCACCTCCCACCACCGCGCCACTCCGGGTGTTGAGGATCGAGTAGTTGACCCGAAGCAATTGCCCGGACTCTTGCAGGCTCACCACTAAACCCAGGTTCGCGCCAAATTGCGCGCGCGCATCCTCGAGCGAGGTAACTCTCTTCTCCTCTAAGTTGCGTGCGGGGATAATCTCCAAGGCGCGGTCCACGGTCAGACGACTCAACTTTGCGGAAACGCTTTCCACCACTCCCTGACCTAGTGCGGTCAGCTTGGGATTGCCTTCAATCGCGGTGAAAGGCAGGACCGCCAAGGTTGCGGACTTCTCGCCGGTCGTGACCGCAGGGTTCGTTTCGCGGGAACCATTTCGCAGCATCCGTGGCAGGAAAAAACCCGCGACTACCAGAATCGCAACGATGGCAAACGCGATTGCAATTCTTGGGAAAAGTTTGCTTTTCGCCTTCCTCGAACTCGCCGCCCCCCGCGCAAAGACCGGGTCTTCTCCCTGTTGCACCCGTCGCAAGTCCACAAGAACATCTCTTGCAGTCGAGTAGCGTTGTGCAGGGTCCTTCGCCAGCATGGTCTGCACTACAGCCGACATCGAAGACGAAACCTTCGGATTGATCTGCTCAATCGGCGGGGGATCTTTGTGAAGTACCGACGCCAGTGTTCCGGCAATGCTGTCGGTTTCAAACGGCTGCTGGCCGCCCAGCATTTCGTAACAAACCAGTCCCATTGAGAAAAGGTCGGCGCGCCCGTCGTAAGGCCTTTGCATCAGGACTTCGGGCGCCATATACGCGGGCGTGCCGCTCATCGCCGGGGAAAGCGTCGCCGCCGTCAGCGTTGCGTCATTGGAATTCGCGTCGCCCAGCGAGAACCGCCGGGCTACGCCGAAGTCCAGCACTTTGACTCTGCCCTCCGGCGTCAGCATGATGTTTTCCGGTTTGATGTCGCCGTGCAGAATGCCCTTTTCGTGCGCTGCGTTCAGACCTTCCAGACCTTGTGCTGCTACTTTGAAAAACTCGTCCATACTGCGATCTTTGTGCACTTGCAGCTCTGACCGCAGTGGCGTGCCTTCGACGTACTCCATGATCAGGAAAATTTCGCCTTGCTCCTCGATCACGTCGTAAATGCTGGCAATGTTCGGATGATTCAGGGCTGAGGCTTGCTGCGCCTCGCGAAGAAATCTGCGGCGGTCTTGCTCGTTCTGCTGCAACCGCGGCGCCATGCGCTTAATGGCTACCACGCGTTTCAGCTTGGTATCTTGCGCCTGATAGACCTGCCCCATGCCGCCGGCACCCAGCAGTTTCGAAATCACAAAACGGCCCGCGACGGTTCCCGAGAGTACCGCAACGCCACCGGGCGATGACGATAGAGGTTCTTGCATAGGTCCGGCCAGAAGTTGCGCCAATTGTACTGCGAACCGCCGTCGAAACCCCAATTATGGTGGTCTAATTGGGCTCTCGCCGCTGAAATCCAGCAGCTTTGGCCGTGGGATTGCAGCGGGAACGGACTAGCACAGCCTCCGGTGCAAACCAGCTACCCGCGCCGCTTTTGGCTTGACGACCGCTTTGGCCGCTGCGATAATCCGGCAGTTCAGGTTCCAGTTCCCTGCCACACGTCGCAACCCATTCACGGAGGACTCCCGCATGAAGAAGTCGTTTTTACTCTCTCTCCTTATTTGTGTCTGTTCGACCATCGCCCTTGGACAAGCGTCGTCGAGCAGCGCTCCGCAGGACTTATCCAAACTAAACGGAAGGTCAGAGCCGCCCATGCTGGGCATTCACTGGGCCAGAGGCTTCGACCCGTTCACCCGCGCCAACGAAGCTCAAAGTGGCACCCCCTTTGCCCGGCGCACCGCCAACATGACCTACCACGGCGGCAAGATCATGCCGACCGCGAACACAACTGCAATCTTCTGGGGTACGAGTTGGGGATCCTATAGTGGGGACAAGATCTCTGGTGTGGACACTTGGTATGACGGTTTCGGCGGCTCGAACTACGCTAAGACGTCAGACGAATACACCGGCACCAATGGCCAAGTCGGGGCTGCCACAACACACAACGGCCACACCGTCGACACAACCGCTGCAGCGGGCGGGGGCTCGACCTCGGCGATCTTAGCCGAGGTTTGCAAGGTGGTCACCACTCCCGATCCCTCGGGCAACGGCTACTATGCCGTTTATGTGGACCTTCCACGCGGCAGCGCGGGCTATTGCGCTTATCACAGTGCGGGGACCTGCGGCGGAAAATTAGTGCAGTTCGCTTTCTTCTGGAAACTCGATGGCGACCCAGGATGCGATCCGCAGGATTCAAGCGGGCTTCACTCCCAAGGATTGGCTGCGCTCGCCAATGTCAGCGGACACGAACTGTCCGAGGCTCGCACTGATCCGGCCAGCCCGGGCGCCTGGTATGACAGTCGTGGACAGGAAAATGGGGACAAGTGCGCCTGGACATTCAATGTTCCCTCTGTGACCTTCTCGAACGGGAGCCAATGGAAGATCCAGGGTGAATGGTCCAATGCCGCATACACGGCTGGGAAGGGTTACCCGAACAGCTCAGGCCAGAAGGGTTGTCTGGACGGGCACTAAACCACCACACGTACTGACAAAAAGCCGGGCCAAGCAATCGCATGGTTCGGCTTTTTCCATTCAAATCCTTTCTATCCCGCCGCTCGCGGCGGCAACGAACCCTCCGCAATTGACCAGTACCCGCAACCCCCAATAGAATCGAAATGGCCGCGTCGTTCGGCTCCAACCGCACTGCTGCCCCCTCGTTCAACGGCAGGACACCTGCCTCTGGAGCAGGTTATCGGGGTTCGAATCCCTGGGGGGCAGCCAATTTAACCCACCCGCTTATCTGGCTCCCAATTCTCTCCCTCGCTCGTTTATGCTGGCTCCTGCATTAGGTCAAATGCAAATCCATCGAGGTGAAAAATGGACCGACGAACCTTCGCGAGAGCCGGAGCCTGCCTGGCTGCCTCTGCATTCAGTTCGGCGCGCGTAGTTGCCGCTGAGACATCCGCAAGCGGCGAACTGTCAGCATCTCCCTTCAGATTATCGGTAATGCTCTGGACCGTCTTCCGCGACCTGCCTTTTGAGCAGCGACTCGAGAAAGTTGCTCAGGCCGGTTACCGAAACGTGGAACTCGTCGGCGAATATGAGAAATGGACCGATGCGGATTTCGAGCGCGCTAACGCCAAGAGAAAAGAACTCGGGATTACCTTTGACTGTACCGCGGGACTGAAACACGGACTCTGCAATCCGGCCGACCGCGACACCCTGCTCGACGAAGTACGCAGCACGCTTCCGATCATGGAAAGAATTGGCTGTCCGGCTTTAATTTTTCTCTCCGGAAATATCGTTCCTAGGCTGTCGCTCGAAGCCCAGCAGCAGAGTTGCGTCGCCGGACTGAAAGCCGCTGCTACGCTGATCGAAGGCAAGCGCATTAATGGCGAACCCGTTCGCCTGCTCCTCGAAAACATTGATCCGGAAGAAAATCCGAACTACTTCCTTACCTCGGTCGCCCGCGGATTCGAGATCGTAAAAGCGGTCGCTCATCCCCAAGTACAATTCCTCTACGATTTTTTCCACGAACAGATCGCCGAGGGCAATCTCATCGAAAAACTGGAAAAGAACATCGAACACGTGGGACTGGTTCACATCGCCGACGTCCCTGGCCGCCATCAGCCCGGCACCGGCGAGATCAACTACGGGAATATCTTCCGCAAACTGGCCCAGTTGAAGTACAACCGGGTGGTCGCCATGGAGTTCTTGCCCACCGGCGATGCCGTCGCCCAACTCCGGACGGCCGGAACAATGACGGTCGAAGCCGCGCGGGAACGATAGCCCGGAATTCGGCGGACTTCGTCGCTCGCCAAAGCGAACTGTTACCCTCGACCTGCGTACAATAAGGTATGCCGATAGAAGCCCACCTGGACGCGGAAACAATCGACCGCCTGGAAGAACAGAGTGAACTGCTGTTGAGGATGTATCAGGCAGAATTTGCCAAGGACCCTGCCAGCCGCGCTACCGGATCTCTACGCAGCAATATGATCGCCGTGCGTCACACCATTCACCAGATTTACGGAGAAGGCGCCGCGCTGGAGGTGGACAGTGCATTAGGTTTCGCCACGGACGCCGCCCAAGCTTTACCCCGCGCGTTAGAGTAGCGCATCCAGCCTTCTGCAGGAAGCGGGACCGCTTTCCTAGCGCGGAGGCGCGTCGCTCCATTGTTGTCGGGTTTTGGAGCGCTGACGTTTCCATCGAACAAGCAGCACGATTCCACCCAGGAACATCACTGCCACCACCGCCGCCAGATATGGGTCGAGATACATTTATTTAAGCCTCGAACCTGTGTGCTCGGCGGTTAGCTGCATCAGCCTTGCGCCCATTCCGCACTCGTTCTGTCGGCCGCGCGGTGCTCGGACCCGTCCAGGCGCCAACCCTGCTGGATATGCCGCCGATGTCCGGAAACCACGGTGTAGGGCACGCCCGCAAAGCGTTTGCTGGCAATCGCAGTTACTTCCAGGCAATTGAAATTTTGGCCGCTGACTTTCGCCAGCATGCGTTTGAGCGCGTTTCGAATATTCCTTGCGTCAGGTGCGCCAAAAAAGGCCGTCCTTACCGGCCCCGCGAAAAAGAAGAAGTTCCAGCCCGCAGCATGGATCTTTCGATCCAGCGCGAAACCATCGACTCCTTCGACTACACTCCAGTTCGCTGCGTACGGTTTACTCTCGATCGCCAGATAGTGAGCCATGTGGGGACGGTCTTCAATCAGAATGCTCCCGGCTTGAATGGTCTGCGGCAATAATCCTCCGGAGAAACAGTTGACTCGGGCTTAACTGCGAGCGAGCGCAAACACCACAAACATCGCTACGGATAGCAGGACCAATGCGCCGAAGGTCAGCAGGATGATCTCGCTGAGCACGTCAGGACGCATTAGATTTTTGTGATGCATTGCACCCTGGATAACCGGGGGCTGCCCGGACCCCCTTGATCTGGGCAACCCCTGTCTCAAGAATGTAGATAGGCCGTCTGGTTTGGCGGTAAACTGCTTTCTTGAACCATCCTCAGGATCGCTTACTTCCCTCTTTCATACTGTGCAGAATGGCTCACTTCCGCATAGCTCACGCTCGCCCGGTTTTGGCACATCTGGTCGGTCCACGCGCTTGAAGTGCTGCCCGTGTAGATTACAATGCACTTAGATGAGATCTGCTGCGGCAACCAAGAAGAACCTTGGTTTCGATGCCAACACTTTCCTCGCCACCATTGGCGACGGCAGGAAGCTTGTGATGGTCCCGAGAAAGCAATCCATCTACGCACAAGGGGATGAGGCGGACGCTGTCTTCTATATTCAAAAGGCAAGGTGAGGCTGACCGTAGTTTCCAAGACCGGCAAGGAAGCGACCATCGGCATTGTGGGCGAGGGTAATTTTTTTGGCGAAGGCTCACTGGCAGGCCAGATTCGCCGCATGGGATCCGCCGCAGCTCTGACCGCTTGTGAACTGCTGCCAGTGGAGAAGAAAGCGATGATGTCTGCGCTTCATCGCGAACACGCCTTTTCCGATTTATTTGTCACTTATTTGCTGGCGAGAAACATTCGCTACGAAGAAGACCTGGTTGACCAGTTGTTCAATTCCAGCGAGAAGAGGCTGGCCCGTGTCCTCTTATTATTGGCTCGTTTCGGCAAGGAGGGGATGCCCGAGACAGTAGTCCCCAAAATCAGTCAGGAGACGTTGGCCGAGATGGTTGGCACCACTCGTTCCCGCGTCAGTTTCTTTATGAACCGGTTTAGGAAACTGGGTTTCATTCACTACAACGGCGGTCTGCAAGTCCACAGTTCGCTGCTTAATATAGTTCTTCACGATTAGATTCTGCCCTGCAACTTTGTCCTCCCGAGTACCAAAAAATCAAGAACGCTGAACTAAGACCCTTTGCAAACCCTTTGCTGCGCTTCCCATTTTGGTCAATTGTGCTCAGACACCCCGCGTTCGCGCTGATAAGCTCCTGTTCATCTTTGGAGGTTTCTCATGAGTCCTTTTCGAATCTTGTTGGCCGATGACCATCCTATTTTTCTTCTCGGAGTACGTTCGCTGCTCGGATCTCACCAAGGATGGGAGGTCTGTGGAGAGGCTGCTGACGGACGGGATGCCGTGGAGAAATGCCTGCAATTGAAACCAGACCTTGTTGTTTTGGACATTGGCATGCCCAGGCTGAACGGCATGGACGCGGCCCGCCAGATTCTGCGCAGCAATCCGAACCAGAGAATACTGGTGCTCACCGACGTGGATTCGGAGCAGGTGATCCGCGAATGTTTGGATGCAGGAGTTCGCGGATGGGTTTTTAAGACCGACAAAGCCCAGGACCTGGTAACTGCGGTGGAGGCACTGGGACGACAACGCTCGACATTCAGCTCGCGAGTGTCCGATCTGGTGCTGAACGGTTACCTGCGCCGCCCTCACGTTGACCCTGCATTGGCGATGCCGCGTGCATTGTCTCCCCGCGAGCGCGAAGTTGTACAGCTAGTGGCCGAGGGCAAGAGTTCCAAGGAAATCGCTGTAATGCTGGGGCTATCGACGAAAACCGTCGAAACCCATCGCAGCAATCTCCTGATCAAGCTCAAGATCCATTCCATCGTCGAATTGGTATTGTACGCGGTGAGAAACGGAATCGTCACCGTGCGAACTCCCGTTGCTGTGATGCCAGACGCACACTCTGGCAACGGCCACGGAGTTATTGGTATGCCGGCGTAGAGTGGGTTTGGCCGATTGGGTTGCCGTGTCATCCATGTCGATGACATCGGCTGACTCCCAAAGCAGCAATTAATTCCCACGGCTCCTGCACCCGTCATTTTCTCGAGAACCAGGCTTATAGAGCGGGGCCGCTCGCCGCCCTGTGCCCCGTTGCAACACTGCGCCAAAAAGTGTGCAATCAGCGCTTACCCCGGAACGTCACTGATCATCGTGAGGCAGGGAGACTAAATATGTTTAATTGTCCGGGACGCAAAACGATTCTTTGCATCGACGACGACGATGGCGCGCTGGGGTATCACAAAGCGCTACTCGAAAGACGTGGACTACAAAGTACTCACCGCGACTCCTGCCTGACAAGGACTGCAGATTGCTGCGGTTTGCGCGATCACTGCGGGTAATCGTTGACTGCCATAATGCCCGAGATGAATGGGCATGAAGTCGCAACCGAGATCAAGCGCCTCACGCCACAAGTTCCAATTGTGATGGTTTCCGGCGATGACGAGATTCCGGAACGCTGAATGGGGTGGATGCCTTCGTGTCCAAGAACGAAACGCCCAACCGCTTGTTGCCCGTGATCAATCAAATCTGCGGCGGCGAACCCTTCCCAGGGCACCGGGAAACCAGAATCACGGCCGGAGCTCAAACAGGGCCCGTGCCCAAGGTTGGAAGCAATGGTTTGTCACCTTTGTGCTTTCTGGCTATTCCTAGGCTTGTGTGCAATTCTGAGCAGAACGCGAGAGCAAGCGCTGGTACAACTTGACGAGCATGGCCACTAATCCCACCCTCCTCTGCATTCATCGCGACCCGGCTCGACTGAGGATGTTGCAGGAAAACGGATATGAACTACTGACCGCAGCCACCGGCCACGACGGTTTGCGGCTTTTCAGGTCGAGGCCGGTGGATGGAATCGTGCTCGAATACAACCTCGGCCTTTTGGACGGCGCAGTGATCGCGTCTGAGATCAAGCAAGTTCGGCCGACCATTCCCATCGTCATGGTGGCCGAGCATGCGGAGCTACCAGACGGCGCTTTACAGGCGGTGGATGTACTGGTGTCTACGTCCGACCCTCCGCACTTCCTGTGGGCGGCGGTCCACTTCATGCTGAATGTGAAGCCGGCGCAAGCTTTTGACCCATTGGCGTCCGCGTTGGTAACAAGAAAGAATGCTCCGTTTTCGCCGAAAGAGTGGCAAGGCATCCGCAATGGGACCGTCCAGTTCTGATCACGCCCGCAGGAATTCTACGCCGGTTTCAGTGACTTGCCGCACTCCAGGCAACAAGGCTTGTGGCGTGGAGTGATCAGCCCGCAAAACGGGCACATCCTTTGCGTCATGAAACTCCCATCCTCCGGCCTTGCCGATGCAGACATTTTGGCGAACCAATCCCTAAGCCGTCTGCTTAAACGGTCGCGGAAGCGATGAAGGTTGGGTGCCATTGTTCTACCCTATGCTCTTTCTCCGCAAATGGCGATTGTCCTGCACCGATTTTGCCAAGTCGTTCGGCGACGGGTCTTCAGCGTCTCTCTCTAAATGGTTAAGCATGACAGGCCGGCGCCCATGATTCTGTGCCGGATTGCACACCTCGTACAGCAAATCTCAGTCTGAAACTGGGAAATCACTGCTTTCAGCCGGGGGGTTGATCACATCGAGGTGAGCAATTCAGATCAGCTATCGCGGGACGGCCGGGCGATCATAGTGGTAGAGACGAGCATCGTTTCGCTCTTTCAGGTCCTCTGAGACTAAGTCAGCCCATCTGAAGTCTTCTCCTCTTAGTTGCGCTGCGAAAGGAATAATCCCATGAAAAAGACAATATCACTGTTGTTGATCAGTCTAGTAAGCATGGTTGGAACCTCGGCCTGGGCAGGCTCAGCTCGGGAAGATACCGATAAACGCCTGCAATCTTCCGTGGAGGTTCTGCACTCGATCATGGCGACACCGGACAAAGGTATCCCAGAAGAAGTCCTGAGCAATGCAAAGTGCATTCTGGTGGTGCCCGACCTCATTAAAGGCGGCTTCATTTTTGGTGGCAAGCACGGACGTGGCGTGGCGTCATGCCGCACGGGGCATGGCTGGAGCGCACCCGCATTTGTCTCCATCGGCGGCGGCAGCTGGGGATTGCAAATCGGCGTCGAAGGCGTTGACCTGGTAATGCTGGTCATGAACGAGCAGGGTTTCCAGCATCTGCTATCCAGTAAGTTCGCGCTTAGCGGCGAAGGATCGGTAGCCGCAGGCCCGGTTGGTCGTCACGCCTCGGCTGGCACCGACTGGAAGATGAACACTGAAGTCCTGACCTACTCACGCTCCAAAGGCGTGTTCGCAGGCCTGACCCTCGAAGGTGCGGTGGTGGAGCAGGACAACGACTCCACGCGCGCAATCTACGGCAAGAATATGCGCTTCCGCAACATCCTTTCTGGAAAGGTTTCAACCCCTGAAAGCGGGGAGCAGTTCGTGAAGGCGATATCAGACGCCGGCCAACAGGCACACATGGCCGAAAAAGAAGACAAGAACTAGTTCAACAGGATGGGATGAAGGAATTTGTGCTGACCGGAACCACCTGCTTCCGGTCAGCATTTACTTTCATCGCTCGAAAGCGTACCAGGAAATCTCGAGTTGCAGGACCTATGACTCAGCGGCAATGTCCAGAGTGCGGTAGCGAGCTGGTGCTGACCCGGCGTCCCGATGGTCAGCCGGGGCAGGGGATGGCGCCCAACCCGTCCACTTATTGGCGTTGCAGCGTTTGCGGACGCGGCTTCACCGCCGAACAAATCCGCAAAAACAAACGCGCCAAGTCAACTTCCCACGATAGATCGTAGTTCGTTCCACTAAATTGCGAGGTTAGTGTTTAGGGCGGACAGTAAGTGGAAATTTGACAACCCCAGCGCGCAAGCCTAGCATTGAAGTTAAGTGATCACCTCGCCTTGCTCCTTCAGGTCTTCTGAACTAAGGCCATCAGAGGTTTTTCCTCTCTAAAGACGGAAGCCAGGCCAAAGCAGACCAAGAGTTCATGTTGGTACCGAGATACCAGTCTTAGTCAGTCTTACGAAGCAGGAAAGGAATCATGGAGATCATCAAGTTTCTTGTGAAAGTGAATCGCGGCGGAGTTCGCCTCCCGGAGTATGTACAGCAACTTGATCGGATTCCGATCCGGATGACAACCAATCGTAAGCTGGCGCTGCTGATGGGAAGGTTCACCGCTGAAGATGCTGCAAAGTCCATTCAAAATTCTCGCCGCACTCCGGAACTGGTGTCTGTAATCACCCGCCGAACCTAACTGTCATCGCGGTAATCAGAACAGACAGTTGCCTGGCGATAGGTCATTCTCGGTCAATGCGTCGCCAGGTAAGTTCCAGTCACATACCGATAGTTCCGCCGACGTTGTGCCCATACCCACAGGACGTATGCGATCTTGACCAGCAGACTGGGTGGAGCGAGATGCCAGTCCGATCAATCCCCCGCGGCCCTGATTGATCTGGACCCGCACGGTTCCTTTTTTTGAGATTTATCCTCGCACTGGGCGCTCAAGTCCATCCCAAAGTTGGGATGCTCGTAGGTACCGGTGATCTTTACCGGCATCAGGTAGCCTGCTTTCTTTTTCTTGAAAAAAGGCTGCAGCACTTTCAACATCGCGCTCTTCATTCCATGCGTCGTATTCGACGGCGCCGAATCGGTTCTCAGGGTTCCGTGCAGGTCGATTTTTTCCGTAATCAGGTTATAGGTTCCCTGCATTTGGGCCCGAGCGCCAGGCACGCTGAACGAGAGATTAGAAAACCTGGCGGTTCCGCCTCTCAGCAGAACGTGCCCGTTCACGTCAGACAGCACGGTCGCAGCATCCTCTTTATCATCTGTATCTTTATTGTTGTCCTCTTTGCCTTTGTCTTTGTCGCCTTTCTTCGCGCTGTCACTCAAGGCTCCCGCGCTGAGATGGTTTACTCCCTGTTGCGTGGTCGACTTTGAAAAACTCCCGGCATCAATTCCAAAATCGCCCTGCAACTCAACTTTCTCAAGGAATGGACGTTTTCCCGGCGGAATCGAGACTGCGGCATGAAAGCTGACGATTCCCGACATCGGCGCCCGTTGGGCGCGGACAAACAGCAACAATAGGTCTTGGATTCGCCCGTCTTTCGCCGATAGCTCGATCGACACGGCCTTGCCAGGTTGCCCGGTCTTCCCCGCTACACTGCCCTGCGACCGCACCGTCGTTTTCCAGAAAGTTGCCATGACTTGCTGCAGAAAAGTGTCGCCATTTTCGCCGTTCACTACCGCATGAAATTGAGTTTGCAATTGCACTGGATGCGAACTGGATACAACCTCGAACCGAGGAGTGTCGGTCACGCCCTGGACCTCAATACGGTTAAGGGTCCCCGAGAACTTGCCCGAAGAGGACAACACTCCAGCAATCCCGCGAAATACCCCCAGATCGGCCTGTTGAAACAAGTAATCCCCAGACACTGTCACTTTACCCACATCATCTGGATTCCACGGTCCGAATTTGCCAGAGGTGGTTATTTCGCCGGGTGGTTCGGGATTTGAAAGCTTGGCTTGAAAAGACGCAGGCCCGTCACTGCCGACGTTGCTGATCACAAAATTATGAAAAGAAAACCGCAGCGGTTGCTTCGTCGAATCGCGGGACCCGACTTCGAGCACTGCTCCGTCTGCAATCAGGTCATCAATCACAAACGTCGATCTCTTAAACCTTTGAAATTGCTCACCTGAACCTCGAGGAGGGACTAAAACGCGAAGACCCTCGGCGCGAATGCGCCTCACGTGCTTGCTGAAGAGTCCGGAGAAACTGCCCTCGATCCTCAACCGTTGCACCGTAATGAGCGGGGGAGAACCAGTCTTTGGATTGTGTTGAAAGGTGACGCGCTCCAGAACGCAGCCCGGCCGTGGAAAGTATGTGCCATGAAAGGCGCCTACCTCCACCCGGCTGAAACTCGCCTCTTCTAAGTCCTTTATGACGGCTGCGCGGCCGAACGGCCAGTGCCATGCCAGGAACGCTGCGCAGCCCGCCAGAATAATCACCATCAGTGCCAGCGCCGCAGGCACTAACAATTTCCGTGCTGGTTTGGACGATCGTGGAATAGTCAACAGATGCATTCGTCGGTCCGAGTCTTCAGACTTTGAGGCAGGCGATGAAGTCTGGGTTGCTGACCCCGACGCGCGGATCACTGGGCCGCTCGGGTCCCAGAAGGGATTGCCTTCAACTGCTCCAGTTCGGTCAACACCTTTTGCCAATCACCAGGTTGTTCTTTGGTTTCGATTGGCAGCGAGAGGTCGGAATAAAACAGCAGGATGTTGTCTCGCAGCTCCGGCGATGTCCGATCAAACTTGCGCTGCGACAACTGTGCCAGCATCTTGGCGTAAGTGTCGTCAGCGAGCGAATACTCCGCCGCCTGCGTCGGTTTGCCGCTATCAAGATCGCAGTTCGGTAGCACCAGGCTCTCCGTGCGCACTGCTTCGAGAAGGGCCCGGTATTGATCAACCGTAGTGTTGATGCTCTTGATGTATAGATCTTCGGTTTGCGGAGTCGGATTATCGAAACCCAGACCTTTGAAAGGACCTACCTTCGGCATGTATCGCAACAATGTGGATAGAGTCCGTGTGCCCACCCCTGGCTTCACGTAGTCCTTTCCCCACTCCTTCTCATAACCCGACCGCGAAAGACGATACAGGAATTTCTGCTTCGCAAAATTCGGCGTCTCCCGAATTATGTCTTTCTTATGGGTTTGCAGCGCAACCTGAGTCATTTGCGGAATCAGCTGGCTGACGGCAAACCGATAGGAACCCACTGCCAGATCTTCGTGGGTAAGCACGTCCTTGAGATCCACTCCGTACACTACGGGAAAGACCCTCTCCAACAGCGGCTTGGACACTTTGAATCCAATGAAATCGTGGTACTTCTGCGAAGCGTAACGGTTCTTCGCGACTTGCACCGTGTCGAATCCGAACTCGGTTTTCAGATGCGCCGTTTTTCCATCCGCATAGCGGACGGACTCGCCAAACTTCGCTCGCAGCTTGGGGTACTTGATGGCAACGGACTGGTTGACCGCCGGGTGCCCGGCGATATCGGAGGCGTAGTGCGACAGAGCGCCCAGTGCGAAGGCGTACTCGTTGACATCCTGGCTCTCCAGTATCAACTCCCGCACAAAATCTCCACTGCGAACGTAGTGCACCAGATTGCTAAAGTCTTTACTGCCAAACGGATAGTAGCCCAGGTCCTGAATGACCGCCCCGCCGTAAGCGTAGGCGTGCGCTTCGGTGATCTGATCTTCCGAGAGCCCTGGATATTTCTGCAACAGCAAGGGTCGGATTTGGTCAGTCCACGCTAGATCTACGATTTCTTCGTGGGTCAGAACCGAGTACGCAGACAAACCTACGCTGCACATCAGCACTACCAGAATCGTGGCCGCTACGCGTGCAGAAATTAGCCGCCAAGTCTCAATGACTGCTCCCGGCGATGTAAGCTGCGATAGCATAATGCGGATCCGGACGACTGCCAAAGAATGACGACGAACAGGAACGTTCACCATCCGGGCGCAGCCTGCTCCCGCGGCTGCACCAGGACGGGAACCGCTAGAACGAGATACTGATCGCAACTCCCGCGCTGGGATATCTGCGGTTATACATGTAGTAGCCGTTGTCCACGTAGGCGACATAGACATCATCGTCGTCGTACCAGTTTGCGCCCCAGTATTCCGGCCAGGGATCCACTGCACTGATCCAGTAACCGTCGTATTGGAAACGAGGATAGCCGCCTACAACCAGGAAGGGCAGGCCGCCGATTCGGAACCCATGATCTGGCCCAAAGTATCCACGATAACGATCGTCGGGAACGCGGTACCCGCGGTAGCCACCTCGTTGTTGCCAGTCGCGGTGATCAGCTTCCCAGTGTTGTGACCCATGGCGCTGCCATGTATTCTGCTGGACGCGATGCTGCTCGGGTGTGCCCCGTGCCTGCATATCGCCGCGCTGTTGGCGGTTATTGTGCTCTTGCCGTTGCGATGACTGGGCGCGCTGTTGCCGGTTGTTCTGGTCTTGCCGCTGCTGTGACTGCGCGCGCTGTTGCCGGCTACTCTGGTCTTGGCGTTGCTGTGGCTGAGCGCGCTGCTGCGGCTCTCGCTGTTGCTGCTGTTCAGCGCGTTGTTGCGGTTGCCTCTGCTGCTGCCCACTGCGCTGTTGCGGCTCCCGTTGTTGCTGGGTATGCTGCTGCGGCTGTTGTCGCTCTTGCTGCGCGCGCTGCGCCTGCTGAGCGTGCTGCTGGGGCTTGCCTTCTTCGTGCCTACCCTGTTGCGGAGTAGCGTGATCTTGCTTTTCACCCTGTTGGTCATGTTGTGCATACGCAGGTACAACAATTCCGAACAGCAAAGAAAGGATGGCTGTGCTAGTGATTCGGGTTACTTTCATGAGTGCTGCCTCCATTCCGGACCGGCTACACCGCAACTCAATCAGAGGGGTGAACCAGCTCTGGTTATAGGCGTTCGGACAAATTCTTGTTGGTCAATACTGCTCAGTGATAAAGGGAGCCGCCGACGTGGCAGATGCCTCCGCCGGGCAGGAGATATTGCGTCAACCTTCTGTTCCTAAGACTTACATGTCAGGCTACACCGACGATAAGCTTAGAGCACCTGAATTTCCGGCCGCGCTTCGTTCAGCCGCTTGGCCAGTTCGGGGCCGCTCATCTGAGGCATGATGACATCCGTGACCAACAAGCAGATTGGCCCTGGATGCTGCTCGGCAACGTGCAACGCGTCCACGCCGTTTTCACCGACCAGTACTTGGTAGCCATTAGCTTCCAAACCTTCGCGTAAGAGCTCGCGGAACGCGGGCTCGTACTCTACCAGCAAGAGTGTCTCGAGACTCTGTTGTCCCACCTCGGTCGGAGACGTCCGCGCCGGAACCGCTGCATCTTCCTGATGCACCTGGGGCAAGTAAACCTTAAACGTGGTTCCCTTGCCTGATTCGTTCTCCGCAAAAATGAAGCCGCCACTCTACGAGACTAGTTGGAATTGCCAGCACAGCAACCGCTATTCTGCGATGCTGAGAGTGACATTAATTCCTGGGTACATCGGATTGCACAGGTAATACACGCCGTCAATTTCGACCACAAAGACGTCTTGCGTATAGAGCCAGTCGGTTGGCCAAGCGTCAACGAATCCGAACCAATAGCCGCCGTATTGGAAGCGGCGGTCCCGGCTGTAGTCGGCTTGGCTCACACGAAACGCGTGTTCCCGTCCAAAATTGGCGTGGAAACGGTCGTCGGGAATGCGGCCACCACGGTTACCGGCGGCGCGCTGCGTCTGCTGTGGGTTTTTCTCTTCCTGCCTGTTGTTCCTGTCCAGCTGCTGCGCGCTTTTCTCTTCCTGCTTGGTATTGTTGCTCTTTTGCTGCGCGTTTCTCTCTTCTTGCTGATTGTTCTTGTTCTGCTGCTGCGTATTTTGTTCTTCGTGTTTGGCGTTCTCGTCCTGCTGCCCCGCAGTTTTTCCCTCTGGCTTTGCGTTCTTGTTCTCTGGCGCTTTTTTCTGCGCAGGTTTGTCCTTCTGTTCCTGCTGCTGGTCGTGCTGGTCCTGCTGTGCGTAGCTGAGTGCAGCGACTCCGAGAAGCAGAGAGAGAGCCGCTATGCTGATTGCGATTATTTTCACAGCGTTGCCTTCCTTACTTGCGCTACTGCAGGCTTCCCGTCGTTGTGTTGGCCGGGCTGCCTATTGCTTGGCCGGATACGACCAGCTCGACTCTTCGGTTCTGCTGTCGTCCTGCGGCATTATCATTCGAAGCTACTGCCAAGCTGTTGCCGAACCCTCTGACGGTAACCGAATTCGTCGCGACTCCTTGTTGCACGAGGTAATCGCGCACCGAGGCGGCACGATTCTCAGACAGTTTCTGATTCATCGCATCGCCGCCCACATTGTCCGTATAGCCGCCGACTGCAATGTCGAGTCCAGGGTAGGCGAGCAGAATACCGGCAACTTTGGCCAGCTTCTCCCGGGCACCCGGCTTCAATGAATATTTTCCGGTCTCGAACAAGACATCGGACATGCTGACGATGAGCCCGCGCGCGCTGTCGCGAGTCTGAAGAATGGTATTCAACTGCAAGGTCAATCTCGTGCGCATGGCGGACTTTTCGGTTTCCGCTTGTTGCGCGCTCAACTGCGCCTGCTGTGCCGCCAATCGGGATTGTTCCGCATCAGCATGGGCTGCGGAGAGCGCATGGGCGGATGAAGCCTGGCTGTCTGCTATGGCTTGATCAGAGTCCGCCTTGGCGTTGGCAGCGTCGGCTTGAGCCCTTGCTGTTTCGAACTCGGCCTGGGTCTTCGCGGTTTGAGCATTCGCCGCATCAGATTCCGCCTGAGTCTTTGCCGCTTGAGCGTTTGCTGTGGCCGTCTGTGCCTCAAGTGTCGCTGCTTGAGCGTTTGCTGTGGCTGACTCTGCCTGACTTTTAGCAAATTCGGCTCGGGCTCGGTCAGATTGGGCTTCTTCCTTCTGCCGGGTAGCATCGTCGGCTTGCGCTTGGGTTTGTGCCTGCGCGTTGGCAGCAGCTTGACGTTCGTTGTCTAGGCGCTGCTCGTCCATCTTCCTGACTGTGATTTCGCGAGCATCTTCCGCGGTCTCAACCGCTTCACGAGCAACTCCAACCAAAGCTTTCCTATTGCTGTGCTTGCGGATGGCATCTTCATCGACTCTGTTCATCAACTGGACCGCGTGTTGATAACTGTCGTGTGCGTAAGTCTCTGCGCCCTCGGATTCCGCAATCCGCACCGCGTTGCGCGCTTCAAAGAACTCCAGCGGCAACCTGGTGTTTAGAACGACCGGATCGAATTTGTATCCGGTAGGAATGTAGCCACCGCGCTCGAGCAGTTCATACTTTGTATGCATCGCCTCGGTAGTTCCCTTGGTATCCTCGCGGACCACGTTTTCCAGCACTACTACGTTGCTGGGCTGTCGCACTGCATAATAAGGCTCTGCCGTGACGACCAAAGCGAAGGCCTGCAAGTCGGTGGTGACGTCCAGCTTGCTGCGGTGGTTATTGCCCACTAGCACTTCGCCAAGGTTCACCGCACGGCCCTCGGGCGAGATTGCCCATAGAATGTAAGTAAGGTACTCGCCACCGAAAGTCGTTGGCTTTTGCAAATTGCCAAATTCCACTTCAATTTCGATATAGCCCTTCTTGCTTTCAACTTTGGCTAGGCCGTTCGCCAGTGGCATCAGATCGGTGCCCGCGAAATCCAGCTTGGTAGCTCCGCCGCGATGCTTGTAATTGACAGCTTGTACGTTACGGCTGATTACGTTCACTCGGAATACGGGGGTTGGACTGAACGGTTCGATGACGATAGCTGTTTGAGAATTGGTTTGAGCAAAGGCGCCCAAGCTGAAGGTGATTCCGGCTACTAACAAAAGCTTAGTTTCCACAGTGTCTCCTTGTGGCAGAGGTCTGCCGTTGCGATTCTTGGTTGATGCGTTCAGCGCCTCGGACCGGTTTCTATCTGGCCCTTCACGATCCAACGCGGACGCGGGAAAGGGAATGAAACAGTCCAAACGCATTCAGCAGCCACAGAACCACCGCGATCACAACAACGCCGTTCAGAATTGATTTGATGGATGACTGCATTGGAATAAAGCGATTCACCAGCCACAGCAGAACACCCACTACGACCAGAACTTCTACGACTTGAATTAAATTCATGATCTTTAACCTTTCTGTTTCGCGGGCTATCGCCTCGCATCCGTCTCGAGGTGTTACCGAACTCCTATTTTCGAGAGCTTTCTGGGTCGGAATCGTGTTCGCCGGCGACTTCGCGGCAGCATACGGATGAAGAATGCCGATCTAGCTGGATGTGTGGTCGCTTAGCCGTGCGTTTGATTGGGCCGGCTAGCGACCTAAGAATGAGGGCTGCGAATCAGCGCTCGCGGCTCTGTCTACGCACTCAGGAGAATAAAGAATGACAGGTGCCGGCTCCCGTGTCTGAGCAAGATAGCTCATATGAGCAAATTAATAATTTAGGGAAAACACAACTGAATGCCATCGATCAAATCATCGAAATGTCACCACGTGGGATCGCCATGAGCCGTGTACAGTGGTAATCAGAAACGCCGGGCAGTGACATGCAATAGAGGTCTGGCAATCCGAACTCTTCTCCACAATCCAAAGCAGACCTTGTACGTCCGCTTCTTGATTGGACACCCAAAAACCAACCGAAACATCCGAAGCAGCGCGTTCATCGGTCCTGATCTCGTCGGCGTTCGCTGCTTCCATTGCCATCCAGCCAATTCAGTAGGATGCGAACGCTGCTGCGCGCCAGCGCGATCGAGCAGTCAGCAGCTCCATAGTAAATATTGATAGTGTCGCCGTCGGCGTCCATCGTGCATCCGCACGGGAACACAACGTCATCTACGTCGCCGTGACGCTCGTACTCGGCCTCGGGCCCAAAGATCCAAGAATCTCCTCGCAGCAGACACTTTTCCGGATTCTCAAGTTCGAACAATGCGAGGCCCAACCTGTACAAACAGCCGGACGGCGTGTGCCGCACTCCGTGGTAGAGCACCAGCCATCCTCTGGATGTCTCGATGGGCGGCGGTGACAAACCAATCTT
>Ga0185299_10001442_pt1 | contig 45855 bp, 41 predicted proteins | sample PaiPotPPA55metaG_FD_128002 | JGI IMG/M metagenome (GOLD analysis project Ga0185299, IMG submission 128002) | Iron sulfur acid spring bacterial and archeal communities from Banff, Canada, to study Microbial Dark Matter (Phase II) - Paint Pots PPA... ... | reverse complement strand
CCAGGAGGTTTCGGTATGATCACGCTCTGGTACGGAATCCTGGCGTTCATGTTGACGACTTACATCGTACTCGATGGTCGCAATTTCGGAGCTGGTATCCTGCACTGGATCGTGGCTCGCAATCAAAGTGAAAGACGTCAGGTGATCGCGGCCATCGGGCCGCTCTGGTCGTGGCACGAAGTCTGGCTAGTGGGCACGGGAGGCGTGATGATAATGGCTTTTCCTAGACTGATGTCAGCCTCGTTTTCCGGCTGTTATCTCGCCTTGTTCCTGATTCTCTGGTGCATCTTGCTGCGCGGTATCTCCATCGAGGTCGGCGGCCATTTGAGTGACCGGCTTTGGCAGGAATTCTGGGACGCGGTTTTCGTATTCAGCAACGTTTTGCTGGCGGTGTTATTCGGGGCGGCGTTAGGCAATATCGCTCGCGGAGTACCGCTGACTTCCGAGGGCACTTTTTACCTGCCATTCTTTACCAATTTCGGAATCCGCGGAACTGTTGGATTGCTGGATTGGTATACCGTGCCGATGGCTGGTTTTTGTGTTTTGATCTTGACCGCCCACGGAGCCACCTATCTCACGATGAAAACCGAAGGAGCGGTCCACGAACGATCGGTTAGACTCGCTCGAAGGCTCTGGGTAGCGGTGATCCCGGCTTTTGTCATTATCACGCTGCTCACCTGGTTTGTACGCCCCGAGCTATTGGAAGGGATTGCGGTTCGCCCGGCGGCTTGGTTCACGCTCCTCATCACCGTAGCAGGCATTTATGCGCTTTTGACCGGGTTGCGCCACCAACGCGAACGCCTTGCTCTGCTGGGCTCCACTTTCTTGCTCTTTGGCCTCTTGATGACCGGAGCAGCCGCACTATTCCCGGTCATGCTGTTCTCCACAACGGATCCCGGCCTTCGATTGACGGCCGCTGATTGTGCCGCGCCGGCTTTTAGCCTTGCGATTGCTGTCGCTTGGTGGATCCCGGCGCTAATCCTGGCCTTTGCCTATCTCTATATCATTCAGCGATATTACTCAGGCAAAGTGAATGTCTCGCAAGACAATCAAGAACTTTATTAACTCACTCCGACAGCAAGAATCGGAAAAATGCTGTCAAATCGTCGAATCCCACGTTCACGATCCGGTATTTCGGACTCTACCAAACGGAAAGCCTAACTTCCCGAAACTTCGTACTGAGATTTGCTCACTGGTATTCTCCGCATAATTGCCTCTTCGCCGAGGGAGAAAGTAGCAACGATTACTGATTGGCATGCAACCTGTTCTATGAGGTTGGGAGCCTGGAACTGTAAGACTCGCACCTGGCTAGCTTTTATTGCTTCAGAAACTGTTGCCAGAGCCTCATTCTCAGTTCCAAAACATCGCTGTTAGAAAAAAAAGCATGAACAGCACACAAAAGCCGGTAGCCATAGTGACGGGCGCGTCCAGCGGAATTGGACTCGGAGTTACGCAGGCGCTGACCAAACACGGCTACGACGTGGTGGGAACGTCTCGGAATATCAGCAAGTCGAAGGAGCTAAAAGCGTCTTCTGATCTCGTGCTGATCGACGGTGATATCAGTAAGAAGGAAACCACGGCCCAAGTAGCGGCAGCGGCAATTGAGCACTTCGGCCGTATCGACCTGTTAGTTAACAACGCCGGGATTTTCATGGCCAAGCCGTTCACCGAGTATACCGAGGACGACTACAACTCAGTAATGAACATCAATGTGGCCAGTTACTTCTTCATGACGCAGCAAGTGATCCCGCAGATGAAAAAGCAAAATTCGGGACACGTAGTTAACATCTCAGCGGTCCTGGCCGACCAACCGAGCAGCAGTGTGCGCGCTCTTCTGGCCGTGCTCTCGAAGTCGACCATGCCTGCAGTTAGTAAAGCGTTGGCCCTGGAGTACGCCGCCGACCATATCCGCTTCAACACGGTATCACCCGGTAACGTCAACACGCCCATGCACGCTAACGATGATCATGCGGCCCTGGCAAAGTTTCACCCTCTGGGTCGGATGGCTGAAATTTCTGATATCGTCGACGCGGTGCTCTATCTGCAGAACGCCACGTTCGTAACGGGCGAAAACATCCGAGTGGATGGAGGGATCCATGCCGGTCGCTAACCATTCTAGGGTGGCCAAGCCGGGTTCGCGTTTACACGTCATGGTCCAGACCGTATTTGAGATCGAATCCTAAAGAATTCTCCGGAGCAAAAAGATGAGCAACCCCACCATTACCAGACAGATCCGCCTCGAACGACGTTTGCCATCCTATTGGCGAGTTACCTTCGATCATCCACCTCTAAATATCTTTGGTCCAGAGACCATTCCGCAGTTGAATGAAATTATCACGGGGCTCGAAACTGATGAAGAGGTAAAGGTGGTGGTTTTCGACAGCGCCGTCGAGGGCTTCTTTTTGACGCACTATAACTTCCTGGCGAAGCTCGAAGACTCAACCAGTTTGCCGCCTGGCCCAACGGGTCTGCAGGCGCTGCCGGATATGCTGGCGCGCCTGAGCCGCGCTCCGGTGGTGTCTATCGTTTCGATCCGGGGGCGCGCTACCGGAGTCGGCAGCGAGCTTTCGCTCGCGAGCGATATGCGGTTTGCCAGCCGGGAAAAAGCGATCTTGTCACAATGGGAGGTCGGTGCTGGTCTGGTTCCAGGTGGCGGACCAATGGCACGACTACCTCGCCTTATAGGCAGAGGACGTGCCCTGGAAGTGCTGCTCGGGGCAGACGACATACGAGGCGATGTCGCGGAGCTTTATGGTTACGTCAACCGTGCTTTGCCGGACGCCGAGCTCGATCCTTTTGTGGACGCGCTGGCAGTGCGGATTGCCTCTTTCGACAAACAGGCGATCGCAGAAACGAAACGCCTGGTCAACGTGGCCAGTCTACCGGCCGATGCGGAAATTGCGCCCGAGTGGGACGCATTTATTGCGTCTCTTGGGCGTCCCGCCAGCCAGGCCAGGATAAAGGTATTGATGGAGCGCGGGTTCCATAAGGCCGGTGATGTCGAAACCCGGCTTGGATACCATGTGGGTCAGTTAGGTGAGGCATCAGTCCAGTGAATGACCACAACCCCTACGGCTTCGCTCAAGTTAACAGATCAAGTAGTTAGTTCGATCTCTTCGTTCAAAAGTCAGACAGGACAGAATAGTCACTAAGCATGAATACGAAAATGAAAGTCGCTCAGATTAGCAAGCCAGGCGGGGATTTTGAGTTGGTTGAACGCGATATTCCCGAACCGGGCCCGCGCCAGGTGCGCGTAAAGGTCGAGGCTTGTGGGGTCTGCCACAGCGATATCTTTGTAAAAGAAGGCATGTGGCCGGGCCTGCAATATCCTCGGGTCCCGGGCCACGAAATCGCCGGCCAGCTTGACGCTCTGGGAGAGGGCGTCACGCCCTGGAAAATAGGCGATCGAGTGGGTGTCGGCTGGCACGGTGGCCATGATTTCGTGTGCGATGAATGTCGACACGGAGATTTCGCGATGTGCGTTAATCGCAAGGTGACCGGGATCGACTACGACGGGGGCTACGCCGAATACGTCGTCGTACCCGCAGAAACCCTCGCAGCGATTCCCGACCAATTACCGGCGGAAGAGGCCGGACCTTTCATGTGCGCGGGCGTGACGGTCTTCAACGCCCTGCGCAACTCCGGCGCGCGTCCGGGAGACGTCGTCGCGGTGCAGGGAATTGGCGGCCTCGGGCATCTTGGTGTGCAGTACGCCCGCAAAATGGGATTTAGAACCGTTGCTCTCGGGCGTGGCAAAGACATGGAACCGCTGGCCAAAAAACTCGGCGCACATCATTACATCGATTCGTCTGCCGTCGATGCCGTGGCTGAACTGCAGAAGCTGGGCGGAGCCCGAGTGATTTTGGGAACGGCGCCAAACGCGCAGGCGATCTCTGACGTAGTCGGTGGATTGGGTATAAATGGCAATCTCCTAATTCCGGCCGCGCCCAACGATCCGCTCACCGTTAGCATGTTTCCGTTGATACTGGGCCGCCGGCAAATCTCGGGCTGGTATTCCGGCACCGCCCGCGACTCTCAGGACACATTGGAATTCAGTGCACTGAGCGATGTACATCCCATGATCGAGAAATTCCCTTTTAGCCGAGTGGAGGAAGCCTACGAACGGATGCACGGCGGCAAGGTGCGCTTTCGCGCGGTTCTTATGATGGAGAGCTGAGGGCAACCAGCACTGGTTCAAGAGCGATTCCTTGTCCCGAAGGGAGGTAAGGACTCAGCCCGGGGTTTTAACCCCGGGGCAGTCGGTTTGAAAAAGCCCCGCCCCAACGGGGCGGCAGGATGGTTTGCTGCGGACCAGATGTCGAACAAGCTTTGGATCACATAGTCTGCCGCCCCTACACCAATTCCAATCCGCCGCGGCGGATGCAACTCCGACTTGGCGCAATACTCCAACACTCCAGTACTCCCGCACCACTTATCGAGGACGACGACGAGGACGAGGACGATTACGAAGCGCCTGGTGAGGAGATGGGCGGCATTGCCCTGTGCTGACTGGGTCGGTCAATCAGGCTTTCTCAAACCCAGTTTTTCGATCCGCGAGCTCAGAGTAGTCGGCCTAACTCCGAGGAGCTCGGCGGCGCCGTCGACTCCTTTGATCTTCCAGCCTGTCTTTTGGAGCACAATAAAAAGATTCTCGCGTTCGCGACGGCGAATTTCCGCTTCGGTTAAATATTCGGTGTTATCATCATCGTCGAACGCCGGCCTCGAGAAGCTTGGGTCCGCCGGCGCGTTACTCATCGGCAGATTAAACTCTAAAGCGCCACCCTGAGCAAAGATTACGCTCCGTTGGATCACATTGCATAGCTCGCGGATGTTTCCGGGCCAATCGTAGTTCAGCAGCGTCTCGATTCCGGCTCTGGTGAGCCTCGGTCTTGGGCATCCCAGTTCTTTCACTGCTATCTCGATAAAATGCGTGGCGAGCAGCGGGATATCTTCTTTTCGATCCCGTAACGGCGCAACTTTAATGGGAAAAACATTTAGCCGATAATACAGGTCTTCCCGGAAGCGGCCGGCGGCTACCTCTTGCTGAAGGTCCCGATTAGTCGCTGCGACCAACCGGACCTCCGCGGCTCTGCTTTTATCCTCCCCAACCCGTTCGTAAGATTTCTCCTGCAGAACCCGTAGCAATTTGCTCTGCAGTTCCAGCGGGATCTCACCGACCTCATCTAGGAACAAAGTCCCACCGGCAGCCGCTTCGAAACGGCCGATCCGGTCTCTGACTGCACCGGTAAATGCCCCTCTCGCGTGCCCGAAGAACTCGCTTTCGTACAATTCCCTCGGAATACAAGCGCAGTTAACTCTTACTAACGGTTTAGCTCTGCGAAGGCTGTGACGATGAAGTTCTCGCGCAATCAACTCCTTCCCGGTACCCGTCTCGCCCAACACCAGCACCGTAGCATCGGTCGGCGCTACGATCTCGATCTGACTTACGATTTGGCGCCACGCTCGGCTTTGCCCAATGATTCCGCTAAATTCAGAAGCCGTTTTCCCGACGTCCCTGGGCTGCGCAGACATAATGATTTCGGGTTCATGCTGGGGAGCTTTTGACGCTCCATTAATTCGACTAGATCCCCAAGCGGGTTCTTGGGCGTTGCTTTCCGGAGTCTGCCGGCTGACGGCGCGACGCGCGATCGCGCTTCGGATCGTCTCGAGCAGATACTCGTCGTCGAATGGCTTCGTCAAAAACTCTAACGCGCCAGCCTTGACCGCCCGCACCGCAATCGGAATGTCACCATGACCGGTGAGAAAGATAATCGGGACCTTAATCTCGCTGGTCAGCAGCTTCTGCTGCAGATCGAGACCGGTTATTCCTGGCAGTTGCACGTCGACCAGCAGGCAGCTGAGCGTTTCGAAACGGGCGCCGGCTAGGAACTCTTCTGCCGACGAAAATGTCTCGACGTTCAACCCAGCTGAACGAAGGAGATTGCTCAGGCTTTCGCGTACCGACAAATCATCGTCAATTAGGCAGACGAGCGGGCTATTATCTTTCGACAGATCGAACACGGTCCCTCCTTTGCGTAACGTGTGAAAGAACCGAAAAAATGAGCGACTTTCTATGGGATCTTAGTCCTAGACCGCTAAGACGTATGGCCCTAGAGTCCCAATCTCTCTGCCGCGCGGACGAGGTCAGCAAAAGACTTCATCACCATCTTTTGCATAGCCCGGCCGTCGGGTAGAACCGTCTTTACCACGGTTCCCTGGCGACTCAGCTCAGGCAACCAACGCCAGGATCTGAATTACGAGGTTGCTGGCCTCCAGGACTTCTATCTCGGGAGGAATCTTCTTGGAGAGCCGCCTGACCCGCGAGATGATCGCGCTCGCCCCGCTGGCAGTTGAGACTCGGCTGGACTAGGTAGGCTGGTGATGAGTCTGATTGCGAAAAGCGTGAAATCAGCACCGGTTTTTCATTGTCTGCTAGGCTAAGCAGTCATCGGCGTTTCTTACTCCACAGACCGATTTCACAACCTGCTCCGGCTGGTGCACCAAGTCAGTGACTGGGATAGTGGCGCTGCCGCGTATTTTGGCTAGATGCGCGATCCCCGGGGCCGAGGAACCCCTGACAGGGAGGGCGCGCGTCCCCGCACGCCGCGAAGGCGTTCTCGAAGCCAAAGGTGTATTTTCGCCCTTGATTAGGGAAGGCTCTGGGCTTCGGGAACGGCGGATCGCGAGGACGCGATCCCTCCCGCGCTGGGTCCGGCAGCTGCCGGACCGGCGGCCCATTTTGATCGCAACACCACTAGCCCAGTCACTGACTTGGTGCACTAGTCCAGTATTTCGGACCCTATCAAACCGAAAGCCTAAGGTCCCGAAACTTCGTACTGAGATTTGCTCCCCTGTATTCTCTGCATAATTGCCTCTTCGCCGAGGGAGAAGTCGCAACCATTACTGATTGGCATGCAACCTGTTTATGGGGCTGGCAGCTGCAAATCTGAGATCCCCGCCTAACTAACCTTCATTGCTTCGGAAGCTGTCGCCAGAGCCCCCAATTCTCAACTCGAAAACATCGCGATTAGAAAAAAGAGCATGAACAGCAAACAAAAGCCGGTAGCAATGGTAACAGGTGCTTGCAGTGGAATTGGCCTCGGGGTTACGCCGGCGCTGATCAACCCCGGCTACGACATGCTGGGAACGTCTCTGAGTATCAGCCACTCTAAGGAGCTAAAAGTGTCTTCTGATCTCGTGCTGATCGACGGTGGTATTAGTAAGAAGGAAACCACCGCCAAAGTAGCGGCAGCGGCAATTGAGCACGTCGGTCGTATGGACCGGTTAGTTAACCTGGATCAACGGGCTTTCCAGCTTTTGCAGAGAGCACCCGGCCAACCATCTGAGTGGCTGGACCGCATTTTCTTCCTGCACGCTCTGAAAGTGGGGCTGGCCGGTGTTCTCTCGCTATTTGTCGCCCAAGCTCTTCGTCTGCAATACCCCGAGTGGGCTCCGTTCACCGTGATGGTGTTAATGATGGTGCATCCGCATCCTGGGTCGATCGCACTCAAGTCGCTCTTCCGGGTGGTCGGCACCCTGGCCGGTGCCAGCTTGGGTGTCTGGCTGGTGAGCGACTACGTATCTAGTCCCATTTTATTTCTGAGTGTGACCTTCCTGGTTATGGGTTTAGCCAGTTACAAAGTGGGACAGCTCAGCTCGGCGATGGCTCCTTATGCCTATTTCTTGACCGGGGTCACCCTTATCGTCGTTGAAAGCAGCGCTATAGCCCAACCGGACCAGGCCTGGTTTATTGCACTTAGCCGCGCCGAGGAAACTTTTGTCGGCATCGCCGCGGTTTTGATTACCAATCCATTGTTCCGGCCTCGGAGTCCACGGCAGGAATTCCAGCAACTCGCGCGCTCAGCGGTCGATCAACTCGAGCATCTAACTAATGCTGAGCTCCAAAACATCAAGGAAGGAACTGGGTCTGAAGTATTGGAGCAGCAAACCGCGGTGCTGCGGAAGCTCCTGTCGCTGGACAGCCTTTTGCTAGCTGAACGACGTGAAAGCTTATACTTCAGAGCCAACACGGCTGTTCTTCAGAAAGTCCTGAATTCGCTTCGAAACCTTTTTCAAGCCGTATCTGAGCTGAGTCGATTGGCGATTGACTGGAAAGTGCTAAACGGGCGATTCGAGAAGCAATTGGAAGCGGCCCAAGATTTATTAAGGCACGGTTTCGCGAACGTTGGGCGCCCCTCGGTAGAAGATCCGTCTATGCTGGCGACTCGGTTCCAAACGTTGGATGACGAAATCAATCACTGGGTTCGAGCCGGTGAGCTTCAGGAGCTGCCGGCCGATCAACTAGCGACTTATCTGCGTTGTTGGAATGCATTTCGCCGCATTCAGAATGAGTTGCTGAGCCTCTACGATTTGCCGAACCAGTTACAGCGGTGCGAGCAAGACACCGTGCTTCAGTCTGATCCGCCCAAGACTCAGCGGAAAATCGATCGGCGCCTGGTCATGGTTGGAGTCAAAGGAGGGCTTGCCACTGTCGTCAGCCTATTTTTACTTGAATGGCTTCATCTGCCGGGAGCGAGCATTATGCCGGTCGCCGCCTGGCTGGCAGTTATTTTTAGCTCCTACCAAATCCCGTCCGGGCGTCCGGGACATATCCGGACGTTTCGCAATCTGCTACTGATGGCTTTATACGGAATCGTGGTAGTGCTCGCCTTACTCGTCCTAACACCTTTCCTATCGAACTATTGGTTCATGAATCTAATCTTGTTCTGCATCCTATTTGCCCATGGTTATTTCGCCTCGAAAACTTCCGGGCTGGCCTTCTGGATGTTAGGAACGATTTTCCTGGTTTCGGTACTAGTCTCTCTCAATGCGCAAAAGCCAGTTCCATTCGCAGAGATTGTGGATAGCTGCTTAGGGGTGATTACCGGCTTAACCGTGGGTGTGACCATAGCGCGGGTGCTATGGCCAAGATTACCCCAGAAAGAGTTGAAAGAAGCTGCCGCCCGATTTTGTGAGGTTGCCAAATTGGCCTTGGCCGAGAACCCGGCTGTCTCAATGAGTAGTATCAATGCTAGCCTGTCGGCTCTGCCATTGGACATCGCCCGAACCACGGCAGTACTAGGAATCAACGGTTTTCTACGGCAAGAACAGGCGAAATGGAATCGGCTGATTCCCGTTTTGATGTGCACAGGGGACCAACTGTCGCGTCTGACCTCGATTCGGCGCAAGTTTATGCCGTCCCAAGAACTAAGGCCTTTTTTGGATAGTTTTCACCAGGACTTTAGAGCCTGGCTGGACGCTTTCGGCCGTTTTCTTCGCCGGCCAGACAGCCACCAGACTCTACCTTCTGTTCAAGGCCTGATTGACCGCCTGAAGCAGAGGATAGCAGGCCTGACGGTAACTGCGCATCCGTCTTCGAATGGTTCGGTGCCCGAAACCTTAATCGATGTGCACGAGTATCTGGTAGCGGCGGAGCTCATGCGGCTGTGCGGTGACATCGCCTCAAGCCTCCGGTTAGTCGAGTACTCAGGAGACTATTTCCTTTAGGAGTTATCCGGAGAACCTGATTTTATGATCTCTAATCCCACCCACTATAAACAATTGAGTCGTAAAGTTTACCGCTTATGAACGTATCACATCCCGAGTTCAACATTCTCGGTTTTCTCGTTCCTTTGAGTTTGGTAGCCGGAGTCGTCGGCTTCGTGATAGCTTGGTTTATCGTCGCTATTCTGGAGCGTTTTCGACTCACTCGCTATCTCGGAAACATCTCGCTCTTCTTTATCGCATTGAGTGTCCTGTTGGCTGGCTTAACAGATTGGTTGGTGAATCTATGATTAAAAAGATATTGGCTTATGGCTTCACGCTGGCGATTGCTGCGGCTGCCGGTTGCGTCATCTGGATTGAATATCGGCACTATAGTGACGATCCGTGGACCCGGGACGGGCAAGTCCGTGCCAACGTGGTAGGCATTGCCCCGCGAGTGCCCGGACCGATCATCCGGATTGCCGTGATTGACAATCAGCAGGTTAAGCGGGGAGACCTGCTTTTTGAAATAGATCCGGCGGATTATGACGCCGCCGTTGAGCAGGCGAAGGCACAGGTACTGGCGGCAGAGGCAGCCTTAACCCAGAGGAAGCAGGAGCTAGACAGACAGACGGAGTTGTTTCAGAAGAAAGTAAATGCCCTGAAGGATTACCAAGACGCCCAGGATAGTTACGACACCGCGAAAGCAAATCTAGCTGCAGCCAAAGCCAATCTACTAACGTCCGAATTGAGACTCAGTTACACGAAGATCTATGCTACGGTCAACGGCGAGGTGACGAATCTGGATGTCAGCGAAGGCGCCTATGCGTCGACGGGAGAGCAAATTCTGGCGCTGGTGGACCGGGATTCGTACTGGATCGCCGCGTACTTCAAGGAAACGCAACTCCGCCATATCGCTACTGGTGATACCGCGATAATCTCGCTGATGGGGAATGAAGATATACCTTTTACGGGCACAGTTCGTAGCGTGGGTTGGGGTATCTTTGTGACGGACGGTTCCGCAGGTCAAGGCACGGCCTTGCTGCCCTCGGTCAGTCCGACGATCGATTGGGTTCGACTACCCCAGAGGTTTCCCGTACGCATTCAGGTGTACAGTTCGGCGCTAACGGAGCTGCGCATGGGTCAGACCGCCTCGGTGACAATTTCGCACGGCGCCCAGACTAAAAATGTAAGCATGATTCCCTAATCAAACCGATACCTATGGAAACGACCACAGACCCCGACAACCTTCGCTATACGAAGATACCCCTCAGGCATGGATCCGGTGTGATGCCCGCCGTCGGTTTTGGCACGCTAATTCCCGACCCCATCGAAACGAAAAAGGCGACCAGGCTCGCGCTGGAAGCAGGATTCCGTCAATTCGATTCCGCAGAACGATACCGAAATGAAAAAGAGGTCGGCGAAGCCATGCAGGAGGTGTTCAAGGAGGGCAAGATTAAACGAGAAGAGGTGTTTATTGCCACGAAACTCTGGAACAGCAACCATCGTCCTGAGCGGGTTAAACCCGCTTTCGAGGCGAGTCTAAAACGACTTCAACTCGACTACGTCGACCTCTATTTAATCCACACTCCGTTTGCCTTTCAACCTGGAGACGAGCAAGACCCGAGGGACGAGAATGGGAAAGTAATTTATGATGAAGGGGTGACGTTGCAGGATACCTGGGGAGCTTTGGAGAGTCTGGTCGACGAGGGCAGGTGTAAAGCCATCGGATTGTCGGACGTTGATGTGGAAAAGGCGAAAGAGATTTTTGAATCCGCGAGGATAAAGCCTGCCGTGGTTCACGTAGAATCCCATCCCTATCTCCCAGAATGGGAGTTGCTCGAGTTTTGCCACCAGAACGGTATCGTGCTCCAAGCTTTTGCGGCGTTAGGTCATAGTTCAGAACCTAAGTTGCTAGATGATCCGGTGATTACCTCTATCGCCAAGCGGGTTAACAAAACTCCCGGCCAAGTGCTGCTCGCCTGGGCGGTGCAACGCGGCACAGCCCTCCTTACCACATCCAAGACCCCGAGCCGCATCCAGGAGAACTTTGATATCTCCACGCTTCCTGAAGACGCCATGAAAGAGATTAGTGAGGGAATCAAGACGCGGCAAAGATTTAACGCAGTCGTGGAGACGGGCGTGCCCGGGTTTATTCCCAGAGGAAAGTGAACATGAAAGTTAAGCAGCAGCTGGAGCAGCCCATGCAAGCGGAACAAATCCGTGAAGCCCTGAATACGCACTGGCAGGCGTCGGCAGCCGGCGATGCCGACGCGGAACACGATATTTACGATGACGATGCCATTTGTGATTATCCCCAGTCAGGCGAGCGAATCCTCGGGCGAAACAATTTGCAAGCCTTGCGAAGTCATCATCCCGGGAAGCCGTCAGGCTTCAAAGTTAAGCGAATTCTCGGAAATGGTGATCTCTGGATCACGGAATACACCATCACGTACCAGGGGCGACCGGCATACACGGTGAGTATTATGGAGTTCCGCAACGGAAAGGTCGTACACGAGACCCAGTATTTCGCGGATCCCTTCGAGGCGCCGGCCTGGCGGAGCCAATGGGTTCAGCAGAAGGAGTGATTCGAGCCACACAAGAAGGCAGCAGCGCGGCCTAGCCCCAACCAAAGACGACGAACCGACCGCGAATGGACGCCAATGAACGCGAATTTAAGAATAGGTTAATTCGCGTCTATTCGTGTGCATTCGCGGGGCGGGATCCACTTTTTCCTCGATCCAGAATTTAAGAGAGACCAGCCCGCGTAGATTCTTACAGAAAAGCGAAGAGTGGTCATGTTTTAACCAGAAAGGTGGCTGTATATGCGATCTGACATTATTCCCGGGGCAATCTTCCCCGATTATGAGCTTCCCGATCACGCCGCGAAACGTCGGAAGCTCTCCGAACTGCAAGGACCACATCCAATGGTTCTCATCCTCAGCCGCGGAGGTTTCTGCCCCAAGGACCGCCGGTACGCGGAAGGACTTCTTCAACTCCATCGTGAGATAGAGGTTGGCTATTGCCGGCTGGTCACGATTAGCACCGACAATATCACCGAGACGAATGAATATCGCAGCGGAGTGGGTGCCCACTGGCCTTTCCTATCTGACCCGGGGCGTAAAGTCCAAAAGGACCTCGACATCGCCGAGTACACAGATCCTCTCCACAATCCGATGATCCCATATGTCATTGTCCTCGAACCTGGCCTTGTCGTATACAAGATCTACAACGGCTACTGGTTCTTCGGCCGGCCCACGATGGAGGATCTCCGTCAGGATTTACGAGGCGTTACCAAGAAATGCCGACCGGACTGGGACATCACGGCGCCCGAACTCAAAGCGGCGTGGCAACAAGGCCGAAAGGAACTCTTCTATCCCTACGGTAAAACCTACGCCCAAACCTTGGGTGAACAGGACTAGTGGCGCTGCCGCGTGACCCCTGACAGGGAGGGCGCGCTGCCTGTCCGACGTAGCCTGTGGTCTTACGGCCATTTGTTGTTGCGCTCGGCGAAGTTGGATCCCAGCGCGCCTCGAAAGCGTTATCGAAGCCGACGGTGTATTTTCGCCCTTGATTAGGGAATGCTCTGGGCTTCGGGAACGACGGATCGCGAGGACGCGATCCCTCCCAGCGCTGGGTCCGGCAGCTGCCGGATCCATGAGACCTAAGGATATGCCTTAATCCATCATCGTGCCGAAGGGACATGTGTGCCTAGCCTCAACACGCAGTCGCCATCCGAGCGTTGGGATGGCGACTGCGTGTTTAGGCCATGCTGATCTGTTGCTCCGGAATCATGATGTAGCCTGGCGCGCCATAGACCTCACTGGATCCGGCAGCCGCCGGACCGCTACCGGGCAACCGCGTGTCTCTTTCGTTAAGTTGACGCCTGTGGACGGCTGCGGGATCGGCGGCCCATTTTTGATCGCAACCCCACTACCCCAATTACAAGTCGACTCACGTCGCCTCAGGTTGGGCGCAGCAGATCAACACATTGCCTTTTCCGGGCAGGTCGAGCGGTTCAGGCTTCATTTCAGAATTCCCCTGAGAGTTTCCCCATCAGAATACTTAATGTCCGTTATTCTGCATCCTTCCGCGGTATTTGATAGTAAGAACACGATTCTTTCGCGGGTGTCGATGTTTATGAAAGATGCCACAACTTCGGCCGAATCTTTCTGCTGGGCGACAAGTTTGACGGAGAAGTCTTTGATATCAAAATCCTGTGCATGGTACAGCGGGTCAAAATCCAGCTTGCCGACTTCACCCTTAGATTCCGATTGGTCCTTTAGTAACAGAGACAATAAACCTTGGTCAAAATAGGCGCCCAACAGTTTCTTGCTGCCGGGATACTCGAGAGGGTCTGGTTTCCCTTTATGGGCTGCATAAAGCTGGGTGACGAGTTTTTCTGGGGATGTCGCTGCGGGCGAACTGATCCCCGTCGATACTCCGCAGAGATGGAAGAGAAATACAGCTGCAACAATGAACTGTCTCATGTTGCCCTTTGGGCCTAACCAAAGATAGATTGTGAGTCGAGTAAATAACTCACGAAGAAAGCTTGTTGTGCCCGTTGGTGCTGGTTGGGATGGCGCAGAGTTTGTGCGAGAAAAGTGAGCCAATTACAAGTCGATTACCACGTCACCCTTAGGTTGGGAGCAACAGATCAGCAGATTGCCCTGGGCGGGCGGCTCGAGCGGTTCAGGCTGGTAGTCGACAGTGCCCGAGATCAAGGGGCATTCGCAAGTGTGGCATACTCCTGTGCGGCACGCCCAGCTCACCGGCACGTCACAGGCTTCCGCGAAATCGAGAAGGCTCGAAAACTTAGGATCCCAGCGTACGCTGAGACCACTCCGCACAAAAGACACTCGTGGGCCGGAACCCACAGATCCCTCCGGCGGGTGCGGAGCTGCCTGCGACGGATCGACGACACCGGGTGTTATCGGTTTACCTGGGCCGAAAATCTCCGTGTGCACCCGGTCGTCTGAAACGCCCCAAGCCATCAGTCCCTCTCTCAAATCCTGCAGGAACCCAGCAGGCCCGCACACGTAGAAATCGGCGTCGCACGGCACACCGAGTTTTTCGAGCGCTTCGACTGTGATACGTCCTGAAGCATCGAAGTCCACGCCCTGACGATCTCGGGGACCCGGTCGGCTATAGGCAATGAAGCTTTTGCCACGGGGTAGTGCTTTGACCAGGTTGCGTGACTCCTCCGCAAACGGATGGTCCTCGCCGTTACGAGCTCCGAACACCCACCAGACTTCGCGGAGCGAAATTTCGGCAGCTAGCGAATGCAGCATCGCCAATACCGGCGTTGCTCCAACACCCGCACCGACTAACACCACCGGCTTCGTGCTTGGTTGCAGCGTGAAATTCCCCCTCGGCGCCGCCACATCGAGCAAATCACCCAGCCTAACTTGATTGTGCAAGTAGGTACTGGCAGCGCCGTTCACCTCCAGCTTGATACTCACCCGATAGCGGTCTGCACTGGGTAAATCCGAAAGCGAGTAGTTACGCAACAGAACTGGACTGTTGGGTTTCGGTTGTATGCGCAAGATAATAAACTGACCCGGCAGAGCGGCAACGAGTGGGCGATTATCAGCCGGCGTTAGGGTTAGCGAAACTACGCTGGCGCTTTCCTGATTGATACGAGAGACTCTTAGCTGCCGGAATCCCGGCCAGGCAGGCGGCGGGCCGCTCTGCGGTGTGAGCCCGGGATTCCCTTGTTCTGGGGTTTCGTTTTTCTGGTTTTGCAGGATCGCTTGAAATGAATCCTGCCATCCCTGGCTCAAAGCTCGGATGCGTAATGCCCGCTCTAATTGCTCGGAAGCATGAATCGGCAGATAGAGCAGTGCATCTATCTCGGCGACATTCATTCGCTCTGAGCCTTCTGCGACCTCTACAATTTCATCACCGGCTCCAACTTCCCCCTCTTCCAGGACTCGAAAGTAAAAACCCGGCCGATGATGCGCCACCACCAGGGCCGCCATTTGCGGTTCGTCCATGCGGATGCCGAGGCGATAACACGTAACCCGCGGCTGCGATACCTCGAATAATGCGGTGCCGATGCGGTAACGGTCGCCAATACAGACATCAACGTCAGGCAAGCCATCCACGGTGAAGTTTTCACCGAATTGTCCATGCGAAAAGTCAGTTCGGCCAAGTTGGCGCTCCCAATAGCGGTAGGAATCCAGCTGGTAAACCATTACCGCACGGTTCACGCCTCCGTGGCCGGCCAGGTCTCCCTGACCATCACCAACGATATTCAGTTTCCGAACGATGACGCGACCGACGACTGGACTCTTCCAGATGCCTGTGCGGACGGTTTTACCGCGCCAGTTGATCTCGCGCGGGAGACCGATGTTAACGGATACAAGCCGGGGTGCCATTGGGTTATAGGTTGTAGGTTTTAAGTTTTAAGTTTTAAGTTTTAGGTTCTAAGTTGTGAGTCACGCTTAAAGCCTTTGAGCGCGCCTAAATGTTCCCGCGTTTTGGAATTGCAAAACGCCCAACGTAAAACCTAAAACTTATAACTTATAACTTATAACTTATAACTTCTTAGGTCAGCGCTTTGCCGAACATCACAAACTATCTGCCGCGGGCGCAAGACCTTGCTAAATGCGATGCTGCCAGGTCTGTCATCGGCGTCAGCAATTTTTCATTGTTTGAGCCGCAGACCTTTCGGGACGAAGACGCGGTCCAGTCCGTCGAAGAAGGACTGCACCAGCAATGCGAGCAAGGCAGCGGGAATCGCTCCCTCCAAAATCGTCTTGTAGTCATTCAGGTTGAGCCCGCTGATGATTGGTTCTCCCAATCCGCCGACCCCGATGAGTGCGGCCAGCGTAGCGGTGCCAACGTTAATGATCGCGCTGGTTTTTACCCCGGCCAAAATCGTGCGTGAGGCGAGTGGCAAGAAAACTTTCCAAAGTTGTGCCCGTGGCTCTAATCCCAGCGCTGCAGCGGAATCCCGGACTGCCGTTGGGATGTCCTGCAGACCGGTGGCGGTATTCCGAACGATCGGCAGCAGGCTGTATAAAAAGAGAGCGAAAATCGCCGTTACCGGGCTGATCCCGAAGAATGGGATTGGCACCAGCAACGCGAGTAACGCAAGAGACGGGATAGTTTGGATCATGCCGCTGGTGGCGAGAATGAAGTTGCTGACCGGGCCGGGGCGACTCGCCCGAATGCCAAGCGGTATGCCGGCAATAATTCCTAGGAAAAGCGAGGCCCCAACCAATTCCAAGTGTCGCAATGTCCAGCCCCCGATTTTCCCAATGAAGTCATCGGAACGGGAGACCGGTTTTTGGCCAAAGTAAAGCGCCGCGGCCAAAGCATAATCTTTTGTGCGCTCAGCTTCTGAGTTCAAGCGCGTCATGCGCGCTTCATCGAGGGTGCCCACGAGTTTTTCCAATGCGGCCACGGCACGACTGTCCATATCGAGCCGGTAAAGAAACACCGCTTGGTATTGCGGAAAAAAATGAAGATCATCATCAAGTACAACGAGATCGTTTTCCGCGATTCTTGCGTCCGTCGAATAGGCGTCTTTTAGGTCGATCGACCCATTCGCCAGAGCGGCGTAGCCGAGGGCGTGGTCGATCCCACGCACGTTCCGCGTCTGCAAACCGTAACGCGCGCTCAACGGCGTCCAGCCATCCTGCCGGTCGAGAAACTCGTGGGTCAGACCAATGTTCAGATCGGGATGATCCCGCAGGTCGCTTATCTTGTGGAGGCCAAGCTTGGCGGCACGATCTCGCTGCATAACGAGAGCATAGGTGTTGTTGAACCCAAGCTCCCCTGTCATCCCCACCCCACGTTGCCGAAGCAGCGCACTCATTTGATCCGTGCCCAGCGGCGGCTTCGTTTTCAGAATCTCCTCTGCGATCGTGCCGGTGTACTCGGGGTAGAGCGTAATTTCGCCTCCCTGCAAGGCTTGCCACAAGATGATCGTCCCACCCATGCCTGGTCGGACCTCGGCTGCGAAGCCGGCGTTCTGCAAAGTCGTCTTGGCGATCTCACCCAGAACGTAGGACTCGGTGAATCTCTTGGAACCGACCACGATTCGCTGCGCTTGCGCCCCAGCGGAAAGCGCGAAAATCAGTACCATTAGAATGATCGGCTTCATATAGCCTCAACTGCGCGTTGAGCGCGTAGAAATTCGCGAACGAACTCGGTGGCCGGCTTGGTCCGCAGGTCATTGAGCGTTCCGGATTGGACGATGCGGCCTTCATTCAGCAACACAATGCAATCGGCAAAAAAGCCAGCCTCGGCCATGTCGTGGGTGACCATTACAATCGTCTGTTGCAGGCGCTTGAAAATTTCTTTTAACTCATCCTGCAGACGGGCGCGCACCATCGGATCAAGCGCACCAAATGGTTCATCTAGCAGCAGCACCGCTGGTTTCAGCATGAGGGCGCGCATGAGGCTCACCCGTTGACGCTGGCCTCCGGAAAGTTCGACTGGATAACGCTGAAGCGCAGATTCGGGGAAATGAGTCAGCTCACAGAGTTCCAGTAGGCGGGTTTCCATTCGGTCGACCGGCTCTTTCAGATGCTTTGCCATGAGCAATACATTTTGTCTGGCTGTCAAATGAGCGAAGAGTCCGCCTTCCTGAATCACATACCCGATCCGACGCCGCACACGGAGAATGTTCGCTGGCGAAACCCGGTCGCCGTCAATTTCGATTGTGCCGCTGGTAGGCTCGAGTAAACCAATGATTAGTCGCAAAATGGTTGACTTGCCACAGCCACTCGGACCGATCAGCACGGTGGTTTTGCCGGCAGACACATCCAGATTCGTTTCGTGAAGGGCGACTGTCGCGCCGAATGTCTTACTCACAGAACTGAGTTTGATCATTTTCGAAGGCGCATCTTTTTGTAACTCGTTACGCGGGTTTATCGGTGCCATCATCGGACAGTGATTTTCGCTGGCAGCGGTCGCGCCCTTCGGAAGATCTCTAGACCACTCAAGGTAGTTTCGGATTCCTGGTCGCTGGATTCCGAAACTAATAATTCGACGAATGTCAGAGCGAATTGACCGCTCGTATCACCAACCCTCGCCATACTCGAGGAAGGGACAAAACTTATCAGTTATCGGACTGCTAGATACTGCACGCTGAACAGCCTCGCTGCATCGGTCCAGAGCCTTTTGACGGTCCATCCCGAACGGGCCGCCAGTTCGGCAAACTCCTGCGCGGTGTATTTGTACGAGTATTCAGTGACAATGTGTTCTCCCTGCCCGAAGACAAAGGGTGTCCCATTCAACTGTGCCGTCTGGTCGACCAGGCTGACCAGATGCATCTCGATTCGACCAAAATCTTCGTTGTAAAACGCATGATGCTGAAACTGGTCACTGCGAATCTCGGCATTAAATGAACGATTAATGCGGGTGAGCAGGTTGAGATTAAATGCGGCGGTTATGCCACGCGCATCATTGTAAGCACGCTCAAGCGTGAGCCGGTCTTTTTTTAGATCTACACCGATTAAGAGGCCGCCACCGGCGCCGCAGAGGATCGCAATCCTGCGGAGAAACTTCTCCGCTTCGGCCGGCTCAAGATTGCCAATGGTTGAACCCGGGAAAAAGGCAACTGTCTGCTGCATTGCGTAGGGCGGCTCCGGTAACGTAAGTGCGCCGGTAAAGTCAGCACAGACCGGAGTTATGCAGAGTTCCGGATAAACGCGTGCCAGTCTTTCGCTTGATCGCACTAAATGATCCCGCGCAATATCGATTGGCACGTAGGCGGCCGGTTCGTACAGGTGATCTAACAAAACTCGGGTTTTGGCACTGCTACCACTGCCAAGCTCAATCAAGCGACACTCCGGGCCGAAAAGGGTGCAGATCTCGGCGACATTGTCTCGCAAGATCAGCATCTCAGTGCGGGTAGGGTAGTATTCGTCGAGGCAACAAATCTGATCGAAAAGCTCGCACCCGGTTTTGTCGTAGAAAAATTTTGACGGGATAGACTTCGGGTTTCGCGACAGGCCAAGGAAAAGCTCGTCGAAGAACCTGTCGGCTGAAGGTTCGAAGTCATGCAAAGAAGGCGAGGGATCGCTAAGGATTTTCATCGCTCAGAGGAGTTTTTTTGAGTCGGCTATCTCGGTTCCGAGTTAAGCAAGGCTTCTGGCGAGGCGGATTCCCGTGAACTGCCAGCGTGCATTAGGCGGGAAAAAGTTACGGTACGTCTTGCGGATGTGTGACCGCGAGGTGGCGCACGAGCCGCCTCGTAGGACGTACTGATTGCACATGAATTTGCCGTTGTATTCGCCAAGCGCGCCGACTGTGGGCGCGTATCCTGGATATGGAGAATAGGAGCTATTGGTCCATTCCCAAACGTCGCCGAACATTTGCGCAAGCGGCTGGCGGGTGGCCGCCTGATCAAGCGGTTGCGGATGAAAGCGCTTATTGTCCGCAAAGTTTCCGGCATAGGGCAAATCCGCCGCCGCTAACTCCCATTCAAATTCATTGGGCAAACGCGCTTTTGCCCAACGCGCAAACGCGTCGGCTTCGAAATAGCTCACATGACAGACCGGTTCGTCCTTATCCAGTTCACGCATCCCAGCCAACGTGAAAACCGACCAACTCCCGTCGCGTTTCTCCCAGTAGAGTGGCGCCTCCCAGCGCTGCTCGTTGACCGTGTACCAGCCGAGCGAAAGCCAGAACTCAGGTCGCCGATAGCCGCCATCCTCGATAAATTCGAGATAATCTCCGTTGCTAACTAGTCGCGGCATGAGCTGGAAAGCCTCGGCAAATTGGCGATGTTGTGGACCTTCATTATCGAAATGGAATCCAACCCCTTTATAGCCGATCTGGCAGACCCCCGCTGGAAACGACAGCCACGACCCTAGCTCTACCGGAGCGGATTCCGATGTGGAACGTTCACAAAAAACCGGCCGGAGCGGATTTTCGGAAAACACGTGTTTGATATCCGTTAATATCAGCTCCTGATGTTGTTGTTCGTGGTGAAGACCCAGCTGGATAACAGTTGCGAATTTTTCTAAGATGGCGGGCTTTTCAAACACTGCATCCATAATGCCGTCAATCTGGCGGCGATACTCCAGTGTCTCGCGCAAAGTCGGCCGGGAAATGAGACCACGTTTGGGCCGGCAGTGCATTTTGCCGGCGGCATTATAGTAAGAGTTGAACAAGTAGGCGAATTGTGGGTGTATCGGATGGTAGTTCGGCAAAGCTTCTTTAAGAACGAAGGTTTCAAAGAACCAGCTCGTGTGCGCCAGGTGCCACTTTACCGGGCTCGCCTCTGGCATGGTTTGAACAACGCAATCCTCGGGCTCAAGGGTCTCGCGCAGTTTTTCGCTGAACTCGCGGATAAGTCGATACCTGACTCGGAGATCTTCCGATTGGTCGATTTCAGAGCCCGGCGCAGTAGCGACTTCAGTCCCTTTCGCTGCTCCTCGCAGTGAGCGGGATTGGTTAATCGTTTCAGGGTTGCTCGATGGACCCTCAGATCTGACTGTGTCTTGAAGCTGCATTTAATAACTCCATGCTTTAGGTTCGTTTCTCCGCGTTGTTTACGTTTCCGTCTGGATGCTTTCTGCTATTGTCAGCTCAACCTAATTACCCAAAGGCCGCGAAGGGGGTCGCCTCTGGATAGGTTGCCTTTTGGGTAATCACAGATATGCTTTTCGCCTGCCGCGTCTAGCATCACTTTCCGTGCCAACCCTTTTTATGGGTCGACTTCTGGCCAGCCGAGTATTGGAGTGAACTAGAATTCCGGCACCCGCTCTAACCCGCCGTCGAGGACGAGGACGACGACGAGGACGAGGACGATTCAAGAGTGACGGATAACGAGCGATTGCATCCTCTAAACCGCGCCAGGGTGAAGAACGGAATTTCGTTTGTCCGATTTCCCGTCCGAGTTAATCACTAGGTTCGCAAAGAGAAGCAGATCTTTTCGGTCAACTCTGGTCTTAGCTGTATTTCCGGTTAATAAAGTGACCGCGTTACAGCGAGTCGCGAAGTGATGGCAAGCTAAATGCTTAGGCGGTTGTTGGTGTCAGCTCGGATGTTGCGGTCAACTGATAACTACCTTCGGCGAATCAGAGAAAGATCAATCAAATGGCTAAACCATGTGAACACTTGAATTATTTAACTGCGGCGGGTTTTCCGTTGCTCAAGACGCCGGTGGCGTGCGAGGAATGCCTCATTGCGGGGACGCACTGGGTGGCGTTGCGGGAATGCCAGGTCTGCGGCCATGTCGGTTGCTGCGACTCCTCGCCTAGGCGTCATGCGACCCGACACTTCCGCGACACTGGGCACCCGGTCACGCGCTCGGTCACGTCGGGCGACAGATGGACCTGGTGCTATGTCCACGAGATTTATGGCCGCCTCGCGGGAGAAGGTTCCGGCACAGTAAGGAAGAATTATGGCTGCTAAAGAGTATGACGTGATCGTCATTGGAGCCGGGTCGACCGGAGAGAATGTAGCGGACCGGGCTGTCAAAGGAGGGTTGCGGGCCGTCATTGTGGAGGCTGATCTCGTTGGGGGCGAATGTTCCTATTGGGCGTGTGTGCCGAGTAAGGCGCTGTTGCGACCGCTCCAAGCGTTGACTGCCGCACAGAGCGTTGCTGGGGTCCGGGAGGCGATCACGAAGTTGGACGTCGCCCAAATATTCGCTAGACGTGACTCTTTCACTGCTCACTGGAATGACAAAGGTCAAACCGAGTGGCTGCACAGCGCCAAAATCGATCTTGTCCGGGGACACGCTCGTCTAAGCGGCGAACGCAAGGTGATAGTGACTGAAAAGAATGGGTCCACCCTCGACTTAACTGCGCGCCATGCGGTCGCTGTCTGCACGGGAAGTCGCGCAGCAATTCCTGCGACTCCAGGATTGGTCGAAGCCAGGCCGTGGACAAGTCGAGAGGCAACCAGCGCCAGCAAGGCGCCCAACCGGCTGGCGATCCTTGGTGGCGGTGTGGTCGCATGCGAGATGGGGACAGCTTGGTCGCGTCTCGGGACTCAGGAGGTCACGATCATCCAGCGCGGACCGCGGCTGATCCCAAACTGTGAACCGTTTGCGAGCGCTATCCTGCAGAGCGCCTTTGAGCGACAGGGCGTAACTGTGTTGACCGGAACAACCATTCGTCACGTTCAACGGAATGGAGATGGCACGCTGGATCTCTCATTGGATAGTGGCAAAACCGTTGTCGCCGATGAGATACTTGTGGCCACGGGACGCCAGCCGCAAACTGACAATCTCGGGCTTGAAACGGTGGGCCTTGAACCTGGCTCGTGGCTGGAGGTGGATGATAGCCTGCGCGTTCAGGCCGTTGCTGGAGGTTGGTTGTACGCTGCCGGAGACGTCAACCATCGCGCCTTGCTCACCCACATGGGGAAATACCAGGCTCGGGTCTGCGGCGACGCGATTGTAGCGCGAGCTGAAGGCAAGCTCGATGATTCTAGCCCGACGCCATGGTCACGCCACGCCGCGACTGCCGACACCGTGGCTGTGCCCCAAGTTATCTTCACTGAGCCGGAGGTTGCTGCTGTCGGATTAACCGAACAGCAAGTACGAGCTCGCGGCATGACCGTGCGTGTCGTCGACTATGAGATCGGCCGGGTCACCGGCGCGGCTCTTTATGCCGATGGCTACACCGGTCAGGCACGAATGGTTGTAGACACGGTCCGCAACGTGATCGTGGGTATGACGTTAGTAGGACCATCGGTGGCTGAACTGCTCCACGCGGCAACTATCGCGATTGTCGGAGCCGTCCCCATCGATCGACTTTGGCATGCCGTGCCAGCTTATCCCACGATCAGTGAGGTTTGGCTGAGGTTGCTGGAGACGTTTGGACTGTGAGTAGAAGAGAAAATCTCACACAAAGCCGCAAAGACGCAAAGGTTAAGACGAGGGCTAGATTGATTCACGGAAAATCAGTAGGGCCACGAGAGCACGTACCGATCAACCCTATACGTCGCAAGCTAGGTCCCGCCCGCGTGCGCCTTTGCTCTTCGCTATTGGCAAGTCTGCAACGCTCCTAAGCATTAGCCTCGAAAGCCGGATGAGCAGGAGCTCATCCCTACCGTCATGCTGAGTGTTCCTTAATCTTTTCGCTTCCCAACCTTTGAACCTTTGTGTCTTTGCGGCTTTGCGTGAGATTTTTCTTCGCCGTGCTTGTAGGCTTAGGCGTTGGGCTCCCAGAGAGGATCAGCTAGGGACAGGTCAACTGTCGGATACGTTGGGGGAGGATAAGCTTTCGAATCATTCAGAACCTCGATAAGTGTATAATCGCCGAGGCCCTCTGCGACCGGCATTTGGTTGGGTAGATACCTGACCTGTCCTTACTCTGGGCTCTGTTTATCACGGGCGGGCTTCATCCGAAGCCTTTCAGCCTATGCGCCTACGACCAAAGTCCAATAGAATCGGGCCGACCGAGGATGATTGTGCTTGGTCGTGGAACTTACCATCGAGGAACCAGTGCCTGAGAATACCACTAAGCTATCGGCAGCCCCTACTGTCTGCATTGTGGACAACGACCCATCAATGGCAAACTCGACCCGGCTGTTGGTGCAGTCGTTTGGGTTTAAGGCTGAATCTTTCTCATCCGCTGAGGGATTTCTTGATTCCGCTCTGCTCCGCGAGACAGAGCGGCTGATTTTAATCCTGGATTTTCGCATGCCCGGATTGGACGGGTTGGCATTGCAGCGACGTCTCCTCACGGCTAACAAACGGATTCCGATCATTTTTGTTTCCGCGCGCGCGAACGAAGCAGTGAGGGCCCAAGGCATTGCCCACGGTGCGCTAGCTTTCCTACGGAAGCCTTTCAGCGGAGACCAATTGATCAACGCACTTCAGTCGGCCCTTTTTTGGGGAAGTGCATTAGAGGGAAGAAACCGGTGACCCAAAATGAGTAATGCGTTCTTGCAGCCCCAACCTGGAGGCTCTGTGAAAGAAGTCTCTGTTTACCAGAACGAGGTTTTGCTTTCGCCAGGCCATCATCCGGAACCACCGATTCCAGACGCAATCTTGGAAAAGTGGCAAAATATTGTGAATCTGATGGCGGAGATGCTCGATGTGCCCGCAGCTTTGATCACGCGGATCCTGGGCGAGGAGATACACGTTTTTGTCTCAAGCGGCACGGAGGGAAATCCTTACCATCGTGGAGACTGCCAGCAATTTTGGGGCTCTGGCCTCTACTGTGAAACGGTGGTTACCAAGAATCACGAGCTATTAGTCCCTAACGCGCTCTTTGATGAGGCCTGGAGAAACAATCCGCAGGCCAGTCTGAATCTGATCTCCTATATGGGATATCTCATTCGTTGGCCTGACGGAAAGCCTTTCGGGACTATGTGCGTTTTCGATTGCAAAACGAATTCATATTCTGAGAGGTACAAACGCTTAATCACCCAGTTCCGGGACATCGTCGAAATTCATTTGGAGATTATCTATACGGAAGCGAAACGCCGAGAGGAGCTAGAACGCTTGGTCGACGAGCGCACGGCCTCACTCCAGGTGGCGGTGGCGCAACAAATCGAAGCCAACAATCGCGTTCTTTCAGAGATGAGCCAGCGGAAGCAAACTGAAGAATCTCTTCGGAAAGCCCAACACGACCTCGCCCGAATTAGCAGAATCACAACGATGGGTGAGCTGGCGGCGACGATCGCGCACGAGGTAAACCAACCACTTTCCGGCGTCTTGACCAATGGGAATGCCTGTCTCCGCTGGCTGACTGGCGGCGAATCTAGTTCCCCAAATCTTGAGGAGGTACGCGAGTCCGTCGAACGAATGATCAGGGACGGTCAACGAGCCCGTGACGTGATTTTGCGACTGCGCAATTTCTTCAAGGCCAGCGGAGGGGAAAAGACATCCCTTTATATAAATGAAGTCGTTGAAGGAATCGTGCCGTTAGTACGGCACGAGTTAGATAGGAATCATGTTCTGCTCAGAACGGACTTGTCTGACCGACTTCCTATCGTTCAAGGCGACTCTGTTCAGCTCCAGCAGGTTCTCCTCAACCTTATCTTAAACGCAGCCGATTCGTTCGCCGACATCATCGATCGACCAAGAGAGTTAACCATCGTGACCCGTCCCGAATCTGGAGGCGTTCGAGTCGAAGTAAAAGATAACGGAGTTGGCATTGAGCCAGAGAAGCTGACGTCGATCTTTCAGCCGTTTTACACGACGAAAACCGATGGCATGGGTCTGGGTCTTTCGATCAGCCGCTCAATTATCGAGAACCACGGAGGCCAGCTCAGCGCTCAGCCCAACCATGGCCCAGGAACTACCTTTTGTTTCACTCTCACCTAATACGCCTGACCTGACGAAACGGAAGGTCAAAAAGGACAGATCAGTAGTGGTGCTGCTGCATAGCGACAACCTTGGGATGCCCAACAGTTGACCTGTCCCCATTCAGAAGCCGTTCATCAGACTAACATTCGGGGCACGCATCACTATTGGCAAAACGAGTATTCTATTCGTGCTCGAAAGGGTTATGCTAACGGGAGCAGCGGAAATACTCGAACCATGGACATAACGAATCTATTCCAGCTTGGTGTGCTTGAAATTCTTAGGCTTTTCAAGGCCGGATCCTTTACCCCGGCTGAATACCTGGCTGAATTGCGCAATCGGAATAGAACACTCGAACCAGAGATTCGGGCATTCTCGTATCTGCCAGCGGAGATTGAAGCGGGTCCGTTCGACGGAGCATTGGCGCTCTCTGGTATTCCTGTTGGTATAAAGGACGTTATCGATACGGCCGGGCTGCCAACCGGCTATGGATCTCTGGCTTACGAGAACCATGTTCCCGAAAAGGATGCGTGGGTCGTTCGTCGACTTAAAGAGCTCGGTGCCTCAGTGTTTGGCAAGACAGCTACCACTGAGTTTGCGTGGCGGAGTCCCGCTCGGACCGTCAATCCATGGAATCATAATCATACGCCGGGCGGCTCGTCCAGCGGTTCGGCGGCTGCCGTCGCCGCTGGCTTCGTTCCACTTGCGCTTGGAACACAAACCCTTGGTTCCGTGATACGCCCTGCCGCTTTCTGCGGCGTTGTTGGCTTTAAACCAAGCTTCGGCTCGGTTTCGCGCACCGGTGTCCATCCACTCGCCAGCTCTCTTGACCACGTTGGATTTTTCGCGCGCAAGGTTGACGATGTAACGCTTGCCTTAAGCGTGACGTCAGTACCAGATCCGCGGGATCCGGCAAGTTCTCCGCTGCCGTCAATAACCTTCGATCTTGCAACCGGGGTGGCTCCATTGGGTCCTCCCCGCATGTTGATCATGCTCCCTCCGTTTTGGGAGCGTGTCCAGGCGGCCCAACGCGATCTCCTCGACACCATAGCAAAAAAGTTCGTGGCGGCAGGAGCGACGATTGAGATGAAAGATTGGCCGGAAAATCTAGAGCGGATCTGGGCTCTCGCTAACACAATCCTTTCGTACGAAGCTGCGTTGATCCATTCTGATCTCGTCGCGCGTGCTCCTGATAGAGTCAGCAATCACCTTAAGGATTTGGTTGCAAACGGCCAGAGGATTAACGAAGGCGTTTACGCTTCGGCCCGAGAGCAGCAGGAGCTGTTGCGCAATTCCTTTGCAGACGTTTTCACTGGATTCGATGTGGTTTTCGGTGTTTCCCGCATTCGGCGAGGCTCCCGCCGGATTGAGCGATACTGGTGACGCCGCCTTCTGTACTCCTTGGACTTTCCTCGGTCTTCCAGCGATTACGCTGCCTGCAGGATTTGGGCCCGCTGGGCTCCCGCTTGGTATCCAACTTACAGGCGCCTACCGTGAAGATTTTAAACTCGCCCGGATCGCGTGTTGGTGCGAGCGAGTGATCGCTTACAAATGAAGCTGGGTTATCGATTTCAACGAACACCAACATCTGCTTCTCTCGGCAGGGCGCTCCATCGACGGGCCAATCGGTTTTCAATGTTACATTGCTTATCAATTCACCGTTGGACTTTCCAAATCAGCCAATTCCCGGCTCAGACGGATAAGATCGGCCGAATTCTCCAAACCATCGAGGAAACGCTTAGGAATACCCGTTAATCCAACCTGTGCGCCGACCAGAGCGTCTGTGAGAATGGCCCGAGCTTGATTTTGATCGCCGCCATTGATGGCGTTCAAAACTGCCGATTCGAAGTCGTTGGCAAACCTGGCCCCGAGATAATAGGCCGTCTTGAAGTACAGGCGTTTGCGCTTCCCGTTGACTCCCGTCTCTTCGATGACATACTTCGCGGTTACCGATCGACGCCGTACGCTTTGGAGGGATGGCAGAGCGGTTTAATGCACCGGTCTTGAAAACCGGAGACCCGCAAGGGTCCGTGGGTTCGAATCCCACTCCCTCCGTTTTTAAGTAATCAGTAATCAGTGTGTCAGTAATCAGGCCGGGGCCTGACCATGCTTCAACTGATTACTGATTACTGATTACTTGACCCCGCTCTTAGCCAATCGCGCTCGGAAGCACAATCCGGGCCTCGGTGAAACTCCTACCGTCGCTATCGATTGAGATACTGCCTCCGATACGGGACAATTCACCGGCCGCCCGAAACAGCCCTAGCCCGAACCCGTCCGGATATTTTCGGATGGTAAAGAAGGGATCAAAAATCCGGGGCATTACCTCTTTCTTGATTCCCGAGCCGTTGTCTCGGAACCGGATAAGATGATGGCCGGCTGCCGCCGTCTCTAACTTGCAGGTGACCTTGGTTGCCCCAGCTGAGGCGGCGTTCCGGCACAGCTCATGCAGGATCGCGCGCAGTTTGCCTGGGTCCGACTTCACGATCACGCGCTTCTTCTCGGGTTGAATCAACTCAATCTCGATCGGTGATTCTATTGCCAAGATCAAAGCCGCTAAATCGACCGTGTCCAGGTTCACTTTGCTGCCTTTGCAGGCGATCGCTGCCTCGTTCAAAGTCTGGCAGAGTTGCTCGGTCGCCTGCGTCATTTGCTCAAGAGATTCGCGCACGTCCCGCGGCAGTTTCTCACCCATCAACAGAAGGCCCGTGTTTCCAGTCAAGACCGTGGCCACGTTATTCAGCTTGTGAATCAATCCGGCAAGCAGTGACGAATAGTAGGGTGTAGTATACGGGACTTCCGTCTGCATTGGCATTTTTTGGGAGTCAGACATACGGACTCATTTAGCGATTGCGCACAACTCTAGAGAAAAATCGATAGACGGCGCAGAATGAGTGAGTTGGCCGACCGAGATGTAATCCACTCCGGTCTCAGCAATTGCTCGAACTGTCGCCAGGGAAACGCCGCCGCTGGCCTCGAATTTGAGCCCGGTCCGGCGTAAGGCCACGCATTTCCGGATTTCTTCAGGACTCATATTGTCCAATAGAATCACGTCGATCGCTTCGAGGCGAACGAATTCGCGGACTTGTTCGATCGAGTCGGCTTCAACCTCGATCAACAACTTTGGATGTCTCTGCCGAATCTCCTGAATGGCTGCCGGAAGATCGGGATGAGCCAGCAGATGGTTATCCTTGACCATCACGGCGTCGAACAGACCCAGGCGATGGTTCCGGGCGCCACCCGCTTTCACCGCCGCTTTTTCTAAGATCCTTAGTCCCGGCGTGGTCTTGCGAGTATCCAAAATCTCAGCTCCGGTTCCGGCAACGGCATCGACGAACTTCCTGGTGATGGTTGCCACTCCGGAAAGCCGCTGGATAAAATTAAGAGCAACGCGTTCCCCAGTCAGAATTGAGCGGGTTCGTCCCGCGATTTCGAGCACCGTGTCGCCAGGATGAACTAAATCGCCGTCCTGTCTTCGGACCGTGATGGCGATTTCAGGATCGAGCTGACAGTAAACGGCTCGGGCGACCTCAGTACCTGCCACGACGGCTTCAGCTTTGGCGAATATCCGAGCTGCGGATTGGTGATCAGTCGGAACCAAAAAAGCGGAGGTCAGATCGCCGGAACCGATGTCTTCTGCGAGGGCGTTTGGAATAGGATCAACCGGGAAAGTCACCGGTAAGAGTAACCCGTCGAGGGAGATACTCAACCGTGGCGCAGGGAGGCGGACCAAACACAAACACGTATAAATATTTTGTTGCTAATTCAGAGATAGAAACATATTCTCTGTGTGTTATGAGTAAATACGATCTCAAGAGTGTTCCGTGGACCCGCTGGTGGGTACGGCTATGGCTGGCGAGCACGTCGTTATCTTTGTTGGTCAGCCCGGTCCAGGCCCAAACCTCCGGTGGAACTTCGATTAGTGGGTACGTCTCGCAATTAGTGCAGGGACTCAACCTGATAACCGCGTTCGGATTTATCGCCGGATGTACCATGGTTATTGGCGGGTTTCTCAACGCCCGGCGGGATGAAAACTGGAAGATGACCGTGATTTATGGAGTCGGCGTCGCCGGGGCAGTGGCTCTGATGAAAGCGATGTTCAGCTTGTTCACGGGGACCAACAACAGCGCGCAGTACATCGGTCAATTCTAATCCGGAACTCCCGGTCAGTTGCCGCTAGAGACTCTCAATTATGAAAGCGCTCACTCGCAAAAAACACTGGGGGACGCACTTATGGATCAGGCTTTGGCTGGCGAGTGCGGTGTTATGTCTGGTAGTGGCTCAAGGTAATGCCCAGCAAGCGGTCGCGCCAGCGGCTCCGCCTTCGGCTGCAACTGCCAGCTCCAATCCGTCGGTTGGACAGTTTGCCGCTCAACTAGTGCAAGGGATGAACCTAATCACCGCATCTGGATTCGTTGCCGGGTGTGTGATGGTGATGAACGGGTTCCTGAATGCGCGCCGAGATGAAAATTGGAAGATGACAGTCATTCACGGCTTGGGCGTGGCTGGCTCTGTCGCCTTATGCAAAACCTTGTTCGGCCTGTTTGTCGCGAACGGCGGCAGCATCATCGGTCAGTTCTAGAGCCTAAAGTAATCGGCTGCCATCTGGGTTATGGAAGAAGGACTCATTTATACTGATAGCCGGCCTCGGGCTAAATCGACAGGTCATGCCTTCGGATTCGAAGGTAATCTAGGAATGGCTCTGATTGTGGCTGCCATGGTGTCGGTATTCATCCTGACCATGCTGTTTCATGCCAACAACCCTTTGCCTATCCCAGCTAAATTCCTGGTGGCGGCACTGCCGACTCTGCTAGTCGGAGCTTACCTCCTGGTATTTCGTCACCGGCGGCCGCCGCGCTACGATCTCGACCTGTTAACTACCCTAGTAAACGGCCGTTGGTTTCACGCGGCTAAACATCAACCCTCACACCCAATCCGGCACTCCTATGATTGACGCCATGATAGATGCCTGCACTTGGATCGTCGATTTGGCTTCCGGTGGAAAAGGGAAACGCAGCAGCCGGGTATCTCGGCTCGGCATGCCGAACGGTTTCTTCATTAACAACCTGATCTGGTTCGGAGACGGCGTCTCGCGTAAGACCGCGATCTCCCGCGGGTTCACCATCGAGCCAGGTGAAATCAATGCGTTCAGTATTCACCAATTAAACGCGCTTCATGAAAAGCTGCGCATCATGCTGGGAATGCTCGGGCAAGAGTACCATCTCCAAGTCCAGTGGAGTATCGACGGCGATTATCGTCGGGAACTTGAGCAGTATCACCAAGAGACATTGGAGCTGCGTCGCCGGGAACCGGTGCACGGCAGGTTCGGGGTATTTGTTCGAGCCGAGCGGTACGAACGTTATCTAGCCGCCATGCAGGAGGGTCGTCTTCGCCGGGAACGGCTCAATCTCTTTTTTACTAGGATTATCGATACCAAGGTTCCTATCATCGGCGGATCGGCCATGGCCGACTATTTTGATGCGCTCTCCCGGAAGGAAGCGCTTTCCCTCCAAGACTTCGCTTTGGGGGCGCTGGCTCGCCTTTTCTCTGATTGCCGGATAGTTCCGATGCAGGATCAGGATCACTTTCTTTTTTATTACCGGTTGCTGAATCCCAACCTGCAAATGGGGGGCACAGACCCAATGGAGCTGTTCGACCTTGGCGCATCGATTCAACAGAATTGTCTCCATACCGACGGAGCCGGTGTGCCGGCGTTGCCGGGTGTGTCTTTATGTTTCGATGGGTTTTATCATGCCATCTTCGCCGTTCGGCAGTGGCCCCGTCGGACGTTCCCAGGAATGATCTCCGCTCTGACTAGCATGGGGTTTCAGGAATACGCGATTACGATGAACATTTATCCCAAGGCGATCGATAAAGTCATCGAAAAGGAAGAACGTCATATTCAGCGTTTGCAAATCGATGCGGCCTCTGAGCGGAAACAATCGTTAGCAACGGACCTGGAAGCGAAGCAAGACAAGGTCACCGAATTACAACAAGGCAAAGTCATTCCATTGGGTTGTTTGTATATCGTCCGGCTTTGGCACCGATCGGCGGATGTATTGTCGGCCAGGTCCGCTTCACTGCGGAACGCCTTCACGGCGATGGGTGGCGCGATCGTTCATCATGCCACTATTCCGGAGAACGCTCGCCAGCTCTTTTACCAGACCTGGCCAGGCTGGACGTACGGCCGTTACCGCGCATTCGATCTGCCGGCAGAAGACGCTTACCTGGCCGATCTGATTCCGTGGTCCGCAACTTTTACCGGTCATCTGAAAGATGCCGAAGCTATTTATAACGGTGCTCGCGGAAACCTGGTTGAAATCCGAAGCCGGATCGGCAACACACCGCAACATGGCGTCCTGTTCGGAATGACGGGCGCAGGTAAATCGGTCATTGTGAGTGATCTGCTCGCCCAGATCGGGCATCGGTTTGGCTTCCGGCTGATCGTGGAAGAAGGCCTTTCCCATGGGGTCATGACTCAGACCCAAGGCTGTGAGCCTGTGGTGATTAGTCAAAACGGGAGCATAACCATTAACTACCTTGATACTCACGGTTCGCCGCTCTCGCCGATGCATCTCGCGTTTAGCGCCGGACTTTGCATGCTCTTTTGCGGGAATGAAGGCCTGGACGCCGAGCGGCGGGCCTTGCGGCACGCCATGATTGTGGAAAATCTGCAACAACTCTACACCGATGTGTTTACGGATTGGAGTGTTGCCAATGAAGGCGCGGCCGAAGAGTTACGTTGGTTAGCTTGCGCTATCGACAAGTATCTACGCACTCGCATGAAAGGGGCGCATTTCGGTTTCGACGACGCCTTTGCCGCGTTTCGGGATTGGCAACAACGGAACCCGGATGAGGCCAGCTGCTTTGTTGAAGAACTCGGGGAAGAAACCGTGGCTGAATTCGCTAAGAACAGGGCGACTGAAAGGTCAGTCCGCGATTTAGCTTTCGCAGGTCTCTCATCCGGACAGTTCCCTAGCCACAGCGCCTTGGTAGAACAATTGCTTTACAACCCGAGGGGCGGCTTGCGAGAGAAAGAGGAATCGGACCGGGTGGGGAAACTATTGCGCGGCTGGAGCCGTGATGGAGAAAAAGGCTGCTTGTTCGATGGAGTTAGCAATATCCGCATCGATGGTCGAGTCGCCCATTTTGAACTCGGACAAATCCCCGAGCATGCGGTTGAGCTGAAAGCCGCCGCCAACTTTCTGGTGGCTAACTATGGCCGCCAGAAAATCATTTCCATGCCGAGGTCAGTTCCGAAGATCGCTATCTTCGAAGAAGCCGCGCGCACCCTCGATATTCCGGGAGGCACAAAGATGATCCAGGAATACTACCGCCAGATGCGAAAATTCGGCTGCAACATCCTGGCGGTAGTTCAGCAATACGACATCATCAAGGATTCGGCTGTAAGAGGCGCGATGATCGGTAACTCGAAAATGTTCCTGATCACGGCTCAACAGAGCCGGAAAGACGTTAAAGAGATCGGGGAAGCACTCAGTCTTTCTCCTAAGACCATAGAGACGATCAACAACTATCCGTTACCGGAGCTTATGGATCCGAGGGAACGCTTTAGCGCTTTCACCTACGTAGCTAATGACCAGCTGCGCCGGTTAGTTGGGACCGTAAAAAACGTGGCTTCTCGTGAACTGCTTTACGCGGCTTCTAGCGACAACGAGACGTTCGATCAGCGGAAAGCAGCGCTTTCACAGCATCGCGACATCGTCACCGGGATCATCGAAGAATCAGGAGCCATCGCTTGTGCCAAAGAAGAATCTGCGACCGAGCCAATCTTATGAAGCGTTTTGGTCTCTTAATCAGTTTGATTCTAGCCGGTTGTACGGTTGGTCCGACGGTGCCGAAAGGCCAACTTACTGTACAGGGTAGGGGAACCGAAGCGTTAACCAACCAGGAAGACCCTTTAATGGGAGCCGGTGACGCTGAGCGAAAGGTGCCGATCGATTTTGCTAAAGGCTATGCGAAAGGCATCTCCGATCAAGTAAAGCGGACCTACTGGGCCCAACAGGAGAGCCAACGAACGAGTAAGACCGAGAATGAGGGAGAAATGAAATATTACAACACTACCATCCCGCAACATCAAGACCCGGACGGGGTAATTCGAGTGCAACGAGATGTCGTAATTCCGATCATTGAATAATATGAGGGCTCTCCGACCATTGCTAGCCGCGACTGTTGTCTTACTAACGATCCACTCCGTGAGGGCGACAATGATCGTGTATGATCCGATCGCTACGGTGCAGAACGTCGTTCAACAGGTAACCGACCGAGTGGTGCAAGCGGCGCAACATGCCGAGGACATAGCGAAGTACGTGCAGATGCTTGAAAACCAGACACAACAGATCGCCCAGCTTACCAACATGATCAGTCAGAACGCTCAGACACTCGAGCGGTTAGGGAACCCGGCCACGTATGTTAACATGCTCTCGCTCAACACCATCCTGGCGGATATCCAGCGCACCATGAACGGCGTGGGAACCACTGTCGCAGGGTTTCAGCAAACGGCTAATGGGTTCATGGCATTAAAGAATACCGCCAATGGACTGTACCAAGACCTCAGTCAGCTGAAGGATCAGTTTGGCAATCCTATTCAGTTTCAGTCCAACAATTTCACGAAGTTCGCTATGGTCCAGAACATGTACCAGTCATTTAATACTGAAATGACTCAAGCGAACCAAGCTTTAGCGAGCTTGTTTCAGCAAAAACAGCAGATCTTACAGCAGTTAAATTCCGCCAGCTCGCTGATCGAAACGGAAAAGCTGAAATCGCAGCTGCAGGCGGTTGAAGCCAATATCAATAACGCGACCGCGCGACTGAACATGTACTCTCAAAAGATAGTGGTGCAACACGCGGCTAACCAGAACGATGCCGCGCGCGTACAAGAGGCGCAAAGAGAACAGTGGCAACAACAAGCGCTGGCAGACGACATGTTGATGCAAGCGGCAGCCAGAAACATGTTTGCGCCGGCCAACCAATAAGAGGCTTTACTCTATGCCCACGCCGTTTTCATCAATGTTGTCTTCCGTTGCCTCCTTCGCGAATGGGTTAATGACGATCGTGACGGGGATGCAAAACGTAGCCAACCAGATTGAGCCGATTTTCCTCTGCGTGGCGTTTGTGCTCTTGGTTTTCGGAACGATGCGGGGGTTTATGCAAAACGATCTACGACACTTTTTCGGAAACCTGGTGCGAGTCATCATCCTGGTGGCATTGATTGGTAATTGGACACTGGTTACCGGGATAGTGAGCAACGCGGTAAACGCTGTTTGCAGTCTGCAGATCTCGGCGAATTTCGGTGCACTGACGAATAATCAAACCATGACCACCAGCGCCAGAATGGATATTGGCCAACTGACCCAGTTGCTTCAGGCCAAGGCTGCCGGATCCACAACAACGCCAGCGCAAGGTCAGACCACACCGCCCGCGAATTCACAGGGCCAATCGCCCGGTGGATTGCAACCGTTCCTGAATTCGTTCAACCCGGTGAACCAAGTTCAACAAGCCGGCCAAGCGCTGTGGCAAAATGCTCTTTCGAGTATGACGCACGCACTATGCGCGGTTTTGTATACCATCTTCTTACTCGCTCTCCTGCTTTGTGAGTTGATCGTGGTTCTGATGGAGGTACTGCAGAGTTGCATCCTCGTTTTTCTAGGTCTGTATGTACCGATCGGTTTTGCTGAATTCTCCATCCCGGGTCTACGGGGCCAAGCGGAAGCTTTTTTCAAGACCTATATTGGTGTGCAATGTTGGCCGATTGGCTGGGTCTTTGTTAACGTCGTTACCATTGCTCTTTGCCAGAATTTGATTGCGCCGAACCAGGAAAACCTCGGGCAGTTGCTCATAGCGATTCTTTGGTGTGTTCCGGTCCTTCTTTGGGTGGTGATCGGCCACGTCCTCGCCCCGTTCTACACTCAGAAGATAGTGACCCGAGGCGGAGCAGAGCTGCAGGGGTTTGTCGGTGCAATGATCTCCGCAGTTGGCGGAAGCACGGGTTCAGTGTACGGAGCAGGCTTTTCTTTTGGGCGCTGGGGTGCGCAGAAGCTCAACCATATGGGCCAATCGAAAAATCATGGGCGTGGGTGGGAGCACGCCGGTCCCAAATCCGCTCACGATAATAGCGGCCAGGAGAATGGCTCGGGCGATTGGCACGGGTTTGGTGCTGAGAAGTTGTCAAGCGATAGGGTACCGGCAATAAATGCGAACGAGGGAGGTGCTTTGGCACAAGTGACACGCTTAGGGGTTAAGGGCGTTGGGAAGCTGTGGGATACAGGTGAGTTCGGAGTGAGGACGGCGGGCAGTATGGCCAACACTCTTGGTGCCTTAGTAGCGGACGCGAGTGGCAACAGAGTTGGCCCGGAGCGAAACTTCTCTTTTCCTCAATTCCCAGGAAAAAAACAAAACCGATCCTCTCAGCGTGCGACTAGCTACATGACTTATCAAGACTCTCAAAACTAAGATCGACTAGCTCGCTGTTGCTGTCGCAACCACAGCGCATCGGCGGCGGAAGCAAACCTCGGTCCACGAATCATATGGCGGGTAGCATCGATAACGGTCCATCAGTGGTCGAGCAATCGGACAGTCTGGCCGGAAACGGGGATAAGAGCCCGGCCTCAGATCCGAGAGATTTTATCAAGGAACAAGGGGAGTCGCTAGACGAAACCGAGGTGAGCCGTGATCCCCGAGTTGAGAATGCAATGCGACGTAATCATGCGGCGAATCGGTTGGCCGCTGCGAATAGAACTAATCGTTTGCTCTGGATTGCATTGATCCTCTCGCTCGCGGCTCACGTCATCGTGCCGATCTACCTGGTGTCAGCGATGACTAAGCCGGAAAAGGTTGCGCTGATGGACGGCACCGAGTCGCTCATCATTACTCCTTTGGTGCCGGCAGAACAAAGTGACGAGATTCTGAACACGGTTTCCTACTGGGCCGCTAAATCCTTCCTCGACCGAGGTCCGCAGGGATTCGATGCACCCGATACCCTGAACCGAGTCTTTCTCCCGAGGCCGCCGAGAAGGCAAAAAACGAATTCAAGGGTTTAGCCGACGAATTTAAGAAAAAAAGTATTCATCAAAAGTTAGAGATTGCTAGGATAGACCTGCAACGAATCGGGGGTGGTATTGTGATGAGTCGAGTGATTGGTCAAATCTTGACGCAGGCACAGATCGGTGACCAACAGGTCGATCAACCACAACCAATTGCGCTAAACCTGAAGCTCGCGCGCAATCCTTTTCTTGGGAGAAATCAACGGTATCCCTTTGCTGTCGTCGATTATGCTTTCGGACAGCCGGAGCCATTAAGCGTACAAACCACAGAAAATAAATAGTATGCGATTGATTTTTGCGATAATCGCCGGGGCTATTCCGCTGCTGGCCTTTGGGGACGATACTTTGTCGTCAAAGGTAGTCCGTTTAACCCTGAGCCAGGACCAACCTGCCGAGATCAGGCTTGGTACTCACGGAATAACGACCATCGAGTTCCCTGAGAAAATTGAAGCGTTGGACGGGTTCGGCTTTAGCACCAGTCCCGCCCCTGACGGCCCCGATCTATTTCAAATTTCGTTTAACAAAGGGACCAATTTTTTGTCGTTGAAAGCGGTCCGCACCGGAGTGGAAGGGAACCTGACCGTCGTGCTTGGAGGAAAGGTTTACGCCTTATATTGTAAAGAGGCGACGGATCCATGTTTCGTGGTCATTTTTCGCGAAAGCGAGGGAGGGCATTCCGGGGACGCCGGAGGCCGAACTCCGCAGCAAACGGCTAAACAGGTCTCTCCGGCCCGTTTGTTGGGTTTCCTGGATAAAGTGAAGGCGTTTCCCACGCTCAAAGTTAGTGCGCCCGAAGTCTACCAGAATATGGATGTGGCCGAGCCTAACGCGAATTCCGGAGCGAATGGAATCGAAGTCAATCTAAAGCGCGTTATCAGAGATGATGCCTTGGACTCGCTGAGATTCGAGATTCAGCTGGCCAACAAGACGGACAAGGATTTCTTTTATGACCCTGAGGGATTTGGAGTTCGGGTCGGTAATGATGTGTATCAGCAATCCGTGTCGGACGCAGGTGGTTTAGTTCCTTCCGGGAAAGCCCAAACCGCCTTCTTTATAGTAACGGGAAGTGCCGACGGCGGCAGAAACGATCTTGCCGTAACGAATAAATTTGAAGTGGTCCTCCGGGCAGTCCAAGGGGAAGCCGATCCTAAGAAACGGGCGGCCGACGAATGGCAGGAACCACCTGGTACTTTGCCCACCGCAGAATCCGGTACATCCGATTCGTCCGGTGATAAAGGCAATGGAGCGAACCATCCTAAGTCTTCTTCGGGAAAGCGAACTCCGCATCGAGTTCGCAAGGAATCGAAAAACCCGCCGGAACCGACCCCGTCGCCGGCGGCTAACCAAGTCGCTCAGCATGCTGAATAGAAAGACACTTTCGGTGACGTTAGTCGCGCTGGCTTCGATTGTGGGAACCTTTATCTATACTATGTGGCAAGGCAACGGCCCTGCGAGAATTGCTAATCGACAGGCCCAAGTCACCAAGGACTTGGTGAAGGTTACCGATCCGATGACGAGCACAGTGCGAAATTTCAACCCGGTTGCGCCAACCCAACTCCGGCCGCGAAGAGAGGCGCCGGCTCCGGTCCAGGTTTCAGTCCCGCGCTCGGTCGAAGAGGAGCCGACCAAGACTCCGGCCGCTCGGTCATTAACCATTTTTGCGGCGGCAGAGCAGCCTGACAAACCGCGTTCGGGGCTAGGTGGCGACTATGCCCCAGCTTTTCGCCTGGTTAAGTGCCAATTGGTTAATACGGTGGACTCAAGTAATCTCACGACCCCGATCATCGGGTTGGTGACGGAGGATCTTTGTTGGAATGGTCAGATGATAGTGCGGGCTAACTCAGAAGTGCATAGTGTTGCCAGCGTCGATACCGTGAGGGAACGGATCGCCAGTCAGGGCGAGTTTACTTTTGTTTTAAACGAACCTGACGGCAAAGGCCGGGAACTGGTGGTCCGGGGTATCGCTCTCGATATGGAGAAGGACGATGAATTTGATACGTACGGGATCACGGACGGTAGCGCGGGTTTGAGGGGAGATGTGATCAGAACTGCTAACAACGACGTGATCAAGCTGTACGCGGCGTCGTTGATCAGCGGAATGGCCGGGGCTTTTTCCACAGGTAGTTCCGGGGTTCTTGGGAATCGCGTCTATACCAACAGCAGCTCTATCGGTCTCAGTGCGCTTCAGGGCGGCGTCATCAATCCTGCGGCCGGCGCGACCCAGAGTGTGCTGGATCGATACGCCGATCAAATCGCTCAGACTATCGAACGAGATGGTTTCTTTGTCCGGGTTCCGGCCGGGAAGCAGTTTTATGTTTATTGTACGGAAGCGATTGATCTGAACCGGGCGAAAGTGGGAGGCGACGATGAGCGTGAGGCGCGCCGGCAAGCCGATTTGGCTCAAAAAGCTCAGGAACAGGTTCGCAGGGCGCTACCGGCGGACGCGGCTAGTTTGTTGAACCCGCTGCTGCCTGCATTTGGCTCGACAAATCAACACACAAAATAATACTGTATGAAAATAGAGTTGGCGTTTCCTTATCTGCTCATCTTCTTGCTCCTGGCAGGCTGCGCAGAACCTGAACCCCAGGTCGTAGTTCTCCCGGCAGGTCGTCGATTGGTTCAATCGGACTCCGTTCCGAGAACCGGCGCCCCGACGGGACCGATCGGCACCGTGGCTAATGTCCGGCAAGCAGAGCTGGTAAAGGTCTACGGAGTAAATCGATATGTCGATCCCGCTGATCCGCGGATCATGCACGAGCGACATGCGATCTATCGGGTCGAACAGAAACCTGCTTGGGTTACCCGCTCCAAGAATCAATCCAGCGAAATCTTATTAGGACCGATCGTCGGCCTTCATCGGCCCGAATATGCCCCGGAACCTTTACCCGGGGAAACGTCTCGGGATCTAGCGGAAGCCAAGCGCGGATTACAAGATGCGAACAAGGATCTTGAAGCGATGCGAGAAGGACAGCAGAAACTTGCTAACAATGTCCAATCGTTAGCGGAGCAGGCATTGGACGGACAGCGCAAACTAACCACCGCAGTTGGGCTTTTAAACGAGCGGATGAAAAAAATGGAAAATCAACCGGCTACCAGCCCGACTCCGAGCGCGGATAATAATGTCGTCCGGACCGAGCCGTCCGGAGTGGTGGTGCGGCCAGGGAATTGAAGCGAGGTGATTGGTGATTGGTAGGGGGGCGAGGCTCCCGCATGTCTGCAGGCTCATCGCAGGGAAACGCACGTCTGCCGTGACCGTTTGTTGTTAGGCCTAAGAGACCGCCGAGCCGTGGTCTTTCGTGTGTTTCGAACCTCTTATGCGCGATGGACTGGAGAGAATTCAAAAACAGAGGCGTTGAATGGGGTGGGGCACGATAGACCCGCGGCTCGGCAGCTGTAAGGCGCAGTTACGATAGGAGCCGGCGACACCAATCGCCTTGCGGGAAGTTTGTGGTTATTGGGGAGCCTCGCCCTACCAGTCTTTGGGCCGCAAAAACCGAAATCTGCGGATATTAAATCAAGTCCGAAAACACTACTTTAAACCCGCGTATCAGCTTTGGTTAAAAGAGAATGGACCTCCAGCTAACACCCAATCACTCTGTAGTCGGGCTGTCGGATCTGCCAAGGATCCTCGAGGAGCGGATCATCGGTCAGCGACTTGCGGTTGCCCGCATTTCTCGAGCGGTACAGGCGGCTGAGTTGGGCTTGAACGATACTGGCGCCAGACCTAAGGGCAGCTTTCTCTTGCTGGGGCCGACCGGAGTCGGCAAGACGGAATCGGCCAAGTGTTTTACCGAGACAATCACAAAAGAGACGCTAGAGATGATTTTTATGAACGAATACTCATCCGACCAGCGTCTGGCTGAGTTTTTTAGTCGGACCGAGACGGCGATTCGACGGCATCCAAAGGGGACCACGCTCCTTTTCGACGAGATAGAGAAAGGGCATCCTCGGACCATTGATGTGCTCCTTTCTCTTCTTGAAGAGGGAGTATTAACGACTCCTTCCGGAGAAAGACTGAAGGTGAGCGGGTTCTACGTTGTTTTGACCAGCAATCTTGGTAGCGGCGACCTTGCTAAAATGGAGAATGCTCCCTATTCAACCATGGAGCGGGTTGCGCTCGATGTCGCCGCCCAGTCATTGCGTCCGGAGCTGTTCGCCAGAATTTCGGAACGAATCGTTTTTCGCCCGCTGGATCTCGAGACGCAGAAGCTGATTCTTTACAAGCTCATCAGACAAAAATTGGAAGTACTTTCGATTTTCTTCGGGAGAGCGCTGGCGATAGATGGAGGACCGGCGACAGCGTTTCTGCTTCGGGTAGGTTACAGCAAAGCATTTGGAGCACGCATGTTGCGGCAGGAAGTGGATCGACAATTCAACTCCGCCAGTTTGCCCTGGGCCCTTTCGCGGAGATCGCCTGAGCGCGGTGTTTTCCGATATGATCCTGCGGGCGGGTGTCTGCTGTTGGAGTAGTGACCGGTAGGCCAGGTTTGACTGGAATTTTTTGGTGGGGCGAGGCTCACCGAATGGTCGGAAGGTTTCAGCGAAGGAATTTGTGTAAATGGTTCAAACACATGCTTACCCCCAAAAGCTGCCGAGCCGCGGCTCTATCATGTGCCACCTCATTGATGCGGTCCGTGTTTCTCGAATGACAGATCTCCGTCCGTGAACATCAGTGAGCGAGACACATGATAGACCGCGGCTCGGCGGACGATTAGGCCTAGGTGTCATCGATAGTGGCAAACGCCGGCCCCTCCGCGCGCTTCAGGCGACGTGCGGGAGCCTCGCCCCACCAAGTTTTGGCCAACCGCAATCAAAACTGGCGAGCGACAGTCTCTCCCGAACGAATCAGGGGAACGTTCTCATGCGGGTCGCAAGCCTAGAGTTGAACCGAGCGACCGGTAGCGGGTATCATCTCATCATCAAATGAGTGAACCCTCCGCTCCAATCCGATCCAGCGGCTTCCGGCGCCTCATCACGGCGGCCTGCAGTTTGGCGATCAGCATCGCCGTTTATTATATTTTGAGCCTGGGCCGGCATTTTTTTGTTCCTCTGATTATGTCATTTCTTGCGGTCTACCTCGTCGATATTCTCAGCCGCCTCGTGGGCCGTATCCGTATTGGCGGGCGTAAAACCCCAAAGCTGCTGGCGGTGATTCTTTCGTTCGTGTTGATTTTCGGGGTGGGTTCAGCCTTGGCGTCGATTGTGGCTAACAATGCCTTTCACGTGGCCGCAGCGGCCCCTAAATATCAAGCTCGACTGCAACAGCTGCAGACCCAGTTTTTCAGCCAGGTTGGTCTGGAAGAACCGCCGGAAATGCTCGGGCTGTTCAAGTCACTGGATCTGAAAGGATTTTTTACCGATCTAGCCCGCTCCGTCGCCGACCTACTCGAGAGTGCCGTCTTGGTGCTGATTTACGCGTTGTTTATGTTGGTCGAACTAAGGTCTTTGCCGGCTAAACTAGCCGCCTTGTTCCCGAACCGCGTCCGTCGCCAACGAGTGCTGCAGGTGCTGCAGCGTATCGACCGGGATATTCATACTTATCTCGGAGTTAAGACCGCCGTAAGTCTCACCACCGCGCTTCTAGCGTATATTCTGATGCGAATCGTAGGCCTCGATTTCTCCGAGTTCTGGGCGCTTCTGATCTTTATCCTTCATTTTATTCCGACCATCGGGGTGATCCTTGCGACCATCTTGCCCACGTTATTAGCCGCGGTTCAGTTCGACCATATTGGACCTTGCCTGGCCGTCGGCATCGGCATCACCGCTATTGCCATGTTGATGGGCAACATTGTGGAACCAAATATCATGGGCGAAACGCTCAATCTCAGCCCGTTGACGGTCATTATCGCCCTGATCTTGTGGGGCACCGTTTGGGGGATAGTCGGAGCGTTTCTTTGTGTCCCCCTCACCGTGATCCTCGTTATTGTGCTCTCCAACTTTAGGGCGACGCGCTGGGTTTCTATCTTGCTGTCCAAGACCGGCAAAGTCCATTTCGGCGATCCCCCGGCGAATTTAGGCGGCACGATGATCTCCGATTCCACTGAAGAAACGTGAAATTTCTTCCCATTCGATCGCGGTCTGTCGGCCTCCGGCGAACTCCTGGGTGATCCAATGGTTCGCCTCCTGCAGCGGGACCTTCGTCGGGCAGGCTGTCCTCGTCCTCGAAATGGTAGGGCGAGGCTCCCGACGACGTGATCGCTTTCGCGAAGAAGCCTGTACTTTCCTAGCCCAGCCCGCGATTAGGTTTTAAACCGCGCCGAGCCGTTGGGGTGGCGCGTCTTCCGGCTCGGCAGCGTTGTAGCGTCAAACATATTTAGGTGAGGAGTGCTGAACTGTTCCGCGAGTGTCTGTAGGCTGTTCGGGAGCCTCGCCCCACCATTTCGAGGACGAGGACGACGACGAGGACGACGACGAGGACGACGACGAGGACGAGAACGATTTGTGATTCATCGCCGTTAAAAATCTTGCCTGCGATTCGGGCCGTGCCTAGGGTCAAATCGAACTAGGGATAAGCTTACGTCGACAGCTCATGCGTGGTCCCGGACGACAGGAAGGTATTTCAACGGATGCGACGCCGGGACCGGCCGGACGCGAGAACGGAGCTGCAGATTTTAGCGGTAAACTGCGTAACTTCCCGCTTCTCGATGTCATTCAGATGGCATGCGTTGCCCGGCGCGACGGACGATTACGGGTGCGGCGTCGCGGGGAAACCGGCGAGATTGTGCTGCGAGATGGGCGGATCATCCACGCAGTGACTAAATCAAAATCGGGCGAACCGGCGCTGCTCGACGTGCTTTGCTGGACTCGGGGGATCTTCGAATTTGTGCCCATAGCTCCCGACCACGTATCGCCGCGAACGATCATTGGTGGTTGGGAGCAAGTTTTAATGGACGCGGTGCGTCAACGTGACGAACGGGAGCACAAGGAACTTGGACGCGCAAGAAATGGAACGATGTTGTCTGGGTCGTCTCAGGGCGCATTGCAACGAGGGCCAAAACTAAGGCGGAAAGATGGGCGATCTGAGGACGCCGGGCAGGAAACCCGGCTCCAATCTGAACGCGATGCGGTGACGGAATTGTTGCAGCGCATTGCGAAAGAGCAGGGTCGCGAACGACGGTTTCAGGCCATAAAGCAAGCTGTTTCCATTGCTTTAATCGGCACGGTATTTTGCGGAGTTCTTTGGCTGGTGCTCGACAAGAGTTTCCGTTTTGCGGCTTGGCAGAGTCTGATCGACCAGAAAATTCCGCAGGCGTTCGGATTTCAAGTTGGCTGGCAGAAACTGGCTCCGAACAGGGTGTTGATTCCGTCTGGTCCGTTTCTATTCCAAGATAACCGGCAAGTAGATGTCCCCGCGTTTAATATTGACTCCACCGAAGTTGCGGTATGGCAGTATCAGGAGTTTCTGAATGCGGCGGGAAGCGATACCCGGTATGACCAGCCAAACCAGCGCGTGGGTAAGCGTCACACGAATCCGAACTGGGAGGCGTATGCAAAAGCCGCATTTGCAGGGACCGAGTTCAAAGGGGTGCGGGTTAACCCGAACTTTCCGGCCGTGTATCTGGATTGGTTTGATGCCTATGCATTTGCTAAATGGCAGAACCGGCGGCTCCCCTCTGAGATGGAGTGGGAAAAGGCGGGGAGAGGGACTGATGGCAGACGCTATCCTTGGGGCGATGAACCCAAGGCTGGTGCGGCGAATCTGTATGGCGGAGCTCAACAAACGTCCGGTTGGTCCCAAGTGGGACAATACTCGGGCGACTGTAGCGCTTACAGTGTTCGTGATCTTGCCGGCAATGTCTCCGAGTGGACGGCCAGTGATGATGGCAGCGGGTCGCCGGTGGTCCGAGGAGGGAATTTTATGAGTGAGGACGGGCAACTAACGCGGCGAGTGGTCGGACTTTCTCCATATACCACCGATGAGCGAATTGGATTTCGCACCGCCGGGGACGTAGGTGAGAAGTGAGAAGTGAGAAGTGAGAGGTGGAGGTGGTGCCGAGCCTAGTGGAGGTGCGAAGCACTGGAAAGAAGTTAGCCTAGGCTGGAGCGAAGCGGAGGCCTAGGAGGCCAGGTGGTCGATCGCTAGGCGGATTCAGGGGATAAAAATTTGTAATTAAAAAACATTCGACGAATAGGTTGGGTTAACACTAGCATTGGGCAGATGTCTTTCATCAACTTCGTTAAGGGGGAGGTCGAGTTTAAGATCGTATATTATGGCTGCGCTCTGGGTGGGAAGACATCCTCTATCGGGTATGTCCACGAACGAGTGGATGCCCAAGACCGAGGCAACTTGGTTTTACTACCGACCCAAAATGATCGGACACTTTTCTTCGATTTCCTTCCGATTACCGGTGGTTCAGTCAAAGGGTTCAAAGTGCGATTCAAGCTTTGGACGGTTCCGGGACAAGTAATGTACAATGCGACGCGGCAACTCGTTCTCCGCGGCGTCGACGGTTTAATCTTTATCGTGGACTCACAATGGGATCGGATGGAGGCCAATATCGAGAGCCTGAGGAATCTGGAAGAAAATCTGGCAACGCATGACCTCAAGCCCGAGCAATTGACCTGGATGCTGTTCTACAATAAGCGCGATCTAGCGGAAGAACAGATAGCACCGGTCGAAGCGATCGATCTACTGTTAGGAACGCCGGAACGGAAAGTTGACCGCTTAGCAGGCGACTGTGTAACCGGCAGGAATGTGTTCAGATCGCTTAACTTAGTAACGCAGAAAGTGTTGCGCGATTTTCTGTTGAAGGACGATCTGGAGAATTATGAGGCCTACCGTTGAGACCCGGTTAGGTTTCGAAGATCAACCCAGCAAAAATCCAGACAGCAGACGCATTGCAAAGCGATACGGGATAGAGGGAATTTATCAGCGATTGCGGAACGTCCTGCCATCAGGCGGCTGTTCCCGCGCGACTCCCGCGCCTGCGTCCCGAAGGGACTTGAGGACTCAGCCCGGGGTTTCTATGAAGCCGAACTTGTCAAGGCCGCGCTGCAAAAAAGTATTTTCTTAAAGTTTTGCCCGTTTGGACCGCGATCAGGCGACAAGACACCTACGACTGGCTCTTTGGTGTTTGATCGACA